>ERZ827492.29-NODE-29-length-157490-cov-8.636390_pt1 | contig 157490 bp, 159 predicted proteins | sample MGYA00519704_ERZ827492 | MGnify/ENA primary metagenome ERZ827492 (study PRJEB31778, sample SAMEA3449325) | human gut metagenome | biome: human gut; feature: human-associated habitat; material: faeces | place: United Kingdom | collected 2010/2012 ... | reverse complement strand
GTTTTGTGCCATGCTCTGAGGAAGAATCAAGCGTAAGTTATATTCTTGCTTTTTCAGAAAGCGGCAAATGGGTAACACTTGCTTCTAAGGAGTACAGGGACAATCCCAAACAGGTCAAGGACGACGCCAAACAGACAGCTGCGGAAATGAAAACAAGCAGTTTCAGCATGGATGTTGTAGACAGCGACTGGACGTATATTGAACTGCATACCGGGGCTGATGTCCACGATACGGTGATGGTGGGACGTTCCGAGTTTGACGAAGAACATTCGCCGAAAGGCAGACGTGAATGTTGGGAGCCGATTTTAGCTCCGGGAAAAACGTGGGAACAGATCTCTGAAATATGGAACAAGAACGAAGTCTTTGTTGAGGACGCTTTGTACGAAGCAGCTTCCGTGCTGGGAATTGAGCCGAAATATATGGTTTCTGATTATGAGGATTTTGAAAGCAAAGCAGACAAAGATACAAATATTATTCCGATGTTTTTCAAAAAGAAGAATGAAAGAACCCTGTCTTTGAATGCCGCATTTAAACAGGTTTTCGGAGAAGCTCTTGAACCGTTGGGTTTTGTAAAAATAAAAGTTGCTAAACTTACTTACTTTGTACGGGTGGTAAATGATGAAATACTGCATATTTTGACATATCGAGAGCTTCGGACACGAAAAACAGGTTATAAGTCTTTTGAAATTTTAGGTGGAGTTGTTTCACTTTATAGGCGAACGATAGATTTTACAAAGAGTCCGGAGTGTTGGCTGAAAAACAATCATCATTATTACTGTTCATTAAATCCTGAGATTGATGATGATGTAATGGAAAGTGCAGTCCAATATGTATGTGATGTATGGGGAAAAAGTATGGATTGGTTTGTTCGTACTGAGTCACTTGAAGGAGCTTTTAGCAAAAGTATAGTACACTTTTTATATAAATCAGACGACATTTATGGTATGAAAAATGCATTTAATGTAACCCAAAACGTTATGCTGCCGATTTTTGATGAAGCAATCAATCTCAACAACTGCATAGAGCATTTTTACAAACTTGGAACCCCAATGGATATTTGCTGCGATTTAGAGGAATTTAACACAAAACCTCATTATTACTATTCCGAAGGCCTTTTACTGATAAAGACAGGTTACAAAGGTGATATTACGCCATATATGGAAAATATTCTTGCAATGAAAGTAAAAGAAGTTGAGAAAGGCCTTTCCGGCCTTTCCGGAGCAACAGATATTAATGACTACAAAAATAGATTTCGTCAGAAGGTACAACAGCAAATTATCATTCGTGACCAAATGTTGAATGATGCAAAACTAAACACAAAGGTAACGGCAGAATTAAAGAAGCGCAGAACAGACAATATTCGAACTCTTAAATCGTTTGGGTTAGAAATATAAAATGAAAGGCTGGTTATTATGCATCAAAAATTTTTAAAATTAATTTCATTTATGTTGGTAGTATCACTATTACTATCAGTGGTAACAACATCAAATTTTCCTTCTTTGATTGTTTCAGCAGAAGAAAGTATATCAGAAGACAATAGAACTGAAGAAGAATCGAAAGAGGATGCAGTATTACTAACATCAATAACTGGAGATTGGAATAGGGCTAAAAGAGATGGTATAGTGCCTCCTTATGGTCAGTTCCATCATGATGTTCAAGATCATATTATTGATAAATATAAAAAAGATAATATTACAGATGAACATACAGTTACCTTTAAATCTGGACAAGCTCCAGTTGGAAACAAAACAGGAACTGGAAGAGCTGATTTATATTTTGAGGATGTTGAAAACGATATTGCTTATTTTTGGGAAGTGAAACCAGGCTCTTATTTGGAACCTTCCAAAATGATTGAAGGTCTAACTCAACTCGACAGGTATGTAAATAATACTTTACTGGAAGATGGGATAACCGAACACAGATATGGTAATACACCTTATAGTGATGAAAATATTTCATATATTAAGGGTGATCTTAGCTTAGCGGATATTTATAAAAAATTTAGTTGGAAACTTGGTAATATTGATATAAGTCAACTTGAGGGTCTTGATATTAGTTTTGATGGTATTTATGACACATCTCATAAGTATGTGATTTTAATTGCATATCTTCCAAGTGGATTAATACTTTACTGGTTTATACGAATTCCAGATTATAAACTTGACAATCTGTCTGATGTTCCCGATCTGTCACCATTTTGGTGGTTATTTGGATCGACATTTTTAAGTTATTGGTATCAAATTAATCAAAATCTTGGTAATGGTTCTGGTCTCGCTCCATCGCCAAGTTTTGTACCAAGTTTTGCACCGGACTTTGCGCCAAGTTTTGCGCCGGACTTTGCACCAAGTTATTCACCAAACTATTCACCAAGTTATTCTTATGCAAATGAAAGCGCAAATCAAGAAATCTTACAGCGTGAATTAGAATTATGGGAACAAGAGAAAAGCAGCAGTACAAGTATAGATACAGCAACGGTACTAAAGTATAGTATACCAGCTTTAGGTGGATTATGTGCAGCTGCTGGTATAATTAAATTGGCAACATCCGGCAAGCTTGATAGTGTTTCAAAATCAATTTCTGCGGCATGTACAACACTTATGATTACACTAAATCCAATTGTAGCAAGTGCTGAAAGTGTTGAAAACCCAGAAGAAGTAAATAAAGCTGTTGATGATTTTCTTTTAGCTGTGGAAGTTTTTATGGGAGAAGAATTTGCAGAAGAATTAAGACAAGCATTGCTTGCAAATGACGCAAAAAAAATAGATGAATTAATGAAAGAAATTCAAGAGGAATCCGGTAATTATGACAGAGCAGGCAAAGCCCAGCCACCCCGTGATCCTCTCATAATAGACTTAGGCGAATCAGGCATAGAACTGCGTTCACTTGAACACGGTGTAAATTTTGACCTTGACAATAACGGATTTGCAGAGAAAACAGCATGGATAGGTACAGAGGACGGGTTTTTAGCGTTAGACAGAAACGGAAACGGAAATATTGATAACGGCGGAGAGCTTTTCGGAGATCAGGTAATTCTTAAAGACGGTTCAAAATCCGAATCTGGCTTTGAAGCACTTGCAGAACTTGATGATAACAGCGATGGAATAATTGATAATAATGACATTGCTTTTGCTGATCTAAGAGTGTGGATAGACGCTAACCATAACGGAAAATCCGAATCAAATGAACTTAAAACTTTAAATGAAACAGGCATTGTTTCTATTAGCCTTGAACATTCGGAAGTCAGCTTTGTAGATGAAGAAACAGGTACGCGCATTGCAGAATCAGCAAGCGTTACAATTAACAAAAACGGAACTGTATCGATGGTGGATATCAGCGAGTTCTGGTTCCCTGTAAATTCATCTGATACAACTCAGGACGGCGTGGTTACAGCGGGTAATGTCCCAAATATAATTCAGGCTATCAATGATGATGAAAGCGGAGAATTACTTGAACTTTGCTATCGATTCAGCGAATCTACGGATATAACTATGAAACGCTACTGCCTGAAAAAGATTCTTTATAAATTAACAGATTCCGAAAGTATTTCAATCAACAGCCGAGGCGGCAATATCGACGCAAGAGATCTGCACGTGATCGAGCAGTTCATGGGACGTGATTTTGAGGGTGTAGGAGGTTCAAATCCGAACTCTAATGCAGCTTCAATATTAAAGGATATATATACAAACATAGAAAATCAGTATTACAATATTCTTAATATGTACTGTGGTCTTGGCGGCTATCTGAATGCAGTTTACGAATACGAGGACGAGAATGGCAACAAGAATCTAAACTTAGAGTTCTTAAATTATATATTTGATGAAAAAGCTGCTGAGGGAGAAAATATTGATTACTTAGTATATGACCTTGGCGTTTATCTCAAGTCGTACGATAAGATCAACGGAACATCATGCTTTACTGATTACAGTAATCACTATTCAGAGAATTATGCGGATATTGTTGAATCAACAATATCAGGTAACACATATCTTGGCACAGAAGCTAATGATTCGTATAGCGGTACAAGCAAAATTGATTTCATTTTCGGTGAGAACGGTAACGATAATCTCCGTGGCGGCAACGGAAACGACGCTATTAGTGGTGGAGCAGGCAACGATATCTTGTACGGAGATTCAGGCAGCGACATACTTATTGGCGGCGAAGGCAGCGACACTCTCGACGGCGGAACAGGTAATGACACACTGAAAGGCGGCTCTGGTGACGATACATACATTTTCGCAAAGGGCTATGGAAACGATACAATAATCGACTCCGAAGGATTGAATACTCTCAGATTCAAGGGACTTAAACCAAGCGATATTCTTGTAAACGGCACAGATGAATACGATGCAGCTATAACAATAAAGGGTACAAACGATACTCTTGTTATCAAGGATTTCCGCAAAGGTGAGGAATACCGTAATTACGATCTTGAATTTAACGGAGTTAAAATGCACGTTACCGATAAGGGCAGTCCGTTCAGACATATCTACGGCGGTAACGGCGACGATGTCCTCAAGGCAGTTGTAGATGATTCGGTTATGCACGCTTTCGGCGGTGACGATACCGTTTACGGCAGCAAGGGTGACGACATTATCTATGGTAACGAGGGCAGCGATACCATTTATTCAGGAAACGGAAACGACTTTGTTTACGGCGGTGCAGGAAACGATATTATTGACGGGGGCGAGGGAAACGACTTACTCTATGGAGGTTTCGGAGACGATACATATATTTTCGGCAAAAATTGCGGTACAGATGTAATAAACGATACCGAGGGTACTTCTGTTATCAAGCTCACGAACGAAGTTTCTCTTGCAGACCTTCGTATCGATTCGGTGGGCGAAGATGTTGTTATCAGTATAAGGGATACCGACGATAAACTCATAATCACAGACTTTAAGCAAAATCCCGATAACTATGTTCTTCGTATAGGAGATGAGGAAATCTCCGTTAAGGATAACATTACAGCAGAAGAAAAAGAGTTCCTTTCGGGTTCGGAAAACTACGACTATATCGTTAATGAGAATAAAACGGTTATCGCAGGCGGAGAAAGCGGAGACAGAATAATCGGTTCCGGCATGGACGAGTATATACTCGGAGATTCAGACAGCGATCAACTTCTTGCAGGCGGCGGAAACGACGTGATTTTCGGAGGTTCGGGAGACGACTACATTAACGGCGGAGACGGAGACGATATAATTGACGCAGGAACAGGCAATGACTTCATTGACGGCGGCAGCGGAAACGACATATATATCTTCAAGCCGGGATACGGCGCCGACTCCATTATGGACAGTGAGGGTGTTAACACTGTTATGTTCGGAGACGGTTTCATCGCAGAAGGTGTAAAGGCATACCGTTCCAACTGGAATGATATTCTTATTACCTTTGACGGATTTGAAGATACCCTTACAATAAAGAATTACTGCATCAGCAAGGAAGCAAGAAACTTTACGCTTGTATTTGCCGACGGAACAGTCGTAGAAGCAACAGCTCAGAACAGTCCTCTCAGAACTATTTACGGTACTGACGGCAGCGAGTACATGATCTCTATTTATGAGGACGGAATAACCAAGATCGGTCAGGACGGCAATGATCAGCTTGTAGGCAGCGACGGAAACGACTATCTCTACGGAGATAAGGGCAGCGACAGACTTACAGGCAACGCAGGAAACGATGTTCTTGACGGCGGTGAAGGCAATGACTTCCTTTACGGAGGCGCAGGCAACGACACATATATTTTCAAAAAAGGCTACGGTACAGATACTATCGACGACGGCGAAGGGACGAATACTATTGAGATTTACGGATATTCAGCAAATCAGATAAAGGCTTACCGTACAAACTGGAACGATATTACCGTTACCTTTGAGGGTTCTGATGATAAGCTTGTGATCGAGGGATTCTTCACTTCCGAGGCAAACAGAAATTTCTATCTTACGTTTAACGGCGGTTCTAAGCTTCACGCAACCGCGTCCAACAGTCCTCTGAGGACTATTTACGGAACTGAAAACAGCGATTACATCGCAGCTATGGACGACAGGGGTGTAACTCTTATCGGAGAAAACGGCAGCGACAGCCTTAACGGAGGAAACGGCGCAGATAAGCTGTACGGAGGTATCGGAGACGATCAGCTTTACGGAAGCGGCGGAAACGATATTCTTGACGGAGGCGAAGGCAGCGATTATCTATATGGCGGATCAGGAAATGATACATACATCTTTAATATCGGTTACGGCACAGATACCATCAGCGACAGCGAGGGCGTCAACACGATCTCATTCGGCAGCGGTATTTCGGCGGATATGATAACAGTTTACAGAACAAACTGGAATGATCTTACCATTACATTCGAAGGTATTGAGGACAAGCTGATCATTCAGGGTTACTTTACATTTGAGGATAACAGAAATTTTAATGTGAACTTTGCAGACGGAACAAGATATGCATATGACAGTGAAGAAAATCCGCTGAAACAGGTACACGCAACAGAATATGACGACTGGATGTCCGCATGGAGTGATAACGGTGTTGTCATTCACGGTGACGGAGGAAATGATACGCTTAACGGCGGAGAAGGAAACGATGTTCTGGACGGAGGTGTTGGCAGCGACTATCTATATGGCGGCAACGGAAACGACACATACATATTCGGAATAGGATACGGATCAGATATTGTTGAAGATAATGACGGTGAAAACAAGATCGTTCTCAACGAGATTACGTTGGATATGATAACATTCAGTATTAATGAAAACGGTTATCTGATAATTTCTATCAATGACAGCGAGGACGTTCTTACAATCAAGAACTTTAATTCTGAGTTATTTGCATTTGAATTTGCTGACGGAATTATCGGAACTGTAAATGCTGATACAGCTGAGTTTACGCAGACCATCTTAGAAGATTAATCCAGCGAATTAAATAAGCTTAAATATAAAAAAGCGGCTTCATCGGTGAAGTCGCTTTTTTTATACAAATAAGAAATTAAACCGTCAGACTAAAAAATACCAAGTATATATAGCTTAAAAGGCGCGTACTTTCGGAGGTACGCGCCTTTATTTCGCATATTCAGTTACTATGCGAAACATATTTTAGCTTGTTTTTATGCTGATTTAGATACTATTATATCACAAATTCAAATTAATGTAAACCTTTTTTCGAAGAAAAAATCATAAAATGCGCAAAAAAATACTGAAAACTAAAAAATAAACCGTCAGAAAATCAGTCAGATTGGAGGAATGTTAATGGCTAAAAGAGGAAGTAATATCTATAAACGCAAGGACGGCCGCTTTGAAGGCAGGGTATCTGTTGGATATAAAGAAAACGGAAAGACGAAATACCGCTACGTTTACGGTCACAGCCTTGCCGAGGTCAAGGAGAAAATGGCACAGGTCTATTCGGGAAAGAATACACAGGAACAGTCTAAAAATAAAATGATTGTCAGGGATATCGCAGAGCAATGGCTTGCTGAGAAAAAGCTGACGGTCAAAGCGGCAAGCTATACAAGTTACCGTAATCTGCTCAATAATCATATTTATCCGGAGTTTGGGGGAATTCGGTATACCGCGCTTACCAAGCAAATGTTAAACAGATATATGTCCGAACTGCTCGTATCGGGCAGAGAGGACGGCAGCGGAGGACTTTCGGTTAAGACTGTAAGAGATGTGATCGTTGTTCTGAAATCGGTATGCAGCTATGCTCATAATGAGTATAACTTTTCAAATCCTGCCGAGAACATTAAGCTGCCAAGAATAGAGAAAAACAGCGACGAGCAGGCTGTTTTGGACAAATACGAAAGAATAAGACTTAAACAGTATCTTATGTATAATCCGGATAGAACCAATATAGGTATCTTGCTTTGCCTGTATACCGGACTTCGTATTGGAGAACTCTGCGCCTTAAAATGGCAGGATATCGATTTCCAAAATGAACAGATCAGCGTAACCAAGACGATTCAGCGTATCTCTTATGATGACGGTACGACGGAGATCGTTGTAGGTTCACCAAAAAGCGTCACATCCGTTCGTGATGTGCCAATACCTGAATTTGTATGTAAGGAGCTGATTAAATTCAAAGGTTCGGCGCATTCATATATTTTATCCGGATACGGAACACCTGTTGAACCGAGAACTATGCAGAACAGGTTCAAGTCAGTTCTTAAACAATGCGGAATTCGTGATATGAATTTCCATTCGCTCAGACATACCTATGCAACTATGTGCGTTGAAAAGGGGTTTGATCCAAAAGCATTAAGCGAGCTGCTCGGTCACGCTGACGTTTCAATTACCATGAACCGCTATGTGCATTCTTCTGCCGAAATTAAGAGGAAATACGTGAGCCGTCTGAATTTTTCGGCATGATTTAAACCGTCAAATTTACAGTCAAAACAATAGAAAACCTGCGTATTTGCGTGGGTTTTCTTGCCTTTTGCTGATAGTAACTGAATATGCGAAAAAGTACTTCAACCATAAATATTATACCCGAAAATAAATGAAAATGCATATCAAGGAAGTAATTTGATGAATATTGACTCAGCTAAAAAGGAAGTGAAAGCGTTTAAAAGAATTGATGAACGTTACAATGAAGTATATAAACGATGTATAGAATTGTGTCCCGATATGAGGAATTTGGTAGAACAAATAAGTCATATAAATCCGCCAAGAGCAAACGAATATAAGGAATTGTATCTGCGAAAACAAAACGGTGATTCCAAAGCCACAAACAGAATGATTGAAATGTATTTGCGTACAGCGTTGAGATTTTCACTCGATGCAGCCGAGAAAACCTCTTTGCCGTTGGACGAAATATTTTCCGAGGCAGTGATAGGACTTGCTGAATATGTCCAACGATACGATCTTCAAAAGAATAGATTGTTTTCAAGCTATATTATTTCGGGAATCCATCAAGGTATTAACGCATATATCCGTCAGAACAGCAGTTATATCCCCTTGCCTGCGCAGTTTGCCCAAACCGTAGAGATAGTAAAAGCCGAAAAGGAAAAATACAGTTCGGACTCATATTACTATATGTCTAAAAAAATAAGCGAGGTAACAGGGCTCAAGCTGAAAGAGGTGGAATTGGCTCTTTACTATACCGAACCGCCCATTTCCTACGAGGACTACTGTAAACACAGGCATAACATTGCTTATAACGGAGAAAAATATATTATTGATCGTATTTATTGGAAGAATGTCAAGGAAACATTTAAAAACGTTATAAGCGCCTTGACCGAAAGAGAACAGAAAGTGATTCGGCTGAAATATGGATTAAGCCTTTGCGGAAAGCATTCGGTTAAGGAAATTGCTGATATGTTTTATGTAGATAAAGAACGAATAATAAGCATCGAAGAAAAAGCCCTCAGAAAATTAAAACGTAACGAGGAAATAAGAAAACTATGGGAGTTGTAATCATATAATTTTTTTGATATAATAATTAACAGAAAGGAGCGGTGCATATGACAGTAGACACCAAAGAAATAGTAACAACTATCGGATATATGATCGGTGTGAAAAAGAATATATTGGAGCAATGCTTCGGCGAAGAGTATCACGAACTTTTGCAGACTTTGTACGTCAATAAGGAAACTTCGATAATCAGGTATTTGTGTAAGCTTCGTACAACGCTTATGCAGAAATTCAAAAAGACCGACGATGAAATGAGGTTTAATCTGAAAAATCTCAACAGTATGGACTTTTACGATCAGGATAATATAAAGCAGCTTGAAAAATGGGGATTTGAGATAATAAAACCAAATTACCGCTCTGAAAAATATATGCTTGACCTTGCAGGGCTTATTAGCGCAAATATTGATAACTGCTTCGAGTTGTTCCCCGATTGGGTAAACTGGAACTACATTAAGGATTTATTTGTAATACCTCAGTATACGAAAAAAGGCGTTCTTAAAAGTGAATTCAACATATATATGAAAAATATAGAATACTATCCGTTTCAGATGTATATTCATTGGAAACCCGAAGATCACGGCAGCATACTTTATACGGACGGTAAATTTTTAGGTATAATATATAGGCAGCATAACGATATTTTTACCGATTTTACAAAATACAAGGACGCTCACAGCGAAACAAAAAATAATATATATGATTTTATTGACCGCAGCTACAAAACGGCAATTGCAGTCGACTGCGAAAATTCGGACGTATATAAGCTGTACAGCGTTCTGAAAAATCTCAATCAGGATGAATTATCGAAAATAGAAAAAATAGTTTTATATGACGATTATCATACGACAAGCGGATGGGACTGGCTTGAAAAATTCACTAAAATACCGATAGAACACATAGAAGTCAACCGGGTCACCGATCAGAAATCATTGGTAGATATAAAGATGACGGCGGGAGTGTGTACCGATTACTATGAAAATAATATAACGTCCTTTATTTTAGTATCGAGCGATTCCGATTACTGGGGACTCATATCAACCCTTACAAAAGCGGAGTTCTTGGTAATGTATGAACATTCCAAATGCGGACAGGCTATCAAACGAGCGTTGTCGGAGCATAATATTTACTACTGCTCCATAGACGACTTCTGTTCGGGTAATATTGAAGAACTGAAAAAAGCGGTATTGTTCAGCTGTCTTGAAAAATATCTGCCCGAAATCATCAGCCTAAACGGAAAGGAACTGGTAAGGAAAATTTATGAAGAAGCAAGGATCAGCGCAAGCGAAAAGGAAATGGAAAATTTCTACGACAGATATATAAAGACGTTAAGGCTCAGAGTTGATAACGACGGTAATTTTACTGTAGAAATCTGCAAGTAAGGGTGACGCAGCTTGGATAAAATAAATTATGAAGAAATTTATGATCATTGCAAAGCTATCTGCCCGGAAATGCAAAGCGTAATTGAATATGTACGTAATATTTCTTCTTCAAATAAAGAAATAAAAAATACCGTCGACAGACTTAAAGGCGGAGATATGTCCGCAGTAAAAAGATATATTGAGCTGTACATGAAAAAAGCGCTGATGTATTCATTGGCAGCGGCAAAGCAGAGCGGACTGCGTTTGGACGAGCTGTTTTCAGAAGCCGTGTCTGTGGCAGCACAGCGAGCCGTAGATTTAGCGGAACATAATATAAAGAAGGTTACTTTAATGTCTTCAATGTCTTCCGATATAAAAAACAGACTTCAAAAATATATATTTGAATACAATGATTTCTCACGATATGAAATATCAGAACTTAAAGTCGGCTATGACGGAGAAAAACTTATGCTCAAAAAGATATGTACGCCTGAGTTTAACGATCTGCTGAACGAAGCTATGTAAAGTCTGCCTTATAAACATGAGATCATTCTGAATATGAGATACGGAATTAACCGCCGTAAATGCGCAATAAAGCAAATTGCACAGAAATTCAATTTATCGAAGCAAAGTATATATGCTACGGAAAAGAGAGCATTGATTAAATTGCATGAATCAGAAAAATATGCGGAACTGCTCAGTGTATATCTGGATTTTATTTGAATATAGACCGGGAGGAATGTAAATGCTTTGGTTTATCTTGGGCAGTATATTTGGCGGAACAATAACGCTTTTTACGTCAGCATTATGTTTGGCAGCCAAGCAAAATGACGATATAGAGCAAAATAAAGAAATAGAAAATAAGCATAAGAGATAAACTCAGAAATCAATAAGTGCATACCGCATATACGGTTGCATTTTTCATATAAATAAATGCCGTCTGCTTTTCTTCGGCAGACGGCGCCTCTCTATGTCTATATACCAAAAATGTACGGCAAGTCAGCTGGAGCTGGAACAGAAAATGATCGAATACAGGATATGGTATTCGGATAAATAAAAAAATCCGTCTGTTTTCAGGCGGATTTTTCTGTTATTGATTTAAATTACTGCATACTTTGCGGCTTAAATAACGTATCAATTTCTCAGGAGTAGGTTCTTTTCCGTTTTTACAAATTTCTGCCCAGCGTTTTTGTACCTGGGGATCTTTTGACTGCATTGCAGCGTGAATTACAGCTTGTATTTCACGTCTGACCTCTTCCTCTGATACGTTATGTATTTTGGCTACCTGTTTTATTACATTCATAATATGCTGCTCCTTTTATATAACTAATGGTAATCTATATGACTGTTAGTTATTATATCATGAAAACAGTAATAAGTCAATAAAAATAAGACAAAGTCTGTGGTTTTGCACAGACTTTGTAAAAAAACGCTTATTATTCTGCAAATTCAAGCAGAGTTTCTATCACAGCGTAAATACGCTTTTGTTCTTTTGGCGGAAGATTGTTTATTTTATCCAGGACAAGAGAGCTTTTTATTTCATAGCTTGCATTAAGAACGTCGCATAAAAGCATATCTGATGTGATTCCAAGCGCATTTGCAATATTGACCAAAGTATTAAGCGACGGAGTTTTATCGCCTCTCTCAAGCATTCCGATATAATTCGGAGTCAGATCAGCCATTTCAGCAAGTGCTTCCTGTTTTATTCCCTTTTCGATTCTGTATTTCTTTATATTTTGTCCGACAGTTTTCAAATCCATAATATTACCTCACTAACAGTTGTATTCTCTGACTAATAGTATATATTATTTGTTCGGTAATTTACACAAACTAAAAGGAATTTATAACAACTGACAGTTAGATATGACATAGCGGCTTGAAGCCAGTATTTCTTTACAAATCGTTGAAAACATGATATAATGGATACAATTAAATTCAATGAATGTTATCGGCATTAAAAAGTAACAGCGGAGAATAATATGATTAGAATAATGTTTGTCTGTCATGGCAACATCTGTCGTTCGCCAATGGCAGAGTTTATCATGAAAGACCTTGTGAGAAAAGAAAATCTTACATCGCAGTTTGTGATCGCATCAAGTGCAACAAGTACGGAGGAGATCGGCAATCCTGTTTATCCTCCTGCAAGAGCAGAACTCAAATGTCATAATGTGTATTGCGACGACGGAAAATATGCCATTCAGCTAAAAAAGAGCGACTACGATAGATACGATCTGTTTGTGGTTATGGACTCTAATAATGTGAGAAATATCAGACGTATTTTTAAAGACGATCCCGAAAACAAAATACACAAGCTGCTTGAATATGCAGGCAGAAACGATGATGTTTCAGACCCTTGGTACAGCAGACGGTTTGATGTTGCGTTTGCGGATATTTACGAGGGCTGTTCCGCATTGCTAAACGAACTTACGGAGAACAAAAATGTCTGAAAAAACCTACATCGCCATAGATCTAAAATCGTTCTACGCTTCGGTAGAATGTACAGAACGTGGACTTGACCCCATGACCACAAACCTCGTGGTAGCCGATGAAAGCCGTACCGAAAAAACAATATGCCTTGCCGTTTCGCCGTCGCTGAAAGCATACGGCATACCCGGACGTGCAAGACTTTTCGAGGTAGTGCAGAGAGTCAAGCAAGTAAATAATCAGCGCCAAAGGGAATGCAGAGGATTTCTGTTAGGTGAATCCTATGACGATAACGAACTGAAACGGGATAAGTCACTTGCGGTTTCATATATCGTCGCACCTCCGCAGATGGCACACTATATGGAAGTCAGTACGCAGATATACAACATCTATCTGCGATATATTGCTCCAGAAGATATCCACGTTTATTCAATAGACGAAGTTTTCATTGACACAACAGGTTATCTGAGCACTTACGATATGACGGCAAGAGAGCTGACAATGAAGCTGATACGGGAGGTGCTTCAGGAAACGGGAATAACCGCCACCGCAGGAATAGGAACAAATATGTATCTTGCAAAAATCGCAATGGACATTGTGGCAAAGCATATCCCTGCCGACGAAAACGGAGTAAGAATCGCAGAGCTTGACGAAATGTCCTACCGCAGACAGCTATGGTCGCACCGTCCTCTGACTGATTTCTGGCGGGTTGGACAAGGATATGCCAAAAAGCTTGAGGAACGATATATGTTCACAATGGGCGATATTGCTGAGTGTTCAATATACAACGAGGATCTGCTGTACAAGCTGTTCGGAGTAAACGCCGAGCTGCTTATAGATCACGCATGGGGCTGGGAGCCTTGTACCATTGCAGACATCAAAGCGTACAAGCCCGAAAACAACAGTATCAGTTCAGGACAGGTACTTCAATGCCCATACAGCTTTGAAAAAGGCAGGCTTATCGTCCGTGAAATGACCGATCTGCTTGTGCTTGATCTGGTGGACAAGGGGCTGGTGACAGATCAGATGGTTCTGACGGTTGGTTACGATCACGAGGGCGTTCCCGACAACTACAAGGGTACGGTAAGTAAAGACCGTTACGGACGGAAAATTCCGAAATCGGCTCACGGCTCAATAAATATCGGAAGGTTCACTTCGTCTACTAAATTAATTCTTGATAAGGTTTCGGAGTTGTATGACAAAATAGTTGACAAAAGTCTTATGGTGCGGAGAATGTATGTGGTTGCAAATCATGTTGTCCCCGAACAATCCATAGCTGACGAAGAAAGCTATGAACAGCTTGACCTGTTTACGGATTATGCGGCTCTTGAAAAACAGAGGGAAGAAGAAAGTAAGCGGCTTGAACTTGAGGAGAATATGCAGAAAGCCATGCTGAAAATCAAAAAGAAGTACGGCAAGAACGCTATTCTGAAAGGTATGAACTTTGAGGAGGGCGCTACGACGATCGAGCGCAACGGTCAGGTCGGAGGGCATAAGGCGTGAAAATATTTAAGTAGTAAATTCAGGATTTGAAAAGTTATATTATGAAAGGTGCTGGATAAATACAAAATGAGAATAGATTTTTTTGAAACAAATAATGGAATGGATACACGCGCTGTCGGTGCAGGCGTATATATGATTGAGCTTGAAAATAGAATAACAAAAAATAAAGTTTGCCTATATATAGGTGAATCCGTATGGATCGCATCAAGATGCGGCGTGCATTTATACTCTCTCTGTGAGAATCCAAGTTACTTTGGATTGGAAAAAGATGATATAGAAAATGATGATTTTATTCTGAAGTTTAGTGTCGTAGAAACGATTGACGATAAGAAAAGTGTTCTGGGATGTGGGCAATATAAAGAATTAGAATTAGGTGCTATTAAGGACAATAAACCGCTAACTCAATTAGATACCAGTGATAGGCAGATTAAAGATATTGAGAAAAAAGTATTAAAAGTTCAAGATGAATTATTAAAACAAGGGCTTAAAAAGAACATCAAAATCTGATTTTAGAGATGAAAAATATGCATGATAATAATGAAAAAGATAGCCGCTATGCGGATATAATCAATCTTCCTCACCATACCTCAAGCAAACATCCGAGAATGTCTCGGGAAAACCGTGCATCCCAGTTCTCCCCGTTTGCGGCTCTTACAGGCTATGATTCCGAGATCAAGGAAACTGCAAGGCTTACAGATGAAAAGATTGAACTTGATGAAGATAGAATATATGATATTAACGCAAAACTTCAATATATAAAAGATAATATTGACGTTAAGCCCGAAATCACGGTAGAATATTTTATTTCGGACGAAAAGAAATCCGGAGGCGCTTATGTGACTCTGAACGACAGGGTCAGAATAATTGACGAATATGAACGCACGATAGTGTTTGTCAGCGGAAAAAGAATTAATATCGACGACATTTACGGAATACTTTTGAGTAGGTGAAATATGAATAAGCTTCTGGCTTTGCTCCAAATCCTCATAAAACAAACAGACGAAAATCATAAGTTGACAACAAATCAGCTTATTGAAAAACTTGCAGAGCAAGGCGTGGCAGCTCACAGAAATACTATTCCTGCGGATATCGAAAGGTTAAGAAACGCAGGCTATGATGTTATCTGCGATAAAAGTACACAGAATAAATATTTTATCGGAAGCAGAGGATTGGAGTCCGCAGAAATAAAAATGCTCTGCGACGCCGCAAACGCAGCACAGTTTATTTCGGAAGAAAAATCAGCAGAGCTTATAGACAAGCTGTTTTCACAGTTAAGTGTTTATCAAAAGAATGAGATAAAGAGTTTAATTCAGCAGCCGAACGAAAATAAAGCGGACAATAAAAGCATATATTATGCCGACGCTATAAATACAGCTATTACACAGTGCAGGAAAATCCGGTTTCAATATTACGAATATAACGAAAAAAGAGAAAAGGTTTTAAAGCATAACGGATATACATATACGGTCAGTCCTTATGCCGCCGTGTGGAATGATGACAGGTATTATTTGGTGGGGTATTGTGAAAAGCATAAGGATATAACGGTTTTCCGAATAGACAGATTAGCGAATATATCCATTATGGAAAGCATTGCAATACCGTGTCCGAAAGATTTTGTGCTGAAAGACTTTATAGCTCAAACCTTTAAAATGTTCAGCGGAGAACTTGAGACCGTTACGCTGAAATGTAAAAACAAACATATGAAAGCAATAATAGATAAGTTCGGCGATGATATAGAAACACATAGCTGCGATAAACATTTTTTCACTGTAAAGATAAATGTCGAGCTGAGTCCTACGTTTTATGCTTGGGTATTTCAGTATCGGGGTGAAATATGTATACAATCTCCACAAGAAGCAGTTGACCGATTTGTGCAAATGGGAGAAAGTGTGTTCAAGGTGCATAAGTAATTGTGCACCTCTTTTTTTATCTATTGACATCAAATTCAATAGGAGTTATAATATATGCATAACGAAATGAATATTACAGTTAGAGAGGCATATAAAAATGCGTCACAAGAATCCCGAATATTTCAAAAGAATTATAGCTTTTATAGACGATTATACGGCAAATTACGGCTCATCGCCAAGCATAAAGGAAATATCAGTCGGTACAGAACTGTCTGACGCTACCATTTGCCGCTATATGCAGGAAATGAAAGCAAACGGAGAACTGGACTATGGCGGCCATCGCAGTATTGTTACAAAACGCCGGAAGCAAACGCTTTCCGAAACTGTAGAAATTCCTGTTCTTGGTTCAATCTCCTGCGGCCTTCCGAAGTTCGCAGAAGAAAATATCGAAGAATACGTAAGACTTCCGGTTTCTTTGTTTGGCAGAGGCGACTTTTTTCTTCTCAGAGCCAACGGCGATTCCATGATTGAGGCAGGGATAGATTACGGTGATCTGGTGCTTATCCGACAGCAGAACTGTGCTGAACCCGGCGATATAGTGGTCGCTCTTATTGATGATGAAGCTACGCTTAAGCGTTTTTACCCGGAAAATCACAGAATACGTCTTCATCCCGAAAACAGCGAAATGGATGATATCTACGTGGATAACTGTATCATTCAGGGCGTCGCTGTAAATGTCATAAAAAATCTTTAATAAGAATATGGAGATAAGAATGAAAATATATAAAACTGCAGGGGAAGATGAACCGGGCGGTATGAACGTATTCGCTCGTCTTCAACGCTGGCATTGTCCGAACTGCGGAGAAATAGCAGCGGGATATCCTAACAAAAGCAATATTACCAGAGTTGAATGCAAACGCTGTCATATAACAATGCTGAGAAAGCAAAAAGGCAGGCATCACGATATTATCGAGATATTTGAAAATATCAGCGAATATTAAAACAAAATACGGTGTGTAGACGGTAAGGTCGGGCTGAAACAGCGCTGCGTGTAAATCCTTTATCAGGGTCACATACTTTGATCACCGATTGGTTTATCCAAACCTATTGACTAATGTCAATTAACATGAGAGGCCGTCGGCAGGATAGATTCCGAAAGGAGTTTGTCTTGTCGACGGCTTTTTTTATTAGATCAATATTCAACGCCTGATATGCATTAGGGCTGAGGATACAAAATATGGTCGTTTTGCAAAATGCAAAGCAGCATATTCAGTACCCTTTCTTTAGTGCGCCTTTTTTCAGGCAAAATGGAGTCTGTGTGCTGAATGCAGACTCCGTTTTTTGTGTCCTTATACCGAAGTATCGGGAGAAAGGACAATTATGTTTTATACAGTAAAGTGGCTGTGTATAACCGCTAAATATCCGTAAGCCTTCGTTTTGATTCAAACAAGAAAAATCAAAACGGAGGACTTACAATGAAAACAAAATATTTTGAATACAACAGAAACGGCGGAAGCGAAAAATATTCCGAATTTACAGAGGAAGAATACCTCAAAGCCAAGGAAGATGAAAACCGCTGGTTTATCAGCTTCGGCGACAGCGTTCTGGAATGTGAGGAAAGCCAGTATACGGATCACTTTTCCAAAAAGGATCACGATGAGTATACGCAAAAGGATAAAAACTGGAAGAAAGTTATACCTGTCTCGTTGGAGCAGTATACATACGGCGGAAATTCCGAGCAGAAAATTCTCAAGGACAGTACGGTTGTTCCGCTTGAGGAACGTGTATTGGAGCAGTTAAGCTTGGAACATGATTTGGAAAAGCTCAGAAGGGCTATGGAAAAGCTTAAGCCATATGAACAGAAAATTATCTATCAAATATTTTGGAAAAGGAAAAGTCAGAGCAAACTTGCCAGAGAGTATGGCATATCACAACAAACAATGAACGAAAAATGCAATAGAATTTTAGTGAAAATGCTGAAAATAATGAAAAATGAGAAATAAATCCCTGTAGTTTTGCGATTTCGTTGCCAGTAAATAGTGAAGGGAAAAATCGATACAAATAGTTCGATGAACTTGCCCGACAGAATCTTGACAATAGAATATCAACTCTGCAAGTACGTTAATTACACGGTCGGTATGAAATCTCGGCAGCCATATGAACCATACGCCAAGACCTCAAACGAGTGAGCGATAACTATGACGTTCAGACCTTTGAATAGCTTTCAAAGTCGGCAATGAAACGTGTGAGGATAATGATACTTCCCAGTGAGGGCTGATAGAGCGGGTGAGAGTCCCATGATGCGGTTAAGCTGACCGCAGCTTGCAGAGTTCCGTGCGTGACGGGTATCGGGGATAAATATCACGCAAAGGCAAAACGAATTATTACGGCGGTTTGCGTAAAATGCAGACCGCCGTTTTACATAATACTTAAACTAATTTTTGAGGTGAAAAAACAATGGAAAATATAAAAGAAAAACCAAGGCATATAAAAGGATATTACGGAGTCAAGGTCCCTCCTGCTATATGCATTCTGCCTACATACCATCCATGCTACGGCTGTGTGTGGTATGTCAGGGATACAGACGTGCTGTTCTGTCCGCTTCATAACTGCGTGAGGAATAAGAAAGGCTTTGAAGTCCCAAAGAAAAAGGTGAATGAAAATGCTGATTAAACGTGGCGATATATTTTACGCAGACCTAAATCCCGTTGTCGGTTCGGAGCAAGGCGGCATTCGTCCTGTGCTGGTCGTACAGAATAATGTGGGAAATAAGTATAGTCCTACTCTGGTAGTTCTGCCGATTTCAACGGCTAAAAAGCACTATCTTCCCACTCATATTCATATCTGCGGTTCAAAAACATTGCCAAAAGACTCGGTGGTTCTTGCGGAACAGATAAGGACGATAGACAGGTACCGACTGAAAAGTTACATGGGTTCAGTTGATTTTGAACTTATGGAAAAAGTAGAAAAAGCGATGAAAATAAGTATTGGAGTTGATTTTGATGACTAAATTCGGACAGGCAGAATACAGCGATTTTATGGCAAAAGTATTTGCAGATAAGCTTGATGAAATTCTTGAAACTGCCGAAAAACAGAATTTCAATAACAAGAATACTGAAGATATATACAGTCAGTTCCCGTCTTCAAGGGATGCAGCGTAGGAGGGATTGGGATGTTAGTAGGCTTTTTAATTGGCTTGCTTGTAGGCGGTACAGGTGGAGTAATCACAATGTGTCTCTGCACAGCAGCCGGACAAGCGGATAAGCATGAAAACTGCACAGGTTCGGACGAATAATTTCGTTGGGTTTGGTGATACCATTCTAAAAAGATTTGTGGTATCCTTGTTGGTAAAAAGTAAAGGAGTGTGAGGAAATGCCTACAGTAACGGTGATACAGCCGACAATAACAGAAGAACAAAATATAAAAATCCGTTGTGCCGCCTATTGCCGAGTATCAAGCGATTCCAACGATCAGCTTAATTCCTTTATGGCACAAACAAGGTACTACAGCCAAGTTTTTGAGAACTCAGAAACTGAAGAACTGATCGACATATATGCCGACGAGGGTATCACCGGAACCCGAGAGGACAAGCGCGACGAGTTTCAGCGTATGCTAAAGGATTGCCGCAGAGGTAAGATCGATAGGATTTACACTAAGTCCATCAGCCGATTTTCCCGAAATACAAGGGATTGTCTGAAAAGCGTCAGAGAGCTTAAATCGCTTGGCATTACAATATTTTTCGAGAAAGAAAATATCGATACCGCTAATCTGACCGATGAAATGATGATCACCATTATGGGCGGTCTGGCGCAGGAGGAATCCACTTCGATTTCACAGAATATGCGGTGGAGTATTAAAAAGAGAATGCAAAATGGAACATATAGAAACTCATGTCCCCCATTTGGATATACCGTTCAAAATGACACGCTTGTTGTAAATGAGGAACAGGCTAAAATTGTAAAACAAATTTTTAACTGGTACAATGAGGGCTATGGTTTGCAAGCAATTGCTGATACGCTTAATAGCATGGCTGTTCCGAGCAGTCAAACAGCTGAACGGTGGCACGCATCAAGTGTAAAGTATGTTCTTTCTAATGAAAGATATATTGGTGATGCGCTTTTTCAGAAAAAATACAGAACTGAGACGCTTCCAACCATGCAAAAACGTAATCGTGGAGAAAAGCCCAAGTATTATGTTCAGTCCGTAAATACGCCAATCATTGATAAAGATATATTTTATTCAGTACAGGAGTTGTTGAATAAAAGACACAGAGAGTATATCAATAACAATCATTTTTTATCTAAAAGAATTTTATGCAGTAAATGCGGTGCAACATATAAATGTGTTAGCAGTAAAAACTCTGTATTTTGGACATGCCGGACCCATAATAACAAAGCAAGCGATTGTTCCAATGGACGAATCGCCGATATCAAAATTTATGCAGCATTTGTGAGATTATGCAATAAACTGCTGTACAATTACAAAACTGTTCTTATACCGCTGCAAACAGCATTGCAGGATTTGAAGCTCAGAAAATTCAGCGGCAAAACTCAGGTGATGGACATTCACAAAGAAATCGCCAAGCTTCGTGAACAAACTCACGTCCTCGCAAGGCTGAAAACAAAAGGATTTCTGGACGAGGCTAAATACATTGAGCAGACTACGGAGCTTACGGCAAAAATCAATAAGCTGCAAACAGATCTGAAAAAGCTTACACGCTCCGATGACGAGGACGAAACTCTGAATCAGATCGAAATGTTAATCGACTTTTTTGAAATGCGCGATAAGCCAATAACCAAGTTTGAAGAATCAGCATTTGAGAGTATAGTTGAGAGGATCGTTGTAATCAATCAACATGAGTTGGAATTTCACTTGATCGGCGGATTGAAATTTAAAGAAAAGATAAAATAGACAAATTCATTATCATAGATTTAGTGCCTTTGGATATAGCTATTTCAAAGGCTTTGTGGTATTGTTATAAGCGGAGGTGACATTAATATGGCAAAAAACAGAGTAATACCGTTTGGTTACTGCATGAAGAACGGAGTGATAACAACTGATCCCAAAGAGGTATGCGCTGTTGCGACGATTTTCAGTGAATATCTTTCAGGCAAAAGCCTACTGCAAATTGCCAAGCTAATGGAAAGTGAGAAAATTCGCTACAATACAGATTCAGATAAGTGGAACAAAAATATGGTCAAGCGGATAATCGAAAATGAGAAGTATCTCGGTACCGACAAATATCCGCAGTTGATCGCCGAGGATATTTTCAGACGAGCAAATGAAAAGCGGATACGGAAAGCAACTACGTTTAATCTGATATCCGATGATTTACAGGAAATCAGAAATCGTACATACTGTGCCGAATGTGGTCACAGACTTTCAAGAATTGGCGGCAATTCGAAATATGAACATTGGGATTGCAGAAATCCCGATTGCTGCAAATTTGAATATCAGCTGACTGATCAGATGATAATCGGAGCAGTGCTGACTGTTCTGAATTCTGCAATAGCTAATCCAAGTTTATTGGAGTCCGGCGGCGAGATCAGCATTTATTCACCTACTGCCGATATAGTCCGTCAGCAAAATGAAATCAACCGTATGACCGATTCAATCCAAGTAGATTTTGACAGAGCTAAAGCAGAGATTTATAAACTTGCTGAGATGAAATACGACTGCTGCACTTACAATGACAGCCCTCAGAAAACAGATAAAATCAAGGCTCTGCTTGAAAATCACGAACAATTAAATACGTTGGATATTGGCTTATTCAAAGCGTGTGTTTCACGAATTTGTATAAGCCATTTTTGTACCGTAGAGGTTGAGCTTATCAACGGAGTGAGAATTAAAAATATAACGGAAAGGAAGATCGAAAATGAGCACAGCGCCGAATGTAACAGTAATTCCTGCGAAAGTGCAGACAGCGGAAAGTCGTGATAAATACCACCAATTAAGAGTTGCCGCATACTGCCGAGTGTCAACCGAACTGGAGGAACAGCAGAACAGCTATCAGGTTCAGATTGCATACTACACAGATCTTATTAACAAAAAGAAAGAATGGACTCTGGCAGGAATTTTTGCCGACGAAGGAATTTCTGGCACCCAGACAAAAAAGCGTACCGAGTTTAACCGCATGATCCGTATGTGCAGAAACAAGAAAATCGACCTTGTGATCACAAAATCTATAAGCCGATTCGCAAGAAATACCGTGGATTGCCTTGAATATGTCAGACAGCTTAAAGACTTGGGAATCGGAGTTATTTTTGAAAAAGAGAACATAAACACGCTGACAATGACCTCAGAATTTATGATTGCTCTGTACGGAAGTTTTGCTCAGGCTGAGAGTGAATCGATAAGTAAAAATGTAAGCTGGGGAAAAGAAAAAGCTTATCGTGAGGGTAAGGTACAATTTCAGTACAAGCATTTGCTTGGCTACAAAAAAGGAGCGGACGGCAAGCCGGAAATAATCCCCGAAGAAGCCGAAACGGTAAAACTGATCTACACCATGTTTCTGGACGGTCATTCGATGAAAAATATCGCATTGATATTGCACGTCAAAGGCATACATACCAAAACAGGCAGCACGGAATGGCGGACCAATACAATAACGAGGATTTTACAGAACGAAAAGTATGTAGGCGACGCGCTCCTTCAAAAAACGTTTACCTCCGACTGTATCACTCACAAAGTTGTGAAAAATCACGGCGAACGTCCGATGTATCTTGTGACCAACCATCACGATCCGATAATTGACCGAGACACCTACAACCGAGTCCAGCAGGAGCTTGCAAGACGCAATTCCAAACGGAAGATTTCGGATAAAACGGTTACGGAACAAGGCAAGTACAGCAGCAAATATGCCTTGTCTGAGCTTCTTATCTGCGGACACTGCGGTACGCCTTACAGAAGAACCACTTGGGCGGCTCGAGGAAAAAAGCAAATCGTTTGGAGATGTCTGAGCCGATTGGAGCATGGCAAAAAATATTGTCCAGATTCACCCACTATAAAGGAAGAACAGCTGCATAGAGGAATACTCAGGGCGATCAACAATTACTATTCCTGCCGTAACGATATTGTGAGGATTTTGAAAGCAAATATCGGTTCGGTTTTGGAATGTCAGGGACAGGAAGAAATCCTTTCCGTAGAAAAGCGGCTGAAAGAGATCGATCAAGCAAGGACTGATTTAGTCAACTTAATAGCTTCGGGCGGCTGCGACGAGGACAAGCTTGACAGCGAGTTTGCAAAACTGTATGCTGAAGAACAAGGCTTAAGTGAGCGGCTTACAATGCTGAAATCACAGAACAAGACTTCAGAAGAAACTCAGGCAAAGCTTGATAAAATTATGGATATGATAGAGCATGAGAAATTTGAGTTGGAAACCTTTGATAATGTACTGATAAGAAAGCTGATCGAGTGCGTAAAAATACTGAGCAAGACCGAAATACTGGTTATTTTCAAAGGCGGTTACGAGGTCAGAACGGAAATTGAATAACGATTAAAATTTACGGCTTGCGGAGAAAATCTGCAAGCTGTTTTTGTTGGGAGCTGGTTATTTGGCAGGCAATTTTGAGGGGATAAAAACTCAGCGTTTCGGTGTGGAAGTAGAATGCACAGGCTTAACAAGGTCGGCAGCGGCAAAGGCGGTCGCAAAGGTTTTAGGCGGCTTGACCGAGCATTACGGCGGCAGTTATGACAGATACGATGTTTACGACGGTAAAAATAGGCGTTGGAAAATCATGTCCGACGCAAGTATCAGATGTACGAATAAAAACGGGAATCCGGCTTCCAAGCTGTATTCCGTCGAGCTTGTAACTCCTATTCTGGAATACGAGGATATGGCGACGCTTCAGGAAGTGGTTCGTTCTATTCGCCGAAGCGGAGGCGTTTGCAACGAAACAACAGGAATCCATATTCATATTGATTTTGCTCCATATAACGCGCAAAAGCTTCGTAATTTAGTAAACATTTTTGCAAGTAAAGAGGATATGCTCTATCAGGCTTTGCAAGTAAATTCGGATCGTGAGCAGCATTATTGCAGAAAAGTGGACAAGCGTTTTCTTGAAGAACTTAACCGAAGAAAACCAACTGACTTGCAGACGATAAAAAGGCTATGGTACGGCGATGACCGTGAGTATCACTCACATTACGATCCGTCACGGTATCGTTGCCTGAATTTACACCCAGTGTTTACAGATAACAATATCGAGGTAAGAGCGTTCAACGGTTGCCTGAATGCAGGAGTTCTCAGGGCATATATTTCACTGGTTCTGGCAGTCAGCAATCAGGCTCTGACTCAGAAATCAGCAAGTTCCCGTGTGACACAGAGTGAAAATCCTCGCTATACGTTCCGTACATGGCTTATCCGAATAGGTCTGAACGGGCAGGAGTTTAAAAACTGCCGCAAGCACTTGCTTTCACATCTTGAGGGTAATATTGCGTGGCTTCATCCCGAAGATGCCGTTAAACAACGTGAAAGGCTGAAAGCAGAACGACAAGCCGCCCGTGAGCAGCGTGTCGAGCCTGTAAGCGAGGTTCAGCAGTTAAACGAAAATGTACCCGATGAAAATTTCGAGCCGTCAGAGAGCGAATGTGAGGACTTTGAAGAAGATGAAGAAATGGGCATGGAAATGTCTATGTGATCGGAGGTAAAAATGAAAAATAAACAGCTATACATTGCCTATGGCAGCAACATCAATCTTAAACAAATGGCATATCGGTGTCCGCATTCAAAGGTTGTGGGAACATCGGAGATCAAGGATTATGAATTGGAGTTCAGAGGCGTTGCGACTATTGTGCCTAGCAAGGGTACAAGTGTTCCTGTTCTTATCTGGGAGCTTGATGAAAGAGATTTGCCTACCCTAAACCGTTATGAGGGCTATCCGAGGCTTTACAGACAGGAAAAAATGTCTTTTGATTTGGATGGCAAAGAAGTCTTAGGCATGGCATATCTGATGAATTATGGGGAACTTTCTCCGCCAAGTCAGCAGTACTACAATACGATTTTACAGGGTTACAGAGAGAACGGTCTGGATGAAAAATATCTTCAAACAGCTTTGGAAAATTCGCTGTTCCTTGAACATTCCGTAAATGACGAGTTGTATGAGGACGAATTTGAAGATTACGACCTTGACGACGATATGCAGATGAGATTTTAAGGAGAGTGGTTGAATGAAATACAAAGGATTTTATGTGAAGATTACTCCCGATACTGATCTGCATCGGGAGGACAAGGACGGAAATGATATTCGCTGTGAGGGCTTCACTATTGAAGTTTTTGCGGATGAATCCGAAAAACTCGAAATCGATGTTTTTTCAGTGGCAGTTGATTTTGAACTGCTGAAAGACAATCTTGAAGAAGCGGAGCAGTTTGCTATGGATTATATCGACTGCGAGGAAAAAGAGTATTGCAGGATGATTGACGAGTTTAATAAAAATTAACGTGGAAGTAAATGATGATCACAAAAAAGACTTTTATGACAATAGTTAATGCTTTGGATTTCGGTATTTGCAAATGCAGGCAATTCTGCGAGGTTAATAATTTATCTTTAGAAGAAACAAATGAGTTCATACACGGCGGTAATTTGCAGAATGATTTGCTGAAAATGCTTGAAACGGTTATGCTCGATCGCTACGGTATTATCCGTGATTTTATTTATAAGCGCGATGAGAACGGCGAATTATTCTTTGGCATTCCGCAGCGAAACGGTGTTATTGAGATTTACCTCATAACGAGCTCAGAAGAATTATATGAATATTTGCTGGAACAGGCAGCGGGAGCATTATTAAATTTTATACCAAGCGATATGAGATAATTCTTTTAGATATGGGTTGTATAATCGAGTACAGCCCCGTACATATTAAAAAATCTCTTGACATTTTTTGATGCATATGATATAATAAATTTAATGACAGGTTATGTGATTTTAAAAGATATCTCATAAGCCGCAAAATCAGGTGAATTTAATGTCATCTTTTTTGTTCCAGTAGCACACAAAAGACCGTAGATTTTTTCTGCGGTCTTTGTTTTTTTATATATTCTTTCAGCAACCAAAAGAGAGGTTTTGCAACTGAGTATAAGTAAACATAAAAAACAAAATGTGAACAAAAATAATTCGGGATTGCGTGTTTACAAACTGGTAAAAATGTGTTATACTTAAAGTGCAAAAGAATTTCATCAAAGGAGGTCTGAAAAATGAAAAAGATAATAAACAGAAAAAATGCAGCGGCAGTGGCTTGTGCCGCTATGATGATATGTGCGGCAGGTGCTGTGCCTGACAGCGTGCTAAATGTGAGTATGCCTGTGCAGGCGGCAGAAGCTGTGGAGCAGACAAGTCTGCCTCAGGTCACAGGGCTGACATCTAAAACCCCTGATATAAGCTCCATAAGACTTAGCTGGAACGCCGTGAATGGCGCGGACGGCTATTCTGTTGGAATGCGTTCAAAGGGTCAGTATCCTGAGATAGCTGACGTTACGGACACTACATATCTTGTTACAGGTCTGCCTGCGGCAACGAGGGAGAACTTCAAGGTAAGAGCCTATAAGATAGTGAATGGTCAAAAGGTCTATGGCGACTATTCAGTGAACTACAATTCCGCCACAAATCCGCGCCCTATAAGCGGTCTTAAAGCTCAGACGGGCAATGCTTCTGTCAGCCTTTCATGGAAAAAAGTAGGCTGTTCAAACTATCGTGTGTTTATGCTGAAAAACGGCAAGTGGAAACAGATAGCGCAGACGAATACAAACAGCTACACTGTCATAGGACTTGACGCAGGAAGCTATAAATTTAAAGTAAGAGCCTGCAAGCGTGACGATAAGGGCGCAAATCACTACGGCAAATATTCTCAGGAGATAACGGCACAGGCTGTCACGGTGAACAAGGTCACTGGTCTGACATCTAAGACCCCTAACACAAGCTCTATAAAGCTTAGCTGGAACGCTGTGAGCGGTGCGGACGGCTATTCTGTGGGAATGCGTTCAAAGGGTAAATATCCTGAGATAGCTGACGTGAAAGGCACGACCTACACTGTCAAGGGTCTGCCTGCGGCAACAAGGGAGAATTTCAAGGTAAGAGCATATAAGATAGTAGACGGAGTTAAGATATACAGCGACTATTGTGAAAACTACAATTCCGCCACAAATCCAAGGCAGGTAACAGGAGTAAAAGCTTCTGACATCACCGCTTCTACACTTGACCTTAACTGGAAGTCTGTAGGCTGCACAAGCTACAAGGTGTTTATATACACAAATGGCAAGTGGAAGAACATAGCTTCATCTACGGTAAATTCCTGCGCAATAAACGGACTTTACGCAAAGACTACATACAGATTCAAGGTAAGAGCCTGCAAAACGGACGATAAAGGTTCAAATCACTATGGAGCATATTCCGAGGAGATAACCGTCAAGACCCCAGACCACACTGTCGAGGTCATAAACGGCATGAGCTATGTTGACGGAGTTCTTTTGGCGAACAAAACATATTCCCTCCCTGCAAGCTATGACCCAAAGGGTCTGACCAAAGAAACATCAGCGGCATTCAAAAAGATGCAGACCGCTGCATATAAAGACGGCATAAGCCTGTGGGTATGCTCAGGCTACCGCTCTTATTACGATCAGAAGTACCTTTATGATATGTACTGCAACCGTGACGGCAAGACTGCGGCAGACACATACTCCGCAAGACCCGGCTACAGCGACCATCAGACAGGCATGGCAATAGACGTAAACAACGCCAGCGACTCATTTGGCGGCACAAGAGAAGCCAGGTGGCTTGCCAACAACTGTGCGAAATATGGTTTTATAATTCGTTATCCAAAGGGCAAGGAGGCTTACACAGGTTATCAGTACGAACCTTGGCATATAAGATATGTAGGCACGCCTTTAGCACAAAACATAACCAACAGCGGACTTTCTCTTGAAGAATACTTCGGGATAACTTCGCAATACAAGGATTGACATATGGTTCAGACCGCTGTTCACGGGCATCTGTGGGCAGCGGTTTTCTGTTATTTTACATACTCACTTATCACTTGAAATCTTGCATTTCAACATGATCTGTGTTATACTATATTTAAGGCAATACCGCACAAAGATTGTGCGTCAGATGCGTAGTCAGATTTTTTGTGTGATATGACGGAAAATCTGCAAGCAGATGGCGTGCAAAGCCGTCAGGCGGGCTTTGTGCGGTGTTGCCTTATATATTTCCACTAAGGAGGTCATCTCTATGCTTCTTTCAGGTAAGACGGTCGTTCTCGGCGTCAGCGGCAGTATTGCGGCTTACAAGATCCCAACTTTAGCAAGACTGCTTAAAAAGCAAGGCTGCAATGTTCAGGTACTCATGACACAGAATGCCACTCAATTTATAAACCCTATCACTTTTGAATCCCTCACGGGCAACAAGTGCCTTATAGATACTTTTGACAGAAATTTTCAATACAGTGTTGAACACGTTGCTCTTGCTAAGCAGGCTGACATTGTTATGGTCGCTCCTGCTTCCGCTAATGTTATCGGAAAGATAGCATACGGCATTGCTGACGATATGCTCACCACCACTGTCATGGCTTGCCCTTGCAAGAAAATGATATCCCCTGCCATGAATCACAATATGTATCACAATCCTATTGTGCAGGACAATATCCAGAAGCTTGAACGTTTCGGCTACGAGATGATCGCTCCTGACAGAGGTATGCTTGCAAACGGTGATGACGGCGACGGCAGAATGCCTGAGCCTGAGGTGTTGTTTGAATACATTCTTCGGGAGCTTGCTTTCGAGAAAGATCTTGCAGGCAAAAAGGTGCTTGTTACGGCTGGTGCGACCATGGAGGCTATCGACCCTGTGAGGTACATCACTAATCATTCAAGCGGAAAAATGGGCTGTGCAGTGGCTAAAGCGGCTATGCAAAGAGGTGCAAAGGTGACGTTAGTGGCAGGTCACATGGAGGTTTTGCCGCCTATGTTCGTGGACGTTGTGAACGTAAAGTCTGCGGCGGATATGTTTGAAGCTGTCACAAAGCTTGCTCCTGAGCAGGATATTATCGTAAAGGCGGCGGCTGTGGCTGACTACACGCCTGTTGCGGTGGCTGACAACAAGATAAAGAAGTCTGACGATGACATGAAGATAGAGCTAAAACGCACGAAGGATATCCTCGGCTATCTAGGTCAGCACAAACGTGACGGTCAGGTCATATGCGGTTTTTCTATGGAAACTCAGGACGTTATCAAGAACTCTGAGAAAAAGCTCACCAACAAAAACTGCGATATGATATGCGCAAACTCACTAAAGACCGCTGGCGCAGGCTTCAAGACGGACACTAATGTTATCACCCTTATCACTGAGGGCGGTGCTGTGGAGCTGCCTATTATGACCAAAGAGCAAGCCGCTCACAGGATACTTGACGAGCTTGCGAAAATGATATAAGTGCACGATAATATGTACAGATAAATAGATCACGAAGGGAAATACGCCATATGAAACGTATTGAGATATATGAAAACGGCATTAATATAGTATTTGAGATAACAGACGAGAACGAGGCAAAGCTTCTGCACTTCTCTGCTCTGCCTTTTGATGAAGCCAAGACGGCTTCATACATGGGGCTGAAAACTTTCAGACCTGTAGAGATACAGGCGAGCGGTATCGACCGCCCTGACGAGCGTCACGGAAACAAATATATTGTGACCGCTCCTGGCTGGAGAATGAAGTTCAAGGACTTCCGTGATGTGAACAATGACCATGGCAGAAAGCTTGAGCTTGTGACATTTGATGAGGGCACAGGTCTTGAAGCTGTGTCCCACTATCAGTTTTACACCGGCACGTCTGTTGTACGCTGTTGGACTACCCTTACAAACAAGGGCAGCGAGGTACAGACCATTGAATATATGTCCTCTTTTGCGCTGACGGGCGTAGAAAAAGAGGGGCTTAAAAAGCCTGAGGACAAGATGAAGATATGGGTATGCCACAACTCATGGCAGCGTGAATTGCAGTGGCAGGACTACACTCTTGAACAGGTGGGGCTTGCGTCCTCTGCTAAGCCTACGGAACAGCGTTCATCAAAGGTTTTTGCCTGCACAAACGTTGGAAACTGGTCGGCAAAGGAATACATACCAATGGGTGTGCTTGAAAACACTGAGGCTGGCTCGGTGCTGTTTTGGCAGATAGAGCAAAACGGCTCTTGGCACTGGGAGCTTTCGGACGTGGGAGGACACTTCTATTTACAGCTTTCAGGTCCGTCAGAGATAGAGTCCCACTGGTACAAAGATCTTGCACCTAACGAGAGCATAGAAAGCGTGAAATGTGCAGTAGGCTCTGTGACAGGAAGCTTTGACAAGGCTATGGGCGAGCTGACGAAATACCGCAGAAAAATACGTCGCCGCAACAAGGATAATCAGAGGCTTGCGGTAATATTCAACGACTACATGAACTGTCTGTGGGGCGACCCTACGGCTGAAAAAGAGTTTCCCCTTGTGGACGCTGCGGCAGAAGCAGGCTGTGAATATTTCTGCATTGACGCAGGCTGGTATGCTGACGGCTTTTGGTGGGACGAGGTCGGCGAATGGAAAGAGAGCAGAAAGCGTTTTCCTAACGGCGTAAAGGAAGTTGCCGACTATATCCGCAAAAAGGGCATGATACCTGGGCTTTGGCTTGAAATAGAGGTCATGGGAATAAAGTGTCCGCTTGTGGACAGCGTTTGCGATGACAGTTGGTTCTTCACACGTCACGGCAAGAGAGTCTATGACAGAAGCCGTTATCAGCTTGATTTCAGGAATCCGAAAGTCCGTGCTCACGCTGACGAGGTAATAGACAGGCTCGTTTCGGAATACGGCATTGGCTACATAAAAATGGATTACAACATAGAGCCTGGTATAGGCACTGAGCAGAACTGCGACAGCGTTGGCGAGGGTCTGTGGGGTCATGAAAAGGCTTACCTTGAATGGCTTGACGGTGTTTTTGCTCGTCACCCTGACCTTATTATAGAAAACTGCTCCAGCGGTGGACTCAGAATGGACTATGCGATGCTTTCAAGATACTCCATTCAATCCACATCAGATCAGGACGATTACAAAAAATACTGCACCATTGCGGCGAACTCCCCTACTGCACTTTGCCCTGAGCAATCGGCTATCTGGGCTTATCCTATCACATCAGGTGACAGAGAAGAAGTTGTTTTCAACATGATTAACGCAATGCTTCTGCGTATCCACCAGAGCGGTCATCTTGGCAACATCGACCCTGAGCGCAAGGCACTTGTTAAGGAAGCTATCAGCGTTTACAAGAAGATAAGGGCTGACATCAAGGAAGCAGTGCCGTTCTGGAGCTTGGGTCTGTCCAAATTTTCGGACGATTGGGTATCTCTCGGTCTGAGAAACGGCAACAAGGCTTATCTTGCCGTATGGAGGAGAGAGGGCAAGAGCGACACCTGCGTTTTGCCTATAGGCTTCCTCAAGGGTGTTGACGCAAGGGTGAAGTGCATTTATCCTGATTTCAGCGAAACCCCTGTGGAGTTTTCAAAGGCGACAGGCAATGTTTCTGTTAAGTTTGACAGACCTTATATGGCTAGACTTTTTGAGATAGAGTGGTAAAAAAAGTTACCTGCCAATAAGGGTAACTTTTCCCCACACCGCACCTTTTGATTTGTCCGATTTTACGGACAGTTGCTCGCCTGTGGGAGATATTATCGCTGATATTCCGCAGTTTCCTGCACGGAGGACATATCTTCTGTTCTCAACGGCTCGCATTATGCAGTGGCGGTAATGCTGTTCACGGGCGGAGCTTTTGCCAAACCATGAATCGTTGGTGGAAACGCAAATTATCTGTGCGCCCTGCTCTTTCTGTCGGCTCACAAGGCTTGGAAAAATGGACTCTATGCAGATAACAGAGCCTATGGTCATGCCGTCTGAGGCGAGGGGCTTGGTGCGTCTTTCGTCTGCACATTCGCTCATAGTGTCAAGGTGGAAAATGCCTGCAAAAGGTGTCTTTTCACCGAAAGGCACAAGCACTTGTTTCAGGTAGGGCGAAGACGCAATGCCGTTTTTATCATAGGCGAAAAGGGCGTTGTAATCCTTGCCGTTTTCAAGATAGAACGAGCCTGTCACAAGGGTACACCCATGGGTGGCGGCAAAGTCTGATATAAGGGAAAATTCTTTTAGCTGTTCGTCATAGTCTTTCGACACGGCAGTTTCAGGAAGCAGAACAAGATCAGTACCCCACCGCCAACAGCTTTCCATTATAGAAAGATAGGAGCGTGCTGAGTCAAGGGCTTTACGGTGTGATTTTTCCCTGCCCTCCAGACTATCCTGTGCGCAGATAACGTCTATCTGAGGGTAGATTTTATCAAGCTTTTTGTCGAGGTTTATGGAATAAAGTCCGTAGCTTAAATTTGCCCCCTGCAAAAGCAGTGCAAAGGCGGTGTAGGCAAAACGCTTTTTGCTAGTATATATCTCCCCATGCAGACCGTTGAGCAGGAAAATTATAAAGCTTGTAAGGCGGCAGCTTATGAGCGTGGCGGATTGCAAAAGCAGTGGCGAGCTTGTTACAGATAGCCATGCCGCAGACCACGGAAACGCCAAAATCGGAACTTTCTCTTGAAGCCACTCCCCTGCTGTCAAAAGCAGGCAGAGCAAAACTATCTCAGACAAACGGTGTTTGAGATGCGGTCGCAGGGGCAGGAAAAGGCTCAGTGGAAGATACATAAGGATACACTCCCACAAGGTCAGACCTAACCACGCTAAAGTGGCAAGAGGTATAGAGGCAAAGGACGGCAGAGGACATATTTTCCATATGGTGAGCATAAAAGTGAGCTGAAAAAGATAATATGGTACAAAAAAGCACAGAAAATCAAGCCTGAAAGCCCTTTTTTCATGGCAGACTGACAGGCAATGCACCATTGGCGCAAAGATAAAAAACGCAAGCCACGGCAAATTCAAGATAGATTGCATAAGTGCGCTCACTATACCCGTGAGGGCGAGGAACGCTCTCCGTGAGATTTTTGGGTCAATTATTTTCGAGATATTCATGTAAATATTATGACCCGAAAGTCGCACATAATTCACAAAACTATAAAGGGAGGCAGTAAATTGGAGATCTTTATTCCGCAGTTTGTCAGAACGGCTCTTGACAGGCTGAATGAGTGCGGCTACGAGGGATATATAGTCGGTGGCTGTGTAAGAGATAGTTTGCTTGGCAAAAAGCCTCATGATTACGATGTCTGCACAAACTGCACCCCTGACAAAATGCTTGAAGTTTTCGCAAATTTCCGCACTATTGAAACCGGGCTAAAGCATGGCACGCTCACTGTTTTGATAGAGGGCGAGCCGGTGGAGATAACCTGTTATCGCAGTGACGGAGAGTATATAGGGCATAGAAAGCCTGCTCAGGTGACATTTGAAAGCTCGCTGGAGGAGGACTTAAAACGTCGTGACTTTACTGTGAACGCTATGGCATACTCACCAAAAGAGGGGCTTATTGACCTTTACGGTGGACAAGGCGACCTTGAAAAGGGCATTATAAAATGCGTTGGCGAGCCTGAAAAGCGTTTTGACGAGGACGCTCTGAGGATATTAAGAGGGCTGAGATTTTCTTCATGCCTTGGGTTTGAGATTGAGGAAAAGACCTCAAAGGCTATCCTTGAACAACGTGAGCTTTTAAAAAGCATTTCCGCTGAACGCATTGCGTCGGAGCTTAAAAAGCTTCTCTGTGGAAAGGGTGCAAGGAAGATATTGCTTGACTATCGTGAGGTCATAGCGGTGTTCATACCTGAGCTTCGGGAAAGCTTTGATTTCAGGCAGAACAATCCCCACCATTTTCTTGATGTTTACGGTCACATTTGTTTGAGCGTTGAGAACGTCAGACCACAGTGGCAGATGAGGCTTACTATGCTTCTTCACGATATTGGCAAGCCGAGAATGCACACTGTTGACGAGAACGGCATTTCCCACTTTAAAAAGCACCAGTTCCAGGGGGCTTACATGGCGGAGAAGATATTAAAAAGGCTCAGGATAGACAATGCTTCGGCGAAATATATTTATGAGCTTATATGGGAGCATGACAACAGGATACCTGCCACGAAAAAGTCGGTGCGAAGATTTATGGCTCAGCATGACTTTGACTTTGTTATGGATTATCTGGAGGTGCGCAGGGCTGACACATATGCCCAGTCTGACTACAAACGGCAGGAAAAGCTTGCAGAACTTGACCATATCGCAGAGCTTGCAATGGAGATAAAAGAGGACAACGAGTGTATCCACATTTGCGACCTTGACATAAACGGCAAAGATCTTTTACAAATGGGCTTTGGCGGAAAGGATATCGGCATTGGGCTGGAGCTTGCGTTGAATGGTGTTATAGACGAAAAGGTGGAAAACAAAAAAGAGGAGCTGAAAGGCTACATTGAAAGCAACTTCAAAAGGCAGGATAAAGATAATACTTAAAGGGTCGGCACTTGTGCTGTGGTGCGTGGTGATATTCATGTTCTCGGCAAACAATGCTGACGAGTCAAACAAGCAATCAAATGCGGTGTTTAACGCAGTGATAGAATTTGTCAACCCTGTATATGACAGCCTTGACACTACAGCGCAGGCAGAATACAAGGACACCGCCACGTTCATCATAAGAAAGCTTGCGCATTTCAGCGAATACGCCTTGCTTGGAATACTGGCTTTTATAAATCTTGCTATGGTGAAAAAGCTTGGATACAGAGGGCTTTTTGCGGCAGTTTTTTCTTGCATCTACGCTTCAAGCGATGAGATACATCAGCTTTTCGTGCCGGGGCGTGCAGGTCAGGTGCGTGATGTCCTTATCGACACAAGCGGTGCAGTGGCAGGAATTTTACTTGCCATACTAATACGAAAAATATGGCTCAAAAGCCGTGAGAAAAAATCGTGATAACAAAAAAATATCCGTGGGGGCATTTCGCTCTCACGGATATTTTATTCTAGCAAAACCTATTGCAAATCATATCGTGACCCATTGGTATCACCTCATTCAAAGCCTAGGCTTTACTTAAATCACTTTATCTCAAGTCTTTTGGTTTCAGGCTTTACCTCCTGCATCTTTGGCAGGTCAAGGGTCAGGATACCATTCTTGTACTCTGCGGCGATATTGTTGGTATCAATGCCTGTAAGGTCAAAGCTTCTCTGATAAGAACCGTATGTCCTCTCACGGCGGATATACTTGTCTTTCTTATCCTCTGTCTCTGCCTTATGCTCAGCGGTAAGAACAAGATCGTTGCCTGAGATGTCAAGCTTGATATCGTCCTTATCAAAGCCCGGAAGCTCTGCTTCCATTACATATTTGTCGCCCTCGTCCTTGATATCGGTCTTGAAGCTCTGGAGTGCATTTTCTCCAAAGAAATCATTCTCAAAATCATGGAATGCGTTAAACAGGTCGTAGCTCTTTCTTTCAAATGGTGTAAGTCCAAACATATAAATTCCTCCTTGATGTGTTATATCTTAAATTGTCTTGTAAGCTTTTATCATTTATTCTGCTCTTCCATTGGTATCATTTCCTTTCTTCATTGTCTTTATGATACCCCTGCTATGTGTTCATTGTGTGAAGACATTGTGAACATTAGCTGAATTTTAGCACTCTCATTATATGAATGCTAGCATATTGATTTTATGAGTGCTAAAACAATGCCATGACATGATATGATAATCAGCGGGCGAACGCTGTTCGCCCCTACTGCGTCAACGCCTATCACTGCTTATCGAAGCGGTCTTTAAGAAGCTTCAAGGCTTTCTTTTCTATCCTTGAAACATAGGAACGTGAGATACCAAGGCGTTTTGCGACTTCTCGCTGCGGCAGCTGCGGCTGACCGAAAAGACCATAGCGCAGAGTAACTATCTGTCTTTCACGCTCATCAAGAGAGCTTTCGATATAGCGGTAGAGCTGTTCACTGCGAATGGAAAGCTCTATTTTGTCGGCAACGTCCTCTCCGTCTGCGATTATGTCGATAAGGCAAAGCTGATTGCCGTCCTTATCGGAGTCAACAGGCTCGTCAAAGTGGATATCGTTGGCAGACTTTTTTTGGGAGCGGAAGTGCATTAGTATCTCGTTCTCCACGCACCTGCTCCCATAGGTGGCGAAGCGACAGCCTTTCTTGTGGTCAAATGTTGACACAGCTTTTATTAGACCGATAGTGCCGATAGAGATAAGATCCTCCTGATCTGTGGAATTTGAATAATACTTTTTTATAATGTGTGCCACAAGACGGAGATTGTGTTCGATAAGCTTATCCTTTGCCGCCTTGTCACCCTGCGCCATTCTCTCAAAACACTCACGCTCCTCTTTCGCAGACAACGGTTTTGGAAATACGCTGCGGCTGTCAAAATGCAGTGCGAAAAATAGAAAATTCCCCGTAAGCAGTTCAAACAGTGCTGAAAACATATTTGTCCCTCCTTATATAAAGTATCGCTCATACGCTTTTTAATCATATGATTTTTAGGGATTGTACTATTCTGATTTTGACATAAGGTCGCAAAATGTTTCTGATTTGTTAAATTTGCTGAAATATTGATTGTCTTGTTTGCTAAAATCACGAATATTATTAATGTTTTGTAAACAGACGGCATTTTACTTTTATCGTTAAACAAATGGTGATATAATTATATCAGATAGGTATGTTTTTTTGGGGGTGAGCGCTCATGATAAGCATAAAAGGACGATCGGTATTCGGAAGCATTGCAAGAGGAAAGCTGACCTTTTATCATCGTGACGAATTTATCATCAACAAGATAAAAGTGTCCGACCCTGAACTCGAATACAAAAAATATGTCAAGGCTAAAAACGCTGCTCTTGTGGAGCTTGGGGAGCTTTATGACCGTGCAAGGTTAAGCGTTGGTGAAGGCGACGCTCAAATATTTGTGATACACCAAATGCTTATCACCGACGAGCAATACGACAGCAGTATTCGCACAAAGATACTTGACGAGCATTTCAATGCCGATTATGCGGTTGCAAGCACTTCAAGAAGCTTTGCGGAGATGCTGGCACAAATGGACAGCGAATATATGCAAAGCAGAGCGGCTGACGTCAAAGACGTTTCAAACAGACTTTTAAGACACATATTAAACTGCGCCGACACGCTTCCCATACTCAGAGAGAACGCCATTATCTGCACCGGTGACCTTATGCCCTCAGAAACCCTGCTCATGGACAAGACGAAGATAAAGGGCTTCTGCACAAGGTCCGGTTCTGTGAACTCTCATACTGCGATACTTGCGAAAAATCTTGGCATACCTGCCATTGTGAACGTTGGAGCGGAGCTTTCTGACGAATACGAGGGCAAGGAAGCCGTCCTTGACGGCTACAGCGGAACGCTTTACATAGAGCCTGATGAGCATACTCTCAGACAGCTTGAATACAAGGAAGCCGTTGAGGGCAGGAAAAAGGAACTTCTCACAAGGCTCAAAGGAAGAAAAAACATCACTCGTGACGGACATGAGATAAGGATATATGCGAATATACTCAACTCTGAGGAGCTTGAATCGGCGGTAAAAAACGACGCAGGTGGGATAGGTCTTTTCAGAACGGAGTTTATGTGCTTTGACAGACCTGCTTTTCCTGACGAGGATTTTCAGTTTTACACCTACCGCAAAGCATTGGAGGCAATGGAGGGTAAAGAGGTCATAATAGGCACTTATGATATAGGTGCAGACAAGATACCTGATTGTGCAGACATGAGTGCTGAGAGAAATCCCTCTATGGGCTGTAGAGGCATACGATTTTGTCTTGAAAGAGAAAGCATATTCAAAACACAGCTAAGGGCGTTATACAGAGCGTCTGTTTACGGACAGCTTTCAATACTTCTGCCTATGGTCATAGATGTGAGCGAGATACTGAGGGTGAAAGAGCTTATCGTGCAGGTCAAGGCAGAGCTTATAAAAGAGGGCAGGAAATTTGCCGACAATGTTAAGCTCGGGGCAATGATAGAGACCCCTGCTGCGGTGATGACAAGCGATATCATAGCCAAAGAGGTGGACTTTTTCAACATCGGCACCAACGACCTTGAACAGTTCGCTTTCGGTCTTGACAGGCAAAATCCATGCTATGACAGGGTGTCCCCTAAAAATCACAGGGCACTGCTTAGAATGATAAAAATGGTGTGTGACAACGCCCATGCAAACGGCATAAAAGCAGGCATTTGCGGTGAGATAGCAGGCGACCCAACGCTCACAGAGATATTTCTGGAGCTTGATGTGGATATGCTGTCGGTAGTTCCGTCAAGGGTACTGCCACTGAGAAAGGCGGTAAGGAGCATAAGTCTTAAAGACCCGAAAAAGGCAGAGAATGACCTGAAGCTGTTTTTATAAAAAGGGTAATTTTCCTCATTCCATATAGGCGGTGGGATACGTTATCGTGCGTGTTCCACTGCCTTTTTGCTTTGCTTGCAAATACGCTAATAAGGAGAGCGAACTGTTCGCCACTACAGATATTTAAACAGAGAACGTATTTTATCTTATGGTTTGTATGGTTGTCTTATGAAAATCTTAAGCGTTTCTTAAAGCGGTTGACAGTTGGAAAGGGCTATGATAAACTTATATACGTTGACGGGAAAACCGTGAAAAAGAAAGAACACAAGGAGGAGAAACTTTGAAACTAAGAAACATAAACAGAGGTCTGGTTCTTGGCGGTGTGCTTGCGCTGGGCGTTGTATGCTACTCAGTGTATGATAACAACCAGTTCAAGACTTCCAAGCCTGAGATAGAACAGACCATGAGGGATTATATCGCAGACTTGACAAGTGCAAACGTTGGAAGCAGTGATAAGTTAAAAAGTCAACTTACAGATTTTGTGGATAAGCATTATGCTGACTACACCACTTCTGACAATGAGTACGCTTCGTCAAAGTCAGGACTTCTGGACGAAATAAACCAAGCTGAAGTTGCAACGCAAGGAGGAGATATCACCTCGGCTGAGTATGACATAAAAGAGATGTCAATAAACAAGAGTGGAGCTGACGGAGCAAAGGTCACTATGATATACAATGTGTGCTATGACGTATCAAAGGGCGACCCAACTTTTCTCACAACCAACGGCATAAACACCATGACAAGCGGTAACTACACAAATTCCGACAACTATGAACCCAGCACATCTTCATACAAGGCGATTTTCAGTTATGAAAATGCTGAATTTTATCTTTTGCGTACCTCTGACGGCTGGAAGATAGCAACGTCCAGCGACTATGGATATGGCGAGGATTACAGCTTTGATGATAACAACAGTGACAGCGTGGCTGATGAAAGCAAGGCTGAGTCTGAGATAGTTCCGGACAGCAGTGCAGAAAATACCGACAGCGAGGGGGCAGACAGCGTTGAGTGATACTATTCTAAAGATAAAGGGGCTTAACAAGACCCTTGGCAAAAAGCAGATACTTCACAGCATAGATATGGAGTGTTACAGTGGCGAGGTCTACGGCTTTCTCGGTCCTAATGGTGCAGGAAAGACCACAACTATAAAGATAGCAGTGGGACTTTTACAGCTTGACGAGGGGGAGATATCCATTAACGGAAATGATATCAGAAAAGACTTCGAGGGCGCAATGGCGAACGTTGGAGGCATTGTTGAAAACCCTGAGATGTATAAATATCTCTCGGGAATTGAAAACCTACGTCAGTATGCAAGAATGAGAGAGGGAGTAACTGAGGAGCGTATCAAAGAGGTGGTGGAGCTTGTAAGGCTTTCAAACCGCATTAATGACAAGGTGTCGAAATACTCTCTGGGTATGCGTCAGCGTCTTGGCGTTGCGCAGGCTATACTCCACAGACCAAAGCTTCTTATCCTTGACGAGCCTACAAACGGTCTTGACCCGCAGGGCATAAAGGAGCTTCGTGATATACTCAAAGAGCTTGCTCACAAGGAAGGCACTTGCGTTGTGGTATCGTCACATCTCATGAGCGAAATGGAAATGATGTGCGACAGAGTTGGCATTATCGCAAACGGAAAAATGATAGGCTCATACACAATGGCGGAGCTTATCTCACAGTCTGACAGCTCAATTGCTGAATATGTACTTGAAGTTGACGACCCGCAAAAGGCTATGGGTCTTATAATGATCGCAGACGAGGGCAAGCGTATCGACAAGGAAACAGGTGCAGTTGTCCTTTCTATCCCTGCGGAAATAGAGAAGAAAAAGATAGCCTCGGTGAATAAGACGCTTATCGAGGGCGGAGTTTCACTTTACACTGTTCACCGCAGAGAGAACAAGAAGCTTGAGGACGTATTCATCGAGCTTACAGGAGGAAAGGAAGGGGGCGTACAGATTGGCTAGATTTTTCAGACTTGTGAAAAACGAGTACATAAAGGTTTTCAAAAAGCTATCAACAAAAATAATGATCGTGCTTATAATAATATGTGCGCTTGGACTTTCAGGCATTGCACTTTTTGCAAAGCACAATATGGAGAGCAATAACTATTCAAGCTATGACGCAACTGGTGATTATCAGCAAACCATAGATTGGCTAAAAAACACAAACGGCGACCCTAACGAGATCGCAATGTGGCAGTATCTTATAGACAACGATATCGACAGCGATGATTGGAGATATGATGTACTGTCAGCCGTGTTTGCAAACGGCACTGGTGATATGTCAGGGATAAAGAAGTATCTTGACGACAACGATTGGCGTGGCTTCTGTCAATACAGGCTGGATAATGACATACTCACAGAGGGCGAGAAGTGGGAATATCAATACAGATTGGACAAGGATATTTCCTTTGACAAGTCAAACGAGAAGAAAAACGATCTTATCATGACAGTTGCAAATGCAAAAAACACCATTGCGACTATGGGCGACGCAAAATCCGACGGACAGAACAGCAGAGCAAAGCTGGAGGATAATATAAAACTTGCACTCTATCAGCTTGACAATGATAAGCTCGACAACACAGCAAACCAAATGACGCTGTTTGAAACAGACGAGCCTGAGCAGATAACATTCTGGACAGTGTTTCTCACAAGCACCTCCCTTGTAACGGTAGTCGCACTGCTTGCTATCGTTATCGCAGGCGGCATTGTATCCTCTGAATTTTCACAGGGAACTGTCAAGTTCCTGCTTATAAACCCTGTTAAACGCTGGAAGATACTGATGTCAAAATACTTCACTGTCATCACAGTGGGTTACATAATGCTTTGCATACTTTTCGTTGTGATGATACCTATTACAGGGCTTATGCTCGGCTTTGACGGCTTCTCAACGCCTTATATCTATGTAAGCGGCGGCGATGTAAAGGAAATGCCTACACTGCTTTATGCGGCAGAGCAATATCTGATGAAAAGCGTTGAAATGGTGGTAATGTCAACACTGGCGTTTGCTATCTCGTCACTTGTAAGAAGCACAGCCCTTGCTATCGGCGTCAGCGTATTCACAATGTGCATAGGCTCAACGGTCACACAGCTTTTGGGTCAGCTTGGACAGGATTGGGCAAGATTCCTTGTGTTCGCAAACACAGACCTTGCTTCTATCTCAAAGGGCTACTCAATATTTGCTCAGCACAGCCTGACATTTGCCGTAGGCGTTCTTATAGCACACATGGTGGTGTTCCTACTCACCGCATGGGACGGCTTTACAAAGCGTTCTGTATAAAACAGAATAAAAACATCAAACGGGCGGAGAAATTTCGCTCGTTTTTTGTCGCTGAAAAGGGTAAACAAATGAACAGATTATCATATAAACATAAGATTGACAAGGGTGAATAAATATTGTATAATAGTCGAGTTGATACAGAGATCGTTTTAATGGATATTTTACAGGAGATAGTTATATGTTTGAAACTTTAGTTGACGTTCTTCTTGACGCATTAATAGACAGCCTTAAGATCCTGCCTTTTCTGTTCGGAGTGTATCTGCTTATAGAGTATATAGAGCATCGTTCTGCCGACAAGCTTGGAAAGGCTCTTAGAAAAATGGGACCTTTTGGTGCGATAGGAGGAAGCATACTTGGAGCAGTGCCGCAGTGCGGATTTTCCGTTGTGGCTTCCAACCTTTACTCAGGCAGGCTCATCACAATGGGAACTCTCATTTCGGTATACCTTGCCACAAGCGACGAGGCAATACCAATGATGATAGCAAACCCTGCATTTGCCGGCAAGCTTTGGCAGCTTATTCTTATAAAGGTAGCTGTGGCTATAATAGCAGGTGTGCTTGTTGACCTTATCTTAAAGCTTATGGGCAAAAAACAGGACGAAGAGCCTTTCAAGGAGATTTGTGAGGACTGCGACTGCGAACACCACAGTATTTTGCACTCGGCACTTCACCACACTGTAAGCATAATACTTTTTATATTTGCGGTAAACCTTATTCTCGGTGCGGTAATGGAGTTTGCAGGAGAGGACACAGTAAAGACCCTGCTTATGTCTGACAGCATAGTTCAGCCGTTCATAGCAGGCATAATAGGCTTTATCCCAAACTGTGCAGCTTCTGTTGTTCTCACTCAGCTTTATATCGAGGGCGTTGTGAGCTTCGGCTCGCTTATCGCAGGACTTTGCACAGGAGCAGGAGTGGGACTTCTGGTGCTTTTCAAGACCAACAAGCACAACATGAAAGAGAATTTCGCCATAATGGGAATACTTTATGTTTTCGGTGTGGCAGCAGGCTTTGTGGCAAGTCTGTTCTAAAATATGATAGACAGATAAAAGGAGCAATTCGCAATGAACTGCTCCTTTTTGTTTGCAAAAATTCTTCGTATGTATAATGGTCTGTGATAGGCGGGCGACCCAAGGTTGCCCCTACACTACATCATATCCTCAATAAGATAAGGCAGGCTTATGCGGAAGCAAACGCCGCCTTTTTTCATATCGTTTTCTACCTCTATGCTGCCCTCAGAAAGCTCGATTATCCTTTTTACAAGTGCAAGTCCAAGGCCGTTGCCCTCTGTTGCACGGGAGCGGTCGCCCTGATAGAACTTATCAAATATCTTCGCCTTTACGTCAGGGGCTATAGACGGACCGTTGTCCCATATCTCCGCCGAAATATTCTTCTCGTTGCGGAAAAGCTTCACGCTTATCTTTCCGCCCTCCGGGGTGAACTTGATAGCGTTGTTGATGATATTCTGCCATATCTGCGCCATAAGCTCCTCACTGCCCACATACATGATATCCTCAAGGTCGATATCAAGGTCGATTTTTTTCTTCGACCACTCAGGTTCAAGCACAAGAAGTATTTTTCTTATCTGCTCGTCAAGAGAAAATCTTGTCTTTTTGCCCACTGTTTTCTGATTTTCAAGCTTTGTGAGCCTCAAAATATTTGACGAAAGCTTTGAAAGCCGTGATGTTTCGTCGATTATTATCTGCGTGTATTCCTCACGCTCCTGCTCGGTTATATCGTCAGATTGCAGAAGCTTTGCAAAGCCCTGTATGGAAGCCAGAGGCGTTTTGAACTCGTGGGAAACGTTTGAGATAAAGTCACCTCTCAGCGTTTCCGTACCTGCAAGCTCCTCAGCCATTTTGTTAAAGTTCTGCGCAAGTATGCTGTATTCAGGATCAGACGGCTCTCTTACTCTTACCTTAAAATTGCCCTTTGCTATCTCAGCCGCCGCCGCACTAAGATCTCGTATAGGCTGTATAATGCTTCGGCTCATGAATGCTGTTATAATAGTACCGATAACGATACAGACCATAAAAGCTATGATGACAACAAGGTTTACTACCCAGTAAACGCTGTCACTTGAAAAGCTGTCTATGATAACGAACTTATCATAGACCTGGGAGATTATAGTTGCGTTAGGCACAACACCCTCTGAGGACACATAATATCCCTTATGCACGATATCTGCAAAATGGTCGTGTACTCTTGAATCGTTTTTATCCACCACTGACAAACTATAGGCTGAATTGTTCACAATGGAAACTATCTCGTCCACAGTGAAGCCGCCCTTTTCTTCAAGCTGATCCATTGCCATGGAAAGCTCCACCAACTGCTGTTCGGCATTGCTTTTCATTACAGGGCTGCACACCATTACAAGCACTGACACCGATATAGAAGCCGACACCAGCATCACAAAGAAAAACATAAGAGTCAGCTTGAATTGCAAACTTGTTTTATTTTTGGTCTTTTTCTTATCCAAACCCCTCACCCCTCAAGCTTATCCCTCACTGCTTTTTCACAGCCTTATAGCCAAGTCCACGAACCGTGACAATATCAAATGACTCACAGCTTCCGTAACGCTCTCTCAGCCTTTTAACGTGAACGTCAACAGTACGCTCGTCAACGTCCTTGTCCATGCCCCAAAGCTCGTCAAGGAGCTGGCGGCGTGTGAATATCTTGTCAGGGTAGCTGAGCAGTTTAAATAGCAGCTTGAACTCCATTTGCGGTATAGTTTCCGCCGCTCCGCCGTCAACCGCCACGCTCATAGCGTCATAATCAAGCACGCAGTTTCCCACAGTAAGAGAATGTTCCGATGCCATTTTTGAACGCCTTAAAAGCGCACCCACACGAAGTATCATCTCATTTATATCAATAGGCTTTACCATATAATCGTCTGTGCCGGCAGAAAAGCCCTCCTGCTTGTCCTCGAAGGTCTCCTTTGCGGTGACCATAAGTATAGGCAGGTTGAAATCAGCCTTTCTGAGCTGTCTTGTAAGCTCGTAGCCGTCCATATTCGGCATCATTATATCTGAAATTATAAGGTCTATATTCGTTTTTTCAAGAACGTCCAAAGCCTCCAGACCGTCATTTGCAAGAAAAGTCACATAGCCATGCTGTTTAAGTGCGGCAGACATGAGCTTTCTAAGGCTTGCGTCGTCCTCCACCACAAGTATCTGAAACATAAAATATCCTCCCTCGTAAAAAAAATTCCCCAATAATGACATTATAGCTTATAATTGTGAACTGGTGATTAACATTTATTTTTTTCAAAAAACTCTCCGAAATCCCCTGAAAATTCATATTCGGTTCACACAGAACTGGTATTATATAATCACAGCAGAAGAAACAAAAAAAGCTTTGGTAATTGGTAAAACTTAAAGTCAGGTTTTTGTCTTCTTTCCCTCTGCGATTCCCCAAGTCGCTGATACATTTCCTCGTCTTTAGGTTTTACCAAATACCAAAGAATCCCTTTCATAATTCTATAAAAAATTAATGCTCATTTCAGCCGATGGAAGTGGGTATTAATTTTTTTTTTTGCTCTTTTAGATGCGACAAAAAACCGCAGAAGCCATATAAAATGACCTCTGCGGATATTTTTTTACCTTTATTAGCCGTTAGCTGCAAAGCTTTTCACGAAGCTCAGCCGCCTTTCCAAGAAGCGCACAGATGTAGCTGTCCACATCAGGCTTTGCAAATCCACCAAGCGCTGAACCTTTAAGCTTTCGCTGACCTGTTTCTCCGGGGATAACAAAGTTATCACCGTTCTTTTTCTTTTCGATAGCCGACTCCAGCATATAGATCTCGCTGGTTATGGTGTCGATATATTTTAATGTATCAAGCTTATCATAGCCGCCAAAAAAACACGTTTTCAGACTATCCATTTTTCTTCCCCCTGCCTTACTGCTGTTTTGTACAGCAATTGTTATCAAAGCCTACAATCTTTATTTGATTTAATTATATCACAAATACTTAGCTTTGTCAATAGGTTTGAAAATGAATGTTCACATTTAAGTAATTTTATATGAATTTTCGTGGCGTTTTATGTTGAATAATTATAGATATAAAAAAACGCAGCCCTTGCAGACTGCGTTTTTACGTTATATAAGTCTTTTTATTATAGTGATGTTGTTGTATCTTGAAAAATACTCAACATTTGAAATAACGATACCAGTGTCAGTGTTCTGGGCGTGTACCATTTTGCCGTCGCCGATATAGATAGCAACGTGGTAAATGCTCGAGATCGACGCTCCGCCAAAGAAGATAACGTCGCCCTTCTTCATGTTGTTATATGAAACTGTAGTGCCATATAAAGCCTGCGAAGCCGCATAGTGCGGAAGATTTATTCCCACCTGTGCGAACGAGAGCATCACAAGACCCGAACAATCCGTTGCACCAAACTGTGAACCGCCCCATACATACGCTCCGCCCACCATGCTTTTGGCATATGAAACAACAGTGTCTATTTTAGAACTGCTTGAATAATCAGGCTTAGGCGCAGGCGCTGCTGTTGTGGTAGTGGTCTTTTTGCTTGTTTCAGGCTTTGGCTTAGCTGTTTCCTGCGGAGTTGTGGTAGTCTGAGCCGTAGTTTCGTCAGGCTTTTCCGTCTGAGCCGGCTTCTTCGTGGTAGTGGTCTTTTCACCGCTGTTGCCACTCTTTTTGGTGGTGGTAGTCTTTTTCTTGGTGGTGGTCGCAGTCGTGGTGGTATTCGCCTTTGAGGACACCTCCGCATACTTATTGTCCACCTGCTGTGACTTATTTTCAAGGTCGCTCTTATCGTTCTTTATCTGCTCGATAAGCTTGCCCGACTCCTGCTCCATTTTCAGAAGCTCCGCCTGCTCGCCCGCCAAAGTTTTCTGCTCCCCGGCATATTCCTCAGCCTTTGCTTTGAGCTGTTTTATCTGCTCATCAAGCTCCGCCTTGGTCTTTTCAAGCTTTTTATACTGATCCAAAAGCTCGTTAAGCTCGTCATTATCGTGCTTTGCAACTCTCGTCACAAGCTCTATCCTCATAAGAATGTCATAAAAATCAGATGAATTTATCAGCACGTTCGTGTACGAATCTGCTCCTCCTGCAACATACATTGCACGAATACGCTCCATAAAATCGTCCTTGCCCTCGTTTATTGCAGTTTCCTGCAAGTCAAGGCTGTGCTGAGTGTCAAGCTGTTTGCCGTCAAGCTCTGCCATTTGATCTTCAAGCTCAGAGGAATATTTCTCTGAATTTGCTATCTTTTTCTGTATGGACTTATATTTTTTCTTTATAGCCTCAAGGTTGTCCTGCTCGTCGGCAAGCTTTTTGTCAGCGTCAGCTATCTGCTTATCAAGCTCCTGCTGTTGCTTTTTTAGCTCTTCAAGCTGACTGCTGTATGTATCGTTATCCGCCAAAGCGATATCACTTACGCTTCCGTCAGAAAAACCAAAGGCGGCAAAAGCTATGCACAGAGCCATACAGCCTGCGGCTATTCTTTTCATGGGGTAAATTTTTTTCATAATATCAGTTCTCCAAAATATAAGCGTATTATATATTTCTCACGCTGTAACGTTTATGTAGTCCCTTTTATTATAACGCAAAACCCCGTCCTTGTCAAGAAACCAACCGCTAAAAGCCGTATTTTCGGCATTTTAAGACAATTCGCTACACATATTTTGTGCGTTATTGCACCTATTCTTCCCCGAACATCTCACCCAAGGTCTTTCCTATAAGCTCGCCTGTATACTGAGCCTGAGCGATAGAATTTCCATGACTTCCCACCTCTATAAGAAGCGAGCCGGTGGTCAAGTCCTGATTATAGTGGCGATAGTCGAAAAGTACAGGCCGTGTAAGCCCCTGCCAATCGCTCTCCAAAGCCGACTGCAAGGCACAGGCGAAGTGAAAATTCTTCATATAGTCAGGCATACCCATAGTGCCGTCATCACACCCTGATATTATCATAAGCTGAGCCGCTTCCCTGCCATCTATCTCCGCCACAGGTGCGAGCCTTGTGCCGTCCTCACGCTCTATGCCGTCACGGTGAACGTCAAGGCATACCTTTATAGAGGGGTACTCCTCCAATATCTGCTTTACCGCCATTCGGCTTGAATCGTAAGAGCCGTCATAGCTGGGATAATCATGCACAAGTGTATCGTGGATATATGCAACGCCTGCTTTGTCAAGCTGTTCGCATATCTTGTCCCCTACCGACAACATATTCATTTCAGGGTCGGTGGTCTTGCAGGAAAAGGAGCTGTCATAGTGGTCTTTGTCTGTGGGCTCAAAGCTTTCCGTGGCGTGGGTGTGATAAATAAGTATCTGCGGCTCAGAGGAATTTCCGTCTATTTGAAAATCATAAGGCTTTGAGCTTTCCTCATAAAGCTCATCATTTGAAAGCTCAGTGCAGTTTCTCACCTGACCGCCGCCGTCAAGGTCGAAATACTGCTCGCCGTCATATCTGCCATAGGTGTATTTTTCTATAACACCGTCATTCCCCTCCATGCTTGCAGGATATGGTATCTTGTCCGTCACGTCCTGAGCAGGCAAAGGACTTGGCACTTCTGCGCTTACAGAGGGCGTTTGCTTCTCCTGTGGCGCCATATCCATATCCCATATACTGTGCTTTGACACCACTGCCGCTTCAAGTTTACTTGGATATGCGGTCTGCACAGCTGCTTTGCTATCATCATCAGCGGAAAAATAAGGCTTGTATTCTCCCATAGCCACCCCTGCCGCCACAGCCGCCACCCTGCCAAACCTGCTTGCAGATCTTGCATAAAGCCATATCCCCGTGGGCATAACGAACGCCACAATTATAACTGCAACACAACGCAGGCAGACTTTCTTTATATCCAATGCTGTCACTCCCATATACATCTTAGTATTATAATGTATATGCAGGACGAGCCGTCATATTACCTGCCCAGCTTCACCTTAACAGGCTTGCCCACTGTCATAGAGTCATGGGTCACGTTGCAGTCATAGCATAGTATCTTCACGCCCTTTCGGGAAGCTTTCTCCAAAGCCTCTCCAAACTCAGGGTGAGTGTCATAATTTGGAGTGAAATATTTCACATCGCTCATCTGAACGAGTATCATTATATAAGACTCATACCCCTCATCGAGGCAGTGAGAAAGCTCCTCTATATGCTTCACCCCACGGAGGGTAGGAGCGTCAGGGAAAAGCACAACGCCGTCTTTCTCCAGCGTACAGCCCTTGACTTCCATGAAGATCTTCCTATCCTGCGACTCTAAGTAAAAATCAAAGCGTGAATTGCCGTATTTCTTTTCGGGATAGACCGAGAAGCCCTCGCCAAAAGGCATTTTTTCTCTCAGCCACTCCCCTACCGCCTTATTCGGGGCTTGGCTGTCCATGTTTATAAGTCTGTCACCTTTTTCCACTGCAACAAGGTCAAAAGCGGTCTTTCTCGATGCACTGTCTGAATGTTCAAGCCAAACAGTACACCCCTCGATCAAAAGTTCTTTGCATCTGCCCGTATTTTTCACATGGCAGACCTCGGCTTTGCCGTCTATCTCAACGTTGGCGATAAACCTGTTCGGTCTTGATAGAAATTTGCCTTTATGTATATTATCGTATCTCATAATTCGCTCCTTTTATTCTTACTATTCACATTATACCACAAATATGTTTGATTATAAATACCTAAATCATTCATTCTTAGCTTTGCTGATTTGTGGTTCGATACGAAAAGAGAAAAATATTTCACAAAATCTATTGACGTTATTTGTGAAATATGTTATAGTTTTGAGTATAGGTTATATAACAATAATAATTTATTAAAATTTTAGAAAGAGGTATTTATAATGAAAAAAATAACTGCACTTCTCGTTTCACTTATAATGTCATGCGCAGTAATGGCAGGCTGTTCTGACAGCAGTTCTTCAAGCTCATCAAAAGCAGACAGCACATCAAAGGCAGAAACAAGCGCAGCCGCTGACGAGTCAACTGCTTCAGAAGCAGGCACAGCCACAGATCTCGAGGATACTCTCACAGCGCAGTATACAAAGAAGATACAGGGCGAGAGCCTTGCTATCGACATGACAGTGGCAAGCGAATATGACAATTCATCAGCTGTTGTTGAGATAGCAGGCGGCAATATGCACATGAAAATGAACTTTATGGGCGTGGATATGGACATCTATAATATCGACGGAGTTATGTACACACTTGACAGCGAGTCAAAAACGTATTACACTGTTGATATGGAAGAATCTATCGACGACTTCAAGAGCGAGATAGGCTACGGCATTAACGACAGCTACAAGTTCATAAGCTCTGAAACAACTGACGACGGTCTTATCTGCGAAACTTTTGAAAGCACAGAAGATCCTGATATGGAGCTTGAATCAGGCGTAACTCTCGACACAAGCGATTCTGACGATTATTCTTTCACAACAACATTCAAGTATTACTTCAATGCTGACACAAAGGATATTGTTAAGATAGAAACTATCTCTGACGGCTCAACGACTACTGTTACAATAAACTCATTCACAACTGAAAACGTTGAAGTCAAGCTCCCTGACGATTTTGACAGTTGGACAGAACAGTCTTTCGATAAGGACACTGAAGATATCCCTTATGACGCTGAACTCGATGTTGAGTCAGGCGCTGAGTCAGCCGAGTGATTCTTGTCATTTTTCGGAGGCAAAATATTATGAACAAGAAAATGGTAACTATTATTGCAGCTTTGGCAATGTGTACAGCAATGGCAGGCTGCACTGGGAACGATACTGCAAGCTCTTCAAAGGCTGAAACAACTACTACAACAACGGCTGCCGCAGAGTCTGCCGCTCCTGCTGAAAGCACAGCAGACGAAAGCACAGCTGACAGCACTTCCGCAAACGCAGGCACAACAGATTATGACGTTGACGGTGATTTCAGAGCTTTCGAGCAGATGAAAGACAAGTATGAGGGCAACTATCTTGCGAACCTTACAGGTCAGATGTCAAACAACGGCACAAAGTATACTATCTGCATAAAGGACGGCAAGGCTTATCAGGCACTCACAGTTCAGGGCATGAAGTCATACACAGTTTGCCCTGGCGACGGAAAGCTTTACAACGTTTCAGAAGGCACGACCACCTACAGCATTGAGGACGACGACGGAAATCAGTGGAAGTCAGCCGACATTCTTTTCGGCGCGACCCTCGATTTTGACCACGCATATATTGACACAACAACAAACGTTGTTCAAGAGTATTATAACCTCGACAGCAGTGTTTCAGGCGGTGAGGGTCAGATAGTTTACGGCTTTGACGGCGCTACATATGACCTTAAGCAGGTAGTTCTGCTCCCAGAGGGTGCTGACGAATCAAGTGCAGTTTACTTCACTGTAGATTCCATAGGCGAAGCAGACGACAGCCTGCTTGCTGTTCCTGATCTTTCTGCTTATACAAAAGAATAATTTTATCTGATCTTTTTCCAACATCGGGCGGACAGACCACTGCGGTCTGCCCGCTTTTTTGCATTTCCAGCAAAGCGTTGTGCAATATGACGGAAAAGAAGTTCAAATATTTTTGAAATTTGTGAGAAAAATAGTCTTAAACCCCTTGACAAAATCGTCAAAAGGGTATAAACTATACTTAGCACTCGAGAAGAAAGAGTGCTAACACTTAAATACAATAAGTGCTAACAAGAAGAACGGGTGGTGAGCAAATGGACGACCGCAAGCTGAAAATACTTTCAGCGGTAGTCAATGAATATATCGTAACAGGCGAGCCTGTAGGCTCAAAGGCGATAATGGCTCACGTCAAAGCGTCCTCAGCGACCATAAGAAATGAAATGGCAGAACTTGAGAAGCAAGGCTATCTCGAACAGCCACACACCTCCGCAGGCAGAATACCAACATATAAGGGCTACAGGCTTTATGTTGACCAGCTCATGGAGCAAAACCAGCTTACAGCAAATGAAAAGAAGATGCTGGATTCAATGATACCGCAGGAATATGTCACAGAGGAAGACCTTGTGAACAAGGCTTCAATGGCATTGGCGGATCTTACGAAATGTGCGGCGGTGGTCGCAAACGCAACGCCAAAGTTCTCGCTTATCTCAAAGGTAGAGGTAATACCTACAGGAAAGAGAATGTACGTTATTTTGATGATAACGTCCAACGGCTCTATTAAGAATAAGGTTTGCCGATTGGAGTTCGACCTCAGTCAGGATCAGCTTGAGTTTTTTGATAACTTCGTAAAGGAAAATCTCAACGGCGTGCCTATCGACAGTCTTTCGGACGCTTATCTTGAAAAGCTCACAGAAGCAATGGGAACGTACATGATGACCCTTTCACCGCTTGTTTCCGAGATAATGAAGATGACAAAGGAAATGAGCAGCGTGTCTATCAAAGGTCAGAGTAATCTTCTCACCTGCAAGGACTTCAACCAAAATGAGATAATAAGCTTTCTCGATAATCAGAAGGAGCTTAAAGGATTTATTGACGAAACGTTCTCAGGGCTTCACGTTATGTTCTCCCCTGAGCGTGACGGGTTTGTTATCCACAACTCCTCTATTATAACAGCTCCGTTCTCAAAGGACGGCAAAACAGCAGGTGCGCTGGGGCTTATAGGTCCTATGAGGCTCGACTATGCGAAGTTTATCCCATATCTCGAGTATTTCACAGGAAAGATATCGGAAATGATATCCGAAAAGCCACAAGAGCAAAACAAAGAAGATGACGAAAATAAATAAAAAGAAAGGCAGGCGGCGTAAATTGAGTAAGGAAACTGAAAAGGACACCGAGCTTGAAAAAGAGGAAAACACCTCTGCTGAAAGCGAAGAAGTGAAAGAAGCGGCGGATACCGCAGAAAATGCCACTGAGGATACAAAGAAAAAGGCGGAGGAGAGCGAAACAGAAAAGCTGAAAAAAGAGCTTGCCGAAGCAAATGACAAGTATCTCAGACTTATGGCTGAATATGATAACTTCAGAAAAAGAAGCGCAAAGGAAAGACTGGAGCTTACAGACACAGCAAAGGGAAATGTGATAAACGGCTTCCTGCCGGTGTTTGACAACTTTGAAAGAGCGTTAGGCACAGAAACTCAGGACGCAGTTTATAAACAGGGTGTTGAAATGATCTTCAATCAGTTCAGCGACGCTCTGAAAAAGCTCAACGTTGAGGTCATGGAGCTTGCGGGCAAGGAATTTGACCCGAACGTTGCAACGGCGGTCAGCACAGTTGACGACCCTGACCTGGGTGAAAATATTGTGGCGCAGGTGCTTCAAAACGGCTACACCATAGGCGGCAAGGTCATAAGACACGCAATGGTAATAGTAGCAAACCCATAAACAAAGACATCGGGACTTAAGGTCTTGATATAAATTAAGTAAATTTTGAAAGGACTTGATCTTATGAGCAAAATCATCGGTATAGATTTAGGTACAACAAACTCTTGTGTAGCAGTTATGGAGGGCGGCGAAGCCGTTGTTATCCCTAACAGCGAGGGTGCAAGAACAACTCCGTCAGTAGTTGGCGTTTCAAAGAACGGCGACAGACTTATCGGTCAGGTAGCAAAAAGACAGGCTGTTACAAACTATGACAACACTGTAATTTCTATCAAAAGACATATGGGCTCTGACTACAAGGCTCACATGGGCGGCAAGGATTACACTCCACAGGAGATCTCAGCTATGATACTCCAGAAGCTGAAAGCTGACGCTGAGGCTTATCTGGGTGAAAAGGTAACAGAGGCTGTTATCACAGTTCCTGCATACTTCACAGACGCACAAAGACAGGCTACTAAGGACGCAGGTCAGATCGCAGGTCTGACAGTTAAGAGAATCATCAATGAGCCAACAGCCGCTGCACTTTCTTACGGTATTGATAAAGAAGAGGATCAGAAGGTCATGGTTTACGACCTTGGCGGCGGTACATTCGATGTATCTATCATCGAAATGGGCGACGGTGTTACAGAAGTTCTTGCCACAGCAGGTAACAACCACCTGGGCGGCGACGACTTCGACCAGAGAATTATCGACTGGATGATCGCAGAGTTCAAGAAGACTGAGGGCGTTGACCTCTCAGGTGATAAAATGGCAATGCAGAGACTTAAGGAAGCTGCCGAGAAGGCTAAGATAGAGCTTTCTTCTACAGCATCATCAACTATCTCTCTCCCATTCATCACAGCAGACGCTACAGGTCCAAAGCATCTTGAAATGACACTTACACAGGCTAAGTTCAACGAAATGACAGCAGACCTTGTTGAATCAACAATGGGACCAGTTCGTCAGGCACTTTCAGATTCAGGTCTGTCAGCTAACGACCTCCAGAAGGTCCTTATGGTCGGCGGTTCTTCAAGAATACCAGCCGTTCAGGAAGCTGTTAAGAAATTCCTTGGCAAAGAGCCATTCAAGGGCATCAACCCAGATGAGTGCGTAGCACTTGGCGCTGCATATCAGGGCGGCGTTCTCGCAGGCGACGTTAAGGACGGTCTGCTCCTCCTCGATGTAACTCCACTGTCACTTGGTCTTGAAACAATGGGCGGTATCTGCACAAAGATCATCGAGAGAAACACAACTATCCCAACAAAGAAGTCACAGATATTCTCAACTGCCGCTGATAATCAGTCAGCCGTTGATATCAACGTACTTCAGGGTGAGCGTGAGTTCGCTAAGGACAACAAGCAGCTCGGTATGTTCAGACTTGACGGAATCGCTCCTGCTCCAAGAGGTGTTCCACAGATCGAGGTAACATTCGATATCGACGCTAACGGTATCGTACACGTTTCCGCTAAGGATCTTGGCACAGGCAAGGAGCAGAACATCACTATCACTTCTTCAACAAATATGTCTAAGGACGATATAGATAAGGCTGTCAAGGAAGCTGAGGCATTCGCAGCAGAGGATGCTAAGAAGAAAGAGGATGTTGACGCTAGAAATGCTGCTGATCAGCTTTGCTTCCAGGCTGAAAAGTCACTGGGCGAGTTCGGCGACAAGGTAGACGCTGCTGACAAGTCAGCTTGTCAGGCTAAGATAGACGCCCTTAAGGAAGCCCTCAAGGGTACTGATATCGAGGCTATCAAGGTTAAGCACAAGGAGCTTGAGGAAACATTCCAGGGCGTTGCAACTAAGGTATATCAGCAGGCTGCACAGGCACAGCAGGCAGCAGGCGGTGCCGCAGGCTTTGACCCTAACAACATGGGCGGAGCAAATGGCGGCAGCAACGGCGGCGCTTCAAACAACGGTGGCGACGACGTTATAGACGCTGAATTTACTGACGCAGAATAAATCATAACGGCTGCCTCTGCTCCGATTTTTCGAGCAGGGGCTATTGCCGTATTAAAAGGCTGTGTGAAAAGCGTGAAAGGACTATACTTACAAAAAGGAGGCAAGCCCATGCCCCAAGACTTTCACGATCTGCAGCTTACAGAGCATGGGCGTTTATATGGCTGAAAAAAGAGATTACTATGAAGTGCTTGGCGTTTCTAAAACTGCCACGGACGATGAATTAAAAAAGGCATTCCGTAAGCTTGCAAAGCAGTATCACCCTGACCTTCACCCTGGCGACAAAGAGTGCGAGGAGAAGTTCAAGGAAGTAAATGAAGCTTATGAGGTGCTTTCAGATAAAGATAAAAGAGCAAGATATGACCAGTTTGGTCACGCAGGCGTAGACCCGAACTACGGCGCAGGCGGTGGAGCAGGTGCAGGAGGCTTCGGCGGATTTGGCGATATGGGCGATATTTTCGATTCCATTTTCGGTGGATTTGGCGGAGGCTTTGGTGGCGGACGTTCTGCTAACCCTAACGCACCAAGACGTGGCGAGGATATAAGGGCGAACGTTGTTCTTGACTTCATGGAAGCCTGCAAGGGCAAGACTGTGAAAATTCGCATAAACAGAGCCGAAAAATGTCCTGACTGTCACGGCACAGGCGCAGCCGCAGGTTCTTCGCCTAAGACCTGTCCTGACTGCCACGGCACTGGTACAGTAAGGATAACACAGAGAACGCCTTTCGGAAACATCGCTCAGACCACGACTTGCAGTCGCTGTGGCGGTAAGGGTCAGATAATCGACAACCCTTGTCATACCTGCAACGGTCAGGGCAGAGTAAAGAAGGTATCTGAAAAGGAGATAAACGTTCCTGCTGGCATCGACGATGGTCAGACACTTAGAGTAGGCGGTGAGGGCAACTGCGGTATAAACGGAGGTCCTAACGGCGACCTGCACATCAACATTACAGTTCGACCTGACCCTATTTTCGAGCGTGACGGCTATGACGTGTGGACAGAGATACCGCTTACTTATGCACAGGCTACTCTCGGTGACGAGATAACAGTTCCTACAGTTGATGGCAAGGTAAAATACACAGTGCCAGAGGGTACACAGACAGGCACAGTGTTCCGCCTGAGAGGCAAGGGCATAAAGAAGGTAAACAGAAACGACCACGGCGACCACTATGTTCGTGTAACAGTTGAAGTTCCACGCAATCTGACCAAAGAGCAGAAAGAAAAGCTCCGTGACTACGAAAAGTCCCTCGGTGAAAAGAACTACGCAAAGCGCAAAACATTCTTTGACAAGCTCAAAGACAAATTCAAATAACAAAAAGGAGAACGGCACAAAGCTGTTCTCCTTTTTGTTTGCAATAAAAAATGCCGCAGGAAGACCCACGGCAATTATCATCTTATCAAGCCATACCTGTGTGCTTTTTGATAGCCGCAAAGGACTCCGCACTGATAACGTGTTCCATACGGCAAGCGTCCTCTACTGCAACTTTCTCGTCAACGCCAAGCTTTATGAGCCACTGTGAAAGCAACGTATGACGCTCATACATTTTCTCGGCTATCTCCAAGCCCTTGTCTGTCAAACGAATATAACCGTCCTTGTCAACAGTTATATAGCCGTTCTCACGGAGATTTTTCATTGCCACACTTACGCTCGGCTTTGAAAACTCAAGTTCGTTTACTATATCTATGCTTCTTACCTCGCCTTTGCCCTTGCGCTGGCTGAGAATAAGTATCGTTTCGAGATAATTTTCAGCTGATTCTCTTATCTGCATTATAACGTCCCTCCCTAGAACAAGTTTGTCATCAGGTCATTACGACTATTATATCACATTTCAAGCCGCATTTCAAGTGCAAGCACGCTTTTTCAGCAATTTCGATAAACTTTACATCAATGAATTGTGTTGATATACAAAGGCACTGCCCACAAAAAGCAGTGCCTTTAAAGCTGTCTGTTATTTACTGTATACCGCACTCCTCATAGTCTTTCCACTTTTCGTCATGCTCCTTATCCTCAAAATATTTGTATACAAAAAGCGCAGTTGACGCAACAACAAGTATCATCGCACCCATTAAAGTCCAGAACGACTTTTTTCTTGAATAGTTTGACATAACAAAACTTCCTTTCTTTCGCAATAGCATACAAAAACTTGCGGCTATCGCTCATAGCTTTGCTATAATTATACTACACAATGCTCTTTCTGTCAATTATTTTCACAGGATTTTCAGATATATTTTTCCGAGTAAAAGTGCAGAAACTCCTCAAGGCAAAGCCCGCCTGCGGCAATGATACGAGCGGCTTCAACGCCCACATAACGATAATGCCACGGTTCAAAATCAATGCCGGTCATCTGCTCTTTAAGGCGAGGATAGCGGAGGATAAAGCCGAAATCTGCGGCATTTGCACAAAGCCACCGTGATTCAGGCGTCTTGTAAAAATCGTCGCTCACATCATTGTCACCCTCTCTGCCGAGATCCACAGCAAGCCCGGTGTTATGTTCGCTTGACCCGGGGAGAGCGAGAGTTCTGCCCACCTTTTCCACAGCCTTTTCATAACTCAGACCGCCCCACATTTCGTGAGATACTTCACGCTCCCAAAGCATCTGCTGATATTCAAAAGAGCGATAGGCGGAAATAATTTTCAGCTTTATGCCGTCAGCTTCCGCCTTTTTGAGCAGAAGCCTGAGCCTGTTTCCTGCCTGAGATTCCATAAACTTGCCGTTCACCTCTGTCAACTCCACACGATCGTAAAATCCCATATCTATGGGATTGAATTTATCCACAAGCATAAGATAATCCATATACTGACCTCCTTGTCCTGATGGGGAAAAATGTTTTAACTTAGTATATGCAGATGTGTGTGGAGAGTATACACGGCGAGGCTAAGTGAGGAGTGAGGAATGAGAAATGAGAAATGAGGAATTAGGAATTAGCATAGCTGACCAAAGTTGTGCACAAGCACCGAGCGTAGCGATTTTGCGGCACAACAAACCTGCCAGAATAATCTGTAGGGGCGAACATCGTTCGCCCGTTCTCAGAACTTGTAAAAATTTCGAAATTGTAGGGGCTTGGCTCAATTTCGGTTTCACCGAAATGCGACAGCCCGATATTTCTCGCCCGTTGAATTGTTGAAAAATATCACACAATGTCACCAAAAAAATAATTTGGCATCAAGGATATGGCAACCACAGCATCGCTCCCCTACACATTTCAAAAAGCGGTGCAAAATTACATCATATCACAAATTGCAGCGTAAAATGCCCGTCACGGCGAGTGACCTATATCCAGCACCCGTCAACTCTGACGACCTGCCCGTGAATGTAATCTGCTCCCTCTCCACTGAGAAAACGCACAACATTCGCCACATCTCTCGGATTGCCTATCCTGCCTGCCGGTATGTCATCAACTATTACACGAACATCTTCCTCTGTCAGCTCGCCGTTCATTTTCGTGTCTATCATTCCGCAGGATACGCAGTTCACCCTTATACCGCTTATGGCAACTTCCCTCGCCAACGCCTTCGTAAATCCTATAAGCCCAGCCTTTGCCGCCGAGTATGCAACCTCGCAGGAAGCTCCCTTTTCGCCCCATACGGAGGTTATATTTATCATATTTCCACTGTGTTCCCTTATCATCTCAGGAAGCACCGCCCTGCTCATACGCATTGCGCCAAGCAGATTCACGTTCATCATCTCGCATAGCTTCTCGTCAGTCATGTCAGTGAAAAGCTCTATATCCGCTGTGCCTGCATTATTCACAAGAAGCGTAACAAAGCCCAAACTGTCCCTGACTTCCGCCACGCATTTATCTATACTGTCCTTGTCACCAATGTCGCAGTAAAAAGCCTCTGCACATAAGCCACGCTCTTTAAGCTCAGATACCAAAGCTTCCGCCGCCGCCCTGCCATTCTTGTAGCATACAGCCACCTGCCAGCCGTCCTCAGCAAGCGCCCTGCATATCTCAGAGCCTATCCCGCCAGAGCCACCTGTTACCAATGCTGTCTTTTTCATAAAAATACCCCCGCAGATCATGATATACTGTAATTATATCACACCTGCGGAGGTTTTTCAACGGCTACTTTTCGTTCTCGTCTACCCATTTTCTCGCCCAGCCTGCATTCTGCTCCTGACGATTGTATACTCTGCCGTTTGGCGCAGTGTAATTGTCCGTCACAACATATTCCTGACCTGCCGAGATAACGTCATGGGGCTTGTATACCTTTGTGCCGTCTGAAGTCTGCGGGAAACGGCTCTTGTCACGCTTTTTCATGGCTATCACTCTCCTTTTTATGTTATTATCCTGCCCGAAGCTTTTGTGATTATCAGATGAAAAATCTGCATAACAGTTGAAAATATCACGATAACGTGGTATAATTATCTTATACTATTTTTATCGGGAGTATTAAAATGGAAAAATACAACAAACAAAAAGCTATACTCACCGCACTGCTGAAATGGGTGGAAACAGAGTTCTTCGGAATTTTCGTATTTCTCTTTTTTATCGCAGTTGCAAAGCCTTTCGGTGCATTGGCAAATATAATTTTCGGTCTTACAGGACTTCTCACAGTGGTCTGCCTTATGGCTGACTTTGGTCTGAAACAAGGAGAGGAAGCCAGAAATAAGGTCACATTCCACGGTGAAAAGGATTGCCCTAACTATGGCTTCACACTTGGTCTTATTGCAAGCATACCATGCTACATAACAATGATACTGCTGATGATATCAAAATTCAGCGGTTCGTTCAATTTCATGCCCGCCTATAAGCTTCTCGACGCCTGCTTCTATCCTCTTATAGATTGGGCTGCCCACTCTGCCGACGTAAAAGATATGTCCCCATTTGTTTTCATCATGACCGCCATATTCCCACTACTCTATCCATTTGCCACATGGATAGGCTTCAAAATATCCTACAAGCAGATAGACGTAAAAGAGCGTGTGGTCTACAAGCACAAATAAAATCAAGCCTGCCGTATCAGTCCGATACGACAGGCTTTTATCTTTTTATCGAAAAAACTCTACACATTAAACTATTTCATTACTGAAAATCTATCTCTATATCTTTTAGCGTCACATAGTTTACTCCATTGCAGTTTTTATCGCTTGCAGTGTTTGCGATAAGCGTTATCTTTGCCGTGCCTTTCACATAGTCGGCACCAATATCCGTCTTATAGTCATACGTGTAGCTCTCTCCGGCTTTGAGCAAAGTGTTCATGGTGTTTCTGTCGCCGCTTTCGCCATAGCTCGTGGAATTGCCCTTACTGTCCTCTGTGGTGATATACTGGTCAGTCGTGAAGTCAAGCACCATGTCTTTGTCCCAGTTGTTTGTGTAGGTAATATGGCTTATGAACTCGCCTCCGCTTACCTCATAGGAGTATTTCGCCGTGAGCCTGCCGTCCTTTGTTGTAAAGGTATTGTCCCCAACGTCCTCAAAATAGTCGATATACCCAATATCAACTTCGTCGGCCATATCAGAATCGTCCTTGGCGACAGAAGTCACTGCTTTCTCACTAGGGTCAACATCGTCAGCGACCTCAGCGTTTTTCTTTTCGTCAGTGTATTCGCAGTTCTCATTGAGCCAGTTTTCAAGCTTTTCTGCCTTTTCACCGCCTATATCAAATTTTAATATATCTCCTGCAAAAAGCTGAACATACAGATCTCCGTTAGCAGTAAAATAAGCCGTACCGTTGACGTCAAGTCTTTCTACATAGAAGCTTATTGTTATTCCGCCCTCAATGTAATATTCATCATCATTTGTTACCGACAAATTAATATCAGGGTCGCTCTCATAAGCGTCTCCCTCATAGACCGCATTGTATGAACCATTATCGTCCTTTAACAGGTCAAGCAGCTTTGAGATGTCGGTATTAGTATACTTTCTGAGCCTGCCCATTCCTGCGTCATTGTAAGCATAGTCCACACGAGCCGTTTTTTCAAGACTTACGTCATTTATTATGTCATCAAGGGTCATATCGGTCTTGCAATCAGGTGAGTATTTCCAATCATCATACCACGCCACAGAGCCGTCATCAAAGACCACCGCCAGATAAACGCTTGGTGACAAGTCCTTTATTGAATAAATATCCGCTTTTGTTGTTTCCTTTTTGTTTGTCTCATAGTTTTCCGTTTCAAGAGTCATGGTGGTGAGCTTGCTGTCAAGAAAAGACTTATCAACATGTCCCATTGAAACATATTCCACATCGTTATATTCAAACGTCTCATATTTTGCATTCATTGCATATTCGTCCCAAGGAACTCTATATGACACTGTTGCTTCCTCGTCTGCCATCTGCTGGTCAGCCGCAGACTTTGCCTTTATATCTTTGTCCGATCTGCCTGCAAACATCATAACACCCGTCGCCGCAGCGATAACACCGCAGGCCGCCACAGCCGCCCACTTTGTCCATATGGTTTTTATCTTTATGCCGCTGCCGCTCTGTCTGCATTCTTCAATGTAATGCTCGTCAGCATTTTCCAAAGCCTTGAAAATATCCTCTCCTGTTGTTTTCATAAAAGAACTCCCTCCTTTTCAAGCAAAGCCTTTAACTTATTTCTGCTTCTGAAAAGGCTCGCCTTAACTGTGTTCAGGTTCATAGCATACTTTTTTGATATCTCTTTTATAGGCGTTGCAAACCAATATCGCTGGAGAAATATATTTCTGTCTCTCTCCTGCAACTCGCCAAGAAATTCGTTTATAAGCCACTCAAGATGTCTGCCGTCGCAAAGACTCTCGGTGGTGTCATTGTCAGGTATGCACTCGTCAAGCTCCTCCAAGACCGCCGCTATCTCACCTTTTCCACGCTTTGCAGTCTTTGACGCACGATATCTGTCAAATGCGATATTTCTTGTTATCCGCCCGAAAAATGCCGACAGCATTCTGGGTTTCTGTGGCGGAATGGAGTTCCATGCCCTGAGCCAAGTTTCGTTCACGCACTCCTCCGTGTCCTCCCTGACTCCAAGAATATTGTAGCCCACAGAATAACAGTATCCGCCGTATTTTATATCCGATTGTGAGATAGCCTGCTGATCTCTGTTTTCATAAAGCTCGATTATCTTGCTGTCCTCCATTTTCCGCCCCCCTATACAATATACTTCATTGAAAGTCCTTTCACCTATAATGACGAGATATCCGCCGAAAGGTTTTATGAAAACGCAAAATAATTATAACATACGATAAAAAATTTTGCAACACAAAAACGACGTCCCACATCACTATGGAAACGCCGTTTATATGAAAGAATGATTTTATGACAACTCGTTAAGAAGATCCATATACAATTCGTTGTAATCTGTTCTGTTATCCTTCAGGAATGCGATAGCCGCACGAGGGTGGCGATTGAGCGCACCTGTGAGCATATAAGGCACGTCATAGCCCCACTGTGAACCCTTTGCCCTCTCCTCAGCAACGTACTTCTCAACGAACTTCAGTGTAGGAGTAAGCTTGTAGTTAGGGTTTCTCAGGAAGCTGAGCATCTGCTCCATGAAGCAGTTTCCTGCACCTCTTCCCATTCCGCTCATTGTGGCGTCAGCAAAGCTTGCGCCGTGAGAAATGCTCTCGATAGTGTTTGCAAAAGCGAGCTGCTGATTGTTGTGCATATGAACGCCCACCTTTTTGCCACTAGCCTCAGCCACCTCGCAATACTGCGCAGTAAGTCTTCTCACCTGCTCAGGGAAAAGTGAGCCGTAGCTGTCAACAAGATAGATAACATCAACAGGGCTTTTTGCCACAAGGTCAAGAGCCTGTGCGATATCGTCCTCTCGACTTGCAGAAACAGCCATGATGTTGATAGTAGTTTCATAGCCCATATCGTGACAGTAATTTATCATCTCCAACGCACCAGGCATCTGATGAGTGTATGTTGCGATCCTTATCATGTCGATAACGCTCTCACTCTTTGGCAGGATATCTTTTTTGAAATCACATCTGCCAACATCAGCCATAACAGAAAGCTTCAGAGGGCTGTCATTATCACCAACGATAGCTCTGATATCCTCCTCATCACAGAACTTCCACTTGCCGAACCCCTTGACGTCAAAAAGCTCCTTAGAAGCCTTGTAGCCGAACTCCATGTATTCAACGCCTGATTTTATATTAGTTTTATAGAGTTCTTTTACAAACTCGTCTGAAAATCCAAAATTATTTACAAGTCCTCCGTCACGGATAGTTGCGTCCAGAAGCTTTATATCAGGACGATATGACATAAGGTCACCTTTCTGATTTATCGTCTTTGCCTGATTTGCCATTGTGATTACTTCCTTTCCAAAAGCAGACCCTTACCACGTCTGTGTAAGATTTATCACTTTAAAGATTTTATGCTTTTAAGCTTTTATGTATTAAAGTATAACACTATTTTTCTTCCCTGTCAATAGCCCCAAAGCCCTTTAAACACATTTTTTACATTTTAATAATATTTCCCTCCCCAAGGCCTAAACTTTTGTACATTTCCAACTATCAAAACGACGCAGTATTGTGATAAGTGCTGAAAAATATCCACGCTCCTTGACAAATCAGACTTATAGTTGTATACTCTAAGTGTACTACAACAAATAATACAGTTGGTACAGCAGAACAAATGAAACGAAACAACAAAATCGAAAGGAGGTATTCAAGGTGATAACGCTTGATCTTACAGGAAGAGCACCTATTTACGAACAGATATGCAGCCAGTTCTCAAGCCTTATATCAAAAGGCGTGCTAAAAGAAAACGATAAGCTGCCAAGCTCAAGAATGTTGGCAAAGGAACTGGGTCTGAATCCAAACACAGTCGCCAAAGCCTATAGCAGACTTGAGCATGACGAAATAATCTATTCCGTGGCAGGAAAAGGCTGCTTTGTGGCAAAGCAGAAAGGCTCTATAGAGAAAAAATTGCTGGAAGAATTTAAGCTCCATGCCGCCGCCGCAATGCAGGCAGGCATAAGCCTTGGATCGCTTACCTCCGTCCTTGAAGAACTGGCGGAGGAACAGAAAGAAAGGAGTGACAAAGAATGATAGAAATAAAAGACCTGTCACTTACATTCAAAAACGCAGACGAAGATCACGAGGCACTGAAAGCCGTCACCCTGGATATCCCCGAGGGCTGCATATACGGCTTTGTAGGCTCGAACGGTGCAGGTAAATCCACCCTGCTGCGTGTTATAAGCGGGATCTACCGCCCCGACAGCGGCAGCGTCACCATTGACAAAACAGAGGTCTATGACCGGCCGCAGGCTAAAGAGAACATCTTCTTTGTGAGCGACGAAACGGTGCAGTTTTCAAGACTGACAGTGAATGACCTGAAAAGCTTTTACCAAAGCAGCTACCCGACCTTTGACGACAAGGTGTTCGATGACCTTATCTCAAAGCTTGACCTGCCACGGAAGAAACCGCTGTCACAGTTTTCAAAGGGCATGAAAAGGCAGGCTATCGTTGCGGCTGCACTTGCCTGCCGAACAAAGTATATCCTCCTTGACGAGGCTTTTGACGGCCTTGACCCTGCCATGCGAAAGCTTATCCGTACAATGATAGTTGACGATATTTTCGACCGTGGTGCGACCCTTGTGGTGTCCTCCCACAACATCACCGAGATAGGCGAGCTTTGCGACAAAGCAATGCTCCTGCACAAAGGCGAGGTCATTTTCGCCAAGGATATCGATGATGTAAGAGAGGGCTTTGAAAAGGTGCAGATAGCCTTGCCCGAGGGCGAGCTTGACCGCTCCGCCATAGAAAACGCAGGCGTCGAAGTGCTCAGTTTCAAAAAACTCGGAAGAATTTCCACCGTTGTGGCAAAGGGCGAAAAAGCGGATATCACCGCAAAGCTTTCCGCTCTCTCCCCTGCCGTTCTGGAGCTTGTCCCTCTGACCCTTGAAGAGATTTTCATTTACGAAATGGAGGTGCGTGGATATGCTGTCAGTGAAGAATAGAATAATAAAGACCTCACGCCGTGACTTCAGAGTAAACAAACTGCTTTTCATCATCACAAACCTTGTGCTGTTCATAAACTTCATCATGCAGATGTCCATGCGGAAGTTCATCACCTACTACAGTGAGAGCGTGACGAACAGTTACACAGGCTATGGTCTTGCCCAGGCAGGTTCTGTGGCGATAGCGTTGTGTGCAGTATTTACAGTTTTTACCCTTTTCCATGAGCTTTACAGCAAGCCACACGCAGACCTTGCGTATTCTCTCCCAGCCAGTGCAAAAGAACGCTTCTTCTCAAAGCTTCTCACCCTGCTGAAACTGCATATCCTGCCGGTCATATTCTGGAACATCATTCAGTTTATCGCCATATTCCTCACAACGGATATCACCTTGTACATGGTAGCAAGATATTCCGCAGTGCTGATGTTCACAGAACTTGCCACGAGCCTTTTCGTGATACTTGCGGTGCTTTTGTGTATGATATGCTGTGGCAGGCTTGCAGAAATGATATACACAGCGGTGATAATAACAGTCTGCGAAGCGGCTCTCCCTGCTTGCATATACTATTCCACAATTAGTCCATTTACAGTTCAGTACCCATACGATATTGAAAATTTCGTTACCTATTGTCCTGCATGGAGCGCCATTTCCGCCAAGCTTATGGAATTTGGCTACTCCACAAAAGTCCTGCTTCTTCTCATTGGAAGCACAATTTTCTCAGCTCTGCTTATCACACTTTTGTATTTCCTCTACAAAAAGCGTGACGGCAAGGACACGGGCAAGCCGTTCATATTCAGTGCCTATCGTGAAATTATACTTATCCTAGCCGTGGTCACTGTAACGACTTACGTCCTCTCCGACACAAGCAACCTGATACTTCTTCCTGCACTTCTCTTGGGCTATCTCCTTGTGAGAATACTATCATCAAACAGCAAGCTTACAATAATCCGCTTTGTGAAATGGGTAGGCATTTTCGCAGTGTATATGGTAATCATTTTCGGAGTGAACATTCTGGCATACTTCTGCAATGGCTTTACAGGCAAGATAGATGAAGCAAAGCTTACTGAATACAATCATGTGTGGGCGTTGAACACAACAACAGATGACATAACAGCTTCCTATATTTCAAGCCACCAAAATCCGCAGGACAAAAACACCCTCACAAAAGACGAGACCATGCAGATAATAGATATCTACAACAGCGCCTTTGACAGCCGCAAAAAGAGTATCAGCGACTATATACACCACTTTAAAAGAACACAGAACCAAGTAAATATAGTAAGCATAATAATAAGGACTTACGATACAGACGATATATATAACAACGATGATATCGACTATATCGACTTTGATTTCAACGTATCAAAAGCCGAAGCGGATAAAGTCACCGAGAAACTTAAAGCCCTGAGCTTTATCGCACCTGAACAGATACATGAACAGAAAAGCTACAATTATTAAGCCTGCTTTTTGCACAAAATAACCCCCTCAGAGCCACGCTCCAAGGGGGTTTTATCTTTCTGTTCTCTATTAATCCATGACCGCATTAGCAAGCATAAGCTTGATACGGTTCTCCTGGTTGACCTTTGTCGCACCCGGGTCATAGTCGATTGCAACTATGTTTGCGTCCGGATAAGCCTGCTTGATAGTTCTTGACATACCCTTTGCAACAATATGGTTAGGCAGACAGCCGAATGGCTGAGTGCAGATTATGTTCTTTGTGCCTGTTTCTGCAAGAGCCGCCATTTCAGCAGTGATGAGCCAGCCCTCGCCCATTTTTACGCCCTGACTAATATACTTATCAGCACACTTTCTAAGGTGTTCAAAATCATGAGGCGGCTGGAAAATGCCCTGTTCGTTGATGACCTTTATCTGTTGCTTCTGGAACTTGTAAAGCACGTCATAACCAATGCCGTACATAAGAGTGCGGCTGGTTTTCTTGTCATAAAGCTTCTCGTCATTGATAGCGTCCGACGCACAGTAAAGCACGAAGTCCAACAGTCCCGGCACGTTAGGCTCACAGCCCTCAGACAGCAGGAAATCGTTAAGGTGATTGTTCGCAAGGGGTGAATACTTAACGTATATCTCTCCCACGATACCTACCTTAGGCTTCTTCTCCTTTGTCCTAGGAAGCGCCGCAAAGTCTTTGAGCATAGCATTGTAAATGCTCTTTGTGTGCATATATCTGCTCGGTGTAGCGAACAGCTTTCCAAGCCTGTGCTGCCACCTTGCCAAAAGCTCGTCCGTAGAATTTTTCTCTATCTCGTAAGGCTTGCACTGATTGTACAAAAGCATGAGCATATCACCGTAAAGCACCGCATAAATAAGCTTCATTGCAATGGCAGGGGTGATATCTATGGAAGCGTCCTTTTCAAGTCCGCTGAAATTCAGCGACAGAACAGGCACTTCAGGGAACTGCGTTGACAGCGCCTTTCTTATAAGGTGGATATAGTTTGAAGCACGACAGCCGCCGCCCGTCTGCGACATAAGCAGAGCCGTGTGTTCAAGGTCATACTTGCCGCTTTTGAGAGCGTCCATAAACTGTCCGATAACAAGAAGCGCAGGATAGCAAGCGTCATTATGTGTGTTTTTAAGTCCCTCGTCTATAACGTTTCGTGAGCAGTTTTGCAAAAGCTCCATGTTATAGCCGTATTTTTTGTATATCGCCATGATAAGCTTGAAGTGTATAGGAAGCATATCAGGTATAAGTATAGTGTATTCCTCACGTCTTGACTTGTCAAAATAAGACCTTTTTACTCTGTCCGAGCCTGCGTGTTTTATCTCTTTTTCAGCCATTACATTGCCTCCTTGTCCATTTTCTTCTCAGCATTTGCGCTGGCTTCTTTTTCCTCCAGTGCCGCCGCCAAAGACCTGAGTCTTATCTTAGCCGCACCGAGATTCGTTATCTCGTCTATCTTTAGCTGAGTGTAAAGCTTGCCCTTTTCTTCAAGTATAGCTCTCACCTCATCAGTTGTAACAGCGTCGATACCACAGCCAAAGGATACCAGCTGAACGAGCTGCATATCATCATTCTCGCATACATACTCTGCCGCTCTGTAAAGCCTTGAATGATAAGTCCACTGATTGAGTACGTCAAGTGGAGGTGTATCAACCTTCATTGCCACGCTGTCCTCAGTAATAACAGCAAAGCCAAGAGAAGCGATAAGCTTGTGTATGCCGTGGTTTATCTCAGGGTCGATGTGGTAAGGTCTGCCTGCCAGAACGATTATTTTCTGACCCTTCGCCCTTGCCTCAGCGATTATCTCCTGCGCCTTAGCCTCGATATCCCTATGGTATCTCACCTGCTCAGAATAAGCCTTGTTAAGCACTCCAAGCACCTGCTTTGCAGTGATGTTATACTTTGAAAGCGCTCTTGCCATTGCCTTTGCAACGTGCTTTTTGATGTTTATGTCAAGATAAGGCATGATGAAATTATCGTCATTCAGCTTGTCATTGTTAGCCTTTAGAAGCTCAGGATAATAAGCAACAACAGGACAGTTATAGTGATTGTCCGACTGACCCTCGTCAGCATTGTAGCTCATGCAAGGATAGAATATAAAGTCCACACCCTTGTCAAGGAGGCTCTCTATATGACCGTGACAAAGCTTTGCAGGATAACATACCGTATCAGACGGAATAGTTTGCTGACCCTTGTAATATGTATCTCTCGTTGACTCCTCAGACAGCACCACCTCAAAGCCAAGGCTTGTGAGCAGTGTTGAGAAAAACGGCATAAGGTCATAATAAGACAGCGCAAGTGGCAGACCTACCTTTGCAATAGTCTTTTCAGGCTTGTTGTCAGCATAAGAGAGTATCTTGTTATACTTATACTCTATCATGTTTTCCGTTCTGTCGGTTATCTTTATGCCTGCACCCTTTTCACAGCGGTTTCCGGAAGTAAATCTTCTGCCGTCATTAAATCTTATTATAGTAAGGTTACAGTGCGCACCACAGCCACCGCACTGAACGGCTCTTGAATTGTAAGCGAATTCTTCAAGCTGAGCCTTTGTAAGAACGCCTGACTTGCCGTCCCTGCCCTGAGATTTTTCTTTTGCGAAAAGCGCACAGCCGAACGCACCCATAAGTCCCGCAATGGCAGGTCTTATAACGTTTCTGCCAAGCTCCATTTCAAATGACCTGAGCACAGCGTCGTTAAGGAACGTTCCGCCCTGAACGACTATATTCTTGCCAAGCTCGTCAATAGACTTTGCTCTTATTACCTTGTAAACTGCGTTCTTGATGATAGACGAAGAAAGTCCTGCAGAGATATCCTCGACGGAAGCTCCGTCCTTTTGCGCCTGCTTTACAGATGAGTTCATGAACACTGTACATCTTGAGCCCAGTTCCACAGGTGCTTTTGCAAACAGACCGAGCCTTGCAAACTCTGCAATATCATATCCCATTGCACCTGCAAAAGTCTGAATGAACGAGCCACAGCCTGATGAACAAGCCTCGTTGAGCATAATGCTGTCGATAGCGTTGTTTTTTATCTTGAAGCACTTGATATCCTGTCCGCCGATGTCGATGATAAAATCAACGTCAGGGCAGAAATAAGCCGCCGCCTTATAGTGCGCAACAGTTTCAACTATACCATAGTCAACGCCCAGACCTGCCTTTATAAGATCCTCACCGTAGCCTGTTACCGCAGAAGCCTTTATGTTAAGCTCAGGGGTAGCAAGGCTGTAGATCTCCTCAAGCTTTGAAGCGATTATATCCAGCGGCTGACCCTTGTTTGAGCAGTAGTGCTGATAAAGAAGCTTTCCGTCAGGTGTGATAAGCACAAGCTTTGTGGTTGTCGAGCCTGCGTCGATGCCAAGATAAGCGTCGCCCCTGTAAGTTCTGATGTCTTCATATTTAAGGTCAGACTTCTTGTGTCTTTCCACGAAAGCATTATATTCCTCACGGCTTGCAAACAGTGGCTTGCCTACCACGATATTGTCAGTAGCCTTTGCGTTCACTATCTTGTCAAGGGCTTCGTCTATAGTCATTTCCTCAGCAAGAGTGTCAGCATGAAGTGCCGCACCGAAAGCCATATAGCATGAAGAATTTTCAGGAAGTATAGCGTGTTCCTCGTCAAGGTTTAAAGTAGTTCTGAATGCCTTTCTCAGTGCACTGAGATATGTAAGCGGACCCCCAAGGAAAAGCACCTGACCGCCGATCTTTCTGCCCTGCGCCAGACCTGAAACAGTCTGATCCACAACAGCCTGAAAGATAGACGCAGATATGTCCTCTTTTCTTGCGCCCTGATTAAGAAGCGGCTGAATATCAGACTTTGCGAAAACACCACATCTTGAAGCGATAGGATAAGTCTTTTCAGCCTTAAGAGCAAGGTCGTTCATCTCGTCAGGGGTAACGCCCAAAAGTCCTGCCATTTGGTCGATAAAAGCACCTGTGCCACCTGCGCAAGAGCCGTTCATACGCTGTTCAACGCCCCCTGTGAGGAAGATTATCTTAGCGTCCTCACCGCCAAGCTCAACCACAACGTCAGCCTTTGGATACTTCTTGTTTACAGCGATAAAAGCAGAAAAGACCTCCTGCACGAAAGAGATACCGCTTGCCTCAGCGATGCCAAGACCTGCCGAGCCTGTTATGGCTATCCTGAACTTGTCCTCAGGATAAAGCTCTCTGATAGCACGCAGCTGCTCAGCCACCGTTTCCCTTACCTTTGAAAAGTGTCTTTCATATTTGTTATAAATAAACTCGCCCTCGTCAAGAATTACCGTCTTGACCGTGGTCGAACCTACGTCTATGCCTAAATCATAAATCTTGCCCATAGTAAAAACCTCACTGATTCTCGTTTGTACACTCTTAGTTATTATATCACACTTTTTCGCAAATTACAAGCTTTTTATATTAACAAATATGTATGCGTTCAGCTCAAAAGCCATTCAAAAACCAAAACGGGCGAACGTCCGTCACCCCCACTCTGTAGTAAAACATTGCAGAGGAGAACAGTGTTCGCCCGTGTGATATTCATTTTGTATCTATGCTTATTCCTGCTCTAAAAGACAATCAGTAAGATTAAGGTCATAGAGATTGTTGTAGGTAGGCTGCTGAACAGGCTCACCTGCAAGTCTGTAGAACTGCTCTGAGCCGTACTTCTTGATGAAGTTTGTGGTGTGGCAATTTATTTTCAGCTCCTCGATAAACTTCTTCATAACATTGCTGTCAGCGCCATAAGCATTCTCAAGGAAGTCAAAAGCGTATTTCAGACCGTTCATAGACTGCTGTGTAACGTTGTTTGCGCCATGGAGCAGATTGTTGAAGGAGTTCTGCAAAATAACAGTACAGCGGTTTTTGTTATCTCTTCCCTCATTCGTACACTTATCAAGATAAGCTTCCAGATTGTGGAGTATCCAGTGCTGGATCTTCTTGTTAGACGGCGAGATGTTTCTTGCTCTTACCGCCTTGTCAAGGTTCTTGTTGCAGTCCATGATGTGTTCACTGATTATCTGACGGCACGAAAGACCATTGTTTATCTTCACAAGGATATCTTCCATTCTTGGGTGGATAAGTCTTATCATCTTCTCCATTTGGATACAGCTTCTCATTGTGTATGTGATGCCGTCCATAAGCAGATTCATAAGAGCCACAGCTTCCTCAGTGCCTGCCGCTCTTGCGTCAGCAATGTTCTGTGCAGTTATACCGCCCTCGAGGATAGCGTCAACGTCATATTTCTCACGATAGTAGTTGAATCTGTCATAATATTCCGCAAAGCCCTTTGAGAACTCTGGGTTCTGTACATACTGAGCAGCCAGAGCGTGGTCAACAAGGATACCGCTCTCCTCATAAAGCTGCATCATTTCAGAAAGGTCCTCCCAGCCACGGGCAGTAACAAAGCGGTAGTTGTTCTTATCGCTTGCGTCTACCATATAATAATGGTCAGGGTGAAGCTCAAGATATGATATGATAGCTGGGTGAACGCCTGCATAGTAAGCATATTCTTTCCAAACGTCGAAATCAGGCTGACACTCGACCCTCTTAACACGGTCGAGAGTAACGATATCGAACTCAGAAACAGACTTGTTGAACTCAGGCGGGTTACCTGCTGTAACAACTACCCAACCTGCCGGAACCTGATGAAGTCCGAAAACCTTATACTGCAAGAACTGGAGCATTGCAGGAGCAAGGGACTCGGAAACGCAGTTGATCTCATCGAGGAAGAGAATACCCTCTTTGATGCCAGTGGCTTCGATAGTGTCATAAAGAGTAGCCACGATCTCACTCATCGTGTACTCGGATATCTGCACGTCAGCACCGGTGTAGTTTCTATGTACAATAACAGGCAGACCGAGGGCAGACTCTCTTGTGTGGTGGGACATCGAGTAGGTAACAAGGTTTACGCCAGTTTCCTGAGCTATCTGCTCCATAATAGCGGTCTTACCGATACCAGGTGCGCCAAGCAGGAACACAGGTCTCTGATGTTCTATGCTAATTCGGTAATCGCCAAATTCGTCTTTAATGAGATAGGCTTGTATTGCATTAAGTATCTGTTGTTTTGCTTCTTTAATATTCATAATCATTTCTCCTCAGTGCAGTCTGAAGCTGTGAACAAAAAGCACTGCACAATTAAATAATCTTACCATTTTATTATAGACTATCTCCAAATTAAAGTCAATAGTCATCACAAGTTTTGTCAGCTTACACAAACAATTGAAAATATTTTAGTTATTCTGTATCAAAGTCATAAAATTTAACTGTTAAAATATTGATATCAAAACAGAATTTTCAACAGACTTTTAAGTTTTTTCAAACGTTTTCGCCCATACCCCAGCAGACCTCATAACCTCACTGCTCACTTGGTTTTGACATCTCCCAAACAATGTGCTATAATAATAAGGTATAAAATTTTTTCTCTCGGAGGTCTGATTTATGCTTTATGAAATAAAAAATGATAAACTCTCTGTCTCAGCCGACACTTTCGGTGCTGAGCTTCACTCTATCAAACTGGACGGCAAAGAATATCTCTGGCAATGCGGTGACGCTTGGAAACGCTACGCTCCTATCCTTTTCCCGTTCATATGCTCCCCTAAAGACCGCACCTACAAGGCAGGCGGTCAGGATTATCACATGGCTGCAAACCACGGCTTCGCCCGTGACAGCGAATTTACATACGCTGGAAGCACCAAAAATTCAGTAAGCTTTCTACTAAAAGACAATGACGTGACACTTGCTCAATACCCATATCACTTTGAGCTTGAAGTCACTTACTCCATAAAAGGTTCAAAAGTCACCGTCACAAACACAGTAAAAAATACTGATGAAAAGGCTATGTACTTCTATCTCGGCGGTCACCCTGCTTTTATCTGCGATATCCAAGGTGGCAAATGCACAGTTGAGTACGAGAAAAACGAGCATATCGTTCAGCCTATCCCAAACGGCGAGAGGACTATCCTTGACGGTGAAAAGACTATCACTCTCACAAGAGAGCTTTTCGACTATGACGTTATCATGAAAGACCACCCTGCTTCAAAGGCTGTCACCCTGAAAACGTCTGACGGCGGTTTCGTAAAGCTTTCATTCCCACACTCTGACTGCATTGCCGTATGGACTTCCACAGGCAACCCTGACGCTCAGTTTATCTGCCTTGAGCCTTGGACTAGCGTGCCTGTTTACGAGGACGACGCTTTTGAGGATATCGAAAACAAGCCTCACGCTATCAAGCTTGCACCTGAAGCTGTTTACACCTACAGCTACACTGTGGAGGTAGGCTGATGAGAGCGGTAATACAGAGGGTCACAAGTGCAAAAGTTGAGGTCGAGGGCAAGGTTACAGGCGAGATAGGAAAGGGCTTTCTGATACTTTTCGGAGTAGGTCAGGAGGACACTGAGGCTGACTGCGACAAGCTTGCAGACAAAATATCAAAGCTTCGCATTTTCGCTGACGAGAACGACAAGACAAATCTTTCTATAAACGATGTTGGCGGAGATATTCTTTGCGTTTCACAGTTCACCCTTTATGCAGATTGTCACCACGGCAACCGCCCGTCATTTATCTATGCAGGCAAGCCTGACGAGGCCAACAGACTTTATGAATACTTCTGCAAGGTCTGTGGCGAGAAAATTTCAGGCAAGGTAGAAAAGGGCGTTTTCGGTGCAGACATGAAAGTTTCACTGCTCAATGACGGTCCTTTTACTATCATTCTTGAATGCAGAAACGGAGAGATAATCCCATGAATATACAAATATTCGGCAAGTCAAAATCCTTTGACACAAAAAAGGCCGAGCGTTATTTCAAAGAGCGTGGAATAAAGTTCCAATCTGTTGACCTGCCTACAAAGGGGCTTAGCAAGGGCGAGCTTAACTCAGTGCTTGCGGCTGTTGGCGATATTGACAAGCTTATCGACCCAAAGGCAAAGGGAGAGCAGGCAATGCTCATAAAATATCTTGGAAGCACCGAGGAAAAGATAGAAAAGCTTCTTGACTATCCCGAGCTTTTTGCCGCACCTATCGTAAGAAACGGCAAGAAAGCTACAGTAGGCTTCTGCCCCGAGGTGTGGAAAAGCTGGGAATAGCCCTAGATGAAAATACTGTGAAAATTGCCGATATTCGTTGAAAGAAGCTTGAAAGTGTGGTATAATACCATATGGAAAAGTATTTTCAGAAAGAGATGTTTTAAATGGTAATTGATTTTCACGTTCATGCCTTTAATCCAAAGGTAGCGGAAAAGGCTGTTGAAAAGCTTCAGGCTTGCAGTGGAATAACTCCTTTCACAAGAGGCACTGCAGAGGAAACCATACAGCGTTTTGACGAATGGGGCATTGACAAGGGCGTGCTGTTATCAGTGGCAACAAAACCTACTCAGCAGAGAGTTATAAACGATTGGTGCGCTGAACAGGACGGCGGAAGATTTATAAGCTTCGGTGGAATACACCCTGACGCTGAGGACTATGAGCAGGAGATAGCCCACATAAAGGAGCTTGGACTTCACGGCATAAAGCTTCACCCTGATTATCAGGGCTTTATGATAGATGATGAGCGCATGGACAAGATATATGACGCCATTGAAAGAGCTGACCTGCCTGTTATATTCCATTCGGGCTATGACTGCGTTTCCCCTGACCTTATCCACTCCACACCTGAGAGGGCGCTGAAAATGATAAAAAAGCACCCTAAGCTTAAAGTCATTCTGGCTCACCTTGGTGCAAACATGATGTGGGAGCAGGTGCGTGACGTTTTGGCAGGAGTTGACGGTGAAGTTTATTTTGACACCGCTTTCACAAGTATGTGTCCTGACGAACTTATGCAGGCTATCGTTGAAAAGCATGGGGCTGACAGGATACTTTTTGCAAGCGACTGCCCTTGGGACAGTTCCTACCTTATAAAAGAAAAGATACTGCGTTTGAACATTTCCGAGGATAACAAAGATAAAATTCTCGGTGGCAACGCAGAAAGACTTCTTGGCTTAAAATAAAATTGTGTAAATTCTGAAAAGAGGATATAAAAAATGAGATCAAAACTGCTTGCGGCTGTGCTGGCTTGTTCTGCGGTTTTCGGGCTTGCTTCATGTGGGGCAATGCTTCCAGAAAGCTCCTCCGAAACGGAGACCACCACGGGTACTGCCGCCCAGAGAGTTATAGAGACCACAAAGACCGCAACAATGGGCGACGATTATGATGAGGACGATGAGGATTACGAGGGCTACACCACCACCACTTCTGTGACGGCAGGCACACTTGAAAACCCTGACGTGAGCATTGACGAAGGCTACGACCCTGACATAATCGCAACGGCAACAAAGAGGACGACCACCACCACAACCACAACATCTGCCGAAACAAAGGCGACTAAAAAAACCACCACCACAAAGTTCAAAAAGGACGCACTTTTCCCTTTGGGTGATGATGTGAAATACCCTGATTCTATCCCATTTCTTGTAAAGTCAGACACCTCTTACCTTAATCTCAGATACGGTCCGTCAAAGAAATATGACGTGATAGAAAAGATACCTGACGGAAAGACCATAAACGGCTACGGCGAGAGAACAGACGGTGACGGAAACATATGGGTATATGTAAAATATAACAATAAAAGCGGCTGGGTAATGAAAGAGCTTCTCAGCGGCACTGAATAAACGGAGGACAAATAATGGACAGCTTCAAGGAACAGATAGTTCGCAAGATTCCCACAAAGAACGATAAGATACAGAAAATTTTCATCATGATAGCAAGCGTGGCACTTGCCGCACTGTGCTTTATCTTCCCTTTCGGCACGCAGTTTTCTGTAATAGGCATTTTTCTTGCCGCCGCCGCACTTTATGGCGGTTATTATCTTACAACAAAACTCGATGTGGAGTATGAATACATTTTCACAAACGGAGAAATAGACGTTGACAAGATAACGGCTCAGCGTTCAAGAAAACGCCTTATCACATTCCGTTGCGGCAGTGCGACAGATTTCGGCATTGCTGACGAGAATTTCTCTGTACCTGAGGGCGCAACACAGGTCCTTGCCTGCGCTTGTGACGATAGCCTTACAGACTACTACATAACATTCAACCACAAAAATCTCGGGCTTACAACTGTTATTTTCACACCAGATGACGATATGCTGGCACTTATGAAGCCTGCGCTTCCGAGAACACTGAGGAAATAAAAATGAAAATATTTGTCGGAACTGATCTTATTGAGATCGAACGCATAAAAAAAAGCTGTCAGAGCCGACGTTTCTGTGAAAGGGTTTACTCCGAAAAGGAGCTGACCCTTTTTTCACAGAAGAAAAACCCATACGAATCCATGGCGGCGAATTGGGCGGCTAAGGAAAGCTTCGCAAAGGCTTTAGGCACTGGGGTCGAGGGCTTCGCCTTAAACGAGGTGTCCTGCTTGCGTGACGAGCTTGGCTGTCCTTATCTGGAGCTTACAGGGAATGCGCTTTTGGCGGCTGAAAATAGGGGGCTGACCTTTGCGGTGTCACTTTCCCACATCAAGGATATCGCTTCGGCAGTGGTGATAGCTTATGAAAAGGAGGATAAAAATGGATAGGATATTAACAGTGGAGCAAATGACATTTTGCGAGCATGAGGCTGAAAAATATGGCGTGAGCCTTGCTCAGCTCATGGACAATGCGGCGGCACAGCTTTCGGAGGTCATTGCAAGCAACTCGTCTTCGTCCTCAAAGATAGTGCTTCTTATTGGCAAGGGAAACAATGGCGGTGACGGACTTGTGGCGGCAAATTTGCTTGCGGAACAAGGCCTCAAGCCTGCGGTGGTCCTATGCTGTGGTGAGCCTGACACTGACCTCTCCTCGGCAGCGTATGCTAGGCTCGATAAGAGCGTAGAGGTGCTGAAAGCTGAAAATGCGCTGGATTTTATCGAGGGTGCAGACGTGCTTGTGGACTGCATTTTCGGAACGGGTTTTCACGGAAGCCTGCGTGAAAATATCCTGCCAGTGTTCAGAGCTTGTGAAAAATGTGAAGGCATGAAGATAGCCTGCGACCTGCCGTCGGGAGTCAATGCACGGAATGGTCAGGCTGACAAGCTATCGTTCATGGCTGACGTGACAGTGACCTTTCATCGTGGCAAGCTGGGTCTTTATTTACAGCCTGCGGTGGACGTTTGCGGTGAAATTCTGGTAAAAGATATCGGTATTGACGAGCGTTGCGAGAATACCCTATACCCTGTTATAACGCCTTTTGACGTGGTAAAAGCAAGGGCGGCACTGCCTTTTAGACCTGCTGACGGACACAAGGGCACGTTCGGCAAGGTGGTGAGCGTGGCAGGCTCGGAGAGCTATATAGGTGCGGCAGGGCTTTCAGCAATGGCGGCAATGCGAACAGGCGTGGGGCTTTTTGAGCTTTGCACTGCAAAAAGCGTAGTCAACTCCCTGTCGGCTGATATGTATGAATGTACATACTCGGCAATGAAAACCGACAAGGACGGCTTTATGGTGGCTGAAAATGCGGAGACGATACTGAAAAAGTGCGAAAAGGCAAGCTGTTTGCTAATAGGCTGTGGGCTTGGTCACACGGCTCAGACAGAGAAGCTTGTGGCGGAGCTTATTGAAAATGCGGAGATACCCATAGTTTTGGACGCTGACGGAATAAATTCACTTTGTCCGAATATAGATGTACTGTTGAAGAAGAAAAGTACAGTTATCCTCACCCCTCACCCTGCGGAGCTTGCAAGGCTTTGTGGCGTGACGGTGAGCGAGGTCATGTCGGACAGACTTGGGTTTGCATATAGGCTGTCAGAAAAATATGGTGTGACAGTGCTTGCGAAGTCGGCTGACACCTTTGCTGTGGACGGTGGAAAAGTTTATCTTTGCACCGAAGGCACAACTGCGCTTGCAAAGGGTGGCTCAGGGGATATGCTTGCAGGCATTGTTTCCTCCTATGTGGCTCAGGGGTGCGATGCTCTCGATGCGGCGGCACTTGGGTCGTTCACACTTGGCTCGACGGCTCTACTTGCAGGATACAAAAGATCTGAGCGTGGAATCATTGCAAGAGATGTTATTGACGCTTTGCCACGATTTTTGTATGACCTTGAAAACGCCGACTAGGCTGTACTAAAAACAAAGACCTTCTTCTTATGAAGAGGGTCTTTTTTAATGGAGGGCAAAATGAAAAGAACAAAGGCATTTTTTCTCACGATTTTGGCGGTAATGGGCTTATGCTCCTGCGGTGAAAGCACCGAAGTCAAACCCGTAAAGCTGGCAGAGGATTACAAGACCCCGGCTGAGTTCACCATTGACGGCACGGAATACGTCGCAAGCTTCACCCGTGAGGGCGCAGATATGTGGGAGTGTGAGATAACTGCGCCGGAAACTGTCAGCGGTATGGTGATAACCTGCTCAGGAGAAAGCGCACGACTTGAATACAAGGGTTTGACCTACGAAACTGACCGAGGAAACATACCCGAAAGCTCCGCTGTCACAATGACTGCCGCTGTGCTTGACAAGCTTATTTCGCAGAAAGGCGTGACGTATCTCAAAAATGACAAGGGAGATATCACCGCCACGGGTCAGATAAAAGGGCAGGATTTTTCGGCTAAAATCAAAGGCGGAAAGGTAAAAAGCTTGGAGATATCAGGGGAGGTAAGCGTAAAATTCACATAAAAAAAGGTGCAGAAAAAATCTGCACCTTTTTTATTTATGGAAATGAATTATTTACCAAAGTTTGCGCAAGCGATAACGTTACCGTCCTCGTCCTCAAATCTGAGGTCAGCAATGTAGAAATCAGCCTGGTTTGGAATGCCCCATCTCATAAGTGAAACATACTGTGGTTCAGTTGAGTTTACAAATGTAGCGCCGTCCTTGATACCAGGTCTCATTGTAAGCTCATAGGAACCCCACTCAGAAGTCCACTCAGCCTCGCCAAAGTCATAGAGGTCGTTCCAACTGTTTTCACCTTCACCTGTTGTAGGCTGTGTAACGAATGCACCCATGAAGTTACCAGGAACGAGTGATTTTGTGCCGTCGTCACCAGTGAACTCGCCAACTGCCTTTGTAACTACGTCAGCCTTGATAGTGAAGATCTTCTCAAGATCAGCCTCGTGACCCTCAAAGAACTTCTCCATGTGGAACTTGATCTTAGGGATCTTGTAGTTGCCCTGATCGTCCTGATCGAGAGTCTCTACCTTGAGCATTGGTATACCAGCAACCTCTTCTACAGAAAGGTTTACATGAGACTCATCGTTCTCGTAATCCTTCTCAGCGAAAGGTTCAACGATAGAAGCAACGTCCATATCCTTCTTGAAATATACAGAAGCCTCCTCATAGTTCTTCAGAGTAGCTGGCATTTCGGAAATATCCTTTGCAGCCTCACCCTCAGACTCTGTGCCGGAAGCGGCTGTTGAATCAGCTGTTGACTCAGGAGCGGCTGTTGTTGTAGTAGCCTCTGTTGTTGTAGCAGCTGTAGTTGTTGTTGTAGTAGTTTTTGCCTCAGCCTTTGATGAAGAATCATCAGAGCTGCCGCAAGAAGCGAACATAGCACTTGTAAGTGTAAGTGCAAGAGCGCAAGCTAAAAACTTTTTCATTTTAATAACCTCCGTTTAATCGTCATGCTATACACATAGCCTGACCTATATTTACTTTTGTATTATAACACAATTGTCACATATTTTCAATATACTATTTGCACAATTTAAGCACATGATTTCATATGTTTTGCACAGAAATCGTTTACAAATTAGTGTAGGTTACACAAACGAAAAAAAACAGAGCTTCCCGAATGACAGAAAGCTCTGTATAAATTCACTTATTCAAGTGTGTTATCTGAGAGAGATTACTTTCTCTTAGAAATAACGATAGCTGCACCAGCAAGTGCTACGCCAGCAAGTGCAAGACCAGCTGTTGCGCCTGTAGCTGCTGTGTTGTCAGAAGCTGCTGCGGAAGATGTAGCTGTTGTAGTTGTTGTGCCAGCCTTTGAAGATGTTGTGCCAGCTGCTGTTGAAGATGTAGCTGCTGCAGAAGACTTGTCGTCCTTCTTAGAATCGTCCTTCTTAGAATCTGTGCCTGAAGGTGTTGAATCAGCTCCAGAGCTTGACTCCTCAGCTACTGGCTTCTTCTGAACTTCCTTCTTGTCCTTGTTAGAACCAGCCTCGAAGAGAACGTTGCCGTCAGCGCCAAGAACCTTCATACCTACAACGTCGATACCCTTAAGGTCTGCTGCCCAGTTGTTGATACCAACTGCTGCGTAATTATCAGCATCGCCGTCTGTTGTTGCGAAAACAGGAGCGTCGCCGAGGTATTCAAGAACGTATGTGCCTTCCTCTTCTGTTGTGTAGCAGAGAGTATCCTTTGGCTTATCGTCCTCAACCCATGAGCCGCCAGCCCAGTCCTTAGCGTTCCAGCCACCAGACTTTGAGTTGAAGTTGATTGATCCGCCACCGCCGATCGTGTTCCAATCGTTGTTGTCAACCTTGATTGTGAATGAAGCACCGTAAACAGCTCCAAGGTCAGAGATAGCATCCTTGTTTACAGCACCCTCTGACTCATCGCCATTGAAGAATACAGCAAAAAGGTCATCCTGAGTCTGTCTGCCGATCTTAGCGAGGTCATCGCTTACGTTGAGCTTTGTGCCTGCTGCTGATGCTGGGATCATTGCCATAGAAGCTACGATAGCTGCTGCTGACATACCAGCGAGAATCTTAGAAATTTTCATCGTTAATCTCCTCCATATGAATATAATTTTATGAATTGTCATTCAATTCTAGTCTTATTATAGCAGACTTTCTCCCTAAAATCAAGGGGTTTTCACGTTTTTTATTCCAAAAAGTGTTGAAATTTCTAACAATATTGTCACACTTCTTTTGTGCATTAATCACAGAAAACGTTATCATTTCTTGTATTTTACAACAAATGTCTGTCCTATCTGTCGTTGAATCTCTGCAGGAATTGCTTTGTTCTTTCGTTCTGGGTCTGACCGAAGACTTCCTCCGGAGTACCCTCCTCCACGATATAGCCGTCGTCCATAAAGATCACATGGTTTGCCACGTCACGGGCAAATGCCATTTCATGGGTGACTATGACCATGGTCATTTTCTCCTTGGCAAGCTCTTTTATTACCTTTAATATCTCCCCTGTCAGCTCAGGATCAAGGGCGGAGGTAGGCTCGTCAAAGAAAAGTATCTGCGGTTTCAAAGCCAATGCTCTTGCGATAGATACACGCTGTTGCTGACCGCCTGAAAGCTCACAGGGATAAGACTTGCCTTTAGTTTCGAGTCCCATTTTTTTCAGAAGCTCTTCGCAGTTGGCTTTTGCTTCCGCCTTTGGCTGTTTAAGGACATGGAGAGGGGCTTCCATTATATTCTGATTTACAGAAAAGTGCGGAAAAAGGTTGAAGTTCTGGAATACAAGACCTATTTTCAGGCGGATATCCCTGAGGGTCTTAGAGGGCGCATACACTGCCTTGCCATTTTCTGTATGGAACATATTCACGCCGTCAACGTTTATCTCTCCGCCGTCTGCCTTTTCAAGCTGGTTTATACAGCGCAGAAGCGTTGATTTACCGCTTCCTGACGGACCTATTATTGCGACTACCTCGCCCACCTCAACGTTAAAAGAAATATCTTTGAGCACCCTAAGGCTGTCAAAGCTTTTAGAAATATTTTTCACTTCAAGAATAGCCATATGAGTTCTCCTTATTTATAATAGTCGAATTTCTTTTCGATAACGGCAAATGCCACCGTCACGATAGCGTTGAGTACGAAATAGAATGCGCCTGCGATAAAAAGCGGTGTTATTGAGCTATACAGATTCATTTGCTGTTTTGCCTTCATTGTTATCTCAGCGAATGCGATAACGTTTGCGAGAGAGGTATCCTTTACAAGGACGATGACCTCATTCGATGTGGCAGGGATAACACGCTTTGTGACCTGCGGCAGGATTATTCTAAAAAATGTCTGCATTTTCGTCATGCCGAGCATTGAAGCCGCTTCGTACTGTCCCTTTGGGATAGCCTCGATACCGCCTCTGAATATCTCTGCGAAATACGCCGCATAGTTAAGGACAAATGCCGTAACAAGGGCGATAAACATATAATTCTCGTTGTTTTTTATATTGGTAAGCACGTCATATACGCCGCCTGTTTTGCCCTGCTTTGCAGCACTTGCGATAATAAGCGGTACTGCATAGTAGATAGCGATTATCTGAAGCATGAGCGGTGTGCCACGCATGACAAGTATATAGAGATTTGTCAGCCACGAGATAGGCTTGAAGCGGCATTTTTTCAGCATTGTCACAAGCACTCCCACAGGTATTGAAAGCACGATGGTCCATGCGAAAAGCTTCAGTGTATTAGGCAGGAACTCCAGCAGGATCTCCGTGACCTTTTTTACTTCCTCAAAAGTCATAAATATTCATTCCTTAACAAAATATTACGATAACACGTCACCGTATCAGCGTATTAATACATTATACTACATATTTTGCGACTTGTCAAACAATTTAGTGAGGAATGAGGTTGAATGAGGAATTAGGAATGAGGAATGAGGAGTGAGGAGTGAGGAGTGAGGAGTGAGGAGTGAGGAGTGAGGAGTGAGGAATGAAGGTATCGCCTGCGGCGATGATTTTTTTATTGCGAACTGCGTTCGCACAATTAACTCACCAACGTTCTTATTAACTTACCTCTTGGAGTATCTCAAACCACAGCTATGCTAATTCCTCATTCCTCATTCCTAATTCCTCATTTGTCATTCCTCACTCCTCACTCCTCACTTTAAATCAGTTCTCTTCGTTTTTCAAGGCAAGCACAGAATCACGGACTTTCGCCATAAGCTCTTCGGGGGTTTCGCCATTAGGATAAATAGGCTCGCCGTAAACGACTTTTACTTTATATTTGCTAAGACGCTTCCAGTTGAAAAGCCTTGGGAGCTTTCTGTATGGCGGGAATATCTCGTGTCCGCCTTTGATGTAGGCTGGTACTATAGGTACATTGGCTTCGATAGCAAGGACGGCTGCACCGCTTTTGAACTTGCCCATTTCACCAGTTTTGCTTCTTGTACCCTCCGGGTGAACTAGCACACCCCATTTCTGACCAAGCTTTTTACGCAGAGCCGCCATGGTTTCGTCTACTCTTCCGCCTCTGTCAACAGGCACCATACCGCCTATTCTTACTATAAGTCGGCTGGCTAAACTGCCGTTGAAAAGCTCTTTTTTCGCCATACAGCAGAATTTTGCAAAACGCTCGTATCTGAAATTCAGAGTGAGGAAGATAAAATCAAAATTTGAAACGTGGTTGGCACAGATTATATAACCGTCCTTATCAGGTAGATTTTCCTCATTCGTGACCTTGACTTCGTAGAACGCTGTCACAAGATTTCTGTAAAAGCGGTAAATACGATAGTCTATCTTTTTCTTGTCCAGAGGATAGAGCATTGATCTCACTGTTTGCGGCTTTATGCGGTTTGGGTTTTGAACGAGAGCGATAAGCTTGCCCACTGTCATGTTCTTATCCATACAGCCGTCAACACGCACACCACTGAACTCCTCTATCTCCAATGCAAGCTCGATAGCTGAGAGGGAGTCTATGGTGAACTCCTGCAAAAATTTTGTACTGAGCTTGACTTCATTCGGCTGAACGTGTGCTATTTTTGCCACGGCATTTCTCACCATTGACGGGATATCCGACGGGTCGATACTATTTTTCGCCTGCTTTGTAAGGCTGTCAAGGTTATCCTCCATGACCATTTTCTTCAGCAGATAACGCTTTGGCTTGCCGATAGCTGTTCTTGGTATAGAATCCACAAAATGTATGCCGCTTAGTTTCATTGCCTGACCTGCGGAGGAACTTATCTCTTTTAGCTTTTCTTCCGTCTGCTCACGCTTATCCTCAGCACAGACCACAAAGGCGTGCACCTCGTCATAGCTTCCCTCTTTCGCAGGCACTCCGCAGACCACAAGCTCGTCAACGCTCTCAATGCCCCTATAGACCTGTTCGATATCGTCAGGGGCGGCTTTTTTGCCTGTGGATAGTACGATATTTTCTTTACATCTGCCGAGAATGACGATATTTTTATGCTTATCGAACTTTGCAAGGTCGCCTGACTTGAACCAACCGTCAGGATTGAAAGCTTCATCTGTGGACTTTTTGTCGCCATAGTAGCCTATCATCATATAAGGTGACTTTATGAGAAGCTCACCGCTGCGGTCTATCTTCACTTTGATATCGGGGTACGGCTTGCCGCAGGTGTCAGCATAGACGTGCTTGCCATATGTGCCGATAGTTGGTATGCTCGTTTCGGTCGCACCGTAGTTGTTCACAATATTAAAGCCTGTGCCGTAGAAGAAATCAAATGTATCCTTTGACATTGGCGAGCCTGCGGAGCAGAAAAATCTAAGCTCGCCGCCCAAAGCTTTGTGTATCTTTGCGAAGATCTTTTTGCCGCTGTTTATGCCGTAGATCTTACGCTGATGAAGTGCAACAGGAAACATTTTCTTGAAAAGTGCTGAAGATACTTTGCTTGCGTTGATCTGCTGCATTATCTGGGTTTTCAAAAGCTCATAGACCTTTGGCACACCCGGAAAAACTGTCGGCTTGAAGTTTTGGAAGCCTGCGGAAAGACCCTTTGCGGAGAGAGACTCAATAAAGCACACTGTTCCACCTGTAAGGAGAGGGGCTAAAACCTGTGCAAAAAGTCCGTAGATATGGCTGTTTGGCAGGATTCCAAGATAGCGTTCGTTATCGGTTATGCCGTTGCACTGGCAGACCATTTTGCAAGAATTTATCTGAGAATCGTGGGTGTGCATGATGCCTGAGGCTGTCCTTGTCGTACCGCTTGAAAAGATTATCACTGCGATATCAGGGTCGCCTACTTCACCTTGGCGGAGTATATTTTCCCCTGAACCGTCTAGTCTGTCAAGCTGGTTTTCGATATCGAGAACAGGCATATTTTTCACGCTTGTAAGCTTCTTTGCCGCCTTTTGAGAAGTGACAACGCACACAGGCTGTGACTTTTTCACCAGTGCGACAAGCTCTGCCGCAGGAAGCGAATAATCCAAAAGGACGGCTGTGGCGTTTAGCTTTGCACAGGCGAGAAATGCGATATTCCACTCAGGTCTGCCCTCAGAGGCGATACAGACCCTATCCCCTGCCACGACGCCCATGGCTTTAAGGCGACTGCAAAAAACATCAGCCTGCTGTAAAGTCTGTCCGAATGTATATTCCTTTGTTTCACCCTCGTCATTCATCATCACGAGAGCGGTCTTGCTATAGCGGTTTATTGCCGTTTTTCTAAATTCGTTATAAATGTTCATGGCAGTTTCCTTTCCGCACCTCAGACTTTCTGAGAGTTGCCCTTCATTGTATGTTCAAGTGCCTCGACAGCTTTTTCGGAGCTGTCAAGGAGGTTTTTGAGATTTTCCTCACCCAGTGCGTCAACGAACACGCTGAAATATTTTTCAAGACGCTGCTGCTTTTCTTCAATGGATTTTTCACCTTTTGGGAGGAGTTTCACCTGCACACGGCGTTTATCCTCAGGGTCACGCACAAGGCTAACAAAGCCTTTTTTCTCCATTGTGCTGAGCACTGACGTTGCTCGCTGACGTGATATCATAAGGTCACGGCTTATGTCTGAGGGGTAGACTATGCCCTCGGCTGTGCTAAGATAGACTATCACTTTGCTTTCGCCCTGAAAAAGCTCTGCAAGGTCGTCCATATATCCTGTTTCAAAAAATCGTCTGAAAACTTCTCCAAAACGCTGGGCTGTTTTATCGTTCATTGTTATTCCTCCAAATGTCAAGGCAGTTGATTGTCAACACTGTTGATTATACACCCTGTTGATGAATTTGTCAAGTGCTATGGGCGGTATGGTACAAATGCCCTTGACAAAATGTCTATATCATACTATAATAATATGGTATAAATCTTTCGGCAAATGCCGAAACACCGAAAGGAGGATATGCTTTTCAAAGGTCGAAAGGCATGATCTGGATATGATTAAGGACGTACAGGAAAAAATTCTTCAGTTAAAGAAAGAAAACGATATTTGTATACTTGCGCACAGCTATCAGGCTAAGGAGATAGTGGAGATAGCCGATATTACGGGTGATTCATACAAGCTAAGCGTTGAGGCGCAGAAGGTCTCAAACAAAAACATACTTATGTGCGGAGTGCATTTTATGGCTGAGGCGGCAAAAATGCTCAACCCTGACAAGAACGTATATCTTGCAAATCCATCGGCAGGCTGTCCAATGGCAGAGCAAATGGAACCTGAGATGATAGAAATGATAAAGGCGCAGGAGCCTGACAGAAAGGTAGTATGCTACATAAACACCACAGCCGCACTCAAGAGGGTTTGCGACGTTTGCGTTACTTCCTCGTCTGCGGTGAAGATAGTAAAGAACATGGACGCTGACAAGATACTGTTCATTCCTGACTGCAATCTTGGTGCATTCGTAAAAAAAGCCTGTCCTGAAAAGGATATAAAGCTTTTGCAGGGCGGATGTCCTGTTCATGCGTCGGTAACAAAGGCTGACATGATAGCGGCTAAGACGGCTCACCCTGATGCACTGGTGCTTTGTCACCCTGAGTGTATCCCTGCTGTAAGTGAAATGGCGGATTATGTTGGTTCGACTTCTGGCATAATGAATTTTGCGGCTGAGTCTGACGCAAAGGAGTTCATCATAGGCACTGAGATATCTATTGCGGAGCATTTGCAGTACAGATTCCCTGAGAAGGAGTTTTACATACTCTCAAAGAAGATACTTTGTCCTAACATGAAGCTCACCACTCTTATGGACGTTTACAAGACCTGCGAGGGCATCGGCAACGGCGGCGGTTTTGAGATAAAAATGACAGACGAGGAGATAACCTCTGCAAGAAAATGTATCGACGAAATGATACGTCTTGGGGGCTGATATAATGGATAATTACACCATAAAGATCGCAAAGGGGCTTGCAAACAACGCAGACGCCAGGCTCATAAGACAGCAGGTATTCGTTGAGGAGCAGGGCTTTGTGAACGAATTTGACGATATCGACCATGAGGCTTATCATGCTGTTATCTACACAGGAGGATATCCCATTGCAACAGGCAGGCTGTTTGACGAAAATGGCGAAGCGCACATTGGGCGTATCTGCGTGAGAAAGGCATATCGTGGCAGAGATCTTGGCAGAATGATAGTGGAAGCCCTTGAAAAGCAGGCTGAAAAAGTGGGCTACAAGGAAGTCGGCTTATCGGCGCAAACGAGAGTACAGCAATTTTACGAGAAGCTTGGCTACACTGCGTATGGTGATGTTTACAAGGACGAATACTGTCCGCACATTGCAATGAAAAAGACCCTTTCAGGGGAATAGATATGAAAAAGGACGACTTGGGGTCGTCCTTTTTTTGTGGCGTTTAATGAACAAAACAGTTTGTGATTGAAACGAACGAGAGTGGCGGGACGTCGAGGGCGCCGTCCCCTACATAAATGTATTGATAAAAAACGATAATAATATAAATTTTTGTAGGGGCGAACAGCGTTCGCCCGTTTACCGCAAGATTGCCCACCGCTCGCAAGATATCAATTCGCCCCACAAAAATTGCACATAATTTGCGCACACAAAAAAAGGACGGAATCGCTTCCGTCCTTGATTTTTTAGCTATTTACTGTTTCCATGATAGCGTCGATTATTTCAGGGAAATACCAGCCACCCTCGGATCTGTTGAGAAGTCCGAAGTTCTCACCGTTTCCTATTCTTGTGCCGTTATCCCACCAACAGCATGGTACGCCGTACTGCTTTGCGGTGCTGAGATAATCCTTTACACACTGAACTCTCGCTTCTGTATTAACCTTATTTACAGAGCCGAACTCACCGATTATTACAGGTATTCCCTTGCTGAGGAACACTTCATTGATATCGGTAAAGAGTGTTGTGATAGAAGAGTCGATACTTGTATACTGGTCTGTGCCTGCGGTATCAAGTGCAAATGAATATGGCAGATAAGCGTGGATAGAAACTATTATCTTATCGTCGCCCTGCGGAACTTCCAAAGCCTCCATATTCTGCTTTGTTGATGATGCGGCATATGGTGTTACCATTATACATCTGTTAGGGTTGTTTCCGCCAGAAGCACGGACAGTTTCAACAAATGCCTTTGCGTACTGATTTACGACTTCTCTTGACTCAGCGTCGCCTATCCACTCGTTGCCCTCGCCTCTAAGTCTAGGCTCGTTCACGCCCTCGAAAATGAGGTGCTCGTCATAGCCCTGGAATCTGTCGCATATCTGCTTCCAGAGGGCTTTGAGCTGCTCGACATCTTTATCGGCACGGTCTTTCTTAGGCATATACCACTCCTCGTGGTGGGTGTTGAGGATAACGAACATTCCGTTGTCGATACCGTAATCGACAATTTCCTGAACTCTGTTCATCCATGCCTCGTCAACTGTATAGTTCTCGTCCATGTGAGTACCCCATGAAACAGGAAGTCTGAACACGTTGAAGCCTGCGTCCTTGACCTGGTCTATCATCAATTTTGTGGTTTCCACATTTCCCCATGAGGTTTCAGCGTCAAGACCTGAGCCGCCTGTGGCGTCCATGGTATTGCCAAGATTCCAGCCCACTTTCATCTGAGCCACAAGGTCTTTTGCAGTGGTCACTGTCATAGGGTCATTGGTATGCTTCTGAGTATTTTCTGTAGCTGAAGAATCGTTTTCAGCCTTTGAGGAGCTGTCCGAACTGCCACAGGCTGTCATCATTGATACGCCCATTGCAAGGGAAAGCACTGCCGCAAGTAGTCTTTTGATTTTCATATTTTGGTTTTCCTTTCTCACCATATAAAATAATAACATTTATATTTTAGCTCATTAAAGTTGATTTGTCAATAGATTTTGCGTTTCAACTTACACAAAAAGTACAAACAATGTCTACAAATAACACAGACGCTTTTTGAAGGAGCGACCTTGGGTTGCCTGATAACCACTAGCTTTGTCAAGAAGCTACGGGTGAACATTATTCGTCCCTACCTCATGTGATAGGATACCGCAAAAAAACAGGCAAAGCTTATTTGCACTGCCTGTTATCTTTTTATTTATCCCTCCGCAGGCTTTGGCGGCACTATGACCTCCAATTTGCCCTCTCTGAGCGAGGTGATATAATCTTCTATGGAATTGATAGGCTCGTCAGTTGCAATGCCGCTGATACGGCTGTCCTCCACCCACAGGTGGTGATTGTCCGTACCGCCTGTTTGCTTGAAGCCGAACTGTTCGGCATACCACTTTGCACGCTGATTATAGACCTCTTTGCCATTGCCGCTGTTATAGACCTCAACGCCGTCTATCCACTTTGGCAGGAGCTTTATTTCATGGATATACCAATCCGCCTCACGAAAAGGGTGGGCATGGACTAGCACGCCCCCTGCTTTATGCACTCTGTCAGCAAACTGATAAAAGCTTATATCACTGATGTTATCATTGGCAAGAAGAAAGTCCTTGTCGATACCATAGGTCAAAAGATCTGCGCCAAAGTAAGAATACTCCAGACCGAAAAAGACTTTCAGACCTATCTTGTCACCCACTTCTTTGGCATTCTCATAGCCCTTGCAGAACTTGTTCACTCTGTCCTCCCAACTGTCAAAGTTGGTGACAGCACAGTTGCCGTTGAAAAAGTGATCGGTGACGATGATCCCGTCATAGCCTAGGGCTTTATAACGCCTTGCCTGCTCTGCTCCGCTTGCAGAGGCACAGCCGCTTCCCTCGGCGGTATGCAGGTGTGTTTCATACCTGAACATCAGAAATCCACGCCTCTTTTGATGACCTCCATGCACATTCTGCCGTTATGATAAGGGCATTTCCATGGGCCGACTATCTCTTTCCAATCATGTGGCTTATGGTCATAGGAAACCTCGGCATACCACTCTGAGCCTTCTCTCTTGTCGATTATCTCAGCCTTGATATACTCCCACACGCTTCTTGCACTTTCAAGGAACTTCTTTTCGCCGCTGTGCTGATAAGCGTTGATGAAGCCAACAACAGACTCGGCTTCTACCCACCATACACGCTTCTTGTCTATCTTATCGTTCTCACGCTCGTTGTTCAGTGCGCCGTTATCCAAAGCGATATTCTGAATATTATGAGAGATCTTAAGATCCATTTCGGCAAACTGCTTTTTAAGCTCCTCGTCGCCCAAAGTTTCGCAGGCAAGGTCCATAAGCCATGTTGCTTCGATATCGTGACCAAATGAATGGATATCTCCCACAAGGTCGAACTTTGTGTCAAAGAAAACTTTCAGTGCGTTTGTTTCAGGAGTATAAACAATATCTCTCATCTGACCAAGCTGGAATTTAAGCCTTTTAGCAACTTCCTCGTTGTGGTCTGCCTTATAAAGCTCGGTATAAGCTTCGATAAGGTGGAGGATAGCGTTCATGGTCTTATCAGCATGCAAGCCATTCTCAGAAAGAGCGTCATTTGATACCAAATTCCACTGTCTGTCAAAAGCTTCTCTGTAGCCGTACTCATCGAGAGTGTTGTTCTCGATGTCGTGGAAAAGCTTATAGGCAAGCTCCAGAGCTTCCTTATCTCCGCTTGCGTTATAGTAGCATGACAGTGCATAGATAGCAAATGCGATGTTGTATGTATGCTTCATAGTGTCGGCAGGCTCGCCCTTATAGTTCATCATCCAATAAACTCCGCCGTACTCATAGTCGATACAGTGGTTTTTGATAAACTCGTAAGCGTGGCGTGCGTTGTCAAGAAGTGTCTTATCGCCCAGAGTGATATACGCTTTTGAATAGAACCAAAGTATTCTTGCGTGGAGGATAACGCCCTTATCAGCCTGCTTATCCAGCTTGAGGTCATAGCTCATAAAACCGTAAAATCCACCGTTCTCATCATCTCTCAGCTTGTTCCAGAAGGGAATGATATGTCCTGTAAGTTCCTTTTTGACTTCTTCAATTATCATCGTAAAAACTCCTTTTAAAATATATTGTCTACGATTTTTCTATTTCAACATTTCTTTAATATTTCTATTTCAATATTTTTCTTGCCTCAACATAAAATCTCTTATCCTCGGCATGACCCATGGAGAACGTTTTTCTTGGCAGTGCGCCGTCAACGATAACTGTAGGGAAAAGCTCTTCCTTGCCCATGTCAGGGAGCATAAAGCCTATTGAGTTTTCCTTTGCGGAAAGCTCTCTTATGACCTCTGCACCGTGGATATAGTCCACCTTGCCGCCCTTTTCCTTGATATAGCTGTCAAGGAAATTCTGCAATGAGCCGACAGTGAGCTTTGAAGTTGGCTTATGTATATAGAGAGTCTTTTCCTCGCCGTTGTCGCAGACAACTATTGCCTGCTCTGACTTTTCCTCAGAAAGCTCAAGAGCCGCTGTCATTTCGCTCATAAGAGCCTTTGTATCAACGTCTGTAACTATCCTATGGATAGCTTCAAATTCAAGTGCAGGCGAATGGAGATTCACTATCTCCACAAGGGCATATCTGCAAAGTGCATTGCTCATGTCCTTATCAGGGTTCTCTCTCTTCTGCTCCTCGTAAAATTCCTTTGCAGTAGCAAGAGAATGGTTGCCGTCACCCATAGCGTAAACGAGCGGTGAAGTTTCCTTAAGACCATACTTTGTATTGAAAGCGTCGATATCACCAAGCTTTTCAAGTGCGGCTATTATCTTTTCCTGCATAGGCTTTTCAATAAGATAGCCTGCGATATGACCACCCTTTTTCATAAGGTCAAAGTCATAGAGCTTTTTCATTTCTCCCTTGTGGGCTTCAAGCGGCTCAACAACGCTTTTTTCTGTATCGTCAACGAGTATCATGATATGCGGCAGCTCAACAGGTGCGCCACGTCTTACCTTTATTCTAGGCGGTATTCTCTCCACAACTGTGGCTTCTGTTGCTCTTACGGCAGACTTCGAGCCTTTGCGGTAGTCATACTCTTCAAGGTCGATAGCGCCAACAATGCCCGCTCTGACCTTTCCGTCAGACTGTGTTCTTTCAACGTATATCATAGCGTCCTTATACTCTTCAAAAACGCCCTCGCTGATATAGCTGTCCATATTCTTATGTATGTCGGCTATTCTTTCATCAACGTTATCGTCCTCCAGATAGACCTCAGGCAGGATAAGGTTAAGTGCGCTTTTTGCACCCTCTGTTATCTTTTCCACGTCAGCCCAATACTCAGGCTCAGAGGTATACTGGTCGCAGGCAACTACTGCCCACTTTGACATATCGGCGTTCTTAGGCAGAAGTATATCTGCGCTTTTAAATGCTGTTGACATTTCACTACACTCCTATTATTCTTATATCCAAAACAGGACGGCTGTTTTCACCGTCCTGCATATTGTTTTTATTTCTCAGAGCTGTCAGAGCTATTCTCTGCCTGCTCGGCTTCGTCAGCCTGTACACCGTTTCCAGCACCACAGCAGTTCTTATACTTCTTGCCGCTTCCGCATGGGCAAAGATCATTTCTGCCCGGCTTCTTAGCCTTTCTTACGGTCATGTTATGATGCTCGCCCGGCTTGAGAACGTCCTCTCTCTTTGGAGCGGCGCTGTTCTTCCTTACCTGAATGGTGAACAACATTCTTACAGTGTCCTCACGGATAGAAGCTACCATATCGTCGAACATATCCATACCTTCCATACGATACTCGACTACTGGGTTCTTCTGACCGTATGAACGCAGACCGATACCCTTTTTCAGCTCGTCCATATCGTCGATATGTGCCATCCACTTTGTATCGACAACTTTAAGCAAAACGACTCTTTCTATCTCATGGAGAAGCTCCTGACCAAGGTCTTCCTCACGCTTTGCGTATATCTTCAAAGCTCTGTCTTCAAGGAGGTCAACAATATCCTGCTTTGTTATCTCGTCAAGCTCCTGTGGGGTATAGTTGAAGTCGTCCTCAACTGTGATTATGCCCATAAGTCTGTCCTTAAGACCCTGCAGGTTCCAGTTATCCTGAACGTCCTCGTCAGTGATATACATATTTACAGAATCCTCAACAAACTCCTTTATCATGCCGAGGATATTTTCATGGAGATCCTCTCCGTCAAGCACCTGCTGTCTTTGCTTATAGATTATCTCACGCTGTGTGTTCATAACGTCATCGTAGTTAAGGACGTTCTTTCTGATGTTGAAGTTTCTGCCCTCTATCTTCTTCTGTGAGGACTCGATAACACCTGTGAGCATTTTTGACTGTATTGGAGTATTCTCGTCAACTTTGAGGGTATCCATCATAGCTGTTATTCTCTCGCCACCGAAAATTCTCATAAGGTCGTCTTCAAGTGAGAGGAAGAATGTGCTTTCGCCCGGGTCGCCCTGACGGCCTGAACGTCCTCTGAGCTGATTGTCGATACGTCTTGACTCGTGTCTTTCTGTACCGATGATATAAAGTCCGCCTGCTTCTCTAACCTTTTCTGCAAGCTCCTTTACCTCGTCAGAATACTTTGCATAAAGCTTCTTATACTCTGCTCTTGCAGCCAGAACTTCCTCGTCCTGAGTATTTGAGAAACCTGCTGCCTCGACAGCCACTTCCTCAGAATAGCCCATTTTCTGGAGGTCTGCAAGGGACTTATACTCAGCATTACCGCCAAGCATGATATCAGTACCACGTCCTGCCATGTTGGTAGCGATAGTAACAGCACCGTATTTACCTGCCTGTGCAACTATCATAGCCTCACGGTCATGGTGCTTGGCGTTAAGCACTTCATGCTTGATGCCCTTATTTTTCAGCAGTCTTGAAAGATACTCTGACTTCTCAACGGAAACAGTACCAACGAGGACAGGCTGTCCCTTTTTATGGCACTCTATCACCTGCTCGATAACGGCATTGAACTTGCCCTTTTCCGTTTTGAAAACAACGTCTGGGTGGTCAACTCTGATAACAGGCTTATTTGTCGGTATCTCGATAACATCGAGCTTATAGATCTCTCTGAACTCGTCCTCCTCAGTAAGTGCAGTACCTGTCATACCTGACAGCTTGCCATAAAGACGGAAGTAGTTCTGATATGTGATAGTAGCGATAGTCTTTGACTCTCTTGCTATCTCAACGCCCTCTTTTGCTTCGATAGCCTGATGCAGACCGTCATTGAAACGTCTGCCCTGCATGATACGGCCTGTGAACTCGTCTACGATAAGAACTTCTCCGTCCTTAACAACGTAGTCGATATCCTTTTTCATAACGCCGTTTGCCTTGATAGCCTGATTGATGTGGTGGGCAAGGGTCATATTATCAGCGTCCATAAGGTTTATAACGTTGAACGCCTTTTCTGCTTTCTTAACACCGCTCTTTGTAAGAGTTGCAGTCTTTGCCTTTTCGTCGATGATATAGTCGCCGTCCAAAAGGTCGTTATCTGCCTTATCGTCCATTTCAACAACGGTAACAGGCTTCAGGGTCTTTGCAAATCTGTCGGCAAGTGAATAAAGCTTTGTTGACTTGTCACCCTGACCTGAAATGATAAGCGGAGTTCTTGCTTCGTCTATGAGGATAGAGTCCACCTCGTCCACGATTGCGAAAGCGTGCTCTCTCTGAACCTTATCTTTCTTATAGATAACCATGTTGTCACGGAGGTAATCAAATCCGAACTCGTTATTTGTACCATATGTAATATCAGCGTTATAAGCTTCCCTCTTCTGCTCCTTGTTCATGCCTGTGAGCACAACGCCGATAGAAGTGTTCAGGAAGTGGAACACCTTGCCCATTTCCTCAGACTGGAACTTAGCAAGATAGTCATTTACTGTTACAACGTGAACGCCATTTCCTGTAAGGGAGTTAGCATAAGCCGCCAGACAAGCAACGAGAGTTTTACCTTCACCTGTTTTCATTTCGGCGATACGTCCCTGATGAAGAACGATAGCACCGATTATCTGAACAGGGTAAGGCTTTTTGCCAAGCACTCTGAACGCAGCTTCACGGCAAACCGCAAGAGCGTCAGGAAGAACGTCATCAAGAGTTGAAAGCTCGTCCAGCTTGCCCCTCAGAATGGCAGTCTGTCCGCCCAGCTCCTCGTCAGACATATCGGCATACTTACTTTCAAGCTCGAGTACCTTATTCTTTATAGGCTCGATCTTGGCAAGCTCTTTTTTAGAATAGTTGCCGAATATTTTATCAAATAATCCCATGTTTCAATCCACCTTCATTTATTCTCCAGCCAGAATTTATGACAGGAAAAAGTTAAAAAATATACTATGCTATAAATACACTATTATATTATACAATATCCCCTTTTAAAAGTCAAGCAATTTATGGGCTATTTCAACTTCCGTGTTGATGTTAACAAACATTTCACAATCAACAAGGTTTTACTTCTACAAAATATCCCCATTGAATTTATACATAAATAATGTTATACTTGATACATTATAAAGTATATAGGATGTGATGAAATGCTTGGCGTGTGTATGGCATTGATCGATGATGAAAAAGATAAAAAGGCTTTTGAAAAGCTGTATAATAAATACAAAAATAAAGTTCATGCAATATCCTTGAATATATTAAAAAATGAACAACTTGCTGAGGAATCAACTTCTGACACTTTTTTATCGTTGGCTAAATGTTTTCAAAAAATTAAACATTTAGAATATCACAAATTGGATTATTACATTGTCATAACTAGTAGGAACATGGCAAAGAATATATCTAAAAAGGAAAAAGAAAATTTAATGACGGTTTCCTACGATGATGATTCTTATTTTGTAAATGAAAATATGTCATGTTACGAATTTGAATTTTTGAAAGGTTGCATAAAGAAACTGAAAGTTGACGATCAAGAGATTCTTTATTTAAAGTTTTCGTGTGGACTTGAATATTCTGAAATCTCAAAAACGCTTGGCATTACATCTGCCACAGCAAGAAAACGTCTGCAGTATGCCAAAAACAGATTGAAGATATTACTTGAAAAGGGTGATTTATAACATGAATAATTTTTCATATTTTTCAAAAGCTCTCGATGAAGTCGTAGATGCCAGACTGGATGATTATGTTGAAACTCTTGAAGTAGACAAACGATATGAATTTTCGGAAAAGTACAATAAAAAAATAAACAAACTTATAAAACACAGAGAAAAGCCCTATTTTACTCTGATATGCACGACCGGCAGACGTGTTGCTTGTTTTGTTACAGCATTGTTGATCCTATCATTTTCTTCGCTTAGCGTAAAAGCTGTGAGAGAGGCAGTTTGTAATTTCTTTATGAATATTTTTTCAGACCATACGGAGATTATAGCAGACAGTGAAATTGTGAATTCATATCCGCATTCGATTGACGAGGAATATCATATATCTTCACTTCCAAATGGATTTAAACAAGTCGACTATGATAAAATGGAAAATTCAATTATAATAACATACTTCAAGGATGATGATTATATCTTTTTTGAACAATACACAAAAGATGCATATCTTAGTAATTATGATAATGAACAGTCAACATTTGAATCATATACAGATGAAAACGGACAAGAGTATCTAGTTCATAATACAGATCATGATCATACATTTATATGGGACAATGGTAAATATATTTTTGAAATATGCAGCAACTTAGACAAACGATCTGTGTTGGAATTGTGTGAATCCACAAAAATAAAGTAAATTAATAAAAACATATCACAAACAAACAATTTTCATTGTCATAGTAGGTGTAGGAGAAAATAAATTTCTTGCACTTATTTTTTGTGAAAGAAGGAACTTACATGAATGAAAAAAGTGATATCGACAATTATATCGGTTGTTATTATGCTATGCCTATCACTTACAGCTTTTGCCGAACCCGAACTGCAAACGCCTTCTGACGATGACATTTCTGTTTGTTATTTATACACAGATAAAATATCAGGTACATTGTCAATCTCCAACAAGGCTGCAACTTGTAAATCCACTGTACGTGGTATTTCAGGTACAACTACTAAAATCGTTATAACTCAAACACTTCAGAAGAAAAATGGATCTTCATGGAATAAATACAGTAGTTGGACAAAAACATTCAACAGTTGGTATGCGATTTATTCAAATTCCAAAGAGTCTTTAAGCAGCGGTACTTATCGTGTAAAGACAGTTGCTAAGGTCTATAATGGCTCTGCCTATGAGACCATAACTATTTACAGCAAAACAGTGTCCTGCTAAAATAATAGGCTGTGCACAGAAAGGACAGGTGATTCCAATGCAGTAATAAAATTTATATAATCCAAAATCAAAAAACAAAACATTGACATTCAAATATTTGGATGTTATAATAAGAAAGGACGTTTAATATGAAAAAGATCGTAAAAAGGATCGCAGCTATGTGTGCTGCTGTTATGATGATGAGTTCTATGGCTATTGGGGCTAGTGCGTATGAAGCCATAAAATACGGCAGAGCAGTTGGTGGTTCTGGCTCAAATGCTTATATTTCATGTTTTGTAACAGGAATAAGAACAAATTCAACTGTAGCTGGTCAAGCTTGGACTAGGACATCAAGTAACAATAACAATGTTTACAATCCAAATTGTAAATACAGCGGTTATGTTTATGCAAGTGCCTCTGTTGGTGGTACTGGTTGTGGATCATCTCACTCTGACACAGGTAAAATTGAGCATTCGTTTGGGTTAAAAGGTTGTACATCTTCAAAGTTAGTAAAAACTGTACATATTTATAATGATAAGGTACATGGCAATTACAGCACAACGCTTTCCGTTGATAGTCAATAATAGAACTTGAGTGTGAATTATGAAAACTAAAATTATTATCGCAACAGCCGCAGTTATAATTGCCGCAGTTGCAGTTACACTTTTCATTTCTCTTGGCACAAAATCCGATAAGGCGGTTTCTTCTGAAAAGGGTCAACAAGAACTTTCTGCTTCTCCCACAAACCTTTTGTGTCCTGAAGCTTCTTCTACTGCATTTGCAAACAATTTTGTGTATTACAAAACCTATGACGGCATTGCAGAATATGATATCGAATCCGACAGCCTTGCAATGATAAAGGTCAAGCTTCAAGAGTATTCAAACTTGTCCTGCTATACCATATATGACGGCGTTATATACGCTGTAAGGTCAGTGTATAATTCTGCTACGCAAAAAGAAGATTACAGCATTGTCACAGTGGATTACAACAGCGGTGAAGTCACGGAAGTGTATTCTGCACCAAAGGACAGCATATTAGGCTGTATGTCTATGGACAAAGACGGAGATATCTATTTTGTTGAGGGCAAATACAAAAAGAGCGAGACCGACGAGAACGGATTCAGCACAGGCTATTCGCTATATAAATACGCTCTCAAAAACTCTGACAAAAGCGAGATAACAAAAGCCAATACCTATTACATAAGCGACGGCAAGCTTTATTTTACAAGGCTTTGCCCAAAGACGGATACAGTCCGCCTATTTATAGCTCCACTTTCAGACCCTCAGAACGTCAAGGATACAGGCATTGATGTTGGCTCTCAGATAAGCGAAAATACGCCGTATATGTATTATCCGGCCGACGGAGATGTGTATTACTCTAATGGCAAAAACAAGCTGTATAGGTATAATGAGGATAATGAAAAAAGTGACACAGTTTGCACTTTTAAAGACAAATCTTTTGTAAGATATTTTCAGTATTTCAATAACACTATGATAGTGCTTGTTCGTGAGCCAAATGATAATGGCAAAATGTATCAGTATGTGCTTTATTATCTTGATAACGATAATAAACCGCAGAAGATAATTGATGATGCTAAGCTCAATGAAAAGTATTTTTACGGCTATGAGTATATCGACTATATGACGATATTCAATAACTGTGAGGATTATTTCCTTCTTTCGACCTATAATCCCGACGCTGATACAGCCGCTTATCTTGTGGATAAAGATTTTAAACTGCACAAGTTTATTTCAAACGGCGAATGGGATTATGATACATATGCAGAGATACAGTCAGAAATGTAAGAGCTTGATATTTGAGGTGTGACGATTTGAAACTTCTCAGATTTATGATAAGAAAAGATATGGCGAAGTCAGCTTTGATAAGCTTATTGCTGGCTTTGCTTTCCTGCGCCTTTTTGATATCTGTACTCAGACCTTCTTATGCTTATGGCGAAAAATACATGACCTATCTTAAAGGCGGCTCGGAAACTGTAAGCCAAGACGCCCAAAAGCTTGCTGATGAGCAAAACGCTCTTAACAACGAGATAAACGACTATCAGAATAACCACAACACAGGCGGTGTAAAGCAGGCTGAATTGCCTGTGGAACTTGAGGAAAAGATAATAGATTTCTCTCAGAAAAATTCACAAGCAGGCGCAGGACTTGACAGTATGTTTTCTCTTATTGAGGGAGAGCTATATTCCCAGCAAAATGCTTTGAAGCTCATTTCCGAGCGTGTGCGAGGTTACAGCCGAAATGCAAGACGTGGCGTTACGGATGAGTATTCTTTGAAGCTTTCCGACAAGCTCATCAGCGATTACAACGCCGTGATAACAGACCTAAAAAAGTCGGACGATATCATTGACACCAGAGCCGCTGACGGCTTTGAAAACTATATGTCATCTGAAATACTCATACCATTCGGTGTTTATCTGCTCCTTTTCAGCATATTTTCATCAGAGATACAAAGCAGCAGGATAAAAAGCTTTGGGATAACCAAAACAGGTGTGAGAAAGTTCTCGCTTTTCAAGCTTTGTACCGGCTTTGTTGCTGTAATAATTCTTGTTTTGATAATTTACACTGTGGATATTATAACTCTTTTTATTTACGATACAAACGGCTTTAAACTTGATATGCCATTGCAATATCTGAGCGGTTTTGAACTAAGTTCGGCGAATATGAGCTTTGGCGGATATCTAGTTGCAGTATTTGCCGCAAAACTTGTTTATGCGCTTTTCACCGCAAGTATTGTTATGTTTCTTTCAATGCTTTGCAGAAAGACCATACTTGCAGGAGCTGTCTGTCTTGTGCCAATATTTGTACCATTATATCTGAAAACCACAAGTCTTTCCAATCCTGCCGTTGACATTTTAACAGGCAATTACACCAATATGCTCAATGACACAGGTTATATGAATTTCTGGGGAATACCTGCACGAGAATACGTTGTTTATTTTGCTATCATATTCATCATGACCGCATTTTTTGTCGCAGGGACATATCTCCTTGCTGAAAGGCAGGTGGGATAATGAAAAGTATGTATAGTTATCAGACTTCACGGCTAATAAAGAAATTCTGGCTGCTTTTTGTCATAGTGATAATTTTTTCAGCTTCCGCAAAATTCACAGTGTATCGGAGCTTTGTTTCTTCAAATAATCTTACCTATATGAACAAAGAAACGGCGGAGATATACAATGAACTTATAGAAAATTCCGCAGATAAGACCCTTGAACAGTGTGACGAATACATAACGGAATATGAGATGAGAAGTTACGCAAGCGGTTATAATAATAACATTACAGCCGCCGTGAACAAATATAAAACAGAGCTTCGCAGTTGTTTTATGGTCGAAAGCATCAGAAGCTATGCACGCACGGGAAGAGGTCTAACAGACGCTAATATTCCCTCTGACCTTGTGAAAAACAGCCGACTTTACGCCGCCTTTCCAACACCGCAGGTGATAAATGACGAGCCGTTTTTGAAGTTTCTTGAATTGCAGACGGTAGATATCATGCCTATATTTGTGCTTCTGCTTGTGGGCGTTTTTGTTGCAGATAGTTATGAAAAGAGAATGGATCAGCAGATAAAGATATCTAAAAATTCGTCAGCGTTTTTTAAGTCACGGGAGATAATTTTATCAGTGGCGATATTTATAATGTTCACACTGAGCTTTTTTGCAGACCTTATTATAAGCGGAACATTACATCAGAGCAAGTACAGCACCTCATCTTTACAAAGCGTGTGGCAATTTGACCTTGCGCCTTTAATGCTAACTGTTAGAGGCACAATAATATGGCTATATGTCACAAGGCTTATGTCGCTTTTTATAACCTACGGCATTTTCGTGCTTGTGGCAAAGCAAGTGCGCTCTGTGAAAAAATATGTTATGCTGACCTCTGGGCTGATAGCGGTCATGTCCGCCGCCGCACATTATGTGGGAGCACTTTCGCCTTATATGTTTGCGGCTGTCACAAGCGTAAATGGGCAGCTTAACAACCTTGACTATATGAGGGCTTTTGATTGTTCGGAAGCGGTAGCTGTATTCATATATCTTGCAGCGATTTTGAGCGGACTGACTGCATGGAGATACAGCGGATATTATGAAAAAAGCTTTGACCGATAAGGAGTGGTGATGATATGAGCGTTTTAAGAGTAGAAAACTTATCCAAAAGATACGGCAAAAAGCAGGTGCTCAAGGGCATAACCTGCGAATTTCATACGGGCATAAACGCTTTGCTTGGACCAAACGGCGCAGGCAAGACCACCATAATGAACTGCATATCGGGCGTGATAAAAAAGTCGGGCGGCAGCGTGACCCTTGACGGGCAGGACGTTTTTGAAATGGGCGAGAAATATCGTGAAAAGCTGAGCTTTCAGTTTCAGTATCAGCCATTTTATCCAAGCTACACCGCCCATGAATTTCTCAGATTTTCGGCTCTGTTAAAAGGAATGCCTGAGCCGCTTATTGAGGACGAGATAAGACGTGTGCTGGGGCTTGTGAATCTGTCTGAAAATCTTGATGACAAGATAAAGTCATTTTCTGGCGGAATGAAACAGCGCCTTGCCATTGCACAGACTATCCTTAACTCCCCCGAGATACTGATTTTTGACGAGCCCTCCGCAGGTCTTGACCCATTTGAGCGTGAGCAGTTCAAGCGGATAATGGTGAAGCTCAAAGAAACAAGCATTATAATAATCTCAACACACATCGTTTCCGACATCGACACTATAACAGACGATCTTATCATCTTGAATAAAGGCTCAGTTATTGCAAATGACAGCCCCGATGTGCTTTTTGAGCACATAAGGGGTATGGTTTGGGATATTCCGAAAGCGGACATTGGTCTGCTGCCTATCGAGAACATTTATTATGAGGATACAAAGTCGAAGACTATCTCAAAGACAAAGCCCACCCCTAACGCTGTTATAAGCGAGCCGACTATGAATGATCTTTATTTCTGCGGACAGATCGACGGAGGATTGTTTGGGTGAGGAGATAATGCAAATAATGATGTCTACTCTGAACGAGTGTTGCATTTTAAATTCAGCAATTAGGCTTTGTCCTCTACGAAAAAATTGTAATGAAAGGATAGAATGTGCTTATAAACCACAACCAAAATATGCTTTGTCTTGATGAATTTGATATACTTGAACTGCGTGAAAATGCAGATGAGTGTGATTATCTTTTTGTTGTTTCGCCTAAAATTGAAACAAAGATATGCACTAAATAATGAACATTATACAGCTCTTAAGATAAGAGGTCACAAACATTTGTGTAAAGACTGTGGAAGTATTTTTGTTGATAGATTCAATACGCTAGATCTTTGCTCAAAAATGACAAACAGACTTAGATGTAAGATCCAGCAATTATCATTAACAAAACCATTTAAGCATATTGCAAGAGAATATAAGTTATCTGTTACTACGATAGAGAAAATAGCTTTGGCATATATTCGAGAGAAAGATTCTCAGCATATTATGTATTCACCTGAAGTATTAGGTATAGATGAAGCACATTTGAATGGCTCGATTAGGTGTGTTTTGACGGACATAAACGAGCACTTGCTTTTTGAAATGCTTCCAAAGAGAGACAAACAAACTGTAATAAATTATCTCGACTCATTGCCTGACAGTAACAATATTAAAATAGTTACAATGGATATGTATAGGCCCTATCGTGAGGCGGTGTATGAATGCTTACCGGATGCGGCAATAGTTATCGACAAATTTCATGTGGTCAAGCTAATTAATGACGTACTAAGCGACTATAAAAAAACACTTTGCAAACAACTACCTGCTGCTGAAAAGAAGGAGATAAATTCAGTACAGAAAGCCTTAAATACAAATAGAAAAGACTTAACTGCAAACCAAAACAAAAAACTTGGATACATCTATTCAAAGTATCCGGAACTAAAAATGGCATATGATCTTAAAGAAGAATTCAGAGAGATCTACGAATGTACCAACAGGAGAGCGGCTGTTCTAAAGTATACAAAATGGTCCAGAAAGGTCAAACAGAACTTTAGTCCTTACATTTCAATAACTGAAACGGTAAATCGATGGAGCCTGGAAATATTTAATTATTTTGATCACCCGTACACAAATGGCGTTACTGAAGCTATAAATGGATGTATAAAAGCAATCGCACGAGACGGGAAAGGTTATTCGTTTGAAATTCTAAGAGGAAAGGTTCTGTATGGTCAAGCCTATAAAACCAAAGCCATTTTTTCTTATAATAAATTTTCTCCGACAGTACACTATGTAACTGGTCATTCGACCCGCTCGTCATTAAATATGATCCAAAATCTTATGAATTCGTACAAACAGATATCAGGAGCCGATATTGATAGGTTAAAATTAGGACTATTCAAATAGGATAAGCTGCCACAGATTTTTCTGTAGCAGCTTATTTTTGTTTGTGCTATTTCTTCTTGCGAAGATATCCGTCATCATCATATTTCTTAGCTATATGCTGTGCAGCTTGCCAATCGCCCCATTTGTCTACAGCCTTATCCCAAAGTTTATCTATTTGCTTTGGCGGAACGTATTCCAAATTGCCATATATTATTTCCATTTCTCTTTTGGTATAATGTTGCGACCTGACTATATACCAAAAATCATCAAGATCGATCAAGTTTTACACCCTCTTTTTTTATTTAATGCAATACTATATTATATCATACTTTCTAAAAAAGTTTACATTTATCAACACGGAAGTTGAAATAGCCAATTTATGTAACGTTTTACAAACAAAAAACGACGGACAGTGTTTTCTCACTGCCGCCGCACCAATGGACTATTTCTGCATTAGCCTGTATTCGCTGATACCTGTCAGCACTGTAAACGCCACCTGACGCTGATAGTCCTCGTTCTCCAATTTCTGAGCCTCCTCAGGGTTTGAAAGAAAACCACACTCTATCATAACCGCAGGATTTTTGGTATTATTAAGTAGATAAAGCTCGTCGCCCACGGGTTTAGTTTCTCTGGTATTGTCAGGCTGCAAGAGGGCAACGAACTGTTTTTGCATCACTCCCGCAAGCTTCTCACCCTCGGCATTGTCTTTAGAATAGAACATCTGCGCACCGCTGTAGCGGCTGTCGGTAAACTGATTTTGGTGTATGGAAACTGATATGCCCTCGGAATATTTCGAGAATATGGCAAGGCGGTTTTTCATATCGGACTTTTTCTGCTCCCCAAGCCCCTCTGTGCCTTTGTCATAGATAGAGATATCGCTTTCACGGGTGCAAACAACATCATAGCCGAGAAGCTTCAGACCGTCACGGAGGCTTTCCGCCACCGCAAGGTTTATCCCCTTTTCAGGCGTGCCGTCAACGGATACACAGCCTCCGTCCACACCACCGTGACCTGGGTCGATGACCACCACAGGCTTATCCATGGTCGTTTTCACCGCCCCACCTGTCATGACGGCTTCACCGTTGTTTTTGCCATACCAGCACACTGCCGCAAAGCCTGCTATCACCACACAGCACAAAATATTCTGCAATCTTCTGAACATATATCCGCCCTCCTAGTTTTTGTCCTTTGTACAAGTTATGCGGACAAAGGACGGCTTATGCAAAAAAATCACCGCACCATGAGAGGGTACGGTGATAAAATATTCAACACACAGATAATATGCCAATATACGGGTGAACGCTGTTCACCTCTGCATATGTTAGGCTGAAAAGACTATTTCTTTTTACGCTTTGCACATATCGCCAAACCTGCTCCAGCGGCTATTATTGCGGCTGTAACGCCTGCCGCCGCACCTGTTGACGGATTTGTTGACGAATCGGTATTATAATTCTTTGAAGCCTGAGAGCCTGCTGTTTTGTCAGGGTTAGAAATATCATTTGAAGTGTTCTTCTTTTCTACATATGTAAAGCTTGCTCCGCCCACAACGTCCCCAAGCTTATACTCGTCATATGACTCTGCAAGGGTGCCTTCATTATTAGGGACTTTGTTTTCGCCCATGGTGCTTATTGTTACAGAAAGCTCATCATAGTCGCTGTTAAGCTTTGCAAGATACGCCTGAAACTCCTCTGATGTGGCTTTCTTTCCCTCGATGGTGTATGAAGTCACGCCTTTTTTGCTGTCATATTCTGCGGTGCAGATATCAGCGGTGAGACATTCACCAAGACAGCTAAAAAGCTTTCTCACTGCGTAATGCTCCTTGCCGTCCTCTGCATATCTATCCTCTGAGAGGTATGTTTTTTCGCCAGTCTGCTTGTTTACATAAGGCTTGAAGCCGAAGCCGTTCTCACCGTCGCCATGGTCGTTCGACACATTGGTATCCGCTAAAAAGCCTGCATTGCCCATACCGATAACGTCATAAAGCCTTAAAGCAGTACCTTCATCTAAGAGGTCTGCAATACCGCCGATAACAAAGTCAGGAACGCCGTCAAAGTTTAAATCCTCAAACCAACTGTTATAGCTCCAATCAACATCATCAGCAATTTCAGAAGGAACGTCAACCATCATCTCTTTAAGAAGATCGTTCATCTCGACTATTACGCTTGTCATATCGTCCTTTTTGTTCTCCGCCGTCATGACAACGCAGTTATACTCGTTATACATTTCCAGAAGCTTATCAGCGTCAGCCTTTGCAGTTTCATCTGATGTCAGCTCTGTATTTTCCACTTCAAGAGGGATAAATCTGCTGAGGGTGGACTTATAGTTATAATACTCGCTCTCGCTGACCTCTTTGCCGTCTGTTTTGTAAACAGTGCTGTCAGTTTCCAAATCGTATTCTTCCGAGCAAAGCTCCTTTTCAGTAACGCCTTTTTCAGGGTCAAAGGTCATAGTTTTTATCTTATCGTTACTTGAAAAATATGATACCTCCCCTGTATAAAGATCTCTGTAAGGCATATAATCAAAGCCCATAAATCCCGGAAAATACTGTCCGTTTGCAACAGTGTCATCTATCTTTATCTCCTTGCCGTCCTTGGTAAGAATAGAATAATGTCTGTCGCCGTCAGCCATTTCGCCGCCTATTATAAACTCAGGCACACCGTCATAATCCAGATCCATGAACCATGAGCCATAGTCGAAGTAGGTTTTATCGCCGTCTGCAACACTGTCCATACTCTTTAAAATATCAGGCAGCTTGCCGTCTATGAAATTGACGAAGTCTTCTCCTGCGTCCTTATCAAGAACATAGGAAGCGTCTGCCGAAGCTGTAGTGAACATCATGCTCGCTGACATAATGACCGCAATTGCCGCCGCACTTATCTTTTTTATCATACATATCACCCCACAAAATAGTTTTCATACATATACCTACTTAATATTTCATACATATATCTACTTTATATATAACATATATCAAATAAAAAGTCAAGGAAAAAACTGACCAAAGCACACACTTTGGTCAGTTTATCACTTTTTAGGAAAGGGTATTTAGCAATATTGTATTATTGCAGGTCGCCTCTGTTAAATTCTGAAAGCTCAAGACCCTCGTTTCTTTCAAGCGCCCAGCGGATATTCCACTCGCTTGTGAAAAGAAGCAGATAGTTGTCACGGAAGTCCTTGACAAGCTTTGTGTCACTTGAAAGCTTCAATGTCTTAGGGTCGATATCCTTGTTATCTATCCAGCGGATATAAGAATAAGGCAGACCCTCTTTGAAGAGGTCAACGTTGTACTCATTTTTCATTCTGTATTCAAAAACTTCAAGCTGAAGAACACCCACAACGCCCACGATAACTTCTTCCATACCGCTGTCAGGCTCATGGAATATCTGTATCGCACCCTCTTGTGCGATCTGTGTTGTACCCTTTACGAACTGCTTTCTCTTGAGGGTATCCTTCTGACGGACTCTCATAAAATGCTCAGGTGCAAAGGTCGGGATAGACTCGAACTCGAACTTTTTCTTTGGCGAGCAGATCGTATCGCCAATAGCGAAGATACCTGGGTCAAACACACCGATTATATCTCCTGCATAGGCTTCGTCGATTATCTCTCTTTCCTGAGCCATTATCTGCTGAGGCTGAGAAAGTCTGAGCTTTTTATTGCCCTGAACATGGAGAACTTCCATATCCTTATCGAACTTGCCCGAACAGATACGCAGGAAAGTGATACGGTCACGGTGAGCCTTGTTCATATTAGCTTGTATCTTGAATACGAAAGCCGAGAACTCAGGGTCGAACGGATCTATGATACCGGCAGAAGAATTTCTCGGAGTAGGAGAAGTTGTCATTTCGAGGAAGTTTTCCAAAAACGGCTCGACGCCGAAGTTTGTAAGAGCAGAGCCAAAGAACACAGGCGAAAGCTCACCCTTTCTCACCTTTTCGATATCAAACTCATAGCTTGCGCCATCGAGAAGCTCGATATCATCGCAGAGAGTTGAGTGGAGATCCTCGCCGATAAGGCTGTCAAGTGACGGGTCGGAGAGGTCGACTTCTGTAGCTGCCACCTGATGCTGTCCACCGCTTGCCTCAAAAGAGATTATATGCTTTTTATCTCTGTCATAAACGCCCTTAAACTCTTTGCCTGAGCCGATAGGCCAGTTCACAGGATAGGTCTGGATACCAAGTTCAGACTCTATCTGCTCCATAAGATCGAAAGGATTTCTGGACTCACGATCCATTTTATTTACGAAAGTAAATATAGGGATATGGCGCATAACGCAGACCTTGAAAAGCTTTCTGGTCTGATTTTCCACACCCTTTGAAGCGTCTATTACCATTACGGCTGAGTCTGCAGCCATAAGAGTACGGTAGGTATCCTCAGAGAAGTCCTGATGTCCAGGAGTATCCAGGATATTTATACAATAATTTTTATACTGAAACTGCATAACAGAAGAAGTAACAGAGATACCTCTTTGTTTTTCTATTTCCATCCAGTCTGAAACAGCATGGCGGGAGTTCTTTTTACCTTTTACAGCACCTGCCTGAGCTATTGCACCACCATAGAGCAGAAATTTTTCCGTAAGAGTTGTTTTACCTGCGTCAGGGTGGGAAATTATCGCAAAAGTACGGCGGCGTTTGATCTCATCTTCAAGCTTACCCAAAATTATTCCTCCATATTTCATTGCATTTTTAAACATACCTTGTTAGTATAACACAGTATCGCTTAAATTGCAAGAGATTTTTTATGAAGAAAGCGGCGTTTGTAGAATGAGGAGTGAGGAATGAGGAATTATGGTATCGCCTGTCGGCGATAAATTTTTTGTAGAGGCGACCGCTGGTCGCCTGTTTCTTGTTTGCAAAACTTGCGTTATCCCCCATATTTGGCTTCAAGTTCTACTGCCGCAAAATCGCTTCGCTCTTTGCGGATTTTACGTTGTGCAGGAAACAACAAAAGCGGTGCAGGTCTTATTCTTCGATACTTATTTGTTTAGTGATTTAGTTTGTATTTCTTCTTTTCACCTCTGCACCGCTTAATCGGCTTGCGCCGAATGAGGCTCTGCCTCAAACTCCGCTAGGGACTCTGTCCCTAGACCCTGCAATGGGTTTCACCCCTTGACCCTGACCAGGGGCGTGCCCCTGGACCTTTTGCTCGCTTCGCTCGGTGTTGGCTACCCCACTCTGTGCGGCGCTGTCATTCCTCATTCCTCACTCCTCACTTAACTTCGTTCCTCACTTAAACAGCCGTTGACATTCTCCACAAACTATGCTAAAATCAAATTATAAGCAATCAACTATCAAACCTACAAAGGAGGCTGTTTTATGAAAGATCTGCTCGAACTTATGAAAACCAGAAGAAGTGTACGAAAATATAAGCCTGACATGATACCGCAGGACGTTCTCGACCGCATCATACTAGCAGGAACTTATTCCGCCACAGGAAGAAACTTGCAGTCACCTATTATCATTGCTGTCACCAACAAGGAAATGCGTGACAAAATTTCTGAGATGAACAGAAAGATAGGCGGCTGGGATGAGGGCTTCGATCCGTTCTATGGTGCGCCTGTTATTCTTATCGTACTAGCTGACAAATCCTGCCCGACTTACATTTATGACGGAAGTCTTGTTATGGGCAATCTTATGCTTGCCGCTCACAACGAGGGCGTTGGAAGCTGCTGGATACATCGTGCAAAGGAAGAATTTGAGTCCGAAGAAGGCAAGGAGATCCTCCGCAGCCTTGGTATCGAGGGCGAATACGAGGGCATCGGTCACTGCGCACTCGGCTACACTGAGGGTGAATATCCCGAGGGTCACGAGAGAAAAGACAATTGGGTATACTATATCAAATAATCCTGACAAACTATCTAAAAACAAAAAACGGAGCGGTCAAAGCCGTTCCGTTTTTTGTTCTTATTAATGAGCTGTCACGTCAGAAAATTCTATGCCGACCTGCTTGCCCTCATATGTTGCGGAATACTCAAACGTTGTGCCAACAACTGTCGCCTTGCCATTGCTGTCTATCTTGAGCTTGCACTTCGGAAGCTTCTGGATATAAAGCTGTTTTGTTTCCCCAGGATAGTTGTTGTCATATATCTGAAGGATATATTTTCTGTGGCAATCAGAATCCTGAATAAGTCCGATAGCGTTCACTGTATGAGTATCGTCTATAGTTGTAACAACTGGTATGCCAAGGCTTAGCTGGTCTTCAAGCTTTTCAAAGCCCTTACTGTCGTTGTTAAGGTTATACTCTGACGAAGAATCGTCCCACTGGAGGGCGTTAAGTCTGTAGAGTGCCTTTGCTAACTCTGCGTCATTTGAGGAATAGCCACCCTTTATTTTTTCAATGCCGTTTGCTATATCCATATCAAGCAGCTCTACCTTTTTCCAGCGGAGATTGCCGCCTGATATTTTCGTAACGTCCTTTACCCAGCCCTTGTTCTTGCTGTCATACTTATAGTCATCATTAAGGGTGAGAATATCCCCTGTGCAGGAATAGTCGAGATACTTTGTAACGTCTGAATATGTGCCCGCAAAAAGGTCTGAGGTTATCTTGCTAAGCGGCACTCTTTCGTCATACTGTTTACCGAAGTCTGTTCCGCTTATGTCATAGCCTGCGGCATTCACCTTTATGTCGCTCTTATCTGACGGAGTGATATCCCCAAGAGAAGTCTTTACATTTCCGAGATACCAATCTCTTGCCATAACAGCCATGCCGAAGTCAACACTTGCGGTAGTTGTTGTTCTGAAATTCTTGAATGAGAAGCCGTTCACCTTTGGATCAAAGCCTGTGTTGTAAAGTGAATAACCTCTTACGTTATCATCAGCGTTTGTGTATGTAACAATATCATAGTTCAGTGTAGTAACTATCTGCTTGTAAACGTCATTGAGGGCGTTTGCGTCGGAAGCTGAGTAATACTTTCCGCCTGTGGAATAAGCAAGCTCCTGAAGCCAATCTCTGTCAACATCTCTGCCAAGACCAACAGTGAGAACGATTATGTCCTTATCCTTTGCAGTATTTGCAAGGCTTGAAACGCTTGCAGGATTAAACTCGTCAGACTCGCCGTCTGTGAGCATCACGATGATATTTCTGTATTTTCCACCGGAAGTTGCCTTGAACTCGTCCATGCACTTTTTAAGAGCCGTCTGGCTGTGAGTGCCGTTAAATATCTCTTCCTCAGACTTTATCTTATCGAGAGCTTCCGTAAGCTTCGTCTTATCATCAGTGAAGTCTACCATCTTTTTGTAGCTTCCTGTGAACTTGCAAATGCCGACCTGATAGTGGCTCTCAAACTTGTCGATAAGATTCTTTGCAAATTCAAGACGCTTGAAGTCAACATCATTCTCAGAAGAAGTTACACACTGCTCCTTTGGATACATAGAGCCGGAGTTATCAACGAGGAAGCAGATCCTTGTTGTGGCTTCATCGTTTACAGTTTTCTCAACGCCTACCACATAAGTGCCAAGCTCTGTAAGAGAAGCAGAAACTGTCTTTTTGCTCTTGTCTGCCTTTGAATCCACCTTTGTGTAAAGGGTCGAGCGTGAATCAAATCTCAGCACTGTAAGGTCATCAAATGAATATCCCATTTTACTCAGCTTTGCAGAGTCGATATCAAAAGTTATCTTTGCCGAGTTGAACTTATAGTCAGAATAAGCGTCATAAGCCTTTGTGACGATACTTGCATTTGAAGAGATACCAAAGAGGTCAAGCTCAACGAGGGTCGCACTGGCAGCGTTTGCGTCGCCCTTTATTTCAAGACGGCAGTCCCCTGCATTTTTTTCCACTGTAAGCTCTCTTTCAGCGTCATTGGTCTTTCCGTCAGACTTTGACTCTCTCGGATTTGTGCCTGCCATAAGCTCATAGCCGTCAAGAAGACCGTCGCCGTCAGTATCGGCTTCAATAGGGTTCGTGCCTAGCTTTGTCTCATCGCCGTCGCTTATTCCGTCATTGTCAGTATCCTCGCTTTGAAGGTTAGTGCCATGACGTACCTCATCGGCATTCTTTATGCCGTCACCGTCCCAGTCCTGATCGTCAGAAAACTCCGACTCCTTGAAGGTAGTGCTTATATCAAGCTTTGTTATGACCGATTTCGCCATGGCGATACGGTTATTTTCCCTTATTTTCAGACCCACGACAACACAGGCAGCCACAAGGAACGCAAGCACTATACACAGCACCAGCAACGCTATCTTCTTTTTGCGTTTTCCTCTGTTCATGCTCTGAACAAAATCATTCGTATCAGAAAAATTTGCTTTCATAAATATTAATTCCCCTTATCAGATCACATATTTCACGATATTAATATTTTAGCATATATGTACCTCATTTGCAAGCAAAATAACCTAGAATAATTCACAAAATAAACTGTTCTTTTTTGTTTACAAACAGTATATCTTACCAAAACATTAACAAGATAATTCTTTTATTATTAACCTAAAATAAATTAAAACCTTCTTTTTCCACAAAAAAAGGGCAGCCCCTCCCGGAGCTGCCCTTTGGCATAATACTATCACTCTTCTGTAACAGTATTATAAATAACGTTCACAACGAAGTCCTTGTCATAATCTACCTGCAAGATAGAATCAGGCTCAAGCTCGTCTGCAATGATCTTCTTTGCGATAAGAGTTTCGATACGTCTTTGGATAAACCTCTTGAGAGGTCTTGCACCGAAGTTCTGATCGTAACCCTGATTTACGATAGCTTCCTTAGCGGCGTCTGTTACCTCTATGCTGAGCCTCTTGTCTTCCAGACGCTTGCCAAGCTCTGCAAGCATAAGGTCAACTATCTTGTATATCTCCGTCTTCATAAGAGGCTTGTAGTAGATTATATCGTCAAGTCTGTTAAGAAACTCAGGTCTGAACTGCTGTTTCAGCAGAGCGTCCACCTTGTCCCTTGCTTCCTGAGATATCTCGCCCTCAGGTGTGATACCCTCAAGGATATAAGGAGAACCAAGGTTTGAAGTGAGGATTATGATAGTGTTCTTGAAGTCAACCGTTCTGCCCTGTGAGTCTGTGATACGTCCGTCGTCAAGCACCTGCAAAAGGATATTGAAAACGTCAGGGTGAGCCTTTTCGATCTCGTCAAGGAGAACTACTGAATAAGGCTTTCTTCTTACAGCCTCGGTGAGCTGACCGCCCTCCTCATAGCCTACATATCCCGGAGGCGCTCCGATAAGACGGCTTACGCTGAATTTCTCCATGTACTCCGACATATCTATACGAACGATATTGTTCTCGTCGTCAAACAAAGCCTGAGCAAGAGTTTTTGCAAGCTCTGTTTTACCAACGCCAGTAGGACCGAGGAAAAGGAACGAGCCTATCGGCTGATTTGGATTTGCGATACCGGCACGAGATCTCATGATAGCCTCAGACACACGCTCAACGGCTTCGTCCTGACCGATAACTCTCTCGTGGAGGATATCAGGCAGGTGGAGAAGCTTCTCACGCTCGCCCTCCATAAGCTTTGCAACAGGGATACCTGTCCAGCGGCAGATTATCCTTGCGATCTCTTCCTCTGTTACCTTATCTCTTAGCAGAGTGTTCTTTGTCTTTGACTTCTCTGCCTTTTCTTCTTCCTCGGCAAGCTGCTTCTGCAAGTCAGCCATTCTGCCGTATTTCAGCTCTGCAAGCTTGTTAAGGTCATATTCACGCTCTGCTCTCTCGATATCCTTTGAGCACTGCTCGATATCCTCACGGAGCTTCTGCACCTTAGAGATAGCAGACTTCTCATTCTCCCATTTAGCTTTCATCTCATTGAACTGCTCACGCATTTCTGAAAGCTCTTTCTGCACCTCATGGAGATGTTCAACTGCAAGCTTATCAGTTTCCTTTTTAAGGACAGTTTCCTCTATCTCGTGCTGGAGTATCTTACGTCTTATCTCATCAAGCTCTGTAGGCATTGAGTCCATTTCCGTTCTGATAAGTGCGCAAGCTTCGTCCACAAGATCGATAGCCTTATCAGGGAGAAATCTGTCTGTGATATATCTGTTTGAAAGAACAGCCGCCGCAATAAGCGCCTGATCCTGAATTTTTACGCCATGGAATACTTCATATCTTTCTTTCAGACCACGAAGTATAGAGATAGTGTCCTCAACGGTCGGCTCGTCTACCATAACAGGCTGGAAACGTCTTTCAAGAGCGGCGTCCTTTTCAATATACTGACGATACTCGTTAAGAGTAGTTGCACCGATACAATGGAGCTCGCCCCTTGCAAGCATAGGTTTCAGCAGGTTGCCTGCGTCCATTGCGCCGTCTGACTTGCCTGCGCCAACGATATTGTGAAGCTCATCTATAAAGAGGATTATCCTGCCCTCAGACTTCTTTATCTCCTCAACGACAGCCTTAAATCTCTCTTCAAACTCGCCTCTGTATTTTGCGCCTGCGATAAGCGCACCCATATCAAGTGAGAAAACCTGTCTGTCTTTCAGGCTGTCAGGCACATCTCCGCTGACGATACGCTGAGCAAGGCCCTCTGCAATGGCGGTCTTACCAACGCCAGGCTCACCAATAAGGCAAGGGTTGTTCTTTGTCTTTCTTGAAAGTATCCTTATAACGTTTCTTATCTCGCTGTCTCTGCCGATAACAGGGTCAAGCTTGTTCTGTCTTGCAAGCTCCACAAGATCCTGACCGTACTTTTTCAGCACGTCATAGGTTTCCTCAGGGTTCTGGCTCGTTACCTGAGCGTTTCCTCTTACAGCTTGAAGAACTTTCAGAAACTTTGTTTTTGTTACCCCAAAGGTCTTGAATATTTCCTTCAAAGCACTGTTTGGGCTGTCCATTATGCCCATAACAAGATGTTCAACTGAAACGTATTCGTCCTTCATTCTTGAAGCTTCCGACTCGGCTTCCGCAAAAGCCTTGTCAAGGTCGCTTGAAATGTATACAGAGTCCTGTGCACGTCCGCCTACCTGTACCTTAGGTATATCATCAACTGCTCTTGTAAGAGCCGCCTCTATATTTTCAGGGGCTATATCCATTTTTACAAAAAGCTGCGGCACAAGACCGTTTTCCTGTGAAAGCAAAGCCAGCATAAGGTGCTGCTGGTCAACAGCCTGATTTGAGTTTCTTGAGGCAATGCTCTGCGCTTCCTGCAAAGCTTCCAATGATTTCTGTGTCAATTTCTGAGCGTTCATAAAATTACCTCCCTTATCATCTTAAAAAGATATATGCTCACAGCAGGCGGAATGCTCCGCCCACCATTTAAAGAACGACAACGCCTTTTTTCAGATATCTTTCATACATTTCAGACACCTTTCTTGCCGCCGTTTCAGGTTCTGCGGCGTTGTCAAAGTAAAGCTGAATACAGCTGTCCATACAGCTTATATAATCACCGATAGCGTTCGCTATATCCTCGTCGGTCAGCTCCGACTGAGGCGGTGCGTAAAAATCTCTTGTAAATCTGCCCTCGGCTGTTTCATAAGGCACGCCGGTAGTGAAAAGATACGAAAGACATTTTTCCTCGAGCCTTGCCCACAGTTTGAAAAAGCTGTCAAGCATTGAAATGAGCTGTGTGCTCTGAGTTCTGAAAGATACTTTCAGCCTGCCCACCTTTCCGTGAAAATCACGGCTCAGCTCTATGCTGTATCGTATGGTCGGCTTATATTTATATCTCAAAGGACTTTTTATAGACATCATAGCGTCAGAGGGCTGATTAAGGGTCTGAAACCTGCTGTCCATAAGCTGTTCTATTTTAGCGAATATCTCACGCATTCTTTTTTCAGGGGTGAGAAGCTGGACACGCTCTGCCAAAATCTGATTTATCAGATTTGAACGACTGGTATTCATTGAATATGCCAGCCTGTCAATAGCCTCCACCACATCGTCTGCAAGCACCAGACTATACACGCTCTTGTTCACTTTGCTCTCATTCCTTTCTTTAAGGCGTTCCCATATGGCGTCGCCTTTTATCACTGTACTTATTATACCACATTCTAATAATTTGTCAATAGGATTATATAATTTTAATTACGAATTATATAGATGCACAATAGAATGTATGTTCTGCGCCTCTAATTTGTGCAGTTTTATTGAAAACTTGTCAAAAGTGTGATATAATAACAGATACCAAGTTGGAAAGGCGTGATAAAAATGCTCAAAGGCGTTATATTTGATATGGACGGACTAATGATAGATACGGAAAAGCTGCTCACAAGGTTTTGGTGTGAGGCGGCGAATCATTACGGCTATCCAATGACAAAGGAACACGTTCTGGGCATACGCTCTCTTGCAGCAAAGTATGCTATCCCACATCTGAAAGGCATTTTCGGAGAGGATTTTGATTACTACAAAGTTCGTGCAAAGCGCATCGAGCTTATGAACGAGTTTATTAGGCAAAACGGCATAGAAAAGAAAAAGGGGCTTGATGAGCTTCTTGACTATCTTGACAGCACAGGGCTGAAAAAAGCCGTTGCCACTGCCACCGACCTACAGCGCACCACGCTGTATCTCAGCTCTATAAATATCATTGACAGATTTGACAAGCTTATCTGCGGAAACATGATAGAAAACGGCAAGCCTGCCCCTGACATTTATCTTGCCGCCGCAAAGGAGCTGGGGCTTGACCCTGGCGAGTGCATTGCCCTCGAGGACTCACCAAACGGCATACGCTCCGCCCACACCGCAGGCTGCAAGCCTGTTATGATACCCGACCTTTCACAGCCTGACGAGGAAACAAAAAAGCTTCTGTATGCCTGCTGTGATGACCTTTCCAAGGTCATAGGCGTGATACAAAAGCTTGTGTGATATGATATATTCTGTCAATCCATGTAGGGGCGAACATTGTTCGCCCGCTTTTTGTAAAAACCCTATAAAAATTGATACAATGTTACACGAATTGACACAAACGCTACATAGGGATAGTAAAACCGATAGCTTTATCACTTCGACGGGCGAACGCTGACTACACTGATTTGCAAAATAAAATACAAAAATGCGGATACCTCCACGATATCCGCATTTATTTTTTTATCCTGTCTAATTAATCCTCGACCTCAGAAACAGAAGACGTGTCAGTGTCCGTCTTGCTGTCCTTGTCTTTATTATCAGAAGCCTTGCCGCCCAGATACTTTTCATAAATAGCTATCTGATCCTCAACAGACTTCAGCTCGTCCTTAGACTTTGTTGTAACACAAATATATGTGTGTCCGTTATCATCAAGTATAGTTGAAAGGGTGTACTTTGCTTCGTCGGTGAAGCCTGTCTTTCCGCCCTCGATGCTTATGCCGTCGTCAGCCTCGCCGTCACCGTCACAATCAACATAGTAGCCCTCAATTCTCTGTGCAACAATGCTTGTAAGCTCGATACCGTCCTTGTGCTGTTTTGTCTTTGAAGTTGTGTACTTTGTTGCTGTAAGCACTTCACGGCAAGTTTCGTTATCCATAGCCGCCTTTGTGATAACTGCGATATCCTGCGCTGTGGAATAATGATTTTTGTTGTGCAGACCGCTTGCATTCACAAACTTCGTGCCGGTAAGACCAAGCTCCTGGATCTTAGCGTTCATAAGCTCAACGAACTTCTCCTCTGAGCCTGCAACTGCGTTTGCAAGACCTGTTGTGCCGTCAGCACCGCTCACAAGGATAGCTGAATAAAGCAGGTCTTTCATTGTAACAGTTTCCCCGGCTTCAAAGCCTGCTCTTGATGCGTTGTCCTCGATAAGAGGGTCGATATCATCGCTTGTGAACTTATATGTAGCGTCCATATCCTGAATATTCTCTGCGGCTACAAGAAGCGTAAGCATCTTTGTAAGAGAAGCAGGATATACCTTTTTCTCGTAATTATAACCTGCAACTATCTCATTAGTGTCAGCGTCAACAAGTATAGCTGAGTTTGCTGTCATACCCTTTATATTTATATCCTGATAATTTGCAGACTTCACAGGATAATTGCTCACAGGCTCTTCCACAACTGATGAAAGGTCGTCAACCTCTGAAACCTCCTCAGAAGAGCTTTCCTCAGGTTTGCTGTTCACCTTAACAACTGCGTCTGCCACCTTGCTTGCCTGAATGGTATATCTTCCTGTCACCACCAGTGCCGCCGAGCCAACAGCCACAAGCATTATAACTATAAGCACAGCAACTATAGCTGCACCGCCCTTTTTGTTTGTCCTCTTCATTTTTACAACAATTCCTTTCCTGGTGCTTATACTGCACCTATCTCCTCTTTTTCTTCCTTATGACCATATTTCGCTTCATACTCGTTAAGAGTATCGTGACAATATTTAAGTATATCTCTTCTCGTCACAATACCTATAAAAACTTCCCTGTCATCAATAACAGGCACAAAGTTCTGATCCATTGAAAGAAGTATCAGATCCTCGATAGTAGAATAAACATAGACGGGTTTCATTCTAACACGCCTTGTTATCTCACTTATCCTATATTTCTCCAGCTCACGCATATCCTGAATGCCATTATTGAGCATGAACCACAGAAAGTCGCCCTCTGCAAGGGTCTTTACATATCTGCCCTCACGGTCGATAACAGGCACAGCGGTAAAGCTGTGATTTTTCATTTTCTCAAGAGCCTGCCTTGCTGTGTTGTCATCATAGACAAAATCCACGCAAGCCTTCGGCTTCAAAAACTTTAGTATATTCATTTATATATATATCCTCTTGTAAGCATACGTTTTTATGCGGTAAAGACCGCACCTATAATTATACCAAAAAAACGCATACAAGTAAAGCATAGAGAGGGCATTTTCCGCCCTGCGTTTTCAACAAATCTCCACGCTGAAATTGTGCATTTTGACTTACTGCTGTGCAGACTTGTAGCCGTATGTGTAAACAAGGCTCACAAAGCTGTCATAGGATATAGTCTTAAGATCGTCCGTCTGATATCCCCCTGCACTGAGATCGTCTGTTGTAACGCCTGCTTTGTTTAAGATACCCTGACAATAGCCAAGCCTCTGATCCTCTGACATACTGTCAAAGTCCACAAGACTTGTCGCCTGAGATACGTCAAACAGGCTGTCGTCAGCGTCCCCTGAAAGCTCGTCAACAGTGTATTCTGAAACTGTATCATCTGAGCCTTCAATGGTAAAGGTCTGCGTGTATTTTTTTAAGCTTCCGTCAGATTTATCAAAATACAGGTCGATAGCAGTAATGTATGTGTCGCCCGTATAAGTGTACTCCTCGATATCGAAATCATCAGCCTCATCACTGTTTATATGACCATAGGTTCTCGGCAGGTTTTGCTTGACTATGCTTTCAAGAACGCCGTCAAGCTCCGTCACGTCTGACTTGTGATAAACACCGGTCACGTTATCGTAATCATATCCTGCTCCGTCAACATAGATAAATCCGCTGGTACCTATATCCGATGTGACTTTCAGATAGATGTTTCCGCCCTTTTTGGCTCTTACTACCTCCTGCTTTGAGCCGTCGGCCTCTGTGCAGGTCGTTTTCAGAGTGTAGTCACCGTCAAAGATCGCAGCAGTTTTTGTAATAAGCTCACCCTGCTCGTTCAATACCTTGCTATCCGCATCACTCTCGTCACCCTTGCTGTCCTCAGACTTTGCGCTGTCGGCATTGTCGGCTGTTGAAACGTTCGCCTTGCTCTCTGTGGCAGAAGAGCTGTCCTTACTATCCTTTGAACAGCCCGCTGCACACAAGCATACCACGCAAGCGCAGAGAGCCGCACATATTTTCTTTATGTCCATATGTAAATATCCTTTCAGACCATGTACTATATTTCTTTTTCAAGACAATACTGCTCTTAACATTATACACCCCTTAAACTTTTATGTCAAGAGATAAGGCAGAGCGTAAAGATCGGTGAATTATTTGCTATTTTACCTTATTTACGCACATAAAAATCACAAAAATCACCTATCAATGTATACTGTGAGTTCATGCTTTTTTCACAAAAGTCTGATATAATATTTGGGTATTATGACGAAAGAACACCTAAAGAAGAAAAATATATGTGAAAGAGGAAGTAAAAATGGAAGCAGGTCTGATAATCGGAAACCAAATAATAATAATGTTCATCATCCTTATTATAGGCGCATTTTGCTATTTAAAAGGGATAATCACCAAGGATGGTACAAAACAGTTGTCCTCATTCGCACTGAATATAATCAATCCTGTGCTTATATTCATGTCCTATCAGTCAAAATATGACAAGACACTTGTGCATGGATTGCTGTGGTCTTTTCTGCTGTCAGCGATATCCTATGCAGTGACTATCTTGCTCACCTATGTTCTTATAAGAAAAAAGACTCCCGACCTTGCGGTGGAGCGTGTTTCGTCAATATATTCAAACTGTGCATTCATGTGCATACCCCTTATAAACGGCATTTACGGCTCAGAAGGCGTTTTGTATCTTACAGCGTATCTTACGTTCTTCAACGTCCTTATCTGGACGCACGGACTTATGACAATGAAAGGCGAGCGTGACTTTTCTTCTCTTGTGAAAGCCCTTATCTCACCGTCAGTTATAGCCGTTGTGGTCGGTCTTATTTGCTATCTTACAAATGTCAGACTGCCAAAAGTTCCTGCAACAGCTTTGCAGTACATAGCAGATATGAACACGCCTATCGCCATGGTGATAGCAGGTGCAACAGCCGCACAGACCAACGTTTTGAAAGCCCTTCAAAACCGCCGTATCTACTACGTTTCACTGTGCAAGCTCATAATACTCCCTGTGGCAGGCTTCTTTGCAATGTGGATACTTGATCCTCCTCCGATAGTTCTTATGACAGTTACCATAGCCGCCGCCTGCCCTGCTGCGACCATGTGTACAATGTTCGCTGTAAACCTTGACAAGGACCCTAAAACAGCCTCAGAGATCTTTACAGTCACCACTATCCTCAGTGCTGTAACTCTGCCGCTTATAACTATCTTTGCCGACAGACTTACATATCATATTTAAATTCAGCCTAAGCAAACATATCCATATAAACAAAAAGACCTGTCAGCATTTCGCTGCACAGGCTGTGAAAAGATAAATAAGCTACGCTCTGCAATGCTTTCCGAAAACCTCGGAGAGCATTTTTTATCACTCTTTTTGCTGCGCCGCAGGTAATTCTATAAAAAGCCTGCCGCACACACTGATCCCCTTCATGACAACACCGTTCAAGAGATTTCAAACGTCTTGCCTTTATAATTTTTTATCCACCCATAGTATACACCTTACTTCATCGGTGCCTCGGATAATAAAAGTATAACATATAATCAATTCACTGTCAATATTTCTTTGAACAAATAGCATATAAATTGTATATTTCAATAAAACAACCAGAAAATTTATAGCGTTTTACACAAAATTGTCAGAAAGCATTCTCAAACAAGACACAATTTCTCCGCTATTTTACTTTTTTCTGCAAAATATTATCCTCCGCCCTCATAAAAAATCTGTATACATCTCCAAGAGAAGCAAGGTCACCGCATACTGTGTCCAGCAAATTCACGTTGAAAAGCAGCTTAGGGTCTTCACTGTCAAAGCTTACACCGATATCCTTTTTATTTAGCCACAAAGCGTCCTCACGGCTGGCATTTGGAAAATGGTCACGCTTATACTCGTCACCGAACAAAACGAACTTGCTGTTGTCTTTCAGCGCCTTGTGAGCCTTTTTATATTCCTGCGCCCCTGCAAGTATCATAGCCCTCATTTCGTCCATACTTTCTCTGTCGGTTTTGTAATATCCACAACCATAGCCGAAACCGTGGGTAGAGATATAGAAATAAAACTCAGGCATGGGGTGATATTCGCTTTTTGTTGCTCGCCACGCAAAATCCGAAAAACGCAAAAATGCGGAATAACTCGGAATTAGCATAGAAAACCCACGAAAGTGGCGCAAATGCGGCGGTTTGAATATGCAAAAAGTTGACGTGCTTTGCGGATAAGAAAATTGAATGTCAAAAAAACAAGGTCTTAAAATGCAATTTTAAAAGCATTTTAAGACCTTTAAATTTTACCTTTTTAGAACGTTTTAGAACTGTTTTCAAATTTTAAAATTGTCACAAAACAGCGTATTTACGCATTTTAAAGCTATAACGTTTATAAAATAGTTTGAATGTTCAATTGAAAAATCTCATTGAAAAATTTCCATATTTTATACGGGAATATAGGAACTAAAAATTCGATTAATGGGAACTAGTTCCCATTAACTTATCAATGTCCCACTGTGCGGCTCGAACAATCACTACAGTCGGAAGATCAAGCACAAGTTGCTTAGTTTCATATTTTTATATCATACAGTTCCAATAACCTTTCCCCGGCAATAGATACTATCATAATCATGCAGCGGAATATCATCATAATCCGGGTTAAGGGAAATCAAGCGATCTCCGCCGAACTTCTTTATAAATCCTTCCCCGTTAAGTATAAAAATGCCTATCTCGCCGATCTCAACAGATGGCTGCGAGGCTATCAGAACTACGTCTCCGTCGTGGAATACAGGCTCCATGCTGTTGCCAGACACTCTTAGAGCAAAATTAGCCTCAAGAGTGAGCTGCGTTTTCTTAACCTCCAACATACCTTTTTCGCAGCCATCCAGATCAACGCCAGTTCCGGCACTGACAGGCAACGAATAGTACTCTATGAAAACACTGTTTTCAAGCTCTTTTAATGGTATTTTTGACTGCTCAAAAAGGACCTTGGCACGTTCGAGGACTTGACCCTTTTTCATTAAATCTAATTCCTTATAATATGTAAGTAACTCTTGCTCATCATCGGTCAACTGTTCCGCTGGTGAGCTTTTTTCTTTGCCGTAAACAAGGTAATCTATTGAAACATCAAAAAATTCAGCAATTTCAATTAGATATTTTCTATATGATTTGCTTTTCCCAGACTTCCATTCTGAAAAAGCAACATTATTTAATTTCAGGTAATTAGTCAATTCTTTTTGCTCTCGATTGCCTAAAAGCATAGTTATTCTATCCAAAATATCCAAAATTCAATCATCTCCTTTGTTACTTATCACGAAATTAGCGTTTTTCTAATTTCGAGTTAGAATTTCACTTGACAATTAGAAAAAATCTAGTTATAATTTACTATAGGGTAACCTCTAGGGCATAGTTACCCCATGATAAATTAAGTTTAACACAAAAAGCGTTAAACGTCAATCGAAAAAGGAGGAATTTTAATGAATAAGTATAAGATTAAGGAAACCGATGTGAATATGTATGAGTACAGAGGCTATACGATATCAGGTAACGATAGGATAGGCTATGTTTGCATATCACCTTACGGGGCTTTCTCGCCAAAGGCTTATAATACAATCGAGGATGCTAAGGCAGCAATAGATGATGATCTTGATTGCATAGCTGAAAAATACGGCGAGCAGCAAACAAGGGCGGAACAAACTCCGCCAATAAGAGGATATATAATGAATAAAGCTTTATTCGTAGAAAAAGAGCTCTATTTCCTGCTCCATGCCGCCAATGATGATGTTGATGATATAACTTACTGCGAAGACAACGGAGAAGAGTGGGTGCTTGTAACCATGAAGAACGGTCATGTGTATGATATAGGCATCACAGGAGACAGCCCGCTTGCTGCCGCTAAAGACGTTATCACCGTTATGATGTATAAGTAAGGAGGGTTTATTATGAAAAAACTTACGGACGAGGGAAAGGTGCTTACCATGTTTGCCATTATCATGCTATGGTGTGCCATAACAAGTCTTAGCGGACATTCCGAGTTCTGGATCATACCGTTGCTTACACTATCCGGATTGATCTGTATGCACCTTATCCTCTCTCTTATCAGAGATATATACTTTGCTAAAAGGAGGGAACGCCTTTATGAGCGCAGATATTGGGAAAAGCATAAAGCAGATTAGAGAGCAGCGTGATCTTAATCAGAGAGAGCTTGCTAAGTATGCGGGGATCAGCAATGTGACCGTGTGCAAGATAGAGCAGGGCGTTTTGACGCCCTCTCTTAAGACTACGATCAGGATAGCCAATGTGCTGCAATGCAGTCTTGACGATTTGTGCGGCAGATCACGAAACAGCCGGAACAGCCGACAGTAACTCGGCTGTCTGCCGGGGACGGTCTCCCGGTACTGATGATGGCAGACCAAAATATGCAGGTGCCGTGCTTGCCCGCCATAGGGGATATAGTGAATCACCTGCAGCTTGCAAGCTCAGAGGTAACGACTTAGATCTTGAACCAAGCCTGTCATACAGTCTGTAGACCGAGGACATAAAATATCGGTAGCGTATGACTTAAAAACCACGTGTTCTGGCTACGTGTCGTCGGGTTGAATTAGCCGAGGTACAGGTTTTGTTATAAGGGTTCCGACTTTCCTTAAGGTGCGAACTCGTAAATGCAAGCTGAGAGCGCATGAGCTTAATGTTTGCACCAGCTGGAACGTCTTTTGTATTTTTATAACACAGTCTAAAGACAACATAAAGATACCGCCCGTCTGAGCGTATCAGACCCACTTAGGATAACTTTTTATCCTATCTACCTTGCCGTTTCGGTAATAATCGGGGCGGCTAAATGTTCACGCATAGTGCTAGGTTCGCAAGCGTAAGCCTATCAGGTGCAAGTCCTGATGTGAAAGCCAACTCAATCAACCTAGTCGACAAGGTTGTGCAACGCAGTATAAGTGCGCAGGGTACTCTTTCGGAAGGAGTAGACTTATACATTCCGATTTTTCTAGCCGAAACCGAGCCGCAACAGGCGGTTCGGTCTGCCGGGGACGGTCTCCCGGTACTGATGATGGCAGACCGAGAAAGGAAGTGTAACCAATGAAATACAAGGAATTTAAAACACAAGTACTGTCTCATGCGGTGGGACAAGCCCGGCTTCTGGCTCAGGCAAGCTGCCTTGAGGACATAAAAATAGAGCCTGAACAGCTCCGCAGGAATGTTGCGACCATTCTTGCAGTATTGACCGAAACAGAAGATTTTCTGTCCGACCTCGTAAACAACCGTTCTGGCTCTGATACTTAGTATATCAGAAAACATTAGTTTTGTCAAGTAACTTCGGGAGGTGATGATGTGGAATATTTGACGGTTGCCAAAACTGCTGATCTTAAAGGCTGCAGTGAACGATATATAAAGAAACTGTGCAAGGACGGAAAATTGTCATGCAATATCGAAATCAACGACAGGAACCGTCCTAAATATATGATCCCAATATCATCACTCCCCGAAGACCTGCAGGCAAAATACTATGCTCAGAAAAGAGCGGAAGCGGGCTTAGAACTTGTTGCACAGCCTGTTAAAAATGCGTTAAAACAGCCCAAAAAGCCTGTGAAAACGTCAAAGCCTGTGAAAACGTCAATCGAAGAGTTTTCCGAAGATGAGCGTGATGAAATCGCACTCTGGGTAGATATCCTCAGAGACTGGCAGCGTTACCGGGATCAATACCCCGGAAAAAAAACCGAAGTGGATAAGCTTTACGTCGGCAAGTGTCAGCTCGAGCATAATGATATCAAAGTGTCGGTGGATATACTATACCGCAAGTATGCAGCCTACAGAAATAATAATCTGCAGGGGCTTTGTGAAAATCGAGGCGGAGCCAATAAGGGTAAGAGCAGTATTCCACCGGAGCTGTGGGAGCAGTTTTGCTATTTCTATCTTTCCGAAAACAAACCTACCGTTTCGCGTTGTTATGACCTAACGCTTGAATGTGCAAAAGAGTGGTATCCGTCAATGGTATCTAACTTCCCGTCAGACAATACTTTCAGGCGGCATATAAAGTCGGAAATACCACAAGCCGTGCTTACATATATGCGCGACGGCGATAAGGCTATGAAAGATAAATGCCTGCCATATATCAGCCGTATGTACGACGGTCTCCACGCTAACGACGTCTGGATCGCAGATAACCACACGTTCGATATACAGTCCTACGATGAAGATAACGGCACGATCCACAGGCTGTACCTTACAGCCTTTTTGGATGCCAAAAGCGGAGTGCTGGTCGGCTGGAATATATGCGACAGTCCGAACTCCCAGTCAACAATCATCGCATTAAGGCATGGAATTATGCGATTTGGCATTCCGAAAGCCGTATATTTTGATAACGGTCGAGAGTTTTTGACCCATGACGTTGGCGGAAAAGGTCATCGAAGCAGGAAAACCGATAACCCTGAGATCGAACCACCGACAATACTCCAAAGGCTTGGAATCACGATGCATAACGCAATCGTCCGTAACGCTAAAGCAAAGCCTATTGAGCGTACATTTAGCACGGTCACAATGCAGTTTGCAAGAATGTTTGAAGGTTACTGCGGCGGCACTATTATGCAGCGACCTGAGAGCCTTAAGCGTAGAATTAAAGAAGGCAAGATTCCCTGCGACTTTGAAATTAGAGAATATATTGATATGTATATTGACGGTGATTTTAATATGCAGGAATATGGCGGAGCTGAGACAAAGTACAAAGGAATGAGTCGTATCGACGTATGGAATATGGATATAAAGTCTGTAGGAATACGCAAAGCTCCGGAAGCCGAACTTAATCTTATGCTTATGAGATCAACAAGGGTGCAAAAGATCAAGCGCAACGGCGTATTTGTTGAAATATCCGGCGAAAAGGTCTGGTTTATGGACTATGAAAACACTTACCGTCACCTGGGCGAGGAGGTCTATGTAAGATACGATCCCGCCGATCTTAGAAGCGTAAGGGTTTACGATAAATCGGACCGTTACCTTTGGACTTGGGAATGTGCGGACAAGCTGCTTATAGATTACATCACCGAAAGCAAGGAAGAGATTTCCGATGCAATGGCTTTACAGCGCAGAGTACAACGGTTTATTAAAGCCGAGGCTCAGAATATCACAGATGGCTTAAACTCAGAGCATAAGATCGACCTTATGGAGGCCGCCGCTCTCAAGGCAGCACATGGTAAGCAGAGCTTTAAGATCGTTATGCCGTCCAATGTGATTATGATAAGAGCTGATAATGAACCGGAAAGTATATCAAAGGCTTCCGGAGACGATATTGTGGTCAATATAGATAAAATGAACGAAAACGCCGAGAGGCGGAAGAATAAATGGAGGAGTGATTAATAAATGAAAAAGCTAACAGCTAAACAGGAGTGGGCATTGGAACAGATTAAACAGCTGCAGTACTCGGAAAATCTATCTGCGGCTGCAGTCTGCAAAAAGATTGGTATATCCGATAGCTCATACTCTGCAATTAAGTCAGGTACCTACAACGGCGATGTAGATAAGCAGATGAAAAAAGTAATTGAATACTTTGTAACCAAGCAGGCTGCAGCTGAAATCTATGTCGGCACAGACTATAAGGAAACGTCAATATCGTCTAACGTGTACAAGATCATACGCAACTGTCAGCTTCAGGGCGGTCTTGCCATAGCCTGCGGTGACGCAGGTATAGGCAAAACACAGGCTTGCAGGCAGTATTACCGTGAGCACGGCACAAACTGTATATACATAACGGTAAATCCGTGCATCAAGTCATCAAAATCCGTGCTGGAGCTTATCGGTTCTAAGCTGAACGTATCCTCCGGCTCTGTGAGCAGACTCTGGCTGGAAATCTCGTCAAAGCTTTCGGACGGCATGGTGATAATCGTGGACGAAGCCCAGCATCTCACCAGAAATGCCATTGATACTCTCCGAAGCCTTTGCGACTGCTTTGACGAAAAGGGACAGACCCTTGGAATATGCTTTGTCGGCAACGAAACCACGGTAAGCAGACTTGGCGGAAAGCAGAAAGCGGAGTTTGCACAGATACGCAACAGGACGAAGAATACCCGGTTTTACAGCGTTAAGCAGATAAAGAAGAGCGACATCGAAATGCTCTTTCCGGATATCAGAGAGGACACTGCTGCTGTTGAATTTTTACTGTGTATCGCTCAAAGTCCACAGGCTATCAGAGGAGCGGTCAATCTATACTCCAACGCCCTCGATAACGGCAATGTGACCGCCAAGGGATTGTCTGCAATCGCTAAATATATGGATATGGCGGTATAAAAAGTGAAACGGAGGACAAAAAGAATGAAGCACGGAAAAAATCCCACCAAAGCTCAGAAACGAATAATAGCGTATTACAAGCTTGATCCTGCGGACTGGATGGTTTCGAAGGCGACGGACAAGCAGCTTTGCCTTGTACATAGATATACTGATAAGATACGCTGGATAGACATGGTACGCATCGAGGAGCCGAGGAAAGTAAAGGCGACTAAATATGCATAATAATTTTGAATGTTTTATGAAAGGCAGCGCAGAATGTGCCTTTTTTATGAAAATGTGTTGTGATGACTGTCCGTACTGCGATAAATGCGGCTATTGTGATAATATTTGCAACAGTAACGGAGAATGCAATGAATGCTCAATTGTAGACAAGAAATAATAAGTATCAGAGGGGCTGTGCCCCTCCTGTAATGCAGCCGCCGATCGGCGCAGGTCACAAGCCCTGATAAATGCAGAGTGCAGAAAAACAAGGAGGTAAAAACGCTATGGAAACAAAACATAAAAAGCTTACAAGCAAAGCTGGATTGACGATCCCGAAGGACATCAGACTTGCAGCGGGCTTTGCGGGAGGCATGGCTGTTGACATCGAGAAGACAGCGGACGGTATCATGATTCGCAAGCACAGACCTACCTGTTGCTATTGTGGCAGTGTTGATAATGTGCGCTCTATCAAGGGACGTGATACCTGCAGAAACTGCGCCGAAGAAATCATAGAGGAGGTAAAGACGGCTTATGGATCTGTCTGAAAAGGTAAAACGTTATGCTGAGATCAAGGCGGAAATTTCGGAGCTTAAATCAGAGGCAGACGGCATCGAGGCTGATATCCTTAAGGCTTCGGAAGCCGACCTGCAGGATACAAAGTTTAAATCTGCTGTCTACAGCGACAATGCTGGCAATGCAATCACAGTCACCAACGCCGACAACGTTAAGCTTGTGTACCCAACAATGCTTAAGGAGATCTTTGGTAAAGCGTACGGCGACGTTGTAAAAGAGGACGTAACCTACACCTTGTCAGAATCTGCAAAACGCTTGCTTTCCGCCGTTTACAACAAGGAGTACATAAAGGACGGCAGCGTTGCTAAGATACTGGATGGGCTTGGGCTTGACGATAAGAGCCGCAAAGTTCTGGAGAAAAAGCTTAAGGGTGCGAAATATGAGACCGACGTAAAAAATCTTATGCAGCTTGGCGGTCTGGATGAAAAGGCGGCGCAGGAGAACGCTTATCTGGTATCCGAAGCCGTCGCTTGGCAGAATCTTAAACGTCTGCTTATGATTAATAACGAACAGCTTACCGATGAGATTGTGGAGCGTGCTGTGGATATGATTGACAGCGCGGTTGTAGTTGAAAGAACGCCGAAAACGAAATTCACGGCTAAAAAATAAGGACAGGAGGATTTGGATATGGCAACAAAGGAGCAGATTAAAAGAATTTACGGTCTGGGAGCAGGTCTTGGTATTGTCGGCAAAGATAAAGATGATATGCTGCACGAATTGATCTTTAGCATTACCGGTAAAGATTCGGTAAAACAGCTTGACGATAGCGAATTCAAGGTTGTTCAGGCGGAACTTATCAATCGCATGAAGCTTGCCGATCCAAACCATCTGCTGCATAATACCAAATCTAGAAACAAAAAGAAAGAAGCTGAAGAGATCGGCTGCAACGGTATGGCTACGCCTGAACAGCAGCGGCTGTGCTGGAGATACTGCTACAGGCTCAAGGAACTTGACACTAATCCAGAGTCAGCTGACGTTGGAGACAGGCTAATTGGCGTGATAGGCAAAGTACTGGGCGTTACGGCATCAAAAAAGCAGCCGTTTCGGTGGATAGATCAGGAACAGTGTTCTAAGCTTATCGAACAGCTCAAGCGTTATGTTAATTCGGCAGAGCGGCGGGCGAAAAGGCAAGGTGAGAAATATGCCGGAACTTGATATATACGAAGAAGACCTTACTCCAGAGCAGCGGGATATTTACGACTGCATCGGCTCACAGGCATACGAAAAGCTTGTGCAGCGTTACGGTGGTTTGTCAATTTACATTGCAAAAGCTGATTCTGTTATCCGATCGGCACGTGACGAAAAGATACGCAGGGATTTTAACGGATATAACTTCAAGTTTCTTGTCAATAAATATAATCTGTCTGAGCGCACGATCCGCAGCATAACGGCTGAGATAAGGCAGGAAAAGCAAAACGCTCCTATCGAGGGTCAGATTACCTTTGATGAAATATAATTGCAGAAACTCGCTGAAACGCTTCATCTGTAACACCCCCAATATATATGGTACAGTTATTATAACGGATAACGGTACTAAATATATTGGGGGTGTTTTTATGACAAGTCAGCAGATATTTACGATAGTATTTCAGCTCGTTCTTACAGGCGGTATAGGTATTATAACCTACTTTTTAAAGCGGACTATGGACGACATCGATAAATGCAAAAGCGGTCTGGATAAGGTCAGAGAAAATTACGTCTCTAAAGACGAGTTTGACAAGTGCAAGACCGATATTACCGACGTCAAGCAGAACTATCTTACCAAAGAGGATTTTTACAGAGAACAGCTTAAGACTGAACAGAAGCTGGACAAGATCATGGATATCTTGATGGAAATGAAGGGAGAAAAATAGCATGGATATGGAAAAGCAGATGCAGCTTATCAGAGCAGGCAATTTTAAAGAAAATAACGGCTCTGTTATGCGCACTATAAATATGCTCAGATATCAGTATCATAAGCTTAAGAGCGTTGAGTATGCTCTTCCCGATATAACAAAGGGCGAAATTACCGACAGCGTGAACTATCTTTATGAAGCCGGATACATACATCTGAGGACGGTGTTGTCCAAAGAGCCGTCTACGCTGGCAGACAGCGATTTTGACGATCTCGAGGCAAAGCTTACGGCAAAGGGGATCAGCCTGCTTGCCGGAGGTATCAACGACCCCTGCATAAAGCTGTAGGGGGTGCGGATAATGGCAAGAAAGCGCAGAAAGCACTCTAAAATAGACAAGCTGTCGCCGGAACTTAAAGCAACGGTCGAAGATATGATGAAAGCCGATTTTACATATGCGGAGATCGCAGACTATATAAAGGATCAGACCGATCAGCCCATATCAATATCCTCGGTTTGCAGATACGCCGCAAATCTGAATGAATCTGTTGAGACCCTCAGAATGGCTCAGGAGAATTTCAGGGTCATAATGGAGGAGATAAACAAGTATCCGGCTCTCGATACCAGCGAGGGAATAATCAGGCTGCTGTCGCATAACGTGTTGGAATCTATACAGAACACTCCCGAAGAAAAATGGAAGAACATAGACCCGGAAGCCTTGCTCAAACAGGCTACCAGCCTTGTAAAGGCTGCGGCGTATAAAAAGAATATGGATCTGAAAAACGAGGATATCCTTAACGCGGGCTTTGAACAGGTCAAGTCAATGGTGTTCGAGGCAATGGCAAGGGAACGTCCCGATCTTTACAAGGATGTGGCTAAGTTCCTTGAGGAGAAAAGGAGCGATATATGATCTACGTTATTTATGTTCAGAGCGGCAGAGAGCATGACGTTGTTGCCACTCTCAGAGATAAAAATATTAACGCCTATGCGCCTGCTCACGACCTGTTGGAACGTAAAGGCGGCGTGTGGCGCATGGTACGCCGGATGATATTTCCCACATATGTTTTTGTTAACAGTGAAGGCATCACAGACGAGCTTTACTACACCGTGAAAAATACTGTCGGCGTATTGAGATTTTTGGGCAGACCGCCCACTCCGCTGCCGATGAGCGAGGAAGTCAGACTTCGGTGGATACTTGATGTCGAAAATCTTACCGTCAGCCGTGGTTACATAAACAGCGGAAAGGTGACTATCACAGAGGGACTGCTCAAAGGCAGAGAACACTGCATTGTTAAATACAGCAGGCGGCGTAAACGCTGTACGCTGTACTGTGAGATAAACGGCAGGCGTCATTACTTTGACGTTGCTGCAGAACTGGAAAAGATCTGATCATAAGCGTAAGGTTGATTCGTCCCCTGCGCTTAAGCTCAGATTACATAGCGCCGGACATCAACGGAATTTTGAAACAAAAATATCCGAATGGCGAAGCATTGCTATTTGATTTCATTTTAGCGGCGTTTAACGGCGTTATAGCACGTTTTGAAATAATTCTTAGGATAATTTCACACTTGAAAGAGAAAGCCCTTAAAACGGGCGTGTAGTTTGAGTTTGAGCGAACGGAGGTGTTAATGTGAATGTAAAGAGAAAACAGGCTATCGACACGCTGTCGGCAGCTGTAAGCAACATTAATGATGTAAAAATACAGACGGATATACAAAGCCTCGGCGAGCTGTCGGAGGCTTTTATTAATACCTCCGACAAGGCAGAACGGAAAAAGCTTGCCACAGATTATAAAAAGCGGCACAAGGAACTTCAGGATTTTTTGGACGACAATCCTGAACTTGTAAACTCCGAAGTGGAGAGAGCTTTGCTTGCGGCGGCTCTGGGCGGCGAATATGCAGAGGAAGAAGTTAGAGTTGACGCCAGAGGGCGCAAAACGATCAGGCGCAGGGTAAAAAAAGTCGCTCCCAATCCGTCCGCCGCTCTGAGCTATTTGCAGAATAAAGACAAAGAAAACTGGTCACCGAATCCCAAGGCTGATCCTGAGCTGGAGGACACGTCGGAAATTGAGGAGGATATCTATGGCAAGGACAACTAAGCCTGAGAAACGCAAAAAGACCATACCCTACAATTTTGGCGATAAGCATAAGGCATATATCCGAAAGTCACAGGACTGCATGATAAACGTTGCCGAGGGAGCGGTAAGAGCCGGAAAGACAGTGGACAACGTTCTTGCTTTTTGTCACGAGCTTAAGACTACTAAAGACAAGATACATCTTGCATCGGCGTCAACACTCGGCAATGCGAAAATCATTCTTGGCAACTGTAACGGCTTTGGTATTGAGCATTTCTTTCGAGGTCAATGCCGCTGGGGTAAGTACAAGGGCAATGAGGCTCTTATCATAAAGGGCAAGGATACAGGATTTAAAACAAGGATCGTCATCTTTTCCGGCGCTATGCTTGCCAGCAGTTATAAGTCCATACGAGGCAACTCTTATGGTATGTGGATAGGTACTGAGATCAATCTGCATCACAAATCATTTGTGCAGGAGGCTTTTAACAGATCTATCGCCGCAGATAAGCGTAAGATATGGTGGGATCTTAACCCGGACAATCCAAAAAGCTGGATATACACCGAGTACATTGACAAGTACCAGCAGGACGCCGCCGATTGCAAATTCCTCGGTGGATACAACTACGCACATTTTACTATTGACGATAACATAAATATCTCAGATCAGCGTAAAGCTGAGGTAAAATCTCAGTACGATCCGACATCTATCTGGTACAAGCGAGATATACTGGGGTTAAGGATAGCGGCAGAGGGTCTTATCTTCCAGAGCTTTGCCAACGACCCCGAAAAGTATATAATACCCGAATCACAGCTTGACAAAAGCAAGATCACATCAATACAGATAGGTATCGACTTCGGCGGCAACAAGTCAAAGACCACATTCGTGGCTACGGCTTTTATTGAGGGCTTTAAAAAGCTTGTCGTTATTGCAGATCACAAAATAGACGGCGGCAAGGGCGAGGTCGGTCCCGATACTATTTACACTGCTTTTATAAAGTTTGTAAAGACGTTATATATGCGTTTTAATCCGCTTTTAATTAAATTTGCATGGGCGGACAACGAAAACCAAGCGGTAATAAACGGTCTGAGAGTAGCCTGTGCCAGAGCAAGACTGATGGTCAAGATCGTGGACTGCTACAAAGCTCCACGAAACGACAGAATATCTATGCTTACGTCTTTGATGGTTCAGGGCAGATTTTGGGTGCTTGACATTTGCAAAAATGTTATCGGAAGCTTGTCGGAGCAGATATGGGATCCTAAAATTCCGGACAGAGACGAGCGTCTTGACGACGGTACTTGCGATATAGATACCGCCGACGCTCTGGAGTACAGCTTTAGCAAATTTATCAAGCCGCTAACGCTGGCAGGAGGTGAAAACATTTGAACAGTGAGATAATAAACTGGCTGAATAATAACTTCGGCTATAACATTTCGACCGACTATTATAATAATATATCCGTATGGAAAGACTGGTGGAAGGGTTTTCATGAACCATTTCATAGGATAACTTTTGAAAACGGAGAAAAACGCAAGAGTCGTGATATGTATACCATGAAAATGGCCAAAAAGGTGTGCGAGGACTGGGCAAGCATATTAATAAACGACAAAACGTTTGTAAAAGTAGATGATGAATACTCGGAAAAGTTCATCGTTGGCGATACCGACAACGGCGGAGTGTTCGGCAGCAACAACTTCTGGGATCAGGCTAACGACCTTATGGAAAAAATGATGTATTCCGGCACTTGTGCCATTGTGATACGTCTTAAAAATGCTGTGGTAAGCTCAGACGGCAGACTTCTGCCGTCACCGGACGCATGGATAGATCTAAATTACCTTGAGGCGGATAGGATAATAGTCCTATCATCGGACAACGGCATTATCACCGAAGCAGCGTTTTGCTCCGATATCTGTACAAAAGGCAGCAACAAGCTGTATCTTGAGATACACCGTCTGGAAAAAGGCGAATATGTCATAGAAAATCACATCTTTGGAATAAAAGATAAATCGCTGTGGAGCGAAGAACCTCTGCCGGACGGTGTTGCAAGAATAATGCATACAGGATCAGACAAGCCTTGGTTTACCATATGCAAACCTGCTATCGTTAATCCCATTAACGGCAATAATGGGATGGGCTGTGCGGTTTTTGCCGGAGCGATTGACAACTTGAAGGGAGTTGATCTTGCATATAATAATCTTAACTCTGATTTTTGGTTGGGACAGAAAAAAGTGTTTTTAAACAAAAATATGCTTGAAGATATGTCTGGAGATAAAAAGGTTGCTCCCGATGAGGTAAATCAACAACTGTTTTATTATATCGGTGAGACTATGGACGATGGCACGGGTAAGAGTATGGTTCAGGAGCATAATCCCGATCTGAGAGTTGCAGACAATACGGCGGGTATACAGGCACAGCTTGATTATCTCAGCTTTAAGGTGGGATTTGGTACTAAGCATTATCAGTTTAATGCAGGCTCTATAGTAACTGCTACCCAGTACACAGGCGACAAGCAGGACTTGATCCAAAACGCACACAAGCATTTTATAAAAGTTGAGAGCTTTTTGCATGGTCTTGTTAAAACGCTCCTCTGGATAGGCCACAGCTTTATCGACGCACAGGTCAAGGAGGACGCACATATATCCATTGTCTTTGACCAAAGTCCACTGGTAGACGAAAATGCCGAGCGACAACGTGACAAAGATGATGTCACAGCAGGTTTAATGCAGAAGTGGGAATACCGTGTTAAATGGTACGGCGAATCGGAAGAGGAGGCAAAGGCACGTCTTGCAGACGGTGAACCTACCGACGATGAGCTTATGGGCTTTGAGGACGGTGAGGAGTAATGCTTACCCCTCAGACGTTACAAAAACTGCCAGATGACTTGATTGATCTTGTAAGCGAGGTACAGACTGATATAATCAAGTCTATTGCCAAAAAGCTTGTTAAAGCGGACTATCTTACTCCCTCGGCGGAATGGCAGTTGTACAAAGCAAGCCAGCTGAAGATGTCTACAAAAGAGATCACTGCTATGCTTGCAGAATTTACAGGCAAATCAAAGCGGCAGATATCAAAGCTGTACACCGATGCCTGTAAGGAGGCAATCAACAACGACGCCAAGATATACAGAACTTACGGCAAGGACTGCTCCGCCGCTCTGAGGTCGGTGGCATTATCCAACACGCTTAAGGCAGGCGTTAAAAATGCAAATGGTATGACAAAAAATCTGTGTAAGTCCATGGTAGAGTCCTCGCAGGCAACTGTTACTCATCTTATGGACAAGGCATGGTTAAAGGTACAAAGCGGTGCTTTTACATATCAGGATGCTATTTACGACGCAGTTGTCGAGCTTGCTAAACAAGGTATTGCGACTGTAACTTATCCATCGGGTAAGACCGACTGGGCAGACGTTGCAGTGCGGCGTGCGGTAATGACGGGCATAAGTCAGACCGCAGGTCAGATGCAGCTTGATCTTGCCGCAGAAATGGACTGCGATCTGGTTGAGGTCACCGCACACATGGGCGCGCGTCCCTCACACGCTTTATGGCAAGGCAAGGTTTACAGCATTTCGGGCAAATCTAAAAAATACCCTAAACTCAGCACCGCCACAGGCTACGGAACGGGTGACGGCTTGAAAGGCTGGAACTGCCGACATGATTTTTATCCGTTTTTCGAGGGAATTTCCGAACGTGCTAATCTCCCTGTTGACGTGACCGAAAACAACAGACAGTATGAATTATCGCAGAAACAGCGTGCTATGGAGCGGTCTATACGAGCTACAAAAAGACGTTTAGCTGCATATGACGGTGCTATCTCTGAGACGGAAGACGAGGTGCTTAAACGGAGACTGCAAAATCAGTTTGAACGCCACTCGGCTATACTGAAAACTAAGGAAAAACGGCTGTCTGAGTTTTGCGATACGAACGATCTTTATCCCGAAAAGGACAGAGTTCGGGTTGTTGGATTTAACAAGAGTGTTTCGCAGAAAGCGGTATATGGGAATAATCGTTACTTTGTTAAGCAAATGAAAAGCTACGGCATAGAAAATCCGCCGAAAAGCCTTGACATTTTTGAAAATATGAAGTATAATAACTCTCCTGAGTACAAATTGATGAATGCATATATTACTTCTGTAAAAAAGGGAAAAATTTCTCCGCTTGTAGGTTACGATCATTATAAGAAGTTGCACAATGAGATTAACAACAGTCTTGTTGGTTTAACTACAACTAACGGTATTGAAATAACTGGGCAATCGGATCATTTCATTGAACGTGTTATTGGTGTAATCAAAGATCCTGATACGGGTAAGAAACGTCTTGGCGTTGAACTTCAAGATATTCAGGATGCTTTGACCAATGGTAAAGCAATGAAACCCAAAATTAGCAGGGATAAAAACGGTAACATTTTATATGATGAAGATGGTAAACCTAAAATATCTCAGCTATTTGTTACAGATAAATGTGCAGTATCCATAAATCCTGAAACGGGCGTGCTTATTCAATGTAATCCAAAGTGAGGTGTATTATTATGATATTCAATTTCAAAAAAGATGAATATGAAATGCTTGTCAAATATGGCGATTTTGAAGATTTGGAATACCCATACAAGCTCTTCCCCGAAACAAGTCAGATAGAAATAAATAATAAAGATGTTTCTATGTTTCAATGCATAATTAGCAACATATCAGTTGTTTATGGCATGGACGAAAATCAGAATAATATGACAGATTTCGGATATAAAGCATTGGATATTTATGATAAGGTTTATTTTCAAATTCATAATGAATAAGCTCCCAGCTACTGGGGGCTTTTAATTTTGCAAAAAGGAGCTGATAATTTATGCTTTCAACCCTTATATTGCTTTACGCCCTCGATACAGGGCAAATCCCCGTTGGCTGTTATGTAGCCGCATGGGTCTTCACAATAATAAAAGGTATTTGTTTGGTTATTAAATGCCTTGTAGATTTATCAGATGATTAAAACTGCATTTTAACGATAGTAAAACGCTCTTTCAAGGGCGTTTTATTTATCCTCGTTTTTGCGGAGCAAAAATCCGAGCCGCTTGCGAGGAGATAAATTTTATACTCAAAATTAAGGAGGAAAAATCCCTATGGAACTGAAAGATTTAACAGCTCTCGGTATTACCGAGGAGCAGGCAAACAAGGTGCTTGAACAGCACACAGCGGAGCTGACCGCAGAACAGCAGAAGTACACAGACCTTAACGCAGAACTGGAAACGGCAAAAGGCACGATCTCAGAGCTTACTGATAAGGTCAAAGCATTTGACGGCGAGGACATTGAAGGACTTAAGAAAGCGGCGTCCGACTGGGAAAGCAAGTACAATGCAGATATTGCCGCACTTAAGCTTGACAAGGCTCTGGAACTGTCCCTTGCCGGAGCAAAAGCAAGAGATGTGGACATTGTCAAGTCTCAGCTTGACTCGTCGCTCCTCAAGCTTGACGATGACGGCAAGATCACAGGTCTTACCGAACAGCTTGACAAGCTTAAGGCCGACAAAGCATTTCTCTTTGCGGATGGTGATGAGCCTACCGCAAGGATAGACACCGGTCTTGACCACGGTTCGGCAACAGAAACAACATCAGACGCACAGGCAAGAGCCGTAATGGGTCTGCCTGCGACTAAGTAATTTTACGGAGGTAAAATATTATGGCAAACGCAATTACAAAATTTAAAACCTACATCGCACTGCTTGACGAGGTTTACAAGCAGGCATCTTTGACCGCCGATCTCGACAGCGATCCTACTCTTGTTAAAGCGGGCGCAAACGCAAATGAGATCATAATCCCTAAGATCTCTATGGACGGTCTGGCGGACTACTCCAGAAACAGTGGCTATGTAAAGGGCGACGTTACTCTTACAAACGAGACTGTTACCTTTAATTACGACAGAGGTCGTAAATTCAGCGTTGACAATATGGACAATGAGGAGACTGCAGGACTTGCTTTCGGCAGACTGTCCTCAGAGTTTATCCGCGTCAAGGTTGCTCCCGAACAGGACGCATTCAGGTTCGCGACCTATGCAGGTACAACAGGCATATCTAAGGTTTCTGCAGGAGCAACACTTTCATCGGGTAATGATGTCCTTACCGCTCTGATCACTGCACAGAACAAAATGGACGAAGACGAAGTATCGCCGGAAAACCGTATTCTGTACATCACTCCTACTCTGTATAACCTTGCTATCAATGTGGACACCACAAAGTCAAAGGCTGTACTTGACGGCTTTGCTAAGATCGTAAAAGTGCCTCAGAGCAGATTTTACACTGCGATCGATCTTAAGGACGGCACGACAAAATCAGAGGGCGTCGATGAAACGGCAGGCGGTTTTGCTAAGGCGACAACCGCAAAGGATATAAACTTTATGATAATCCAGAAGTCGGCGGTTATCCAGTATCCTAAGCACACGGTAAACAAGGTCGTTACGCCGGATGAAAATCAGACGGATGACAGCTGGCTGTTCTTCTTCCGTGCTTATGGTCTGGCTGATGTGTACGAAAACAAGGCGGCAGGTATTTATCTGCACCACAAGGCATAGGAGGTGTCTTTATGGCAAAGACAGTAGGATTGACTTTTAACGAGAAGCCAATAACAATAGAACCGCCTGCCGACTATCGCGAAAATGAAAATGTCATTGATTATAAGAGCATGACAGTCCCTGAACTAAAAGCTTATGCCGCCGAACTTGGCATTGACCTCGGGTCGGCAAGCAAGAAGGACGCAATCATTCAGGAAATCGTCGATGCAGTTGCGGTAGAGGATACGACAAGCGAAACGGAGGTGTAGGCTATGGCTTATGCTGATTACACGTTTTACACTGCTGATTTTCATGGCAATAAGATTTCCGAAACGGATTATCCTTATTTTGCGGAGCGTGCATCGGAATATCTCGACAGTCTGAGCTTTGCCGAGACCGACGAGATCAGCCTTGCCAAAGCCTGCTGTGCTTGTGCAGAGATCATGTACTCCGCACAGCCGGATAAACAGATAGCCTCCGAAAAGGTCGGAGATTATTCGATAAGTTATTCGACCACTCAGACTGCTGTCGCCGATGAGCTGATCAAGACCGCCTCCAGATACCTTAATCTCAGGTCTGTGGGGTGGATATAAATGAGATATAATACAAAATGCACCGTCTGGCACAAACAGCCCGACGGTGCATTTATTACACAGCATTATCCGTGCTGGTGGCAGGACACCGAAGCCGAAAACATTGCAAAGACGGGCAAGACCGATGTTGACCGGGCGTTGATACATCTGCCGTTGTTGGCTGTAGTCGATAAGTCCGACTATATTGCAAAGGGCGATATTGATTTTGACGTGACAGCCTCTGTGGCAGAGTTGCTTAAGGCTGTAAGCCCGCTCAAAATCAGTACTGTAGAGCGCAAGGATTACGGCAGTCCCATAATGTGGCACACGGAGGTGACGGCTAAATGAGTAATAACAGTATTAAAGTAACTCTCACGGTCGCTCCCGAAAATGAACTGTTTGCGAGGCGTGGTCTGCAAAAAGGCGGCCGAGTACAGAAGTATATCGACAGCGAAGTATTACGTTGCTGTGATAGTTATGTGCCAATGCTTACCGGTAAGCTTAAACAGTCAGGTATTACATCAACGGTAGTTGGATCAGGCATGGTGCATTACAACACACCATACGCCCGCAAAAATTATTACGATAACAAAGGTATGGGCAAGCAGGGGCTTAACCTTGGGGGCAAGCGAGGCAGACTATGGTTCGAGCGTATGAAACCCGATCATCTGTCCGGAATAATCAAAGGAGTGAAACGAATTGCCGGAGCAAAATAAAAGCCTTTTGGAGGCTATGAAAGAATATGTGTTACAGTATCCCAATCTTGGAGATATTGATCTGCACATAGACCAGACTGAGTCTGAACCTGTTAATTACAGTATACAGACGTCAGGTCTTGTAAAACTCAGTGAGGACGTGTGCGGAAATCAGACATGGCAGTACAATGCTTTGCTCCAGAGCAGAGAGTACACAGCCGATGATCTGTCAAGGCTCAATGCATCAGCTTTTACGGAGGATTTTATCTTCTGGATTGAAAAACAGAACAGTAGCCGGAATTATCCAGAACTTGCAGGAAATTTTGAACCTATCAGTATATCCGCTGATAATGGCATACTGCTTGCTCTGGATGAGGACGGAGACAGAGGATTGTATCAGATACAGATACATTTTACATTTGAGGAGGAAATATAAATGGCAGCTACAGGAATAAAAAAGCTTAAAAGAAGTCATCTTATGCATTTGTTGGATTCCACTTTTGGCGGAGAAACTCCGTCATGGTTCCTGATCGGCAAAAACATTGAGGATATGTCTATGGATTTGGGACCGGATACCGCGACTGTTAAGAATATCCTTGATGAAACAGATGTAAATGACAACGGTTACGAACCTAGTTTGTCTGTTGAAACCTACTACGCAAATACAGAAGATGCGATTTACGAAAAGATCAAATCTATTGCGTTGGATCGTCTTGTTGGCGACGACTGCAAGAGCAAATATCTTGAGGTGCTTATCGATAAGACCGAAGGTCCTTACGATGCATGGATGGAAGATTGCATCGTTAAGCCGCAGTCATATGGCGGACCGCAGGGCGGTGTCAACATACCGTTTAATATCCAACCCTGCGGCAATCGTATTAAGGGTACTGTAACAATCGCAAATAAAGTGGTGACATTTACGCCGCTGGCTAAAGGATAATTTGAGGGGCGACTAAGCCCCTCTTTTCTAAGGAGTGTTTTTTATGTCAGAAACAATTAAGCTTAGTTTTGACGACGGATACAAAAATATCGAATTAAATGGGAATCCGGATAAAATAATCCGTATTAATCCAACAGATACTCAGTTTATTAACCGAATTTCAGGCTTTGATGAGAAATATGAGAATATACGCAGTAGATACGGAGATATCGATATGAACTCTATCAATGATCTGCAGAATCTTGATGAGAATAATCCGGACTTTGAAAAGCTGAAACTTGCCGCTGATAGTGTGGACAAACTTGATATGGCGGTGAAGGATCTTATAAATGAGATCTTTGGTTATGATATTTCATTAATAGTATTCGGAACTGATTCATGTCTTTCGCCTGCCGGAGGTCAACCAATATTTATGAATTTTATGCAGTGCATCTTCGCGTACATAAATGAATGTTCTGTGGAGGAAAGAAAGAAATCACAGGAGAAACTTAATTCCTATGCGGCACAGCGCAATACCATTGTTGGTGAAACAAAATGATAGGTGCATTGCCTAAAGCTTTGACAGTCAACGGTAAAATATATTCAATATATAGTGATTATCGCGTAGCTTTGCTGATTTTTTCTATGTGCAATGACGATACGCTTAATGACAAAGCCAAAACATATGGATGTATACAACTGTTGTACAAGCATCACGATCAGATACCTAACTCGGATCTTTACGAAGCGGCAGAACAAGCCAAATGGTTTCTTGACGGCGGAGATATGCCAAAATCTAAACGTCAACCTAAACCGTTGATAAACTGGGATCAGGATGAAGGGATTATTTTTCCAGCTCTCAATAAGGTAGCAGGAAAGGAAATTCGTGAAATTGATTATATGCATTGGTGGACGGTTTTAGGCCTTTTTAATGAGATTGGTGAGGGTTTATACAGTAATGTTATAAATATACGCTATAAGCTTGCACACAATAAAAAACTTAGTAAAGGAGAACAGGACTTTTACCGGAACAACAAAGAACTTATTGATATTAAGGTGAAGCTTACAGCAGAGGAACAGGATGAACTTGATTTTATAAATAATCTGTTATAAAAAAAGTCAGCCCGTTTGGACTGACTTTTTTATTACGCCCACCACTGATTACCGCAGTTAAGGCAAGTTATACGAACTTTTTTTGCTCCTTTGTTTCCGGCAACAAGACCTATTGGACCGGCAACAGCAGTTCCTATGACTGCTTTTCCGACTCCAAAGCCTTTTTTGTTTGCCGTAAGCGAAGTACTTCCACATTTAGGACAGCAAGCAATACCGTTTTTCTTGTTTTCCTTTATACGCTGACGTTTTGATAACGTTTTTTCTTCATGTTGTGTTTCGCCTGTTTGTGATGAAGTTGATGTGGTTACTTCCATCGGTATAAAAGTATTATTGCTAAGTGCGGAGAAGTAACCACATAACTCAGCAATTTTTTTTTTATTGTTAAAGAAAAACATTACGTTATATGATTTTCCGTTTGCTGTTATAAACAAGCGACCGTTCTCGGAAGGAGTTCCGGCTGTATATCTAATATCTGATATGTCGGATACTTTTATAGTTTCGCTTTTGAGCCCACTTTTGTGTGAGATCTCCGTTTCCGAAACTATTATAGTTGACACAAAAGCCGATTTTATTGTGGCATTCATAGGTATAGTTGAAATCGAGTTGACTTCTTCAATTTCGGTTTTATTGTGATGCAGAATTTCAGTTCCACATTTTATGCAGAAATCTGATTCATCGGATATTTCTGCGCCGCATTTAAAGCAAAACATAACATTTCCTCCCATTATGTATTTTTTTCATTATACAGCGTATGGAGGATTTTGTCAAGAAAGGAGGCTGATATAATTGGCAATTGACGGCAGACTTAATTTCGATACAAAAATAGATACAAAAGGATTTTCTAAAGGTATAAACAGTTTAGGTAACCAGCTTAATAATCTCCGAAATATAGTTTTAAAAATGGGTGCAGCACTTGGTACTGTGTTCAGTGGAAAAGAAGCTCTTGAAGCTGCTGCAGATATAAATGCTGCAAATTCTCAAATGCAACAGACTTTTGGAACTTTAAAATCTGCTGCAGATAATGCTATGAAAAGTGTAGCTGATAACAGTAGCATTCTTCAGACAAGACTTCAAAATGTAGGCACATCTATTTATGCTTTTGCTAAAACTACGGGTATGGATTCAGTTAGTGCTCTAAAAATGATGGAAGAAGCGTTGCAGGTAACAGCAGACAGTGCGGCATATTACGATCGAAGCCTTGAAGATACTGCAGAAAGCCTAAAATCGTTCTTGAAAGGCAACTTTGAAAACGATGCTGCTTTGGGTTTGAGTTGTACAGAAACTACGCGAAACACAGCGGCTAATAAACTCTATGGAAAATCATTTATGGAATTATCCGAAGCTCAGAAGCAACTTACACTATTGCAAATGGTCAAGGATGCAAATGCTCTTTCTGGAGCGGAGGGACAAGCCGCGCGAGAAGCAGACGGCTGGGAAAATGTCATCGGTAATCTGAAAGAGTCTTGGAAACAGTTGCTTGCTGTAATAGGACAGCCTGTTCTTTCTGGTGCTGTAACAGTTGTAAAAAACATAACAGCGGAATTGCAAAGTTTGACAGCTGTTGCTAATTCAGCAGTTAAAGCACTTTCTGAGGTGTTTGGAATTAAACTGATGAATACAACAGATGGAGTTGCTGAAAGTTCTTCGCAGGCGGCGGAAAATTATTCCGATATGGCAACATCGGCTGAAGCTACTGTCGAGGCTCAAGAAAATGCACTTGCAAGCTTTGATCAGATAAATAAGCTGGCGGACAACAGTTCCTCATCTGATACAAATGCATCGCCAGTGGTCGGTACTCTAAGCGGCAATACGATCTCCACTACTGTAGATGTTGATACATCTGATGCCGATAAAAAGCTTAAAGATTTTTTTTATTGGGTAAAATCATCTTTTAATACTATTTTTACGCCATTTAAACAAGCTTGGGATAAAAATGGAGTCAAGGTAACAGATAGTATGAGATTTGCTTTCGAGGGTGTATGGAGTGTTATCAAAAGCATAGGCGGATCATTCACCGATGTTTGGAGTAACGGAACGGGCGAACAAATTTCTGAACATTTACTCGGTATATGGACAAACATTAATAATACAATCGGATATGTGTCACGCAATTTTTCCTCCGCTTGGTCTGATAGCAGTGGTACAAAAATTATTCAGGACATTCTTGATATTTTTAATGATATACTCGACACAATTGAAAACATAACGGCAGACACTGTTGAATGGGCGCAGAACATTGACTTCTCACCGCTCATTACATCATTTGAAAATGTAACATCCGCATTAAAGCCTTTAACTGCCGACATATTTGACGGTATCGAATGGTTCTGGGATAATATTTTGCTCCCTATGGCATCATGGACTATAAGTACTTTGATACCAACATTTCTTAATTTGCTGGCGGCAGCTATAAAAGTTCTTGATTCAGCAATTTCAGCGTTAAAACCTATGGGTAAATGGCTGTGGGATAAATTTTTGAAGCCTATTGCAACATGGACCGGAGGTATTATAGTAGGCGCGTTGAAAGGTATTACATCAGCCTTAAATGGGGTTAGTGACTGGATAAAGAATCATCAGACTGCTGTCGAAAATTTTGCTGTTGTAGTTGGGACTTTGGGATCGGCATTTGCAATATCCGGAATAATTCAAGGCGTAGTAAGTGCATTTGCCGCATTGGCGGCAGGAACAAGTGTATTGACACCGTTAATTACTGCACTTGGTGTAGCAGTTAATTTTTTGACGAGTCCAATCACACTTGTATGTCTAGGAATCGGTGCGCTTATCGCTATCGGCGTATTGCTGTACAAAAATTGGGAAACAGTAAAACAGTTTTTTATTGATTTGTGGGACAGCTTTAAAATGACAATACAGCAATTTGTAGACTGGGTAACAGAGGTCTGGACATCAATTAAAGACTTTTTCGCCGGAATATGGCAAGGCATAAAAGATGTATTTGCCGTCGTGGCAGAATGGTTTACGGGAATTTTCCAAGCAGCTTGGGACGGTATTTTGTCTGTCTGGAATGCCGTTATAGGTTGGTTCTCAAATCTGTGGACAGGAATCAAAGACATTTTTTCTGCAGTAGGAAGTTGGTTTGGAGATATATTTACAACTGCGTGGACAAATATAAAATCGGCGTTTTCGGCTACAGCACAATTTTTCAGGGATTTGTGGACTGCAATAAAATCACCGTTTATTAAGGTAGCTGATTGGTTTAAAGATATATTTTCAAAGGCTTGGCAAGCAGTTAAGGACGTATTTTCGACTGGTGGCAAAATTTTTGACGGTATCAAAGAGGGTATAACAGGAGTATTCACAACGGTTGTAAACGGCATAATTGGCGGAATAAATAAAGTTATTTCTACTCCACTGGATTTTCTTAATGGCATACTTAATGATATTCGTGATATTGAAATAGCAGGCTTTACACCATTTGATGAGTTTTGGGACTATGACCCTATACCAGTTCCTCAGATTCCAATGCTCGCCACCGGCGCGGTAATTCCGCCGAACTCCGAGTTTCTTGCGGTTCTCGGCGACCAGAAACGCGGCACAAACATCGAAGCTCCGCTGGATACGATCAAGCAGGCTTTGTTTGAGGCGCTTGCTGTTTACGGCGGAGCTGTAGGCAATCAGAAAATAAGCGTAACGATACCAATCGAAGTAAAGGGCAGAGTGCTGTCACAGATCGTTATTGACGATATAAATGATTTTATCAAGCGCAACGGCAAATCGCCGATAAAAGTATAGGAGGGATACTATGAAATCAAATGGATTGAAATTTGAAGAAGAAACGGTAGCCACTCCTGCTGAAATTACTTTTTGTAACAATAAAATCTGGTCGGGCAATGCAGGGCGCACCGCTAATTGTCTTATGGTCGGAGACATCAGGGCTATAAAGAAAACGGTCACTATTAAATGGTATCATCTCACAGGCGAGCAGACTGCACAGATAAATAAGTATATCTCAAATGTTGATAGCCCATTTTTTAACGCCACACTTTTGGACGAGACTTTTAATGAAATCAAAATAAGGGTCTATGCAGGAGATCCAAGCTATGAAATATTCGGCTGGGACGAAAAGCGGCAGTTTTGCAAAGGCGTTGCTGTTGACCTTATCATGCAGTAGGAGGCGGATATATGTATACAACAAGTACAACCGTCTCCTCACGCATCGAAAGCTACTGCCGCACATGGCGTATGTGGCTTGAAAACGACGAGAGCGTAATAATGGGGGACAACATAATGTCCGCTACCAGTGACGTGCAGTCAACGAGCCTCAGTGACGACATAGAGCTTGGTGCAGTGTGCTCACAGTCTTGGGCATTACAGATAAACGATGCTGAAACACGTTTCCTCGGCAAAGAGTATGACCTGTCCCTGTACCTTGCAGACCTCACAGGCGTGACCACCTACTCCACCCTAGAAGCCTACACCTACGCAGAACTTTCAAAGCTGACAGTGGAGCAGATAAGCAAGCTTGGAGAGGTGCTTGACGGAGAGAGAATACCTCTGGGGCGGTTCACCTGCGTGAAATCGAAAAAGTCGGGCGGAAATACTGAGGTCACTTTTGCGGATAGGCTTTACTTCTCCGACAAGACCTATGTGCCAAAGGTCAAGCTACCTGCGTGGTCAAAGGCTGTTGAGGATGACATATGCAAGCAGCTTGGACTGCAAAACGGCAACGACTACACCATCCCTGCAAAGCTCCGTGTAAAGGGCGGTGCAAGGCTTTACGGCAAGGGTCATATCAGATTAAAGACCGCAAACTTCAACTTCAAAATATCGAGCATACCAAAAGACACCACAATGCGGCAAATGCTCAGTTACATCGCCTCGGCACAAGGCGAGTTCGGCTTTGTTGACCGATACGGCAGATACGTCCGCAAATGGTACGGCTCGAGCGTGAAGATACTGGACAACAACACTATCGACCTGCCAACACTGGGAGAACGTCCGAATATCCTCGCAGGCATTGTCTGCAAGGTCAGCGACAGCGAAACTCTGCGGCTGGGCAATACCACAGGCTCGGCAGGGCGTGTGCTGGAGTTTGAAAATCCATATATGACAATGTCGCTGCTGCGGTCATTGTGGCATAGGATAGGCGGCTTTTCGTGGTACACAACGGAGCTTTTTCACCGCCTTGGCGACCCACGATTTGACGTCGGGGACGTGATAACATACGTCAGCGAAAGCGGCGAAAGCTACGATATACCAATAACTAACATAGGATTCAATTTTGACGGCGGACTTTCAGCCGATATTTCTGCGGTGGGTCTGTCGGTGGAAGAACAGCTTTAGGAGGGATACAATGGCAGACGATAACGAGATAATGACGGCTGATACGCAGGCGGAGAATACTGCCGATACAGCGGACACAGGTCAGACAACGCCCACCACCGAGGAGCTTATCCAGCAGCTCACGGCGAGGGTGGCAGCACTTGAAGAAATAGTCGGCGAGGAGGAGTATGAGCTGCGGTACTCGGGCGAACAGACGGACGAGCTTTTAGACGGCGGTACAGCGGTGTTTCGTGCAAAGACAGCGGCGCAGATAGTAAGTCTTGTGAACAGGCTCTACCCACTGTATATGCGGTGGGGGTCTTTCACGGTGAATATGAAGGTCAACGCCGACAACGGTTCTCAGTGGTCATACAATACACGCACAGGCATGATACCCTCGGGGGTCACTAACCCTGCGGTGTTTATGGTGTGCGACTGGGGCAAAAAGCACTTCAAGTCGCAGAGTTTTCAATACAAAGTCGCAAGCAACGGCAGGGACATCGACTGGGAGGCATACCTTGAACACAACTCTGACCAGGGCGGAACATACGCTTTCAAGGTATACTATCTCATAGTCGGCAAAAATGCGGAAGGGGGAAGTATAGTTGGCTAGTTTCACGGAAAATCTCGGGCTTAAAAAGCCCGACAGGTCGGACAGGTTCAGCATCGAGGACTTCAACGGCAATATGGATATTATCGACACTATACCCGATATGGCGAGCGGACAGAGCGTCCCAGTAGGCACGGCCTACGCTGCTGCTTATGGCGCAGCAGTAACACCAGTTATAGGAACAGCAACGGAGGTGACTGAGTAATGGCGATAACGACAATAAGCGGTAAACAAAAAGATAATAATCACGGCGGCTATGATATGTATTCGCAAGTATTTACTGATATTGATAACTCATATGACTGGATAAAAACTGTAAGGTCTAGTGATGGGTATACGGACGATTGCTATATTACAGATAACCTATATTTAAGACTAGCTGGTGAAAATATAGGACGCACATATGCAAAATTTAACGTGATCGTATGTGGCACATTTGGTACAAAGACGCTGTATAGCAGAGACTTAACTAATATGTATGTAACATGGTGCTTCACTAAAACGTCAAAAGGATTTGCATTTCAATTATCATCTTCATCTAGTGGGTATGATGATAATTTAGACTATAAATTTTATGTCGGAGAAATTACAAAGCTTGACGGAACAACAGCACAAGGTTGTATATATTCAGATGATAACGGAAATCTGACTATTGCAACAGACGAAGGAATTTCAGAAGAGAATGCGATAGGCTCAACCATTAACGCAGATAGAAAAGCAGTTTTAATTCCAGCGGTGAATACTACAACGGGCGATATTTTCAGAGATATTTTTATAATGAGATATTCGCCGCTACAGTATAACACTATGGACGTTGACGGACAGGGCATTTTCCTTTGCGGAAAAACACTTGCATTAAAAGATTAAGGGGGGCGTGGAAAATGATTGAACATACAACGCTATTAAAAGATGCCGGTCTTACAAGCGGTGATTCAAATCCTAGTATTTTTATATCTGCGCTTAATACAATTCTGTCGGCTTATACGTGGAAAAGTAACTCGAGTGTTAACGAGACTTCAAGTCTTACGTCAACTTACGGTAACTATTATTTCACTGGCAACAGTTACATTAAAATCGATTACTTTGCTAACAATCAAAGCTATCTGGGAATAAACTTAATCACCCCGAATGGAACGAAGCGCGTTCAATTCACAGTTGGTGGACATTGTACAATCTCAGTTGGAAAGACAGATAAAGGTATTTGTATATGTGCCTATTCGGGTTCAAGTGGCTCAAGAGAACCACGCTTTTATAACCTTTATGTTGGAGAAATCACATTGCTTGACGGCTCGACAACAACTGGCTGTATATATGTAAATGATGATAATTCATATATTGTTGCAACAGATAGCGGCATATCCGAGGAAGCAACGTTCACAGCAGAGGTTGACAGCACAAGAAAGGCTTATCTTGTTCCAGTAATAGACAGCACAACAGGAGCGATTTTCAGCGACGTGTATATGATGGTTAAAGCACCACTTCAGTACAACACTATGAAAATTGTTGACACTGATAAGAAATATTTGTGCGGCAAAGCTATTTGTTTGGAGGACTGAACAACATGAAAAACAAACTTGCAAAACTCATTGACGTCAAGTCTATCGTGACGATACTGCTGACAGCGGTGTTCTGCGTGTTGGCACTTCGCCGCACGATAACTGCAGAACAGTTCATCACGGTGTTTACTGTGGTGATATCGTTCTATTTCGGTACGCAGTATCAGAAAAACTATAAAAATAACAAGGAGGATAATTATCATGGCAGCGACAATTAAAGGCATTGATGTTTCTATGTATCAGACAAACGTAGATTTCGCAAAGGTCAAAGCGGCGGGCTACAGTTTTGTTATTATCAGATGCAATAACTGGGATCACACGAAGAACTGTGTAGTAAAAGACCCGCTTTTTGAAACGCATTACAAAAATGCAAAGGCAGCTGGGCTTGACGTCGGCGCATATTACTATACATGGCAGACAACGGTATCCGGTGCGAAACAGGACGCAGTTCTTTGTCTCGATTACATCAAGGGCAAAACTTTTGAATACCCGATTTACTTTGATCTGGAGTGGCAGAAAGCTTTTGCACGCGGTAAAACGGTATGCTCCGACATGGTAAAAACTTTTTGCACTGCGCTGGAGGAAGCAGGCTACTTCGCAGGTCTGTATATCAGCCGCAGTCCGCTCCAGACTTACATAACAAATGATGTCGCAAGACGCTATGCACTGTGGATTGCAGAATACAACAGCAAGTGCAACTACGGCGGCACATACGGTATGTGGCAGTACAGCTCAACGGGCAAGGTCAGCGGTGTTTCCGTGCCGGTAGACATGGATTACTGCTATGTGGATTACCCATCTGTGATAAAGGCTAAGGGGCTTAACGGGTTTAAGGCTACTAACACAAGCACGTCTAAGGTACTTGACAGTTCGGGCTTTAAGAAAGGTGATAAATCCGATGGAGTTCTTGCACTGAAACAGCTCCTTATGCTGGCAGGGTACAAACTTGACAACAACGGCACGTTCGGAGACGGTACCCTAAAGGCGGTCAATGCTCTGTTGAAAAAGTGGGGCTATACTCAGAACGGTATTGCGGGGACCAAATTTATTAAAAAGCTGTCTGCAACGATAAAGTAAAGGAGTAGCTTATGGATACAAAAGAAACATCATACAGCCAAATGGTGACAGTCACTAGGCTTAATTACAGGAGCGATTGCAACTTCACCGCCGGAACGATCGTTGGCGTTCTCGAAGATAATACTCCAGTAAAAGTCGCTGATGATTTTTATGAATTTCATCACGGTCACTACTGGAGAAAAATCAAGCTTGGTCGCAAGCATTATTATGTTGTTGCTGATTGGCTTAAAAAGATTTAAAAGTAACAGCTCCGGGCAATCCGCTCGGAGCTGTATACTATATTAAAAGGAGGTCATATTTATGAAAAGTCCAATACCATGGATTGGTGGAAAGAGCCAGCTTAAAAGTAAGATCATCAAGTCTTTCCCGCCTACAGAAAGCTACAACAGATTTATCGATGTATTCGGCGGAGGCGGGTCTATACTTTTTGCAAAAGGCAAACACGCTGATCTAGAGATCTATAATGACGCCAACAGTGATTTGGTCAACTTTTTCAGATGCTTAAAATATCATTCTGATGAGCTTAAAAAGGAGATAAAATACTATTTAAACAGCCGGGAAATGTTCCTTGACTGCCGTGAGCGCATATCTGTAACCGGATTTACAGACATTCAGCGGGCTGCTATGTTCTATGTGCTTGTCAAGACAGGCTTCGGAGCAAGTCTGAGAACGTTCGGCTGCAACAAAAAGCGGCTTAACACAGATAATTTCGCAGATATCGAGGCAAGACTGGATGGAGTAGTGATCGAAAACAAAGATTTTGAGGATCTTATCAAGGTATACGACCGTGAGAAAGCTTTATTCTACTGCGACCCTCCATACCACAAGACAGAGCGGCATTACACTGTTAAATTTACCGAGGATGACCATGAGCGGCTCTGCAGAGTTCTTCACCAGATCAAGGGCAGATTTGTACTGTCGTACAACGATGACAAGTATGTGAGAGACCTGTATAAAGACTACAATATTCAGGCGGTCACCCGCAATAACAGTCTTTCATCAGGTGATTTCAAAGAGGTAATAATCACAAATTTCTAGTATTTTTTTTAGAGAATAAATAACGGATTTCGTTATTTATGTTGTAAAAAACATACCGGAGGTAATCATGAGAGTAAAATTAAGGGCTTTGCTTAATTCCAGGGGCATTACTCAGGCTGAACTTGCGCAGGCGACAGGCATCAGACCGTCCACAATCTCACAGCTTTGCAATAACATCGCTGTCGGTTTCAAATTTTCACATCTTGAGCTGATTTGCAGATTTTTAAAATGCGATTTAAATGACATTTTAGAGCTGTAAAAAATACGTTTCAAAAATTCTCGATAATTCAAAAAAAGTGATGAGTGTTTCGTTTTGTTGAAACATTTCATCACTTTTTTGCGTTTTGCTTGTCAGTTTTTTGGATTTTGCTTGTCAAACATCACTTTTGTCACGCTGGCATTTCAAAGAACACCACACGCTCTCTCTGAATATGGGTCCGCCCTTGTTGTAACGTGCGTCTTTGTAAAGCCTTGATATCTTTTTCGGGTTGCATACTACCCTGCTGTCGATATCGTTCATTATAGGCGTGAGCGCAGTGATAAGCTCCGCAAAAGGCTCTTCTATGAGCCTGTGATAATCCGCCTTATGCTCCTTGAACCATTCCTTACTATCTCTCGTATGATTTTCAAACAAAAAGCCGATAGCTTCTTCACTAAATAGCATTTTTCTCTCTCCTTGATGTTTCTAAACTTATTATAGTATATCACGATTTGCATTTTTAATCAAGAAAAAAGAGCCTGCCAAAGCAAGCTCTCTTCCAAATGGATTTTATGAATGAAGTCCCATTTCGTAAGCGGTTTTCATGTGTGCACTGCTCTGCACTTCGCCCTTGTCCCACACGCCTGTGCCGTAAAGGATACCCTTTTCAACTGCCCCGTCAAGACAGTCAAGAGTAAATCCCCTTATGCTCTCAACTGTCTTTTCAAGGTTAGCGGCATTGGTATCAGCCGCAGTGAGTATATAATACACTTCTTTGTTTACCATTTCAGTGTATCTCGGCACTGTTCTGTCAATGAGTGTCTTGAGCTGAGCGTCCATGGTGTAGAAATAAACAGGCGTTGCAAAAACGATAACGTCAGCGTTCACCATTTTGTCCATTATCTCCGCCATATCGTCTTTCTGCACGCACTTGTGAGTGCTGTTGCAAACGCCGTAGCCTGTGCAGTAGTTCACCTTAAAGTTCCTAAGAAATATTTTTTCCACCTTGTGTCCTGCCTGCTGTGCACCCTTTATGAACTCATCGCAAAGCACGTCGGAATTTCCGCCCTTTCTAGGGCTTGCGGATATAACAAGTATATTTTTCATATTGTCACCTCAAAGATCAAAGAGTTTTTATAACGTCCTCGGCTATCTGCTCAGGGGTAAGATGATTTTCTTTCAGCACCTCGGCAGGGTCATAGCGGTCATAGAATTTCTTTTCAAGACCAAAGCAAAGGGTCTTTACGTTACTGTCGCCATAAAATCTTGCTATCTTCTCGCCAAAGCCGCCCTCAAGAACGCCGTCCTCAAGAGTGATAACGGTCTTGTGGTCAGCCTTAAGGCTTTCAAGCATTTCCTTGTCAATGCCTGTGATGTAGTAAGGGTTTATTACAGTAGCCTTGACACCTGTTTTTTCCTCGATAAGCTTTGCGGCTTCAACGCCCAAGCCGTAGAATGAGCCAAGTGCGATAACAGCCACCTGACTTCCCTGCTGTGTGATCTCATACTTGTCGAGCTTTGAAAGATCCTTTGTGAAAGACTTGCCGTCTGAAACAAGGCTTGCAGGAACTCTTATTGCAACAGGGTGTTCGTTCTGTTCAAGGGACCAATCCAGCATTGCAAGATATTCTTCCTTTGTTACAGGTGCAAGATAAACAAGCTCAGGGATATTTGATATCATCGGTATATCGTAAATTCCAAGGTGAGTAACGTCACTCATGCCGTAAACCGAAGCCGCAAAAACAGCTATTGTAACAGGGCTTTTATTTATGCAAACGTCCTGAGAAAGCTGGTCGTAAGTACGCTGTAAGAACGAGCTGTAAACGCCGTAGAAAGGCTTTCCATCGTTCTTTGCTATACCTGAGGCAAGTGCCATTGCGTGTTCCTCTGCAATGCCCACGTCCATAAACTGCTTGCCTGCTTTCTTTCTGACATCAGGAGTGAAGCCGAAAACCGTCGGAGTAGCGGAGGTTATAGCACACACGGACTTGTCAGCCTGCATTTTCTCAAGAAGATAATTACAGGTAACAGTTCCGTAATCCTCGCCCTCAGAATTGTAAAGGGACTTGCCTGTTTCAGGGTCGAACGGCATATGCCAGTGCCATGTTTCCTTATCCTTTTCCGCAGGAGCATAGCCCTTGCCCTTTTGTGTTACAATGTGAACGACAACTGGCTTTTTGCTGTCCTTCACGCCCTCAAAAGCCTCAATAAGCGAAGGGATATCGTTGCCGTCCTTAACGAAAACATAGTCAAGACCCATTGCCTTGAAAAGGTTACATTCAGCCTTGCCCTCGGTATCACGAAGAAGCTTGAGATTTCTGTACATACCGCCATGGTTTTCTGCAATAGACATATCGTTATCGTTCACAACGATTATGAAGTTTGTATCCATTTCCCCTGCAAAGTCGATACCCTCCAGAGCTTCGCCACCGCTGAGAGAGCCGTCGCCTATAACAGCGATAACATTGCCCTCCTCGCCCTTGAGATCTCTAGCCTTTGCAAGACCGCTTGCAAGGCTCACAGAAGTGGAAGTATGGCCAACCGTAAAAATGTCATGCTCGCTCTCCTCTGGGTTTGTGTAGCCTGAGATATCATCGAACTTGTCAGCGTCAAGGTAGGACTCCTTTCTGCCTGTGAGCATTTTATGTGGATAGCTTTGATGTGAAACGTCAAAAACTATCTTGTCCTTAGGGGACTCAAAAACATAGTGCATTGCGATAGTGGCTTCCACCATGCCGAAGTTAGGACCAAAATGTCCACCATGCTTGCTGAGTCTGAAAAGCAAAGCCTTTCTCATTTCCTCAGCCAGCGCTGTCATTTCATCAACAGTGAGCTTTTTAACGTCAGCAGGTGAGTTTATTTTTTCAAGATACATTTTCATTTCCTCCTGTTTTACTTATAATTTTTCTTAGCTTTAGCTTACTTATATTGTACCACCTGGAGTTAGCTCCAAGTCAACAGGTTGCAGAGATATTTTACATTTTATTAACAATCGACCTAACAAAAAAGCACGGTCATGTGCCGTGCTTAGTATATTTCTCTTGAAAAAAATCAATGCCGTGCTATAATTATAGTATCACCAATATCACACCGGAAAGGTCTTGAAAGCATGAAATACAAAGTTATAGACATAAGTGAAGAGGATTACGGCTGCGAGGGCATACCGGAGGACAGCGAACTCATGTGCAGTGTTTTGATCGAAAACTCTGACGGCACACAAAAATGGTTGAAAATAGCTGACCGATATCTCAGAGAAAACGACATTGATATAGGCAGTGTCATCACTGCAGACTAGCCTGCCTCCCCTGGAATATCACGCATTATCCATGCAAGCTGTTCTTCTGTAGGCTCTTCTATCTCATAGCCGTTGACATGGTCGCCCTTGAAACAGTTTTGATACAGCTCCACCCATGCAAATGTTGACAGTTTGCAATCAGAATAGATTTCTTTTTCACCTTTGTACGGCAGATTTTCAGGATAGCAGGTCTTGATAATAGGATTTCCATAAGGGGTGCAGTCCTCGAACTTATCCTTATTGCTCCCAAAAGTGTCTTTACAGCACACTCCCCTCAATGAGTATCTTGCCACAAGATACTTTTCACCCTCCTCATCAGGGTTCTTTTTAAACGCTATCTGCGCCAGCTCGACAATAGCTTCTGCGGCGTATATAGGACAAGGAATTAAATATCCGTTGTGTAGCTCAAAGATCTTGTCCTTGTAATGAAAAGTCTTTCGCTTTTCGATAGTGCCATATTCTGCATACTGAAAAATATTCAGCTCAGGGGCATCGGAGTAATAGTCGGTGACAATTTCCCCTGCCTTACTGCGGAAATAGCGTTGTTTCTGCGCTTCAAGCTGGTTAGATTCCACATTTTCATCAGAAAAATAATTGTGTTCAAATTCGTCGATATCCTCAGTAAAAAACGAAGCTGTACCGCTTGTGCATGAGGGAAAGTTGGCGTCAAACAAGGTTATTTTGTATATCATATGGATTTCCTTTCTTAGAAGCAGTGCCAAGCATTTCGGTACTGCTTTTATTATATTCTATAAAAAACGAAGCTGTACCGCTTGTGCATGAGGGAAAGTTGGCGTCAAACAAGGTTATTTTGTATATCATATGGATTTCCTTTCTTAGAAGCAGTGCCAAGCATTTCGGTACTGCTTTTATTATATTCTATTATGTTCCCATTTGAGGTAAATAAGACTATTTTTCTTTGTCGCAAAGAAGAAAATATTCGCTCATGAGTTTGGCGAGGTGCAACTACACTCATATCTTAAATCAACATCATAATTTTGTAAATAGTTTTATTTATAAATTGCCAATAATTTGTATCTTTATACGAATTGATACTGCAAAATTTGTAGCAGATAAACAAAAAAAGCCGCAGACAAAACGTCTACGACTTAGAAAACACTCTGGCAGGGGCAGAAGGATTCGAACCCTCGGCACGCGGTTTTGGAGACCGCTGCTCTACCAACTGAGCTATACCCCTAGATAAAAAAATGTGGTGGACCATCAGGGACTCGAACCCCGGACCCACCGGTTATGAGCCGGTTGCTCTAACCAACTGAGCTAATGGTCCACATAGAGCAAAAAAATAGCAAGCTTTTTGAGAAGCTTGCATAACGACCTCACGCAAGCGAGAGGAAATATTGGTGACCCGTGGGAGAATCGAACTCCCGATGCCGGCGTGAGAGGCCGGAGTCTTAACCGCTTGACCAACGGGCCATATAATGCTGAGCTGCAGCATATAAAGAAAAACCGCAGCGAGCAAAAATATATCTGCCCGTTACGGGAAATTTGGTGCACCATCGGGGACTCGAACCCAGGACCCACTGATTAAGAGTCAGTTGCTCTACCATCTGAGCTAATGGTGCATAGGTGTCGGCAGCACCCTATCTTACCGGGACGTTACCATCCAAGTATTTTCGGCGAAGAAGAGCTTAACTACTGTGTTCGGCATGGGAACAGGTGTGACCTCAACTCAAACGCCACCGACTAAGTGAAGAGGAACGAATCCTCAAAATTGAATAATGAAAAAGCTGTTGGTTAAAAGGAGTAGTCATAACCAATAAGGTTAAGCCCTCGACCGATTAGTACTCGCTAGCTAAACACGTCACCGTGCTTACACTTTGAGCCTATCAACCTTGTAGTCTTCAAGGGGTCTTACTCTGTAAACAGAAGGGATATCTTATCTTAAGGGCAGCTTCACGCTTAGATGCCTTCAGCGTTTATCCGTTCCGCACATAGCTGCCCAGCTGTGCCACTGGCGTGACAACTGGTGCACCAGAGGTGCGTCCAT
>ERZ827492.27-NODE-27-length-171067-cov-9.343596_pt1 | contig 171067 bp, 110 predicted proteins | sample MGYA00519704_ERZ827492 | MGnify/ENA primary metagenome ERZ827492 (study PRJEB31778, sample SAMEA3449325) | human gut metagenome | biome: human gut; feature: human-associated habitat; material: faeces | place: United Kingdom | collected 2010/2012 ... | reverse complement strand
CGATCAATGCAATGGCAATAGTGAAGTTCTCTATACGCAGGCATATGATGATGTAAGTTTTCGTCAGGATGAAAAAGTATTTTAAGTGAAATAATCTGTGTTAATCCATGTAATCCATGGTGAAAAGTCATTATCTTTGCACATTGCAAAGCAGAAAACAATAAAATCACGCTATATAATGGAAAAGAAATTCAAAAGAACCACCGTCACATCGGCCCTGCCGTATGCGAACGGACCTGTCCACATCGGTCATTTGGCCGGTGTATACGTACCGGCAGATATCTATGTGCGCTATCTGCGGTTAAAGAAAGAAGATGTATTATTTATCGGCGGTTCGGACGAACACGGAGTGCCTATCACGATCCGCGCCAAAAAAGAAGGAATCACTCCGCAGGATGTGGTAGACCGTTACCATACGCTGATAAAGAAATCATTCGAAGAATTCGGCATCTCCTTCGATGTGTATAGCCGTACCACTTCACCGACGCACCACCAACTGGCTTCGGATTTCTTCAAAACATTATACAACAAGGGCGAGTTTATCGAAAAAACATCCGAACAATATTACGACGAGGAAGCAAAAACATTCCTTGCCGACCGTTATATCACCGGCGAATGTCCTCACTGCCACTCGGAAGGTGCCTATGGCGACCAATGCGAAAAGTGCGGTACTTCACTCTCACCGACAGACCTTATCAACCCGAAAAGCGCCATTAGCGGCAGCAAACCGGTGATGAAAGAAACCAAACACTGGTATCTCCCCCTCGACAAGCACGAAGGCTGGCTGCGCAAATGGATTCTGGAAGACCATAAAGAATGGCGCCCGAACGTGTACGGACAATGCAAAAGCTGGCTCGACATGGGGTTGCAACCACGCGCCGTAAGCCGTGACCTCGACTGGGGTATCCCTGTGCCCGTGGAAGGCGCAGAAGGAAAAGTGCTCTACGTTTGGTTCGACGCGCCTATCGGCTACATCTCTAACACGAAAGAACTTCTTCCGGACAGCTGGGAGACATGGTGGAAAGATCCCGAAACCCGTTTGATCCATTTTATCGGAAAAGACAATATCGTGTTCCACTGCATCGTATTCCCTGCCATGCTGAAAGCAGAAGGCAGCTATATCCTGCCGGACAACGTGCCCAGCAACGAATTCCTGAACCTCGAAGGAGACAAAATCTCCACTTCCCGCAACTGGGCTGTATGGTTGCACGAATATCTGGCCGATTTCCCCGGTAAACAGGACGTACTCCGCTATGTGTTGACTGCCAATGCACCGGAAACAAAAGACAACGACTTCACCTGGAAAGACTTTCAGGCCCGTAATAACAACGAACTGGTAGCCGTATACGGCAATTTTGTGAACCGTGCAATGGTGCTGACTCAGAAATACTTCGACGGATGCGTACCCGCACAAGGCGAGCTGACCGACTACGACAAAGAAACGCTGAAAGAATTTGCAGACGTAAAAGCCGAAGTAGAAAAGCTGCTCGACGTATTCAAATTCCGCGACGCACAGAAAGAAGCCATGAACCTGGCACGTATCGGAAACAAATACCTGGCCGACACCGAACCGTGGAAACTGGCGAAAACTGACATGGAACGTGTGGGAACAATCCTGAACATCTCCCTGCAACTGGTTGCCAATCTGGCGATCGCTTTTGACCCGTTCCTGCCGTTCAGCTCGGAAAAACTCCGCAAGATGTTGAACATGGACACCTTCGAATGGTCCGAACTGGGAAAAGACAACCTGCTCCCCGTCGGTCACCAGTTGAACAAGCCGGAACTGCTGTTCGAAAAGATCGAAGATGCCACAATAGAAGCACAGGTACAGAAGTTGCTTGACACGAAGAAAGCAAACGAAGAAGCCAGTTATAAGGCGAATCCGATTCGGGCAAACATCGAATTTGACGACTTCACGAAGTTGGATATCCGCGTAGGAACGATCCTCGAATGCCAGAAAGTACCGAAGGCAGACAAGTTGCTGCAATTCAAGATTGACGACGGTCTGGAAACGCGTACGATCGTGTCGGGCATTGCCAAGCATTACAAACCTGAAGAATTGGTAGGCAAACAAGTTTGTTTCATCGCCAACCTTGCCCCCCGCAAACTGAAAGGTATCGTCAGCGAAGGCATGATTCTGAGTGCCGAGAACAACGACGGCAGCCTGGCAGTCATTATGCCGGAACGGGAAGTGAAGCCGGGTAGTGAAGTGAAATAATGAAATGAGCGAGGAACAATCACTAAAGGACAAAACAGCCAAAGGATTATTCTGGGGAGGGTTCAGCAACGGTATACAACAGTTGCTGAATCTCGTTTTCGGAATATTTATCGCCCGGCTGCTCACCCCGTCGGATTATGGAATGGTGGGGATGTTAGCGATTTTCTCCCTCATAGCCGGCTCGATACAGGAGAGTGGCTTCACGGCCGCTCTTGTCAACAAGAAAGAGGTGACACACAAAGATTACAATGCTGTATTCTGGTTTAATATCATAACCAGCCTGTGCCTGTATCTGGTGTTGTTCTTGTGCGCGCCACTCATAGCCTATTTCTACAAGGTACCCGAACTGACGCCGTTGGCACGTTATTCTTTTACAGGCTTTTTCATCGCCAGTCTGGGAATCTCACACAGTGCTTATCTAAAACGGAATCTAATGGTCAAGCAGCAGGCCATGTCCTCGGTGATCGGACTGACCGTATCCGGCATTGCGGGGGTCACGCTGGCTTATCTCGGCTTTTCCTACTGGGGATATGCCACGCAAAGCATTGTCTACGTAGCTGTCAACACTGCCTGTTACTGGCATTTCACCCGTTGGCGGCCTACGCTTCAATTCAGCCTCGCGCCCATAAAAGAAATGTTCGGATTCAGTGGTAAACTGTTAATTACCAACATATTCAATCACATCAACAACAATCTCTTCTCCGTCATATTGGGTAAGTACTACTCCAAGATAGAAGTGGGCTATTACAACCAGTCCAACAAATGGTGCGGCATGGGACAACAATTCATACTGGGCATGATAAACGGAGTGGCACAACCGGTACTTGCGAAAATATCGGAAGATACCGACCGACAGCAACGGGTATTCCGCAAGATGTTGCGTTTCACCGCCTTCATCTCATTTCCCGCCATGCTGGGACTGGGAATCATTGCGGAAGAATTAATCGTTATCTCCATTACCGACAAATGGTACTCCAGCGTATCTATCATGCAGATATTATGTATCAGCGGAGCTTTTGTCCCCATTGCCAACCTTTACCAGCAACTTATCATCAGCAAAGGAAAGTCACGCATCTTTATGTGGAACATCATAATCCTCGGCATGCTCCTGCTCACAGGCGTTCTTCTGGTACATTCTTACGGAATATATGCCATGCTTGCCATGTATGTCTCGACCAATATACTATGGCTACTGAGGTGGCATCACTTCGTGCAGCTTGAAATCGGGTTGAAACTACGCCACGCACTGGCCGATATTCTTCCCTACGCCATCATAGCAGCCTCCGTCATGGCAGTTACCTACTACACCGCCCGCCCTATCGAAAACATCTATGTTCGCCTGGCAAGCAAGATACTACTGGCAATGGCACTTTATGCAGCAGCCATGTGGGCGAGCCGTTCGGTAACTTTCAAGGAAACCATACACTATTTTATCAAAAAGAAAAGCGCATGAAACTACTCGCTCTCGTCACACTCTATTATCCACCCGCACACATCACCGACAACCTTCTTACTTATGCAGAAGATGTGGACGGATTGTTTGTCTGGGACAACACCCCCGGAGGCAGTAATTATCAATTTCCGGAATCTATCTCCCACAAAATAGTCAGGTTACGCCAAGGGGAAAACACCGGTATCGGCAAAGCACTCAATGCCGCAGCGATGTTCGCCCTCGACAACGGATATACTTACCTGCTGACAATGGATCAGGACAGCGCTTTTACCGCTTCCACATTCAAAGACTATATCCGTATTATCAACAATGACAAAGACAGTTCCCATTTTGCTTATATTCCTCTCATCAATGCTTCTGGCACAGACAGCAATGCGCCGCTCAAAGAAGCACAGGGGATGATTATCTCCGGAAGTATTTTTCCGTTGAAAACGATACAAAAAGTCGGTCTGTATCTTGACAAATTTGTCATGGATGCCATTGATACGGAATATTTCCTGCGCATCCGCCGCCATACCGGAAAAGTCATGCTCGTACCTGCCGCCAACCTGAAACATGAACTGGGACATCCGCTCCGGAAACAAATACTCATCTGGCACCCGATGTCACTCAACTACTCCCCGGTGCGTACCTACTACATAGCCCGTAACTTCTTGTACTTCAACAAGCAATACGCCGAGTTCAAACGTCCCGAACTGCTTTGGAAGCTCATTTGGGAGCGTCCTTTCTATATCCTTTTTATGGAAGAAAACAAATGGGAGAAACTGAAAGCACTCGCCAGAGGTATCTGGCAAGGCTGGAGAAAAGATCTCAACCACGACTGTTATTTCAAAAAGCTCAACCCAAACCCCAAGCACCATGAGCGCGAATAACCTTACAACCACCTATCGCCTGCTGAACAGTTCTTTCAGGAAGACGATGATTTTTCACTTGGGCATAGACGCGGGATTCTTCACCGAATATACCTATATGCTTCATGCAATGCTCTATTGCCTGCAACACAAGATACAGTTCAAGCTCTATTCCGACGATGCCAACTTCGGTTGGGAGAAAGGTTGGACAGACTGTTTCGTCCCCTTCTGTGAGGAAGTGCACGAAGCGTTTCACCACACCTACAACACCCACCGCCTGCCTTCGTGGAAAGCATTGATGAAGGACAAGAAATTGCCCAAGACCAAACTGATGAAATGGAAACTGAAAGCAACCTGCAAGAATATAACCGGAGAGACTCTCGCTTTCCTGACCTATAAAAAACCGGTATTACTGAACTGCCACCTGAAGTTCGATCCCAACCAACACTTCCACATCCCCGAACTGGGTATAGACGGGGATTATCTCCATGCTTTCCGGAAAATGACGGAAATCACGTGGAAGTTGAACGAAGTAACCGGACGAGAATGCCGACACCTGGCAGACAACCTGCAACTCCCGCAAGAATACGTCGGTTGCCAGATACGCGGAGGCGACAAGATCACCGAAACCAACCTGCTTCCGGCAGAGTATTACATACGCCTCATCAAACAGAAAACCGATTTGCGCGATGTCTTCGTGCTAACAGATGATTACCGCATCTTCCGGCAAGTACAGTCGCTCGCCCCGGACATACGTTGGTATACCCTATGCGATTCCGGCGAGAAAGGATATGTCAACAGTGCTTTCACGCAAACGACGAAAGAGTTGAAACAGAAGCAAATGATTCGTTTCCTTTCTTCCATACAGCTCCTGATGAACGCTTCCGTATTCACAGGAAGCATCACCACCGGACCCAGCCTGTTCCTGCTCAAGAAGTTCTATCCGGACATCAGTCCTGCCGACTGTCTGCTTGAGGATTTCCCGCAAGCAGCCACCCTCCCTATCCCGGGACGCAGCCAAATGGCGGCGGAATTTCTACAAGGAAACTTAAAGTTATAGGAACTTGTCAATTTAATCACTACATTTGTATCATAACGTGCATCAACCGTTTCCAATGGACAAGAAATATACAGCAAAAGAACTTGATTTGTTACATGCCGAGCTTTACGACATATTGGGAGAAACCATTCGTATCTGTCGGAAACACGACATCCCGTATTTTGTGATAGGCGGTACTGCAATCGGGGCACTCTATGACCGGGCGATACTGCCTTGGGACGACGATATAGATATCGGCATGGCACGGAAAGACTACAACAGATTTCTCGAAGTAGCCCCCCGGGAGCTGGGCGATTCCTACTTTCTTTCATGGATAGAAACAGATCCGCACAGTCCTTATTACTATGCCAAAGTCAAGAAAAACAATACCCTCTTTGTAGAAGAAATGTTCAAGAATGTCCCGATGCATCCGGGTATTTTTGTAGATATATTCCCGTTCGACAGGATACCCGACAACAAGCTGTTGCGGAAATTACAGTACGACGCAGCCGGTTTCCTCAAATGTTGCCTCATGGGAAAAGAGATATGGATGTGGAAACACTTCGGCAAATGCGAGATAGAACATCCCACAGACCGGGGAGCCTTCTCCTGCTTCTTGAATAAAGCAGTCGATGTTCTTTTCTCGAAGAAAGCAATTTACCGTATGCTGGTAGCCGTTCAAAGCTGCTTCAATTCATGGAACACGAAGTATTTCAACAACGTGATGACTACCACCGACCACGTGACCGGAGAAAGCCTCCGCCACCTGCAACCGGTGCCGTTCGGACCGCTCACAGTGAACGCTCCCGACAACCTGGAAGGTTTCCTGCGATACAACTACCCGACCCTGCATCGATATACAGAGGAAGAACAGGAGAAAGTGAACAATCACTACCCTGCCGCCCTTTCATTCAGTACGACTCCAAAACAAGAACTATGAATATGAAACCCGCTTTAGTAGATGTACCGGTACTGATACTGTTCTTCAACCGCCCGCAACAATTATCGCAAGTGTTCGAGCAGGTAAAGAAAGCACGCCCGTCACGGCTGTTTCTCTATCAGGACGGAGCACGAAACGAACACGACCTGCCCGGGATAAAAGCCTGCCGCGAAATCGTGTCGCAGATAGACTGGGAGTGCGAAGTAGAACGGTTCTATCAGGAAAAGAACTTCGGTTGCGACCCCTCGGAATATATATCGCAGAAATGGGCTTTCTCAAAAGTCGACAAATGCATTGTACTGGAAGATGATGATGTGCCGTCAGTCTCTTTCTTCCGTTTCTGCAAGGAAATGCTGGACAAGTACGAACATGACACCCGCATCAGCATGATTGCCGGATTCAACCCCGAAGAAATCAGCAAAGACATCCCTTACGACTATTTCTTCGCCACCACCTTCTCTATCTGGGGGTGGGCAAGCTGGAAACGTGTCGTAGACCAATGGGACGAGTTCTATACTTTTCTGGACGACTCCTTCAATATGCAGCAACTCGAACAACTCATCAAAGAACGCAAGTTCCGGAGCGACTTCATCTATATGTGCCGGCGTCATCGCGAACACCGGAAGGCTTTTTACGAAACCATTTTCCATGCCTCCATACTGTTCAACTCCGGACTGAGCATTGTGCCCACACGCAACATGATTAACAACTTGGGAGCAACGGCGGATTCCACCCACTTTGCCGGTTCCGTCCATACGCTGCCCAAAGGCTACCGCCGCATTTTCACCATGAAGCGTTACGAAGCGGAGTTTCCTCTGAAACATCCCCGCTACGTCATTGAAAATGTAGCGTACAAAAAAAGCGTCTACCGCATCATGTGCTGGGACCACCCGTGGATAAAGATAGGACGCTCGTTCGAGGAACTGTTCCTCAACCTGAAATACGGTAATTTTTCTATCATTACGAAAGCTGTTAAAAACCGAATAAACAAATGGCTGAAGAGAAACAAACATCACTAAAACCACTTACGATTTATTTCTACCATACCCGCCTCACGCGGGAAAGTTACGAGGAATGGAAAGAGTATAAATTCCCCGGACATATCTTGTACGGACTTCCATTGCTGGAAAAACACGGGATACATTCCGTCATGCACAAGTGCCGGTATTTCTCAAGCCGCCTGAGGCTCATGCTCTACGCAACGAAAGAAATTCTGTTCTGCAAGGAGAAATATCAGGTGCTCTACGCCACCTCTTTCCGTGGTATCGAACCGGTGATTTTCCTCCGTGCACTGGGGCTATACCGCAAGCCGATCGTTATCTGGCACCACACGGCAGTAGTCAACAGTTCCGGTTTCGCACGCGAACAAATATCCCGCCTTTTCTATAAAGGCATAGACAAGATGTTCCTGTTCAGCCGGAAGCTCATTCAGGATTCGTTGAAAACCCGGAAAGCGCCCGCCCATAAACTAAAACTGGTACACTGGGGACCGGACCTCCCTTTCTATGACCACCTGTTGGCGGAAATGCCCGACCGCAAACCGGAAGGCTTTATCTCTACCGGCAAAGAAAACCGGGATGTAAGCACTCTCTTCCAGGCATTTGCCGCCACTAAAGAGAAACTCGACTTATATATCGCCGTCTCATGCGGTAACATCAATTATAAAAACATCATTGACGGTTTCACCCTGCCCGACTCTATCCATGTACATTACACCGACGGAGTAATCCCCTACGAGCTTGCCAAACTGGTGGCGCGGAAAAGCTGTATTGTCATCTGTTGTCTGGATTTTCCCTATACCGTAGGGCTCACCACACTCGTAGAAGCATTTGCTCTCGGCATTCCCGTCATTTGTTCGCGTAACCCCAATTTCGAAATTGACATCGACAAGGAAGGAATCGGCATTACCGTAGAATACGGCGATGTGCAGGGTTGGACAGACGCTATCCGCTACATCGCCGACCACCCCGAAGAGGCACGACGCATGGGCAACAACGCCCGCAAACTGGCGGAAGAACGTTTCAATCTCGAAATCTTTTCACGTGAAATAGCAGAAAGCTTGCAGGAAATATCAAACTTTTCCTCTAAAAACCGTACATTTGCATAAACTTTTATGCACATGAGAGTCCTGATTATAAATACGTCTGAACGAATCGGAGGAGCCGCCATTGCAGCCGGCCGGTTAATGGAATCACTCAAGAATAATGGTATTAAAGCCAAAATGCTGGTGCGCGACAAGCAAACGGACCAGATCAGCGTTGTGGGTTTGAAGCGCAGCTGGCTGCAAGTATGGAAGTTCATGTGGGAACGCATCGTTATCTGGAGCGCCAACCGTTTCCAACGGTATCATCTGTTCGATGTAGACATTGCCAACACGGGAACGGACATTACCTCTCTTCCGGAATTTCGGCAGGCAGACGTCATTCACCTGCACTGGATCAATCAGGGAATGCTTTCATTGAAAAACATCCGGAAGATACTTACTTCCGGCAAACCGGTCGTCTGGACAATGCATGATATGTGGCCCTGCACCGGTATCTGCCATTATGCACGCGAATGTACGAACTATCAACAGGAGTGCCACAACTGCCCGTACATCTACAAAGGCGGTAGCAAGAAAGATTTATCTTACCGCACTTTCCGTAAGAAACAGAAATTGTATAGCAACGCCCCCGTTCATTTCGTCACTTGCAGCCGTTGGTTGAAGGAACAGGCCCAGGTCAGCAGGCTGTTCGAGGGGAAAAGCGTTATCAACATCCCGAACGCGATCAATACCAACCTGTTCAAGCCACAGAACAAGGAAGAGGCACGGGCCAAATGTATGTTGCCGCAAAACAAGAAGCTGATTCTGTTCGGCTCGGTAAAGATCACCGATAAGCGGAAAGGGGCCGAATATTTAATCGAAGCCTGCAAACTGCTGGCTGAGAAACATCCGGAATGGAAAGAGTCGCTGGGAGTCGTCGTATTCGGCAACCAGTCCCAACAGTTGCAGGAACAGATTCCTTTCCATGTCTACCCGTTGCCTTACATCAAGAATGAGCACGAAGTGGTCAATATATATAATGCCGTAGACTTGTTTGTCATTCCTTCGCTGGAAGAAAATCTTCCCAACATGATTATGGAAGCAATGGCGTGCGGCGTTCCTTGCGTAGGATTCAATGTCGGCGGCATCCCCGAAATGATTGACCACCTGCACAACGGATATGTGGCCCGATACAAATCTTCGGAGGACTTTGCCAACGGTATACACTGGATACTGACGGATCCGGAATATGACGAGCTTTCCGCACAAGCCTGCCGCAAGGTATTAGGCAACTATTCCGAAAGCATTATTGCCAAGAAATATACGGATCTCTACAATAAAGTAACGGGGAAATATGCATAGCGTTCATCCTACTCCCAAGTTTTCGGTCATCACGGTGACCTATAATGCGGAAAAGGTACTCGAAGATACCATTCAAAGTGTGATTGCGCAGACCTATCATCACGTAGAATATATCATCGTGGACGGAGCCTCCAAAGATGGCACTTTATCTATCATCGACAGATACCGTCCACGGATACATACTGTTGTCAGCGAACCGGACAAGGGACTGTATGACGCCATGAACAAAGGAATTGCCCTCGCCAGCGGCGACTATCTCTGCTTTCTGAACGCAGGCGACTGCTTTCACGAAGACGACACGCTGCAACAAATGGTGCACACTATCAATGGTAACGAACTTCCCGACGTACTTTACGGAGAAACGGCTATCGTAGACGAGAAGAGGCATTTCCAACGTATGCGCCGTCTATCTGCCCCGGAAGTATTAACCTGGAAAAGCTTCAAACAGGGAATGCTGGTCTGCCACCAGGCATTCTTCGCCCGCCATACGCTGGTGGAGCCATACGACTTGAAGTTCCGTTATTCCGCCGACTTCGACTGGTGCGTCCGCATCATGAAGAAAGCCCGCACATTGCACAATACGCACCTGACAATCATCGACTATCTTGACGAAGGTATGACCACCCAAAACCGGAAGGCTTCTCTCAAAGAAAGATTCCGCATCATGGCAAAACATTACGGGCTGATAAGTACAGTGGCACATCATGCATGGTTTGTCCTCCGGCTATTCTTCAAACCGGGACAATAAGCGCGTTGCCTAAATCGGTAACGCAAGTAATTGGTACATTAATGTACGTGCCATACGCTCCTGCCCTTTCGTGTTAGGGTGCAGACGATCGAAACCCGAATCATAAAAATAGATAAGTTGTTCCTCAATCATCGGATTCATCCCTGTCACCGAGTTAAAGTCTATCACAGGAAGCCCCCAGAGATTACCGGCTTCTTTGACTGCCTGTACATAAGCGTCCACATATTCACCGCAACTATTCTGGTAGTTCTCATCCGGCTGCACGTTCGTTTCTCCGAAATTGGCAAACGCACGATGCAACGGAGTCAGCAGAATGATTTGTTTATCAGGAAACAGCTGTTTCATCCGCGTTATCCCTATATTGATACGTCCTTTATAGGTATTACTGTCCATTACAGGGGTTCGTTTCTTGCGGGTCTCCATTTTCTTCATTTCGCCACGGGCCGCCAACACTTGTTCTTCCGTTTCCGTAAACCATTCGCCAATAGGTATACCGGCATTAAAATCATTCGTACCCATCAGGACAATGATTGCATCCACTTCCTCTCCATGTTCTTTCATCAATTGCTCCGCCTGCCGGGGCACATCGTTCCATTGTCGCCCGCTTATTCCATATACATAAGGAGTAATCCCCAACCATTCTTGTAGAAAGTCCCAGTACTTTTTAATCTTATTACCATAGCAGTTAGGATCTGTAATAGAATCTCCTATATATCCTACCTTCTTCCCTTGCCACGGATGTTGAACCCACCCGCTATGACTGTTCTCACCGGAGTTTACGACTTTAGAAGCTTGACTCTGTCCATGCAGAAAACAAGTACAGAATAATAGAGCTGTACACGTTAGTAATAACTTGCTTTTCATTGGTATTCTATATTAAATGAGACATTTTTATTCAATAGACAGCAAATGTAACTCAAAAAAATTAAGTATGGACACAAACGTTATATTTATCTCTTATCTCATTTAGCAGACCTTTTATCATCAGCCTTATAATATTCATTTAAAATCATTTTAAGATATTGCCAACCGGCATTCACAACAGATATAATCTTGCCCGATTTATCTAGTAGACCCCCAAAAGGAATACCCGTTATAGAATATAACTCCCGTATACGTTTATCATCTTCTTTACCGGCAATACATAATTCAGGCCATAAATTCTCTTTCTTTGCCAATACAGACAACCAAGAAGCCGTGTTTACATCTAATGAAATCCCCAGAATGCCAAACCCTCTATCTTTATATTCCTGATATAACCGGACAAGATGTGGTTCTTGAGCACGACAAGGACCACACCAGCTTGCCCAAAAGTCCAAAAATAATAATTCATTCTTACCCACATAATCTGATATCCTCTTTTCGTTACCCAGCGAATCAATCAAAGTAAAATCCATAAATTGTTTTCCTGCAAGAAATTGTTGAGCTAACCCTTTCTTTCTAATTTGATATTCTGATTTAACATCACCACGACATTTATCTCTGTCGGATAACATCTCATACAATTCATCAAAATAAGGATCATAAATATCGTTTGCTTCCCGAAGAAGTAATCCACGTCCCAACCCATTATGAATATGCTTCTTTTTGAATCGGTATTTATATTCACACAATTTTAACTCCATATCTTCCACATCCTCCTTGTTTTTTAAAGCTACACTTATTTGACGACGATATTCTGCACACGAATCAAGAAACTGTTGATATTCCAAAGTTAATGGAGAGCAAACTACGGAATTATGTTTCAACTCTACTTTGATAGGGCCACTCTCTAGATAAAGTTCAGCTGACAAAACTGTATCCGGATAATTACCCAAAGATATTATAGATTTTTCATAGAGATATTCCGGCCCAACAAAGCCAAAACAGCCATTCTCTACATAAGTGGAATCTACGGAACGAATTACATTACCAGTAATAGTAAAAAGCGTAACTAAAGCACCATTATATTTCGAATCTACAGTACCTTCTATGTGAAAACAAGAATTTTGACCGCAAATATTCCATGAACACGCCAACAGACAAAATAATAGTATATATTTATTTACTTTCATCGCTTTCTTCTTTTTTGTACATTAAAAGTCCGTTTCTATATTTCTCTCCAAAGTGTTTTATTGCGTCAAGAGGATCCATAAATCCATTCACAAACTTATACAGTTGTCGTCCTTCTTTAAAGATAACCGAATGATGTACAAGTTTACCGTCCAGCATAAAAGAGATTCTTTCAACCGGATAATTGAAAGCTAAAGAGTCTATAACTGTTATTACACTATCACACCTCTCAGGCGAACTGTGGCTCTTTGACATAACATTTAATGCTAATATGCAAAACAAGGAAAAAATCAAAATCACTCTCATATATTCATATTTAAATAACAACATATAATCTAAAAAGATATTATTCGAAACCGGATGTATATTTTCATTCATCTGGCATTTTAAAAGTGTAAGGAAAATCTTCTTTCATTGGATATGTTTTCTCTGATTGAAAGAAGGCGCGATTTAGTTTAAACCCATAGGTCTTTCCTTTCTCCAGCTTACTTCTATCTAATATAATACAAAAAGTATATTTATCTTTCCAAAACGGCTGATAGTCTGTATAAGGTGGCGATATTTTTTTATCATCCAACGGCCTTATACCATAAGCACCAAACATAGGTTTAGAGAAACGTATTTGTATAGTATCAATACCTAAAGGTAATATGCTATTTGAAATAGGAAATATATCTGTAATATAGGGTTCTTTATTATCGTACTCTTTCAATACATTATCAAAATCAGATGCCGTATAGTTGACAAAACTTACTATCTCAGGCATAAAATCCTTAATGGTAGAATACAAATTACGATGATTACGAAAATGTTCCATAAACGTCATGCTTCTTTCCATCCAGATAAAACCTTCATGTTGCCTCCATGCAGTTAAATGTGTAGCAGTGAATCCCCTATTAGGGTTATCTTTAAAATACATGATAGTCAATAGGTTGTTAAACCATTCTATCATCGTTGAATTGGTACTTCCATAAGCCAGTTTGGCCATCTTTTCTTTCACGTGAGGATAAATTATTTGCGAAGCAGAATCAATCTGAGACCAATATTGAGCAAGGCAAGGATTAGTATAGTGGTGTAACAACTCATGTACAATGACAGTTATAAGGAATCTACTATACGCCGGGTTTCCTTCTTTATCGGTACTACATCCAATAACAATTCCACGTTTTTCTCCCTTTGTTATTCCATTAAAAGCATAATTACCAGGTCCATTACAAAGAGATGCAACCACTATTGTATTTTCAGGTCCTTCGCCAAACATAGATTTAAACCACTCTGCATTTAGATCGACAAGAATAGTATTCAATCTAGTTTCAGCTATATCATATAAGCCACGATGTAGTGTATAGAAATCCTTAAATTTTGTTTGTCTATAAAAATCATTCAATAAACGGACAAATGTTCTGAAACTTTCCTCTGTCCACCTACTGTCAATCATACTTATCTTTGATGCGTCACATTGTGGATCAATAATCACTTTCCCTCTCTTTATCTCAATACATCCAGTTGCCGCAGGTACAGCATCATAAGCTATTCCTTGCTCCTCTCTTATCTTTTTGATGTAAGAGATGAGCTTATGTTCTCTATATTTTGAGAAGTAATTATCAATATCGGCTGTATAACCAGGGATAGTATTATTTATATACTCTTCCGCACCAGCCAATCGAAATGCAATACTTGTCAACTCAAAGCTTTCTTTTACTTGGCTTTTAACCTGTGCTGATATATTATTAATCGCACACAATAACATTATTGTCCATAAAGTTGTTTTCATATATTGTCTCTTTATAACTATTTAATAAGCATATCTAACTCTTTCAACTGCACATCCCCTATATGCTCCCACTTAGCAACGACTTTTCCTTCTTTATCAATCAAGACATAAAATGGAATAGCATCACAATTGTATAGGTACGACAGGTTATTCTCCTTTTCATCTTTCTCATTCGTCTCAGAACTTAAAATTTGTGGCCAAACATTCAGGTTGTATTTTCTTATAGCCTCAGACCAACTATCCTTGACTCTATCCAATGATATACCAATAATAGTCAATCCTTTCTCATTGTATTTCTTATATACTTCTTTCATTTTAGGAATCTCTTTCAAACAAGGCATACACCAACTTGCCCAAAAATCCAATAATACAAAAGTCTTATTCTTATAATTAGCCAATTCAACCATGTCTCCAGAAATACTTTTTCTGATGAAATTAGGAGGGGTATCACCTATGGAGGTTCTTTTTAAGAGATCTCTTCTATCCTCTTGCTCTTCAATTTCTTTGAGAGCCAATTGCCCCATTATACTGTTTTTAGTTAGCTCGGGCAATTTGTTATAAATGGAACGAACAGAGTCTATACAAATAGTCCCTCTCTCAGAAATAGAATATAATAAATCCGGAATTATTTGAAAAGAAGGGTGTTCTAATGAAAAATTCCAACGTATTCTATCCATCTTATTATGATTGGCTTTATTTATTGCAACAACATTATTTATACTATGATAAAGCGAATCTTTCATTGGAGCACCCTCCTGCATTGTATATATTCTATTCGATAAACAAATTACACTATCCAATAACTCAAAATAAAATTCCATATAAGGTTGCAATTGTTTTCGAAGTTCAACATTTTCCCTTTCAACTGTTGTACCCTCCAAACGATAGCTATAAGGTTTGTTACCGTCAAGACACAGTTGCATTTGAGTTGGCTCAATATATATACAAATAAATCTATTCGAGAAATCCAGCCGTGCAGCTGTCACTCCTTCTATATCTCCTTGAAACATAAACTCACCATTGGTTACTTTCGTAGAGTCTACAATATCAATCCATTTATTTTTTTTCAGAACAGTATATGATAATTCTATCTTCGTGCCTTCTTCCATATTTGTTGTCATACATCTCAACAAGAAGGTAGAAGCATAAATATTATTGCCGATCAACAGTACAGTGAGAAATATGATATGAAAAATTATATTATTTACCATGATATCCACAATTTATAGAAACAACGATTTTTAAACTTCTCTATTTTCTTCATTCTTTAATCCCTTCTGTTATCACTTTCCTTATCGGCATCAGGAACCTTTCCAATAAAGATATATCTTCAGTGATAATATCCGCCTGCCCTTCCATTTCCGGCAAGAAAGGCAGTTCCTTGTCATAGCTGGTTCGTAACCCGTTCGGAAGCTGAATGTCTACCATATAGCTTTTAACATTTTGTCCGTCTACTACCGGTATTAAAGAAATATTTTTCACCGTTCCTTTCACGATTCCAAATTCTTTATCCGGATAATTACTAAAACGTATGTTCACTTTCTGCCCTTTTCTTACCTTGCCCGACCTTTCTGTTGGCAACAGCGCCTTGCCGATAATCTCCCCCTGATTGGTAGGCACAATATTAAAAACGATATTTCCTGCCGTCACGTTCTGGTTGTTTGTCCAATACTGTGTCAGAGTAATCTCACCGTCTACCGGAGTTATTAACGCATAATTGATCTCCCAGGCATCTATTTCAGCCCTTAATTGGTTGATGAGCGAACGCAACTGTGTTTCCAGTTTATTCCTCTGATCCAGATATTGGTATTCCGTATCATACAGAGATTCCTTCATTTGTGCCAGTTGAATCTGGAGATTCTCCAAAGAACGGTCCATGTTTTCTGCCGAAAGCGAGGATTGCAGATACCTGCTGTAAGATTCCTCCACGGCTTCTTTAGAAACAAGCCCCTTGACTCCCAGCAGAGAGTCTCTGGCGTATTGCTGATGAGCAATCTTCGCCTGTGCCACCGATAATTCTTTCTGTTTCAACATATTTGTATAATAAACCTCATTCTTGACAATCCGCACTTTCACCAAATCTACCTTTTTCAAATGGTACGCCAACTCCCTAAATTGCCTGTATTCGGACATCGACAGGTAGAAAGACGAATAAAGGGATTGCAAGCTACCAAGCTGAAGCTGTCCGGAAGGCACCAAAGCGATAGTGTCCAGATTACTCTCCGCCTGTTGGAGCAACTCCTTCAGCCGGATTATATCCTCTGTTTTGGCGGGGTTCTCTATCACTGCAAGCAGCGCATTTGCTTTTACTTTTTGATTGTTCTCAACATACAGTTCCTGCAGCTTTCCCGAACTCCTCGCCACTACGGCGGACACGGGCGTAGTTCCGGTCAGGGTCACCGTAGAACTGATGATATCCGGATATTTGAACACGGCACTGCCTACCAACAGCATAAGAACAACACAGGCTGTCATCGTTATTCCCCAACGAATAATCCATGCGGGAACAGTACTCAAGACCTCATTGAACTCTTCGCTTCTTAATTCTATCTCCTGTCTCTTGTCTTCCATACGCTATACCCCCAGTTCCAGTTGATTCTTCACCAATGTGTAGTAAGCCCCCTTCTTTGCCGTAAGTTCCTTGTGAGTTCCCGACTCGATCACTTTTCCGGCTTCCATTACGACGATATTGTCCGCATTCTGTACCGTACTGAGACGATGTGCCACTACCACCACCGTCTTGCCCTTATAAAACCGCGTCAGATTATCCAGAATAATCTTTTCATTGTTGGCGTCCAGGGCGTTGGTAGCTTCGTCGAAAAACAGAAACACCGGGTTCTTGTAGATAGCACGGGCTATCAGTAACCGTTGCTTCTGACCCTGGCTCACACCGTTTCCCTCCATACCAATCCTGCTGTTGTACTTTTGCGGGAGTGATTCGATAAATTCTTTGATGTTGGCCATTTCCACTGCATTCGACAACTTCCCGGTATCTACCGACTCCTCACTGATAGTAATGTTTTTCGCAATAGAGTCAGAAAAAAGAAAGCCTTCCTGCATCACGGCTCCGGTGTTTTGCCTCCACAAATGGGGATTAATGTCTTTAAGCGAATAATTGCCCACTTTGATGTCTCCCTTTACCGGCTCATAGAATCCTAACAGCAGTTTGATGACAGTTGTCTTGCCACTACCGCTAGCACCTACAATAGCAGTTACTTTATTCTGCGGAATGGTGAGATTCAGATTTTCCAGCACATAGTCCCTTTCGGCACCGTCGTAACTGAAACACACATTCTCCAGCGTAATGTCCCGGTTCTCAGGAAGCACATTTATCTTATCGTTCACCGACGTCATTTCCTCCTCTTTGTTATTAATCTCGTTCAGCCGCTCAAGACTTATTTTGGCATCCTGCAATGACTGACTGAAACTTATCACCTGACCGACAGGACCGGATAATTGCCCGATGATGTAACTGACAGACATCATCATACCCAGGGTTATCTCCCCGTCCACCACCGCTTTTGCCGACAAGAAGGAGATAAGAAGCGATGTAGTCTGGCTGAAGAATATGGAACCGACCTGCTGGGTCTGCCCCAGCGCAGTACCTTTGATGCTAATCTTAAATAGTTTCACTTGTATGGATTCCCATTTCCAGCGCTGTTGTTTCTCGCAGTTGTTCAGTTTGATTTCCTGCATGCCAGTGATGAGTTGAACCATGTTGCTTTGATTGGCCGAGGCCTGGGCGAAACGGGCGTTGTCCAGTTTGCGCCGGTAACGCATGAAAGACAGGATCCACAGCACATACAAGGTATTCCCCACCAGAAAGACAATTAATATGGACAGATTATAATAGGCCATGATACCGGCGAAGATAAAGAAGTTGAAAAAGGAAAAGAGGGTGGACAACGTTGTTCCGGTCATGAACGACTGGATACGCGCATGGTCACCGATCCTCTGCATGATGTCACCAATGTTCTTTGCGTCGAAAAAGCGGATAGGCAACCTCATCAGTTTGGCAATGAAGTCGGAAATCAGGGTAATGCTTATCCGTGTATTCATGTGCAGGCTGATCCAACTTTGAATGAAACCGACTCCCGTTTGGGTAACTGACAGCACCAGCTGTGATACCAGTATCAGTGTGATAAAGTTCAGGTTATTGTTTCCGATACCCTGATCGACCATGGCTTGTGTCAGGAAAGGAAGGATAAGCGAGAAAACACTTCCCAGCAGCATTCCGATTACAAGCTGGAACAACTGTGACTTGTACGGGAACAGGTATCGCAGATAGAAAGAGAGGTTTTTCTTTTGCTGTTCCCGATCATCTATGCGCTCGTGAAATTCGGGTGTGGGAGCCAACAATAGAGCGAACCCAGCTCCCTTCCCTTCCTCTTTGGTACTAATCCAGCATTTCTCAAATCCGGCTTTGTCAATGGGATACTTCCCCTTGGCAGGATCGGATATGCTGAAGGTGTAATCTTCCGCTGTCTTGGAAAAAACTTTCCTTTTCTTTTTGACGTTATACAACACGACAAAATGGTTCTGATTCCAATGAAGGATACAGGGTAGAGGGACATCCTCAACCAGTTGCTGAAGGCTGATACGCACTCCCTGCGTTCTCATACCTATACTTTCGGCGGCATCGCTGATACCTAACATGGATACTCCCTGACGGGTTATGAAGCTTCTTTCCCGCAAATTTTGAAGGGAATAGCAGCGACCGTAGTATTTGGCAATCATGCGAAGACAGGAGGGACCGCAGTCCATAGAGTCAAGTTGCTGGTAGTGAGGAAAAGGTTTCATCATCGATTTTATTATTTATCAAGCATATTTCAATCTATTGAAGACAACAAAGCTTCATACCCCTTCTTCATTTGCTCTGTACTATAATAATTACGGTATATCTCTTGCGCATTCCTACCTAAGATTCTTCTTAGCTCTTCTGAGAATAACAACTTATCAATTGCTTTTGCCAAGTTACAAGAAAATTCCTCAGAATCTTCTCTTTTACCAATTGGGGCTATTAGCGCATTTACTTCATCTTGAAACATATTCCGTATACCAAATCCATCAGATGCAACAACGGGAAGCCCATGCATCATCATTTCAATCCCAACATACGGACACTGCTCATAATAAGAAGGAATCACGCCAATATCAGCAACAGAATACCACTTTTCTAGTTCCTTCTTATTTATTAATCCAAGAAATGACACATGCGTAGCAAAACTTGAAGAAACATTTATCAGATTTTCAATTCGATTACTATTATCAGAACCTATAACAACCAACCGAATGTTACATTTTTTTCTTAGCACCGAATGAAAAGCATTCAATAAAGCATACATCCCCTTTTGTTTAGTAGGTCTTCCCACATAAAGAATTATCTTCTCATCAACTGAAATAAATAGATCTTTCCTTAACTCTTCCTTATTATAATGCTCTATATCATTCTTCTTTCCTCTAAACCCATTGGGTATCAAAAATATCTTCTGAGTAGGAAGAAAATAAACAGTTCGTAATAAATCATAAGTATCTTGAGATAAACATACGACTCGATCTACCAGCTCATATGTTTTCATTTCTTTTACATAAAAATCTAGAACTGACTTTACATTTTTTTCTATATCCTTCTTCTTTTCAATAATTAGTTTGTATTTATCCACATCCCCCATACATATAGAGGTCCAACCCAAATCATGAATGGTAAAAACAAGTCTAGATAGCGGATAATTCCTTTTCATTATTTCAACTAATTTTTCACAAGGAGAATGGTTTACAAAAAATAAGTTATCAGATGAGTCACGAATATATAGTCTGAGAAACTTAATGATTATCTCTGCATTATGAGTAAACTCTCCCACACAAAAAGGCGGAAATAATAATCTTTCTATTTCACCGTATTTCCCTCTTTGTACCGCAAATTCCTTAATATTTGCATTAAATGCCAGAATACAAACGTCTGTATTCAACTGTTTCATACAATAGTGAAATTCTCTAAGAAAAGAACCTATACCATTTTTCTGTGAACTAATACATTCATCAAATACATAAACTTGTTTTCTCATATAAATAATTGTTTTAACAATAAGCCTGCTAGTCCTTCCTTGATACCTAAAGGAGAATTACTCAATAATTCTTGTTCCATTATCTGAGAATCTACAAATTGCATAAGATCTAGCGGATAGTTTAAAATCAATCGATTCTCATACCAGTCCATATATTTACTACTCAATTGAATAAAAGAAGTTTTCTTATTATCATGAATTAATATTTTTATTCTCTCATATAAATCAGAAAAGTACATCGCATCAAAAGGCAAATAATGTTTTTCAACATTCTTATCACATATATGTATCAAAACATAGTGCAACAATCCTTCTAAACCGTTTTCCAAAGATGTATCACTTATTCTTCGAAGATCAAATGTCATCATCTTCTTATCAATATCTTCACAAATCTCGACACTATCCCCTTCTACAAATCCATTTTGGAGCAGATACTCAACTCCCCAACCTATCCCAGAAAGACCAGACATGAATCCCATATCCAATCCCTTATGAACATTTTCTAAAACATCATCCAGTAATTCGCTCATATAATCATAATATATTTCATTATGGGTAGATTTATATAAGTGAGCAAATGCAATGACAATCCCCATTTTACCATTCAACAATCCAATATCAAAAACGAATTTTGACCTTAACATCAAAATATGCAGAATTCTATCTAGATAAGATATTTCATCATAAATCACCATTTTTACATGAGTCTCCATTATTAGCCTTATAATATTCATTTAAAATCATCTCCAGATGTTGCCAACCAACATTCACCACATCCACAATTTTACCAGATTTATCTATCAAAACTCCAAAAGGAATACCTGTTATACAATATAGTTCTCTTATACATTTCTCATCCTCTTTATTAATAATACATAAGTTAGGCCACAAATTTTCCTTTTTTTGCAAAATTGATAACCAAGAAGTTTTACTAGCATCCAAGGAGATTCCTAATATTCCAAAATCTTTATCTCTATATTTCTGGTACAAACGAAATAAATGTGGCTCTTGAGCACGACAAGGAGCACACCAACTTGCCCAAAAATCTAAAAACAGCAATTTATATTTACCTATATAATCTGATATTTTCTTTTCTTTACCCAGTGAATCCACTAATGTAAAGTCTATAAATTGTCTTCCTTTCAATTGCAATCTTCTATTCCTTTTCTCCCAATATTCATATTGAACTTTGACATCTTCTCTCGATCTATCCCTATCAGATAACATCTCATAAAGTTGAGCAAAATATGGATCATCAGAATAACTTACATCATCCAAGAAGATACTCCGACCCAAAACATTATGTATATGCTTCTTCTTAAAAATATATCGATAGAAAAAAAATTGATCATAAAGTTTCTTTTTTAAAACAATGTCTTTTTCTATACTAAACTGCTTCCAAAGCACACGGCAAGAATCTTGAAATATTTTATAATCATCCATTAATGGAGAATGAACGGATGACATTTCTTTTAACTCAACTGATATATTCCCTCCTTCTAAAAACACTTCAGCAGATAAAACCGTATCTGGATAATTACCTAAAGAAATAAGGGACTTTTCATATAAATATTCCCAACCTTCAAAACCAAAACGACCATTTTTTACATAAGTAGAATCTACTGTCCTAACAATGTCTCCTGTAAATGTGAAAAGCGTAATCAAAGAATCATTATATTTTGTATCTACAGTTCCGATAACTTTAAAACGACTATCTTGCGCATAAAGTTTAAATGAACACAATAAGACAAGCAACAAAACATATTTATTCCCCATCCTTGTTTTCTCCTTTCTTCTGATAAATTAAAATTCCTTTTCTATACTTCTCACCAAAAAACTTGACAGATTCAAAATGCGAAAATGCCCCTCTGATCATAACATATTCACTTTTCCGCATTCCTGTTTCAGGATCAAATACGACTGACCAGCAAACAACTGTATCATTTACGAAAATTGTCATATCTCGTACATCATAAGAAAATGACAGTGAATCAATCTCCTGTTTCACCCTTTCCGTATACTTCTGAGGAAATACCATTCCTCCTCCCCAAAAGCATAACAATAAAATAAAAATATACTTCATAACTAGCACTATTATCATACAAGAAATAAGCATCAAAATATTCACAGCTAAAAGTATCTGCTTGAGAATATTTCTACAAGGAATTCCCCTCCTGTTATTATCTATAAGTAACAACAATAATTTAACTCTCAAGCAGATTTAAGCTTCTAAATAGACCTATAACAAGGACCTTATTTACACATACAAGACACTACAGCAGAAGAGTGGTCTCCCGACCATGCTATATCTTTCTGACATGTTTGTTTAGGAGTATTACCTGTCACAGTTTCCGTCAGACATCGCCCACCACATTTAACATTATCATTCAAAATACCAGTACCTTGGTCAACTTCAACAATGCCACCACTTCCTGCAGTAACTCGGCACAAATCGTCCGCATATTGCCCTCCAAGAATCATTTTCATTTCCTGAGCATCCATAAATTTAATGTCACTCAGTTTAATTTTACTCAACTTCTTCATACAATAAAAGCTTAATATTCCGTAGATTTAATTTAATATTAATTCAAATCTTCACAGCACTACGGTTTAACTATAAAGATTGAATATCCTTATTATCGACAAAATATACGATATCTTCTATACGATAGTTACGCGGTAACATATATCCATTAACCCAAATAGTAGGAGTTACTGTAATCCCAGTTTCTTCTTTCCATTTATTATGTCTCTCAAATTCTTCGTTTACATTCTCATCTTCTAGATTTTGCGGATAGCACTGATAAAAATCATCTTTCTTATATTTGCCTCCAGTAAACCAATCATGGAATATTACATTCACTTCTTCCATTGTATGATTTAAATAAACCGCTATTAGTTGTTTGTTACTTTTCCCCAGTTCCTCATTAAAAGAAGAAAAAATATACTGAATACAAATTTTCTCACCAACTTTGTTCAAAAGATTTTCAACCCGTCTATGCATAAATCCACAAGGCTCACAATGTGGATTAGTTAAAATCGTTATCCATATCTTTGCTTGTGGATTCCCAAAAAGAATTTTAGAATTAGTTATATCAACTTTGTGATATAATTGTGTTTTCAATATAGCAGCAATCACCTCATCTCTCATTCTTAGACTGTTTGTTTGTTGAACCAAATTCTGAATTTTAGAATCTAAACCTAACTTAGGACAAATGAAACTAACCACCAAAATCAAAATGGAATAAATACAGCCAACAATAAAAAGCGATTCTATAGAAAACAATAGAACTGCAGGGATAAACCCTCCAATCAAATACAAAACAAATAAAAGCCAAAATAGAAGTTGTATCACCAAACAAAGCGGACACCATTGTTTTACTTTCACTTTTTGATACCAAATACTCCAGAAACTAAAAATTAAAGTACAGCATCCAATTAAAACTGAATATTCCATTAAAAAAGGAAACCAAAGAAAAATAATTAAATTAGAACAGAAATAACCAAATCCTATTTCACTCCAACTAATCACACCCCACAGTTTCGCATCTTTTGACTCTAAAATATTATTACAATCACTTTTCTTAAATAATGAACATATCTTATCAGCATATTGACTTTGAATATGAATTTGTTTCATTAATAATAATGTACAAACGTACAATCCTAGTAAATTGAAAAACAAAAGTAGAAACCTTATAATACTTGAGAAAACTCCCGCATCAACACATGAAAACACCAAAAGACTACTTGTTATCACTAATAATAATAAAGTTTTAACTCGATCCTTCCATTCTCTCCGATAATTTTGAATGTAATTCTGTTCTATGGATTCTTCTTCCGCCTCAGCGATTAACACTATTCCCGACCAAATATTTTTAAAATAATCAACTCCAATATTAATCTGTTTATTTTGCCACAAATAAGATATCTTCTCATTATCTTTTTCATAGACTAAAACAAATTCATTTCCTGCATAAGCAATAAAAGGTACTTCTAACTCCTTTAATCCACTCTCTTTGTTTAAAATCTCAATTCCAGCATTTGGTATTTTATATTCTGAAAGCATTTTTGATAAACCAAAAAGAGAATATTTATAAGGATGCTCATTATATAATTTATCCGCATATTTTTTAGTATGCTTTACATTTAACAAGTCAAGATACGCCGATAAAATTGTCTGACTTTTATTCAAAAAAAAGAATGTTCTCATATAGCTATTACGATATCAATTTTACATTTCTGTTTTATTTAACAATTCAATCCTATTTTTCGCCAACATCACCATTCTTATAAAAGCATGAACTTGTTGTTCGTTAATTAATTTCTTCATTCCGCCAGATAAAGGCTTCTTCTTCCATCCCAGAAGCACATTATACTTTGATATATCCTGACAATATTTCATTATATCATCAGCTAAACTTTTGGGAGAAGCATAATTTCTTACATCTATAAAAGCACGTTCTCCAGGAGAAAACATCTCAATATTAGGTGCGCCAAGATAAACAGGAACCGAGCCAACAATTAGCGGCTCAAAAAACTTCTCTGTCACATAATCTTTACTCACTGCATTTTCAAATGCAATAGTAAACTTATATTGCTTTATTACATCCAGTTTAGTAATATATCCTCTATCTTCATCCAAGGCACAATTCCTTCTCCAGCTACCATAAGAATCAATAGGTAAATATTCCATTAATTCAGACAGATATTCCAACCGATGACTATTGTTTACAGAACTAGATATAAACATACACACATCTTTGGTCTTTTCACAAGGCGGAGTAAACAGTTTCTTCTTGAAAGTATAATCATAATATGGTAGCACAATATCCGAATCCAAATGATAAGTCATCCAAAGATCAAATATATCTTTCAATTCGTCAGAAAACATCCAAGGATAATTGACTTCACTTTCATAGCTCCACGCCACCCAAATCTGATGTTCAGGCTTTTCAAGATCATCTTCTAATTCGTTATATAAGAAAGGCAAATTGAACACTACTACATCGGCAATTGGCATTTTGTCCCGATCATAAGTAAGATGTATATCGCAAGGCAAAATCTGCGACAATTCATCCATTCTCAATTGATCGTAAATAGAGAATCTTGTACGGCGTATCTTCTGATAGAAAAGGATTAACATATCAATTTTGTTTTTCATAATATTATACTTATCCTGTGTTTCAAAGTTACAAAGTCATCCATTAATTTCCAAAAAAGAAGATAGACATTTTCAAAAAATATACCACTAATAACCAGCAAGTTACATACAAATATCAAAATTCAATGGACATCACAAAAACCTATTATACAGAAGAATCAAATTAAGTAACAAAATAATTGTTCAAATGTAATAAGCACCTAATCATATTACCCTCAATAAGAAAGGAAATAAAGATAAGGTGTTTTACATTCTTGGAATAGGTATTTCTTCTAATAAACAATCACATTTTAATCGTATTATCCCTATAGTTTATAAATATTAGCCAAGCAATTGGGAAAGGCTTACGAGTGTGAATAAATAAGCTAGCTATTGTCAGCAAATTAGCCCACAACTATAAATAAATTTGTTCACAATAGTTAGCTCCTCCAAAGCATTAAAGAAAAACATAAGAATCATTAAGCATTAATGTATACTATATAGAAGATAAACAGTATACAAATGGTTACTTTGAGAATATATCAGTCACTATATCCACCATATCCGTCATTTATGTGATGAAAAAGGCACAAATATGCAGAAAGAATGATAATGTCGATTTACGTACAAAAAGATGATATCACATTAATAATAAATAAGTTACGGTTAAATAAGAAAAGTTTCATCCTGAGAGCAAACAGTTACTATCAGGCTACTCTAACAGTTACCCTCATAGCTACATTCCCCATGAATAAAGTAATGCAGACTATTAGTGAGAGTATGAGGGTAAAATTGATAAAAACTTTTTTTGTAGCAGCGACTTCTTATATTGGTTTACAAACCAAAACTCTCTACTATCTCATTTCATAGCAAGTATCCTGATAGCCTTTTCTAAAGATATTGTATGTGAAATCGCCAGCTTATCCTTTAAACGCTGCTTACGTTTACTCAAACTTTGAGATGAAATACCAAAGAAAATAGCTTGATTTCTATGTTTTATTCCTATATAACAGAAATAACAAAGAGCGATCTCCTCTTCCGATAAACAATTATAGTCAGCCAACCAATTTTTCAAAGCATCTCCATAAAGGATATCCATAAGGATAAATAACTGTCCCCATTCCTCAGCCACTAATTTATGACAAAGAGTTTTCGGAGATAGAATAATACACATCAGTATATTCACGTATTTATGATACCCAAAGAATCTTTCATCATCTAAATTACAGTTTTCCGATATATAAATAAGATTTGTGTTCATGTGCTTTCTTTTTGTTTTACTTGTTAATTTTTTCGTCCGATTCCGGTAGTTTATGAACTTCACTCAATTTTTACCTTGAATACTCCCCTGATATATCTCATTTTCAACAGCCATGCTTTAAATCTATTCTGAGGCTGTAAAATCATAAGATAATCATAGAATGACAGAAGATATTCACAATGTGTTGCCGCTTTACGATAATGAGTGATTATATTCACCTGTGCATTGGAAGCAATGGCTAATTTCAACATGTGCTTGTGATAGTTCATATAAATTCGATCTGTAATCTCATCCTCCACCGTATGAATAAACCGGATACATGAATCGAAATCTATTATTGGAGGAGTATCGGAAAAGTGATAGATAACTGTAGGTTTTATCCTAGGAAAGATTTTATATTTACGACTATACCGGATTACAAAATCATAGTCTTGGTGCCGTTTTAGTGTCTCATCCCATAAGATGTCTTTTGCACTCAAAGCAGTCATTACAAGTGTAGAAGTCTGCGCACCATATCCTGTAGAAAGCAAATAATCAATCACAGTCTCGTCCTCACCTACAGGGCGAGCCGTAAATATGGAATCTGTTTCACCTCTAAGAATCAAACTACCATAAATACAGTCAGCCTTTTCTTCCAACAACATACTGACAGAATCTTCCAAGTGCGTTTCCAGCCACTCATCATCTGAATCGAGCATGGCAATATATTCTCCACGGCTATGATTGATACCATAATTACGAGCTACATTGGCATTATTATGTTCTTCTAAACGATAGTAGAATATACGAGGATCATTTATAGCATTAATAACCGGGAAGAGTTCCATATCGGAACCGTCATCAACACAAAGTGCCTCCCAGCATGAATAGCTCTGTTTGCATACACTCTCGAGCGTCCTTCGGAGTTCGGTAGAGTTGTAGCAAGGAATGATGACTGAGACTAACGGTTTGGGTGTGTTTTCCATAGTATTATATGTCTATTTTGTACGCATCGTCAACCGGATATATCCGTCTTTCGACTGCTCCTTCAGTGAAATACCGATACGTTTATAGGCTGGAGAGTTCACCTCAATCGTTTCAGAAGTAAACGCGACTTTGCCAGACGCTTCAATCGTAACGGTCATCTGTTCTGTGCCGGTAGTAAGCAAGAGATGTGTATCATCAATAATTTTCCAGTTGGCTTGTGTTGTTATGGCTGTTTCGAACCGGATAGGTGCATTGGCCGTAAATTCGTCACCCACAGTAAAGCTACCTTTCCCTTGACGGTCATAGACGAAAGTGCGAACCAACTTATCCAGACTGGGGTGGAATAAGCCGAAGTATAGTCAATACTAAGCAAATCTTTTACGTCCGTAAATTCTTTCTTGAGTACAATGGCGCTCGCTTTGGCACCGGAGGACTGTGTTTTTCCGTCTACTACCGGAACTGGGTGACCGAAAGAACCTTTGATCTTATACTTCTCGGGAGCTTCCGCACTAAAATAATCACCCGGATAAGAGAAAGGACCGCCTTGATCGCCGACCATAGTGCACTTTCCTAGAGCGACGGCATAAGAGCCGATGTCATTATGGTTATGATTTTCGGCATTATTACCCCCTTTGGCCGAGACAGCCAACGTACACGAGCTGCCCTTGGCAGGACGTGCAACCAAGATTCCTGCCTTTTCATAATACGCCCGCAAAGAATCGGAACCTTCCTGCAATGCCTGACGAATGCCGTCTGTCATTTCCATTTTCCATACCTGATGAGGGAACAGCTCTATGAGATAAAGAGAGAAATTATTGCCGGAAGGGAGAATATATTTTTCTTCCGCAGAGGTGATACCAAGCGCACGGTCACAGTAATCGAGGATGAACTTATCAGGCGATAAACCGATACGGCAGTCGGAATAAGCAGGACATACACCTTCATTCATCTGTATCTTCCGACCATATTGAGCAATATGCACAAATTTAGGTTCACGGAAGAAATCTATCTTGCCTTGCGTGGCACGGCATACTTCCTCACGCAGCAAGATATATGCACGGAAACCATAATTATAGTAGCCGACCCCTTCGCTGCAATAACCGTCATCGGCATATCCTTTCATACCGTATACATTATATTTCTCGGCTGCGGCAACAAAATAAGCGCGTTCCTCCTTATCCGCCAGCAAAGTGAGGGCAGCACCCGTGACACCTGCCAAACAAACCGAGTTCCAGTTATTTGTAACCGTAAACCACCAGAAAGGCTTTGTCTCTTCCAGGCAACGGTATACAGGACGAAATACTTTCTCGCGGAAAGCACACTGCACGCGGGCCTTTACTTCCGGTGACAAACGGTCGTCGAGCATAGCAACACACTGCGCAATTCCGTTTCCGGCAGTGGCAACTACCAAATCGACATAATAATCTGTTCCATGATAATTATTCAGATTGCGGTCGTGAGCCGGAATCGACCAGGAGTTCTGGTTGCAGAGAGCAACCAGAGCCTTTTCAATAGCAGGAATGTAACGTCTTTTATTCTCCATACATTCAGCCAATGTCAACCGAAACAGATAATGGTAACGGGCATTTATCATATTTTCGCCCGGCAGGCGGACATTGGTTTTGTTCAGATGCAGATACAAGGAGTCAACAAAAGGAGGCATCCCCTTTTTCAGCAATGCAGGTGCTTCTTCTGTCAGCAGTTTTTCTGCCTTGCTACTCTCTTTTACTTTGTTCCAGAAAGTACGGTCTTTATAAGAAACGCCTATTCCTTCCGGTTTATCGGGCAACATTGCAGCAATCTCACGGATACGGTTTTGGGAAATATTCGCATGCTGCCTCGGAGTGTCCTGTGCCATACGGTAAACTTCCGTCCCTGCCATCAGGAAAGCTCCCGGACCGTAGACTTCTGTCATATCGGGAGTCACCTTTTTCGGATCAGCGCCGATAGGTTGCACATATCCCAGTTTACCGTCTTCTCCCACAGCCGACACTAATGCTTGCCAGCCTTTCTCCACCACAGGCATGAATTCTTCTTTTGGCAAAAGTCCTTCGTTTATCCCATAAGCCAGCGCATACACGAAGAAACCGCTGCAACTCGTTTCGGGCGACGGATAAGAAGCCGGGTCAAGCAGACTCGCATGCCAGAAGCCGTCCTTATTCTGCAAAGGAGCAATCCGGCGGCATAGCTTTTGGAACAAGTCCTGATAGAACGGACGGTATTTGCTCTTGGCAGGAAGTTCACGTAAAAGCTCAACGAGCCCTCCGAGTACCCAGCCATTGCCACGCCCCCAGAACACTTTCGCGCCATTCGCCTCCTTCATCGTAAAGTAACGGTGGTCACGATAGAAAAGATTGTCTTCTTTATCAAACAGATAATTGTAAGTAGCTTTATATTCCTTATCCATGAAACGGATGAACTTCTTGTCACCCGTGATATTGTAGAGTTTCATGTAAACAGGAGGTGCCATGAACAGTGCGTCACACCAAGTCCAGTGTTCCAAGGTGGTTGCATCGCCATAGTCCAACTCGAACGAACCGGAAGGAGGATTGGCAATCACCCATTCGGCACGTGCCTGTGTCGGGACAAGCATACTTTTTCTTTTGTACTTTTCATACATATACAAATACATCTGCGAGACACAGATATCGTCAGCATGATACATCCGTTGATTTACCTGCCAGTAATTGCGGTTCCCCAGCCGCAACAGCCATTTGTAGTATGAATCATCTTTATCCGTCTGTTCGGCTATTGCAGCCCAGTGGACAAGTCCCAAATAGAAAGTGGCATTTACCCAATTGAGATCACCGTAAATAGCCTTGTTGTAATGAGCAATCTGCCAGTCGGCCACCCGCCGCATCGACTGCTTCACTTCTGTTTTAACAAATGTCTGCGCAACTGTAGTACACAAATAGCCCATGCATAGGGCAAGGGTTAAAAGTAATTTCTTCATAATACTATAATTTTATTTAAGACAAAGATACCGGGCTTTATGGACTTAATAGAGTCATATTTTCCGTTTAAGCTGCTCTTATCTTCCATAAAGAAAGAAAAAAGCAGCTTTTTGAACAACTCTACTAACTAACCCAATTACTGAACACCCGATCTACGAGTATTCAATCTCTTATCTACTAACAAGCCGTCAATGATCTTCAACCCGAATTTCACTTGACGTTTTGCCTTAAACTTCAAAAGAAATAAGTCAACGGTTCCTTCAAGCGTCTTCTTATTTCCTACATTGACAAAGGTAGGATACAAGGCTTTTGAACCATTGGAATGGAGACGGTCGTAAGTCAGATTCTCCATTGCATTCATGTGTTGCAACTCCACGCCGACAAACTCATAATCCTGTTGATTGTAAGGTAAAGCAAAACTGAATGCGTTGACTGCACGCAGATCAACACCTTTTACCTGAATTTCAATAATCTCATCTTTGTCATATACTTGTTTCGAGGTGCTTATCTCAATCGTACCGTCCACCTTTTCCGTACCACGGTTATCAACACCGCCTTCAAGCTGCGTGGCGACCACCGAAATATCATAAGCGTCAATCAGACCGTTCTTATTGATATCACCATTGCTGATGTATCCTTCAAAATCGGAATCGCCCTTTCTCAGTCCTGTATAGTTGGTATAAGATGTCAGGTCATTGCCGTCAATCTTACCGTCGACGTTAATGTCTCCTTGAAGATAGCTTTCCGTTCCGGGCACCTTGAATACATAGATTTCCTTACCGGAGCCGTAGTTGCCGACTGCTTCCGTAACGGATAGTTTGATATAGCGGGCAGTAGGATGTTGGGTGAAATTGAATACCTTCACCTCATCGTCACGCTGCCATTCAAATGTTCCGGCTTCCGTCCACTGTTCTTTGTTCATACTATAAGAAACGGTTCCTTTCAGCAATGTTCCGTTACCGGCGTTTGTACGTGGCAGATAGTGGAATTTATCCAGTTGGTTGACAGTCACCAGGTCCATAACCAGTTCGAACGGAACGGCTTTTTCCCCGTATTTCGAGTGCCAGATATCTCCGGACTCTACAAAGTCGAACAGACGTTTCACGCCTACTCTTCCTTGCGAAGCGGCCGTACATTCGCCCCTGATACCACGAATAGCAAATTCAAGCGGATCGGACTTGGTCGCAGCACCGAACTCTGTCCAGGCGGAAGCTCCGTCTTTATTGACAGCACGTATTTTAAATGAGTAGGGCGTTTCGGGAGTCAGGTCTCCAAACAGTAGTTCCGTATCCTTTATCGTAGTATATAGCATATTCATAAAGTCAATCTCATAGAAATCGGCATTGGCCACTTTATCCCATGTCGGTTTCAAGGTATAGGCTTCCGTATTGTCGGCAGTAACCCGGGCAACAGGAGCAGCCAGAGTTCCGGAAGTGATCCGATAGCGGTCTTCGGGAATAAAACGGAATCCCTCAATGCGCAATGTCGTAGTATTGGCCGTAATATCGGTGACACCCAGTTTCACCAAAAGTTGCGGGTTCTTGGTGATAACGGTCTTTTCAAACTCGCTTCCCTTAGTCGCAAACCGATTCAGATCGGGAGCCTCATCGTAGAAGAAGACGTTTTCACCCTTTGCAAATTCATCTTTCGAAGCGGCCTTTGTCAGTTTCACTTTTTTCTTTCCCACTTGTGCCGTCACTTTTTTCGGCAGAGAAGTGACATTGATTCTGAACTCTGTAACCTTTTCTTTCACAAAGCCCGTAAAATCACCCTTTGCCGGATGAATGGTCACAGTAACGTCATTCTTGCTGCCAACCTCGGACTCAATATTGGTTGTTACTCCTTTACCCCGTTTGTATTCTTCGGATACACCGTCGTCGTCATATTCGGTAAAAGAACTCTTGCCGTACGGGTAAAGCTCATAGATACGGATTCCTTTATCAATCTCATTTACATTATTATTAGGATTCGTCAGCGGAATAATCGCTCCGTTCTTCACGAATACGGGAAGCTTCCAGAGAGGAGCTGCAAAATTGTTGAGTATGCGGTTCCCGTCGTATTTTTCGCCCGTAAAATAATCAATCCATACGCCTTCGGGCAAGTAAATGCCGTTACGGATATCATTTCCCTGCTCGTCAGCTTTGGTTGCCTGATAGATAGGAGCAACCAGAAAATAAGGCCCGTATAGATACTGGTACTGTGTAGCCGTACCTTGAGTATAGGCATTCGGGTATTCCAGAAACATCGCTCTTATCATCGGCATACCGTCTACAGCTTCCTTAGCGATACTGTAAGCATAAGGCATCAGTTCCGATTTCAGTTTCAGATACCAGCGGTTAATGGAGGTTGCCGGTTCTCCCAAGGCGTGCGGGTATTTCTCATTCGCTCCCCAACCGTCCATGTTCAGTTCCATTGGAGTAAACGTTTTCCATTGGAAATCACGGGTATTCACCTGCACATTCCTGCCACCGAAAATACCGTCCATGTCAGAAGTGATATTCGGCTGACCGGACAGTCCCGAGCCAATATAGGTCGGGATGTGGAAACGGATATATTCCCATACGCCTCCCGTCTGGTCACCCGACCAGATGCCCGCATAGCGCTGTGTGCCCGCCCAGCCGTCAAGGGAGATGATAAACGGTCTGGCGTCACTTCCGTAGTAAGGCATTATATGTCCGACATCGGCTACTCCGTTCAATCCGAAAGAATAGCCGGCACCGACCCAGGCTACATCCGTTTTCAACACGCGTACTCCGGCATCCCTTACTTCTTTCACAATATCTCTCTGCAGCAAAGCGCTCACTCCTTCCTTAGGGTGCAGGTCAGACTGTGTCCACAGGCCGATTTCCACTCCGTTCTGACGGGCATAGTCACCCAGACTTTTCAGATTTTGTATATTACCGTCCAATGTTTCCGTCTGTCCGTAGCCGGCTCCATAGCCGTCGTTCGGAAGCAGCCAGCCCAACGGCATGTCATGGTTCTTATAACGGTCGATTACCGCACGTGCAGAGAACTGATAATTGTTCTTCTCGCCGTTCAACGATTCTTTGATTCCACCGTTGTCCTTCTGGCTCTCTTTATATCGTTTTCCGTCTTCAAACAGAATGCCTTTCTCGTTTTCTGTCCAATAGTCACGGTTATAAGCGTTCAGATGTCCCTGATAGAAACCGAATTTAGGTAACAATACGGGATTTCCTGTCAGTTGGTAGAAGTCATTCAACAGAGCTACCGCACCGTCATTAATCATGTAGAACACATCCAGATAGTCTGATTCGTGAGACAATTTCACCTTTCCCTCTTCGGATGCTCCGAAGTCGTACTTCCCTTTTTTGAAGGTATACCACATCATACCGTAGCCGTTGGTAGACCAGTAGTAAGGGGTAGGAGAGGCGACTCCCCCGTCTGTCCAACTGTTCTGGTTCTCGATAGAAATCACCTTACCCTTATGGGAGAACCGACCGTTCTGAACACCGCCACCGTAGAAGTATTCCTGCGGATTCTCTTTCAATGTCAGGGTTACTTTCCCTTTCTCAAAAAGAGGCGCTTCCAGTTCTTCCACTACAACAGTATTGGTTGCCAGATTAGTTACCTTAAGCAAGGATGTCTTTTTATCCAGCCGGACTTTTATCTTTCCGGTAGTGAGAAAAACAAAATCTGTATTCTCTTCCAAATCCAGCTTTGAAACCGCCTTTCTGGGATTGTCGACTAATATCTGCGCCGCCGGCTTTGCTTGAGGATCCCGGATCACGCTTCCTGAGTTGTCCTGAAATACACGAAAGATATTTTCCCCGTAGAAGTCCAGTGTCATACGCTGGCTATTGGGGAATAGTATTTCAACGGTGGTGGGGTTTATCTTTTTGGCACCGACAATGGGAGACAACACTTCTGTCTCTATCGCATTATTATATAACCTAGCCTGTATTAATGAAGGAGGTAACATCACAGATAGCCCCAATATAAACAAAAGTGATTTCTTCCATCTACTTGTTGTAGTTAGATTTCTCATATATTTTACAAATTAATGAATAATGTGAATCAGTTGCTAAAAATCAGCTGCTATATGCAACTAACAACAGTCACAAACCTAATAATTAAATTTTCTTTCTATTATACTCTTATTTTATTAATCAAATATAGCTTTCTCAGATAGACGTACCACCTGCCTACAATTATTCTTCAATTCAAATACGACTACCCGGTTAATACCTTTAGCTAGTATAGCAGCTGGTACCGGAATAGTCCGCTGAGAAATATTCTCCCAAAAAGAACCTATATACTGCCCGTTTATCCAGACTTCTCCCATTCCCCAGCCCGAAGTATCTAAAAAGATGTCTGTCGGAGTTTCTATCTCAAAAGTACCGCGATAGAAGCAAGGAGACTGTTTTGTTTGACAAGGGGTAAACTGGAGTTCTTCCACGTCACAGTCACGTATCAGGAGAGGTGTCATTTTCCAGTTCTCTATTTCAACATCTTCTAAAGTGATACTCCCGAAAAGTCCCTTGGAATTGTCCAATATCTCAGGTCCATAAGTAATACGTCCTATATTCTCTGCATAAAGTTGCAGATGATGTGTACCCGTAGAAACAGTCAGCTTAATATTCTTCTGATTATCAGTGATCCAGCCTTGTAATCTTCCATCAACATAGACTGAGGCATAGTCCCGAATATTCTCTACCGCCAATATTGGATCCACATCCTCCACAGTAATCTCCGCCTCATATAAAGCATAGCCGAACTCAATGCCCAATTCATTCATCGGCAGCAATCCCTCTGATTCCTGAACATCACCATACACTTGCTCTAAAGCCGCGACTTCCTGCATCGGAATCTCCTGTGCAGATAAAGTCAGTAAGGACAGGCAAAATAAACAACATATAAATAATTCTCTTCGCATAACTATTTTATTAAAAAGGATTGAATAAACTCTTCTTTTACAGTTGCTCGGGGAGCAAATTGGCCACTCTTCACATATTGATCAATACTCTTCAGCAATTGTTGAGTAGCAGGACGTTTATCCAGATCTTTCCGAGTATCAACAGCCAATACCAACAGTTTACCATTGTTTACCCTAGCCTCAAAGCCAATCCCTAGTTTCTGATTGGTTTCATAGCTATCTATTACCTGGATAAACGGACGAAGTTCTTGCGGAGTATCCGTCATATCAATCACTTTTGCATTCGTCAGAATATCCCACCACTGCCAATCAAGATGCTTTTCAGTGATGAAGTCTGCAAACATGGGCTGATCGGCATGAATAAGACAACCCAGTGTCGTTGGTGCCCATTTGAACATAATCGGATTCCAAAAATGATTGTGAAATACAGACTTACGCCCTTTCACTTTGTTCGGCTTCGGACAAAGAACAACTTTTTTCCCTTCTTGGAGATATTGTTTCGCTTTCGCATCATAGGTTGTTGTATATAATACATCAGGCGTTGTCTGCATCAAATCTTTATGATGGGGATAGACCCATATATCCCAACTATTATGAACTTTGTCACCAACGGACAGATGTATGGTTAATTTCTGCGGAGCAGTCACCGAATTCAACATATACTGAAACGTTCCAAGTGGAAAGACACCATAGTTTCCTATTCTTTGTGTCTTCAGTCTGCCGGATTTCAGAACTCTGCCGGAAGCATCGGTAATCCACCACTTAGCTTTTGCACTTTTCAAGATAGAGGGACTATAATTATACACTTCTGCCTTCCCTTCAAAAGTTTCATCACAATAATAGGCTCGTTTAGGAAAACGTAGTAAAGCAACAGTGGGTGCACAAAACTCACGGAACTTTTCAGGAGTAATCAAACCTTTAGACTCCCAAAACGGGTCGAGAATACCAACCGGAGCATATCCCTGTCCTGTAAAATCATTCAAGGCCAGAAGTTGAAAACCGGATTTAAGAGAAGTACGAAGTTCAGCTTCAATAACATCTTTATATTCCAGTACAGTCTGAGCCCCTGATACACGGAAGAAATCATCTGCTTGATCCAACATACCGTTTGCCGCCAATGATTCACGGAAAACTTCAAAGTTTCGAGCTTGAACCGGACCGGTAAAATTTGGAATCTCCTTGAAGTTAGGATATATACAACGCTGTCCCGACTCATGAGAGATCACAGGCACATCAATGCCCAATTCTTTATTTTTATCCCAATCAGTATATGGCCGTCCTTCGTATATAGCCATATGTCCTTTAGGCGTTTGATGAGTGATGTAAAATTGGTCAGACTTCACACGTGTACGGGCTGTCGAACCACTAAATAGCCTGCGTTTGTCACTGACCCTCCCATAATGGGTTAGTTCTTCTATAAAATCAAAATTACCGGTTATCTCATTACCATTACAGTAAAGAACAAAAGAGGGGTGATTACCATATTCTTTCAAGATAGCTTTTTGTTCACGACGGAAAAAGTCATAACGTTTCTCATCCGGTTCGGCATCCTTTCCCCACATCGGCATTTCCACTTCCAGATAAATTCCTAGTTTATCCGCTGTCCGAAATGCCGCAGCAGGTGGACACCAGGAATGGAAACGCATATGGTTCATCCCATAATCTTTCAGAATCGTTAATATACGTTCCCACGAAGCATCATCCACTGGAGCATAACCTGTTTTAGGAAATACTGCATTTTCTACTGTTCCACGCAAATGTACCCGATGACCATTAATCAGAATATTGTCTCTATCTGCCTTTATTTCACGCATTCCGAAGGTAGCGGACTGTGTATGTTGATAGTTTGTACTACCCGTAGTCGTTGCCAGATCACATTGCAACGTATAGAGATTAGGAGTAAACTCATCCCACAACCGAATATCTTTACCTAACGCTATGATATCTTCTACGTAAAATACTGAATCATTCCCAGAAACCATTGTCTCTCTAGTCTGCTTATATTGTTCGCCGGAAATTGTAAAAAATGCCTTCCCTGTAACGAGTTTATGAGTGTGATTCAATATCTTCATCCTGACTTTGACTGAATGCTCCGATACATTCGGATACAGTTGCATATCCTCAATATATACAGGATCAAGAGCTACCAGTTTCATTTCCCCCAAAATCCCATTCCAGTTTATTTGAGTATATTCCGAATGAGCATGATCCCATTTATGGGTATTGTATTGATAACGATTATCAACGCATACAGTAATAAGATGCGTCTTACCCGGTTTCACGAAATCTGTCAGTTCGTGATTGTGGGGAACACTGATATAGTCTATTTCACTGACTTCCTTTGTGTCTACATAAATAGAACTCAACCAGTGTACGCGTTCGAAAGATATAAAAATACGTTTGCCTTTCCACTCTTTTGGAATAGTTATTTCACGTTGATACCAAGCCGGCCCCATATACTCATACACACGAGTCAAACGGTCAATGTGACGATAAGGAGATTTATAACCAATTTTATAGTCATCCGTAATCCCTGGTAGAAGGATGCTCTCCTGCAAGCGATGCATATAACGAATATCCAAAGAACCGCGTCGAAAATCCATCAGGTCAGTTTGAAATCCCCATTGACCAGACAGATCTATTTCTTGCGTCTGTGCCTTCAATAAAGATAACTGGGTTATCAATACAAATACAATAAGAATGGATTTAATAAACTTTTTTCTCATACAGTCTTGTATTAAAACATCATATATCAACAATTTATTTTCTACATAGAATAATTAATGATATTATTACTTTACTCTTATAAAGAAATAAAAAGAGAGCACTTCAAAAAGTATGAAGCCTGTTAAGCAACTACTTTAGAAAGTGCCCTCTGTGTATAAGAACCTATTTCAAACTGTCGGATTAGAGTTTAAGACCAAGTCCAAATTCGGCAACTTGCATTGTTGAACCGCCAGTTACACCGTTTAGATCACTCCAGTTCGTGTACTGCACCTTAACATATCTATAAGTAGATTCCGGAATATCGATCAAAATCTCATCCGCATTACTTTCATAAGGTATAGCAATATTGGATTTTATCTCAGTAAAGTTCTGACCGTCATTGCTTCCAAACATAGATATTCCCCATACTCGCAAATAATTGTACGAGTTGTTAGATCTATGACTCCATGTAAAATAATTAAAAGTTTGCTGCGTCTGCATGTCAACTACAAAATAAATAGGTTCGTCCTTACCTCCAGCTGTACAACCGCTATAACTCTTACCTGGTTTCACCAACGAGAGAAAAGTTGTCGAACTATTATCAAAAAGATGCTCCGGTTTACCGGTACTTCCATCTGCTGAATAATTATTTCCGTTAGCATAGGTAATAGAAGTAGAAGCTGTCCAAGAATCACGATTTAGTCTAATATTACCACTGACATTCAATGTGATAACATCCGTCACACCACTCTCATCAGTTGTAGCAACATTAATTTTCGCTGTACCTGTATTAATTCCTTTAACCACGCCAGCATCTGACAGTTCAACAAATGCGTCACTGCCTTCAGCGAGAGTAAAGGTCATATTCTGGAAACTTGCATTAGCCGGTAATACTTTCACTACCGTATTCAAATCCAACGTCTCTTCTATATTGATAGATTCCGGTATGGCACTCTTATCAATCCCTTGAACCAATACTATCGGAGCTTTCCCTTGTTCCACCACAAGTTCTACTTTATGGCTTTCATCATAAATAAGGGACATCTTAGCGGTACGTCCGTTTATATTCTCCGATAAATCTACATTTATCAGTATCTTACCATCCTTGACATAGCCGGAGCACCAATTTTCATGATTTATAACATATACCACACTTGCATCAAGTCCATTGGCCAACACATAGTCACATGACAAACTTCCTCCTTCATAACCAATAGTCATTGGATCTGTTGACACAGTTACCCAGTTATCCGGTACGACAACCGTTTCTTCGTCATCACAGGCAGTAATAAAAAATCCTGCAAACAACAATAGTATCACTGCTAATATATTCGTTATATTCTTCATATTCTTAATTTTTTATTATTATAGATCATTTATAATTTCATTATTTATAATCATTCAAATTACTTTCTGTTATCTGATGAACATTTGCCCGTGGCATTCGATAGCCCTTTCCATTAATTTCCTCCTTCAACAGTCTAATCTGTTCTTCCGTGATTTCGAATGCTTTATTTCCATAATCATTCAGTGTTGTTTTAACCGGATATAAGAATCCCCACTTCTCAAAGAAATCGAGCATATTCAATCCTGAAATATCACATACCTGACGTACAAAATCCAGCTGGTTCATACCTTGATTCTCACCCTTGTCACTCGGGCTCTCATGAGTACGGAAGTACTCATACAACCTATGATAAAAATCAGTTTTTTCCAATACATCTATCATGTACAGTTTGAGCTGCCAAAATGGTACAAGTTGAGTTTCACGAGTAATATTTGCAATACCAGGAAGACAATGAGGACGTTTACCATCCACTATCAATGACGTAGCGCCTTGATAAATATTATTATACGTTCCCAATGTCTGATCCTTCTCATCTTTCAACGTACATCCGTCAACCAACAACTTGCAAGGACGGCCGAATGATGTCTGTATAAAAAGCGACATAATGTTATTGGAAACTTCAGTCAAACCGGACCATTTCAGCCCCGGACGTGTCTGATTGCAATGACCTACTTCATGCGCAGGTCCCCAACAACGGGTAGGAAAATTTTCTGGTTTACAGAACGGTTCCGCATAATAATCACCGGCATTATAAACTGTACGATAATCTGATGCGTTCGGACTCTTTGCCTTGTAGTCAATAGAAAAATGCATCCGGTTATTGAACATCTTATCATATTTAACAAGTCCCATAAACTCTTCCTCCAAATATACTAGACGATCCAAATTTTCAATAGTCTTCGTTATCTCTGTATTGTACTTTTTGAAGTCAGATATTCTCCACGTCAAATGTGAGTATTCTCCCAGGACATCTATCTCCTGATACTTTGCATTGTCGCGAATCTGAGCCCAATCACTTTCCTTGTTTTTCTGAATATCAAAATAACCGTTTACTTTTCCATTCGCAAAATGTACTTTTACCGTCTTTGCCTCAATATTCCTTTTCTGGTCATTATCAGCATCTTCAAGCCGGAGAGGAATGTCATCATTTACATGATTCAAAATATAAATCAAACCGCCTACCTCTACTGTTATCTCATTATATCCTTCTGATAACTCATAGGTTTTCGAATTGTTGTAACCGCCGTTCAGATCTTGAATAAGCATTGAAACTTTACCACCTTCATAAATGTCACCGACAAATACAGCCAAAGTTTCATCAGCTTTTGCATAAATTCCAGTCGGATTATCTCTCAAGCTATATTTGGATGTCTTATTCCTTGTAGCCATTACTGCAGGATTCTGATAAGGACGATAATCCGCCAGTCGATAAGCAGACTCATAGTTTCCACTCAGCAAAGCAAGTCCCAATTCTTTCAAATATTCATTAGGGATTTGCTTAATCTGCTTTTCTGTCACGCCAGCTTTAAGCTGTAAACCCATATTATCAGCAAAAATTGCAGCTGGATCAAATTTATTACTACTAGCTTCATAAAATTCCATCTCAGCACAACTTACTCTATCCTCATAGGCTTTAGTTATGATAAAACGAACAAATTTAGCATCTTCCACAGGTGATGACAACTTTATGGTAAATGGCGTATGCACCCCATTACCTCTTGCATAATCACCTATTTTCACAAAATCATCCGGCTTGTCGGCTGTCGAAACTTCCACTGTAAATTGATCGAATGAGCCCCATTTGTTTCCAGAGTCAGTGCGTGGAGTATAGACGATGCTGTTCAGTGTATGCCCCTTCTCCAATTCATATCTGATAGAAAACGGATACGAAACCTGTCCGAAAGCGGAATTAAAATATGTTTTCTTATTTCCATCATAGGACATCTCTAAGGTCAACGGATTTTTGTCTGTATCTTTACCTTGCGTTTCCTCAGAAGTGGCCTCGCCGCCAATTACTTTTATCAATTTGTCAGCAGAACTGGGAGCTGCTTCTTGAGAAATTGTGATATTACATTTATGATTGTCATCATACATCAATGTCAACACAGAACTTCTGACTCTCTCTGTGAAAGAACGTTCGCATATAATCGTCATTTTACCATTTTCAACAAGGGCAGTCAACCAGTCGTCTCCCTTATTACTTAAAGTAGAGGTTATCTGGTTCATATCCAATCCTTGCCCCAATACGAACTTACGATTTTCTGTCCCTCCCTCATAAGAGAAACTCACGGACTCTGTAGAAATAGTAAGCCAATCATCAGGAATAGCCGGACTTGCGCTGTCACTACTACATGAGTAACTTAAACAAGGGTAAAGTAAAGATAATAAGATTACCTTCAACTTATACCATTGGCCTTTTATGATACGTATTTTTGTATTTTTCATGACCTTATTTCGATATTTTACGTTAACTTATTTATGTTAGAACTTATATTAAAGGTAGTCCACTATGGATAATGTGTAAAGCAAAGGCAAAGTCGGTACAAAAGAGACCGGTCTCTGCCTTTGTTTATCAAATTGTCATTACGATTAATTCCACAACGGGTTTTGAACCGTCAATTCACTCTTCTGCATTTCATTGTAAGGTACAGGATAAAGTAACATAGCTTTTGACCATGGATATCTGTCCACTACAATACGGTTATAAAATGAACCTTCACCGATTTTATCATAAAATTCAATGCCAGTGTTTTTAGCACTATTGTACGTTTTCACTGATGCTTTATCGATGTCCATACCGTAACGTATCAATAATTTATCTTCATTATCTTTGATCCATTTACCGGTAGTCTCATCTTGCGACCATCCAGCACGCATCCATCTATGCATGTCAAAATAATAGTTTCCTTCTCCCAACATTTCAATAATACGCTCACGGTAGATAGCCTCACGTTGTAATTCTTGATTTCCTATAATGTTCTTTCCATAAGGCGCAGCCTTCGTAGCCAGATCCTTATATCCGGGAATGCCGGCACGTTCACGTACCAAATCCAAATATTTGATAATATTTGCATCATTCGGATTTATCTCATTACATACTTCTGCATAGTACAAATAGAAGTCTGCCAGACGGAAATAAATCCACGGGCGTCCCCAGTCCGTAGGATTTGATCCTTCTTTCAGCAACGAGCGGTTATTAAATTTATAGAGCAGATAACCGGCGCGTGCATGCATTGTATTATCTCTATAGGCTGCACCACCCTTACTGAAATAGGCTCCCCAATCCGCATAACCGCTTCTTTGTATATGCCAACTCTTTCCTTCGTATGTAACATCCGCATAGAAACGGGGTTCGCGATTAATGTACATATTGAAGATATGCTTGTCGACATGTTTTTTCTCATTACAAATATTTGCCCAGTCCGTGAATCCGTTTTCATTATAATCAGGGTCTTCATTGATATCCAACCCACTGTTTGTAAAGAACAAGTCTACAATATTCTGGTAAAAACCTACATTACCCATACCGCTAGGGATGTCTCCGGGAATCGTACGAGCTTCCATTTTAGCGGTGACGCCATCATTATAATCGTTATTTCCGTTAGCCCAAAGAATCTCATCGTTATAATATTGGAACAATTCATAGATTGATGCATGAGGATCTTTATCTTTGGAATAATACAGGCCCATACCTTTTGAGTCTGCAAATCTCAACAGAGCTTCAAGATGCGTTTTGGCAGTTTGCCATTTGTTGGCATCGCGATCGGGAAACAAACGCTTTCCATCATGATTTGTCAGAGTTAACGCCTCCTGATAACCTCCATTAAACAGAGGAGAAGCTGCATATACCCACAAACGTGCACGTAATGCTAAAGCTGCCGCTTTTGTAGGACGCAGGATTTCGCGAAGATTATACATACTATTGTCATGGCTGGAATCATCCCCTGTTCCTGTCTTAATCGTTTCAGGCAGGTCATCTCTATATTCACCGCTTATGAGAGATTCCAATAATTGATCAATGTGCCCTACCATTTCATCCACAGATGCACGTGCATAATCAAGGTTTTCATCCGAAGGATCAGCAGTCTCGGGAATAATAGGCGTAGGTCCATAAAATTCAAACAGCAAGAAATAATTATAAGCAAGTAAGTAAGTAACATCCGCTTTATAACGCCGCATTTCTTCCACTGAAATATAACCGTCAGCATTGATCGGATCACCTATGCTTTCAGGCGCCATATCCAAAAAGATCATTGCCTGGCGAATTTGTTTATAGCAATTCCACCAACGGTTGTGAGTGGTACTACTAGGGGTAAAAGTATTCTGTCCGAATTTCAGTACATTAGGATGAGCACAAACAATTTCTCCAGAATAGATAGCTTGCGCATTAACAGTTCCATTTGAACCTTGCACATCCAAACCTGTTTCCGAATAATTCGGACAGGTTTGATAAAGTTCCGCATACCATTGTTTGATATATTTAGCTTTGGAAAAAACTTCTTCTTTGTCCAGATTCTTAGCAAGTTCTTTAGAAACATCCAGATAATCTGAGCAAGAGGTCAACATACCTGCCAATAAAACGGCGGTTGCTGTACATATTGTTTTTATAATATTCATAATTATTCTTATAATTGATTATTGGTTAAAAAGTCACATCAAGACCGAAAGTCCAAGTAGCGTTAATCGGATATCGTGCACCACTGTTTCCAATTTCCGGATCCCACATTTTCACGTGATCCCATACGGCAAGATTGCTTCCCTGCACATATACACGAAGGTTCTGCATTTTCCATCTCTGAACCAATTTCTTATCAAACTGATAACCAAGTTCCACATTCTTCAGGCGAAGGAAACTTCCGTTTCTATACCACCATGTACTATTCAGCGTATTATTACTATATTCATTGGTATGCAAACGAGGATATAATACATTCATATTGTTGGGATCACTTGCCCTCCAGTGATCGGCAGCTTGCACACGTGCAGAAGACTGGTCTTTTCCATTAGCAAACGGAACAAAGTAACTTGTATTAGCTTTCAAGTTGACAGATGTTTTATCTACTCCCTGGAAGAATACACCAGCATAGATACCTTTATATTGCACATTAAGTCCGAAACCGTAAACAAGCTGCGGGTTATTTGGATAGATACCACTATAATAAGTTTGGTCATTATCGTTAATAACACCATCACCGTTCAAGTCTTTGTATTTGATATCACCGGGTTTCACGTCGGCAGCATAAGTGGCTATTCCGTCTTTCAGCTTATAATTGTAGCTACCATCAGACTTTTCAGTAATAATAAAATCCTGATTCGTAAATAACCCTTCTGCGACATATATTTTATTTGTTCCGATAGAAGTGCCCGTTTGAGCAAGCCATGGATAAGCCTGCGGAATCTCATCCTTTTCGACAATCTTGTTAACAGCGTATGTTACATTACCTCTGGCTGAAAGAACCCAATCTTTTCCGATGTTATGCTTAACTGTAATACTAGCATCAAAACCTTCATTAGTCGTGACACCAAAATTCTGCCATGGATTTACACGGAAACCGGTAGCCGTAGGAATAGTTACACGCTGAATTAAAATATCTTCACGTCGATTATAGAAATAATCAGCAGTGATATCAACACGACCACGGAATAATCCCATATCAATACCGAAATTACTTTTCTTCTCTATTTCCCAGCTAATGTATGGAGCAGCAAATGTATTTTCATAAATTCGACCTATAGAAGTTGTAGGACCGCCGTTTGTTCCCGGATTCAGACCGATATTCTGGCTACCGCTATTAGTCAATAGTTCTCTATATACAAAACGGGAACTTCCTGTGTTGTCATTTCCTGTAAGACCATAAGAAGCTCTTAAACGCAATTTACTAAGAATATCCAAGACGTTTTCCTTCTGCATAAATTTCTCAGCATGAACATTCCAAGCAGCACCTACTGCAGGGAACACACCCCAACGATTACCCGGAGCAAAATTTTCACTACCTGTCGCACCAAAACTGGCTTCCAGTATATACCGACCGTCGTATGCATAGGTACCACGCATTACAATATTCTGCTTGCGGTAAGGCAACAGTTGCAAGCCACCGACAGTTTGTGCTCCACTCGAATTTCTGGAACCTTGGTATTGAGTTTCTTTTTGATTGTACACAAAAGTTCCCGTAACAGCATGCTTCTTGGCAAAAGTTCGTTCGTAATTCAACTGCGCTTCAATATAGATCTTCTTTGTACCACTGCTTGTACTTACAGATGCTTCTCCAAGAGGACTACCTTCTGCAAATAATGTCTTTATAAGCTGACCGTTTTCATCTCTACCTTTAACTGTATATTTATCCGGACTCGTCGAACGGGCTAGAGTAGAACTGAAATCTGCATCGAAACTTATACTACCTTGAACAGACAGTCCTTTCGTAATGAAATCGAGCTTTTGTCTTAAAGTTGCCTTGGTTTGCATTGCTACAGACCATTTCTTAGAATAACCGGAGTAGTTAAGCAAGTTATAAGGATTATAACGTCCGTCTGCATCTGTATCACAAACTGCAGCAGTCCCGTCCGACCATGTAAAAGGTACCAAATGAGTCGGGAAAAGTATGATATGTTTAAAAATCTGGTCAGAAGAATTTCCGGGGTTATTTTGAGTTCTGTATTGTCCACTCATATCAACGGAAAGTTTGGTCGTCGGAGTAATATCCATATCTACATTGGAGCGCAAATTATAACGTTCCAATCCGATATTGGCATTGTAGTCATCCAATGGATTCGATTTAAACATACCATTTTCCTTATAATAAGCTCCTGATACAAAGAACTTAGTTTTTTCCGAACCTCCTCGCAGATTTACTGTATAACGTTGATTCTGCGTGTTATTAGATAATAAGTCGGTCCAAATAGAATTCGGGTATAAATCCGGATCAACTCCATCCCGATACCTTGCCAATGCTTCGGCACTGTATGGAGCACTATTTTGCATATAACTATCCCAATTAGGATTACCAGCATCATTCCAAGACGCTTCATTCCACATTGATAAATAATCCCAAGAGTTCATCAACTCCGGCATACGGGTAGGAGTAGCAATACTATATTGTGCGTTGAAAGTAATAATAGTTTTTTGTGCACGCCCACGTTTTGTTGTAATCAAAACTACACCATTAGCACCTTCAGAACCATATACAGCAGTGGCAGCGGCATCTTTCAAGACAGTAAATGTCTCAATTTCATCTGTATCAAGATCATTCATGCTACGAGGAACACCATCCACCAACACCAATGGACTCGTACCACCAGCGTACGAACTTTGACCACGAATCCAAAAATCGGCATCATCATTTCCCGGTTCTCCAGAACGCTGAATAGCAATCACACCAGCAACCTGCCCAGCAATCGTATTTGATAAACTACGCGTTGGTATAGCAATCTCTGCAGGTTTCATTGTATTCACAGAAGATACTACACTTTCTTTCTTCTGTGAACCGTAACCAATGACAACAACGTCATCCAAATTTACATTCGATTCCGCCATAGCAATGTTGATAACACTTTTATCCTTTACTTTCTGTTCAACACTATTATAACCAATATAACGGAATTCCAAAACTTCCCCTTCTCTTGCTTTAATAGTGTATTTACCATCCATATCGGTTAATACACCGTTAATAGTACCTTTTACTATTACTGTGGCACCGATAATAGGCTCCCCTGCTCCATCGGAAACGGTACCTGTAACAGTTTTAGTAGTTCCTTTTTTAGAAGTCAACGCGTCTTTAGAAGAAAGAGCCAACACGATTTGTTTATTCTGAAATTTGAATGTAATATTAGTCGGTTCAAACATTTTACGAAGCGCCAGACGCACTTCTTCATTCTTGCAGTTCAGACTTACCAATTGTTCTGCATTTATTTCAGTCGCATCATAAGAGAACAAATACCCCGAAGCCTTCTCTACTCTTGCCATAGCTTCTTTTAAAGGTATTTTACTAAACGAAATGCTAATCTTCTCCGTACCGCTCTGAGCGAATATTCCTATAGAAAAGAGGCATACGATAATTAATAAATAAAATTTCTTGTATTCCATAAGTAATTTAGATGTTTTTTTTTCCATAACATTTTTAATTCTAAGTGTTTTTCGAATTGATGTAAGATCATAGTTTCACATAGGCTTTCATATTTAAAGATTCAACAATATTGTTTTATATATTCTAAACAAGCAATTACCAACCAGCATGTTCGTTCTTATTCTCACGCGAGTCAGCATTGCGTTTCTTTTCTCCTGTATAATTCCATTCAATTTCGTCCGTGTATTCTTTTCCGTTATGTGTTGCAACGGTTCTTATTACATTTTTACCTTGTTCCAGTGTTACATTATCAAAAACATAATGCACATCAGTATATCCCTTGCGAATGCCTGTCAATTCTTTACCATTAAGATATACTATAGGAGTACCAATATTAGAATAAACTGTCACAGAGGTCTGTTTCCGCTCACGATCCGCATTTCGGCGCTGCGTCAAATACAATACAGGCTCCTTGCTCCAGTTGGCTTTATACCAATAATAAGAATCCTTCTTGATTTTCCGGTCAAAAGTCATCAAGCCTTTCAAGTTACGAGCAGGTACACCACCCCGACTCCACATCGGCACAGCAAAATCAAACATATTCCATAGATAAGAAGCAATGATATAAGGATGTTTCGAAATAACACTCCATTGATATTCATGCGTTTTAGTCTGGAATGTTTCCGGATAAAAAGGTTTTCCCCAATTCAATGCATCACCGAGATATTCAGTCTGATGTTCCAAATTGGCATCCGCACCATATTCTGTCAACATCAGCTTTTGCCACGGGTACTTTTCTTCCAATCCTTTCACCCATGGTTCAATATCTTGTAGCTTCTTCTCATACCATCCGAAATAGCGGTTCATCCCCTGAATATCTGTATTCTGATTCACTGCATGTTCAGCATGTCCGAAACCATTGACAGCTACAGTATAACGATCCGGGTCCTCTGTCTTGGCAAGATTATGAAGTGCCTGCGTCAGCCCGGCTGTATATTCGTGAGGTTGATATACCTCATTATGTAACCCCCAAACATAGATAGAAGGGTGATTAAAACTCTGACGAATCAACTCACGAAGCTGAGACTGTGCGTTTTCCGTTTCGTATCCTGTCACACGATTCACAAAAGGGATTTCAGCCCAAATAACCAATCCCAAAGAATCACAACGAGAATAGAGATAATCTGATTGTTGATAATGGGCGAAACGGACAGTTGTGGCCCCTACGTCCATTATCTGTGCTAAATCAAAATCATGTTCTTTATTAGTTAAAGCACTTCCTAATCCCCACCAATCCTGATGACGAGTTACACCATACATCGGATATTTCTCATCATTCAGATAAAATCCTTTACCAGCAACAACCTCAAACTTACGAACACCCAAAGGCTGGATAACTTCATCAATAACCTTTCCTTCTGATACCAAACGTGAAACGACCTTATACAAATAAGGATCTTTACGTCCCTGCCAAAGATGAGGTTTGTTTAATTTAAAAGTTGAAAAATAAGTTTGCGTTCCTTGAGGAGTTAATTCCAAAGGAAGGCGATGTGAAGCAACTCTCTTTCCTTCTTGGGTATAGAGAGTATTTTCAAGTACTAAATTCGCAGGAGTAAGGCTGCCATTGTCTAATTTTACTTTTACAGTAATATCTGCAGAACGTTTCGAAACATTTTTCTGAGTAATATAAACACCTGGAGAAGCACAATCGGTAACTGTTATATTATTTTGTTCAGTAATAATTAGCCATACCGGGCGATAAATACCTCCATACACTCCGAAAAGGCTATGATTCACCGGAATAACATCCGGTCGTGCGGTATTATCAGCTTTTACCATGATCTCATTCTCAGCTCCAAATTTCAAAGCTGTTCCTATCTCAAAAGCAAAAGCACTATAACCTCCTTTATGGGTTCCTACAAGCTTACTGTTAACATATACCTCGGTGTTTGCGCCCACACCTTCAAACCGAAGAAACACACGCTTCCCTTTCAATTCTTCATTAAAGAATTGTTTTTTCTTGTAATAGCCAACTCCTTCATAAAAAGAAGCAGCCTTTACCTGCATATCTTTAGCATTCCATGTGTGAGGCAGACTTACAGTTTCCCATTTCCCCTCCCATTGAGCAACAACTTTTACTGGGTCTTCCGAAAAAGGACCGCGTTTGAATAACCAACCTTCATTGAAAGAGGTCACTTCCCGGGCAGTGAGAGAGAAAAACTGCCCGATCAATACTAACAAAATGAATGTAAATTTGAACTTCATATTACAATCCTCTTTTGATTTATGTTAAAGCATCCCGATAAATACCTTTTGTTCCTTTAGCCGCACGCACCTTAAGCTGAATAACATAAGGTTCACCCGGATTCTTCTTAGGAACAGATACATTATATTCGTTACGAGCTGTTTCAACAACTTTGATATCTTCGTTAGTATCTAATAAAGAAGCTTTTTCAACTGAAATTCCTTTCGGGGTTTTTACTATCAAACGTTCACTATATGGTTGATTGAATACCACCATATACACTTCACCATTTTTACCGCGTGTGTAATATCCCCAATCCTGCTTGTCGAATCCGGCATAATCACAGGCATAAACGGCCTTTCCATAACGATTCATCCATTTGCCGATAGCAGTCGCCAAAGCTTTTTCTTCCGGACGAAAATCTCCATCTGCTTGAGGACCAAAGTTTACAACCATATTTCCTCCCATAGAAACAGCATGTACAATACGATCAAGTACTTCAATCGGAGTTTTGACATAACTCAATGACCAGTCTTTATGATATCCCCATTGGTTTTCGGGTACAGTCATACAAGCCTCCCAATCCCATTGGGTAACCTTAAGGTCTTTTACTGGATCAGGTAAACGACGTTCGTAACCTGATTCATAATCTCCCATCAAACGACCATTACTATCGAAATGACGTTTTCCTTTATCATCGGCACGCAGACGGCTATTAATAGTAACCCCCGGAAGCATCTCCTTCAGCATTTGTTCCACATGAGCTGTCCACCAACCATTCTTCTTAATACTTGCATCCCATGTACCATCAAACCAGAAATCTTTCACTGTAGGATAACGTGTGGCCAGTTCTTTCAATTGATTGTCTGTAAACTCCAGAAAACGGCTGAACGCAATACTATCTTCTTCAGATTTTATACTGTAACGATAATCCGGATGGCTCCAATCCATCACTGAAAAATAGAAATGTACATCAATACCTTCATCGTTGTAGGCTTTTACCATTTCGCCCAACAAGTCTTTTTTATAAGGAGTATTCGCTACCGTATATTGAGTATATTTACTCGGCCACAAACAGAAACCTTCATGATGCTTCGTTGTTATCTTTACATACTTAGCTCCCATCTCTTTAGCCATTCTTGCCCACTTCTTTGCATCAAATTTGGTAGGATTCCATTGATCCATCAGTTTCAGCCATTCATCAGCAGGTACTTTTGCCCAACTCTTCAACCATTCAGCAGCCCCACCGTACATTTTTCCGTTCCATTCACCCCCAGGAATGGCATACAATCCCCAATGAATAAAGGCTCCCAAACGATTATCCCGGAATTTTTGCATTGCAGGATCCTGTCGCTTCCCCTCATTCGTTGCTCCATATTTTAAAGAGATTTCTTCTTTAATTCCCTGAGCGGAGGTTATCGAACCAATAGTAACTAATAGTAAGAATAATGTTATTAATTTGCTTTTCATGTGATAAGTTATATTATAATGAGTATAATTAGAAGTCTTTGATTGCTTGAAATCTTCTCATATTTCATCGGTCATAGCCGCCACATCTATTACCGTTTTTTTTATAATCAGCCATATTAATTTCTTCTCTTAATGCATTGGTCTGATTTTCAGTAATTATAAAAATTTTATTTCCATATTTTTTTGTGCCCTTCATACTTGTTTAATTAACTTTTTGATTTTATGTACTAAAACTAAATTAAAGCGATGTAAAAGTAGAGGAGAAACACAATACCTATAAATACAAATATTGCAAAAAACAGACGCATGAATCCACATGGAAAAAATGAACACCTAAAATGGAAGATTTGGTCACATTTTAGCCTCTTTCCATAATTAATAGGACTCCTTGTGTACAATATTAGTGGATGTCATGTATAATTTGATAGTAGATGAAAAACACATTATTCTTTCTTCCTACTTCTTACAGTTTGCGGAGCGACCCCAAAAAATGCTTTGAAAGATTTACTGAAATAACGTGGAGAAGAAAACCCTAACCGTATAGAAATCTCCGAGATATTTAATTCCGGATGGTTCTTCAATAAAGACATTGCCTCATCCAACTTTATTTTTAGAATAAACTCATTCGGAGTCAATCCGGTCATTTGTTTGAATTGCATATATAGTTTACTACGTCCCACACAGAGTTCGGAAGCAAGAGCAGTAACATCAAAAGCAGGATTTTCAAAGTTCTCCTTAATAATATTCACACATTTCGCTAATAATTCCTTATCTCTTTCATTTATAGCTTCTGTTACCGGAGACTCCGTAATGGTCTTGCCTGCGTAATGTGCTATCAAACGTTTTTTATTTTTAATCAGATTATTACAACGAGCAATCAATACTTTTACATTAAATGGTTTCGTTACATAATCATCTGCACCAAACATTAACCCCTCCACAACATACTCAACAGAAGTCTGAACCGTTAATAAAACCACAGAAATATGAGAAAGTTCCACATTGGTTTTAATCTTATAACATAATTCTTTACCAGACATTTCAGGCATCATCACATCACTTATAATCAAGTCCGGCTGAATTTGTCGTGCCATTTCCAATCCTTCACGTCCATCATGTGCAATATATACCTTATATATCGGCAAAAACAGATCTTCCAGCATAGACAACAATTCTTCATTATCATCTACCAAAAGAATAATGGGTTTATCTTCTTCCTTAATATTCTCTTGTACTTTCGTTTTTTCTTCTTCCACATCCATTATTTGTTCAAAGGGAAGCATAGGAACCGCCTCGGAAATAATTACTGACTCTCTACTTTCTACAGTAGCCATTTCTTCATCACTAAAATGACGATTTCCCAAAGGAAGAGATAACGTGAATTTAGTACCTTTTCCCACAGTACTTTCTACATCAATCTTTCCATGATGCATATTCATTATTCCTTTAGCCAATGCCAATCCTATGCCCGTTCCTAATGTGAACGAAGAAGAATTATCTGTTTGATAAAATCTCTCAAAAATCTTTGAAATATGTTCTTCCGGAATGCCGACTCCTGTATCACATACCGACACAATCGCTTGAGAAGCAAGCATTCTTACCTCTACCCTTATACTTCCTTTATTGGGTGTGTATTTAAAAGCATTCGACAATAAATTAAAAATAACTTTCTGTAATTGTTTTGAATCAAACCAGACAGAAATTGTTTCTTCTACATTATCAAAACGATACGTAATCTCTTTTTTTTGTGCATACTCATAGAAACACATATAAATCTGTCGCGTAAATGTGACCAGATTCTGTTCTTCAACCTTAAGTTTCAAATAACCTTGTTCCTGTTTACGAAAATCAAGCAATTCTGATATCAGATTCCGCATATGCCATGCATTTTTATAAATGCGAAGGATACGGTTATAAATAGTTGTGCCCAAATCCATCTGCATCAATACCTCAATCTGTCCAAGAATGAGTGTTAATGGGGTACGGAATTCATGAGAGATATTCGTAAAGAAACGTAATTTTACCTGATTCAGTTCTTCAATCCTCTCTTTTTCCTTTCTTTCAAACTCCAAAGAGGACTTTAAAGCAGCCTGACGAGTTTTGAAACGAATAAATGCAATCATCACCCCTAGCAAACATAGAAGATAGAAAAAATAGGCCCAGACAGTGGCATAAAAAGGAGCAGAAACATGTATATTCAAATGAACTTCCTCATCCAGATTTTCTTTACCAGCTAATGGACGGGCTCTAAGTATATATTCACCAGGAGGTAAATTCGTATAAGTTATTGTTGTACCAGTGGTTTGAGTCCAAGCCTTATCAAATCCTTCTAAACGATACTCAAATAAACGGTTACGATCATTATTATAATTAAAGGATGCAAATTCAACAGTTATATTATTTTGTTTATAGCTTAAATAAATATCCGATGTCTTCGCCAGTATATCAGTCAAAATACCAGACTGGTCATTAGGACAAATTTCTTCATTGAAAATAAACAATTTATCAAAATTCAAAAGATTCTTGGAAGGTAAAGCATATAAAGATTGCTTCTGGAATAAAGCCAAGCCATTAGTACCGCTAATAAAAAGAGTTCCATTCTTATCTAGATACAAAGCAGATCCCTGACTATAAGTCTGATTAAACAGGTGATAGGTATTTTCAACTTCTCCTTTCTCTCTATTAAAAATAGAAAGTCCTTTTCCATGAAGAATAAATAAACGATGATCTTCAACAGATTCACAGATATAATAACAATAATCACTCGGCAGACATTGATTCGAAGTACTGTATGACTTAAATGATTGCTCCCCTTCTTGATATTCATATATACCCGATCCTATCGTACAAAAGAATACACTTCCTCTACTGTCCTCAAAAATATGGACAACTTTAAATCGTCCTATTGAAGAAGGATTATTAGTATCCATTGCATACTCAGTTATTTTTGATGAAGGCAAATCCACGCAAATAACACCTCCATTAACCGATGCCAACCACATACGTTGTCGACTATCAATCAGGAACGTTTCAAAAGCATATCTTTTATTCAATAGCTTCCGGACATTTACATCATTCGAGAGTGGTGAAAATTTCTCAGTCACCGGATCCATAAAAGCAACCCCTCCCTGTGTTAATAAAGCAAGCCCATCCTTATACTCTTGAATATCGTTCACTATCTCATGCGGTAATGATGTGGGATCACCTACTATATTATGAAGCGTATGTCCTTTATTCGATTTCAGATCCAACACAAATATTCCCCCAAGATGAGCACCAACATATAGCCGTTCATTTTCTTTTCGATAGAATATTGACTTGAGATTATTACTACCCACACTACTCGCATCACCTTTCCGATGTTGATACCGAGTAAATATCCCAGTATCTGCATTATAACAATTCAATCCTCCTCCCTCTGTACAAATCCACAATCTTCCACTACTATCCTCCGCCATCTTTCCAACAACAGGAAAACTCAAACAGTCTTCCTGCAACGGCTCTGCATAGTAAAAATGATTACTAGTCTTACTCGGATTAAAGACATTTACACCTCCATAATAAGTTCCTACCCAAATATTACCTTGCATATCTTTGTGGAGAGATAAAACGGAGTGGTGGCTCAAGGTGTTTGGAGAATCACCATAACGTGTATAATGCTCCCATTTATCAATTGTAGGATCATAACAATCAAGTCCGCGAAAAGTACCTACCCATATATGTTTGAAGTCATCTTCCAATACACATCGAATCTGATTATCCGACAATTCTCCTTTGTCTGAAGAATTTATATAACGTGTCATTTCCCTATTGGCGGAGATTTTATACAAACCGTTCCAGGTACCTACCCATATATTACCCGCACTATCTCCTGAAATACATTGGCTACCTCTGTCGAATGAAGCTAGTATCTTTTGTTGCTTTGGATTTTTGCGCGAAATAGCAACTAAATGATTGGTAGCAACCCATATAAAATCGTTATCGACATATATCATACCTTCCGCACCTACTCCTCCCTGTAATTTCGTGAAAAAAGTCAATTCTGAACTTTCAGCTGTATAATAATAGATACCAGATTTGCAACTAACCCACAACGTATCTTCTTTACAGAAAAGATCTCTTACATCATTCCGAAGTAAACAGGTAAACCGTTCTTTATAAAGTTCAAATTTTATCAAGTCATTACCCGAACGAATATATATTCTTCCTTTTTTATCTCCACACAGTTTATTGATCTCATTATTCGTCAGACCTTCATTTCCCTGCGAAGGACGGAATATTTTTACATCTTTACCATTATATCTGTTTAATCCCTCCGAAGTGCCTAACCATACTGCACCCAACTCATCTTGATAAATTGAAAATATACAAACCTGAGATAATCCGTCAGAAACTCCCAGATGTTTAAAGTAATGGTTTTTAGCCTCCACCATTATAATACACAAAAGGCCCAAGAGAAAGATAAAGCTTCTTTTCATGTAATATATAATTAGATTTCAAGTTACAAAAATACAAATAATACTTAATTATTACTTCAATACATAGCCTTTTTATATCATTTATTCGACTAAGTACTAAAAATGCACTTGACGATTCTTGCTAAAATGCACGTTTACAGTATTTTTCTTTATAGAATTTACGGACGTTTATCTCTAAAAAACATATCTTTGCCACGAACTAAAAGAAAAATTGGATGTTTAACTCATTTTCATTCCGTAAGGATTCCGTTCTGTAAATAATCTGTTAGTCTTCCTCTCACTACAGATTATCCCTTATGTTTTCTCTGACATAGTCATGTCAGAGTTATATTCTATTATCTGAATTTTAAAACAATTTGTATAGTCGAATGAGCCGGGCATCATTGTATGCATTCATTTGGCGTACACCTAAAACATTAAAAAACAATGAGTAACGATTTAAAATCAATCCACGATTTCGATTTCACAATGATATGTAATTACTTCAAGTTATTAGAACGCCAAGGTCCCGGAAGTCCCGAAGTCACACAAAAAGCCGTAAGTTTCATCAACGAACTGTCTGAAGAAGCCAAAATCGCCGATATTGGTTGCGGTACAGGCGGACAGACAATGGTATTAGCTAACTATACAAAAGGACAGATTACAGGCATCGACCTTTTCCCCGATTTTATAGAGATCTTCAACAGAAATGCAGCAAATACCCATTGCGAAAACAGAGTAAAAGGCATTGTCGGCTCAATGGACAATCTGCCGTTTCAAAACGAAGAACTCGATCTTATCTGGTCCGAAGGCGCTATCTATAATATAGGATTCGAACGTGGCATAAACGAATGGAACAGATTCCTGAAAAAGGACGGATTCATCGCCGTAACAGAAGCCTCCTGGTTTACCCCGGAACGCCCTGCCGAAATAGAAGACTTCTGGCTCGCCAATTACCCGGAAATTGATACTATCCCGACAAAAATAGCACAAATGGAGAAAGCCGGCTATACACTGACAGCCCATTTCATTTTACCGGAGAACTGTTGGACAGAACATTTCTATGCTCCCCAGTTCCCGGCCCAGGAAGCTTTTTTGAAGGAATACTCGGGAAATGCCGCAGCCGCAGACCTCATTGCCGGGCAACGGCATGAGCAGAGTCTGTATGACAAGTATAAAGAATATTATGGTTATGTATTCTATATAGGACAAAAAAGATAATTGCCAGCTACCGGAGAAGTTAGCAAAATAGGATAGTTCTCCGGCAATTATTATCCTTTACTTTGCAAAAAGATATGGAAACGAAAGAATTAAATAAGCAAGAATACCTGTTACGGATAAACAAAGTCACCGACTACATCCATAACAACATAGACCAGCCACTACCATTACAGAAAATGGCAGGCATCGCCTGTTTTTCACCTTTCCACTTCCATCGCGTATTTACTATTCTGACAGGAGAAACTCCCACAGATTATATCAAACGCACCCGGATTGAAAAAGCAGCACAATTATTAAAGAGGAACAAGGAACTTTCTGCCACCGAAATTGCCCGTCTATGCGGTTTTAGCAGCCTTTCACTATTAAGCCGCAACTTCAGACAATATTTCAATATGACCATTCGAGAGTTCCGTTCACATCAATAAAACTCTAAAAGACATGGAAAATAAGATTCTGATTTTTCGAACTTCTATCACCAGAAAATGCGACATCAAACGCATCGAGAAACTTCTGGCACAATATCCCCAAATCGACAAATGGAATGTAGACTTTGAGGATTGGGAAAAAATATTAAGAATCGAGTGCAGTGGCATCACCGCACTCGAAATTTCGGAAGTGCTCCGGAATAATCATATTTTTACCTCTGAACTGGAATAAAGACAGGAAAGGGTTTTAAACGCCCAACAACTGTTTCAACTCAGCCACTCCTTCAGAAGCTCCCTTCTGAATCACATGTACCGGACGAGAAGTATGTGTATCCACCGGCTTTGGGTCAATGAGATACACCTCTGCTTCCCGCGGTACATAATGAAGTAATCCCGCTGCAGGATACACGTTAAGCGAAGTGCCGATAATTACAAAAATGTCCGCTTTCTCCACATATTGAATAGCTGTCTCAATTTCGGGGACCGCCTCGCCGAACCAAACTATAAAAGGCCGCAACTGTGTTCCGTCTCCCGCCTTGTCTCCAAGTTTCACCTCGTATTCTTCAGGTTTTAATTCCTTTATATAATGGGGATTATAAGGATCACGACTGGAACATACTTTTGTCAGTTCACCATGCAGATGAATAATATGACTGCTTCCGGCTCTTTCGTGCAAATTATCAATGTTCTGCGTTACCACCGTTACTCTGAAATTCTTTTCCAGCTCCGCCAATAATTCATGCCCGCGATTCGGCGTCACATCCAACAACTGTTTCCGGCGTTCATTATAAAAGTTTATCACCAATGCAGGGTCGCGCTGATAGCCTTCCGGAGTAGCCACTTGCTCCACCGGATACCGGTCCCACAGACCGCCTGCATCACGAAACGTACTGATTCCACTCTCGGCACTCATACCGGCACCCGTCAATATTACCAGATTCTTCATAATCGTTCCTCCTTCTGTTCATTTTAAGATATACAAATGTAATCAGAATCATCGAATAAAAGAAAACTTTTGCACCTAATAATCTAGCTTCGAAAATGCGGGGATTTAAGTTGAAGTAGCCTAAAGACTAGCATCACATATAGTATAATCTATACACAAATACTAGAATCAATGAGATTAAATCTCAGGAACAAAAGAATAAATAATCTAAAGAAAAGCAGTTAACTTTCACGGATATAAGAATTTTTAAATACCAAATGCTAAATGATTCAAATAAAACACGTACTTTTGCGATTCATAAATTTGCAATTGATTGAAAGCTAAAACCATGAAGGTGATACATTTCAATCGCCAACAAAAAACATTATATGGATAAATTTAGTTACGCTATTGGCCTTGGAATCGGTCAAAACTTATCAAGTATGGGAATTCAAGGTCTCGCAGTAGATGATTTTGCACAAGCAATCAGAGACGTACTGGAAGGTAATCAAACGGCTATCAGCCACAATGAAGCCCGCGAAATAGTAAACAAATACTTCGAAGAACTGGAAGCTAAAATGAGCGCTGTCGCCATTGAACAAGGAAAGGCTTTCCTCGAAGAAAACAAAAAAAGACCGGGTATTGTTACACTGCCCAGCGGATTGCAATACGAGGTTATCAATGAAGGTACAGGCAAAAAACCGAAAGCGACCGACCAAGTAAGATGCCACTACGAAGGCACGTTGGTAGACGGCACCTTGTTCGACAGTTCTATCCAGCGTGGCGAACCTGCCGTATTCGGCGTTAACCAGGTAATTCCGGGTTGGGTAGAAGCCCTGCAACTGATGTCGGAAGGTGCTAAATGGAAACTGTATATCCCATCGGACCTGGGCTATGGTGCAAGAGGTGCCGGAGAAATGATTCCTCCTCACAGCACACTCGTTTTTGAAGTAGAATTACTTGAAGTATTATAAATAAAAATTTCAAAGCAAAATGAAAAAAATTAGTATTTTTATGGCAATCGCCGCTGCTGCAAGCCTTGCTTCTTGTACAGCTCAAGCTCCTAAAGCAAATCTGAAATCAGACCTCGATTCACTGTCTTATTCTATCGGTATGGCTCAGACTCAAGGTCTGAAAGGCTATCTGACAGGTCGTTTGAACGTTGATACTGCATATATGGCAGAATTCATCAAAGGTTTGAACGACGGCGTAAGCAAAACCAGCAAAAAAGACATTGCTTACATGGCAGGTATTCAAATCGGTCAGCAAATCAGCGGCGAGAACGGTATGATAAAAAACATCAATCAGGAACTGTTTGCCGGTGACTCTACTAAAACTATCAGCAAAGACAACTTCATGGCTGGTTTCATCGCAGGTACGCTGGAAAAAGGTGGCGTAATGTCTATGGAAGCTGCTCAGGCTTATACTCGTACAGCTATGGAAGCTATCAAAACAAAAGCTTTGGAAGAAAAATATGCTGACTACAAAGCTGAAAACGAAAAATTCCTTGCCGACAACAAAGCTAAAGAAGGTGTGAAAACAACTCCGAGCGGTCTGCAATATAAAGTTATCACTGAAGGTAAAGGTGAAATTCCTGCCGACACTTGCAAAGTGAAAGTAAACTACAAAGGTACTTTGATCGATGGTACTGAATTCGATAGCTCTTACAAACGTAACGAACCGGCTACTTTCCGTGCCAACCAAGTTATCAAAGGCTGGACAGAAGCATTGACCATGATGCCCGTAGGTTCTAAATGGGAACTTTATATCCCGCAGGATCTTGCTTATGGCGCAAGAGAATCAGGCGGCCAGATCAAACCGTTCTCTACTTTGATTTTCGAAGTTGAACTGTTGAGTATCGAGAAGGATAAGAAATAATTTTCTGTCTAAATAGAAAAAGGAAAGAGGTGCAAAGTGATTGCCCCTCTTTTTTTTGCTTTTTCCTATTTTTTTTCTCGGAAAAGAAGAATAATTAAAATAAATCTCTATATTTGCTTACTATTTGATAACAACTGGAAATTACAATTTATTATTATGGAAAGAATAGACAACCTCGACAGGCAAATACTAGAGATTATCTCACAGAATGCCCGCATCCCTTTCAAAGACGTAGCAGCCGAATGCGGAGTGTCACGCGCAGCTATTCATCAACGTGTGCAGAGATTGATTGACTTGGGTGTCATCGTAGGCTCAGGCTATCATGTAAATCCGAAATCATTGGGATACAGAACATGTACGTATGTCGGCATCAAACTGGAAAAAGGCTCTATGTACAAATCTGTAGTGGCCGAGTTGCAGAAGATTCCGGAAATCGTAGAATGTCACTTCACCACTGGCCCGTATACCATGCTGACCAAACTTTATGCATGTGACAATGAACACCTAATGGATTTGCTGAATAACAAAATGCAAGAGATACCGGGTGTAGTAGCTACCGAGACATTGATTTCTCTGGAGCAAAGCATCAAAAAAGAAATTCCTATCCGAGTAGAAAAGTAAGCCCATGGAATTTCTAAGTGAATATCACCTTGCAGGGTTATTCATCGGAATTTGTACCTTTTTGATTATCGGCCTTTTTCACCCTGTCGTGGTAAAGGCCGAATATTATTGGGGCACAAAATGCTGGTGGATATTCCTGATACTCGGTATTGCCGGTGTAGTTGCCTCATTAAGCATCGAGAACGTCATCATAGCTTCTCTGCTAGGCGTATTTGCCTTCTCCTCTTTCTGGACAATCAAAGAGGTTTTCGAACAGGAAGAAAGAGTAAAAAAAGGCTGGTTCCCCAAGAACCCGAAACGCAAATATAAATTCTGAGAAGAAAAGTCACGTAGTTTTTTATTGAAAGAATTTGCATAATTCAATAGAAAATACTACTTTTGTCACCGCATCCGATAAAAGGATACATCGGACTTGTAGCTCAGTTGGTTAGAGCAACAGACTCATAATCTGGAGGTCCCTGGTTCAAGCCCAGGCTGGTCCACATAAGAAGCCTTGTAAATGTAATGTTTACAAGGCTTCTTTGTTTGTTATATGTCTATTCTTAAATAAAAGCGGCTCAACATAAAAGACGGGCAAGTTTTGGATCAATGTAAAGTTTTAAAGAGTTCTATCTGAGAAAATAAAAATCCCATTCTGATGTCACACTTGACACTCAAAATGGGATAACACAAACAAAACAAACAATATTGGAGCGATTTTCACAAATGGCTCATACGGTATATCTAATAAATTAAATTATGTCATTACGGTATTTAAATCTCGAACAAAGGTATCATTTTACATTTAAATGCAGAATATGATTTAATATTAGTTATAAAGAATAATATTTTTATATATAAAGAATAGTTCAAAATTATAAAGAATTGTAGTTATATTCCTTCTACAAACTTCAATTATTCAACTTATAATGTGAAACATACCCTCAGAAGTAATGTAAATCCCGCAACTTCTTTTCTTGCAAGAAATAAATTTCTATATTGGGGCAATAAGCAACCCAATACCTATTTATCCAACTATGGCTGATACCATTTCTTATCAATACGCCGCTCTATCTGCATTGCAACGCGCTGCCGACCAGGACGAACTATTCCTCGCCAAATACAGTGAAATAGAGAAAAAAGACGCTCCTTGTTTCTTTTGGGGGGAAGTTGACACAACCTTATATGACGGCACGCTGCCTCATCGCTCTGTCCAACGTAGTACAATCCAGTTTCAACCTGACTCCCGCCCAACTTTCGATACTGAAAGCCCCAATTGTGACAGCAAGTAACAACCACCAACATCCCCTTTCTGCAAGGGCTGAACCGGGAAGAACGGGAAATCTATGCGGAACTGCTATCGGTCAATAACAGCAAAAGCGAAAGCGGATACATCCTGCACCTGCTTGACGTATGGAAAGGAACAGCCAATCTGAAGAAAGCAGTCGCTAACATCCGGCGATAGGAAGAGCCGCTACAAGCCCCTATTCCTCTACCTTGTGCCACCGGCTTGTCACAGTTGTGCCATCGAAGTGTCACAGTTGTGCCAAGCCGGTGGCACAACTGTGACAGCCCCGTGGCATCACCCGGTCACTCCAACAATCAGGATTTAAAGGTAGCTTATTGGAGCTAAAGCCAAAAAGAAGTATCTTTGACGCACTAAATACAAAAGCCCGAATGAGATTTCTAAAATATAGTTTGCCTGTCCTCTGTCTGCTTCTGGCAGAATGTACTTCCGTTTCCGGTCACAAGGAAAAGGAAAGGCTCACCATGGCAGAATACAAACATCCGTCGGATGATATGCAACCCCGCGAAGAATGTTCCCCTACCCCTCAACCAAAGAAAAGTGCCATGGCTCTCTACATGGATTCTTTAGGACTGGTCAATATAGCGGAACTGGACAGCAGTATCACCGTGAAGTTGATGTACACACAAGCCGACAATTTCACCGGAGAGGTGCTTTACGATGATTTGTCGGAAGCCTATCTGCATCCCGACGCAGCATACGCCCTCGTGAAAGCACAGGAGGCACTGAAACAACTGCATCCTTCCTACAATCTCGTTGTCTACGATGCCGCCCGTCCGATGTCCGTACAAAAAAAGATGTGGAATGTAGTGAAAGGAACACCCAAATACAAATACGTCTCCAACCCGAACCGTGGCGGCGGACTTCACAACTACGGACTGGCGGTAGACATCAACATTCAGGATTCTCTCGGACAACCCTTGCCTATGGGAACCAAGGTAGACCACTTGGGGATAGAAGCCCATATCACACAAGAAAGTGAACTGGTACGAAACGGAAAAATAAGTGAGGCGGAACGGCAGAACCGGATACTGTTGCGGAGAGTAATGAAAGAAGCCGGATTTCGCGCCCTGCCCAGCGAATGGTGGCACTTCAACTTTTGTAGCCGGGATGTAGCAAGGCAAAAATATAAGGTAATACCATAAATAACAAGGCAATATCCGGACATCAGACTTATTTATCCCACTTCCCGAACAATAACGACCTATGACTCCAATCTCTCCCGAAACCCGACAGTTTATCAACGAACATCAATCCGACGATGTACGCAACCTGGCCCTGCAAGCCCGGAAATACCCCGATGTAGACATACCGGCTGCTATCACCCAAATAGCAGGACGACAAATCGCAGCCGAGAAAATCCCCTCCTGGAAAGAGATAGACGATATATGGTATCCGAAACATCTTTCACTGGAGCAATGTTCTTCAGAAATCACCGCCCGTTATAAAGCAAGCCTCCTGCAAGGTGAGTCTCTGGCCGACCTGACCGGAGGATTCGGAATCGACTGCTCTTTCCTCGCCACCGGATTCCGATCGGCTACTTACGTAGAACGTCAGACAGAACTCTGCGCCATAGCAGCCCACAACTTTCCCGCACTCGACCTCAACCATATAAGTGTCAGAAACGACGACGGAGTAGCCTATCTGGAAGCCATGTCTCCGGTAGACTGTATCTTTCTCGACCCCGCCCGCCGCAATGAGCACGGCGGAAAAACCGTTGCCATTTCCGACTGTGAGCCTAATGTGGCCAAGCTCGAAGGACTCCTGTTGAGCAAAGCCAACCGGATAATGATTAAACTTTCCCCCATGCTCGACCTTTCACAGGCACTGAAAGAATTGCCGCACACACAGGAGGTACATATCATCTCCGTCAATAACGAATGCAAAGAACTCCTGTTGTTACTCGGACAGACAGCACCGGAAGAAATCCCGGTTCACTGCGTAAACCTCTCCACAAAAGGAGAGCAGGAAAAACAACTCTTTGTATTTACCCGCGAACAGGAACAGCACAGCGAGTGCAGCTATACAGACACACTTGGCAATTATCTGTACGAACCCAATGCTTCTCTCCTGAAAGCCGGTGCTTTCCGCAGCATTGCCGCGGCTTACTCCGTCAAGAAGCTGCATCCCAACAGTCATCTCTACACTTCCGAAACGCAGATTGAGGGTTTTCCCGGCAGAACATTCCGCATCATCAACCGGTGCAGCCTCAACAAAAAGGAAATAAAGGAGAATCTGTCAGACCTGAAAAAAGCGAATATCACAGTCCGCAACTTTCCGGCTACGGTGGCAGAACTCCGTAAACGTATCAAGTTAGCGGAAGGGGGAGATACCTACCTCTTTGCCAGCACCTTAAACGATGGACAGAAAATACTGATCCGTTGCGGGAAAGTCTGATTCCTGCCGGATGAGAAAGAAACTTCCTCATTACATCATCTATCAAGAAAGTATCATAGAGTAAAGAAACTATTTTCCTGATTTTTCTCTCAAGTCATCTTTGGGGATTGTCGTCTCGTTTCCATCCCGGACAGCCATATAATGCGGGGACATGATTTCAATGCCCGCCTCATTAAATTTATCTTGAATGTTCTGGTGCAAGTCCGAATAGATTTGAGTCATCTTATCCGCTTCCTTGATATAAGCATTAATCTGATAAACCGGATACCAGTCACTTAAAGATGTTTCCAACACGAACGGACGCGGATCGTCCACCACTCCGGGAGTATTCAATGCCGCATCAATCAATATCTGATTGACTTGCCGCCAAGGGATATCATATCCGATAGATACTTCCGAATGGATAATCAACCCGTATTCACGTGCCGAGGTACTGTAATTCACGGTATGCGAGGACATGATAAATGAGTTGGGAACGGTAACCACCTCATTCTTCGGTGTACGGATACGGGTGACAAGGGGTGTTTTCTCTATAATATCTCCGGTAGTATCATTCAGTTTAATCCGGTCGCCCAACTTAAACGGGCGCATATACGTAATCACCAGCCCGGCAATAATATTACCGATCACCGTACTTGAACCCAACGATACAATCAATCCGACAAATACCGAAATTCCTTGGAATACCCCTGAATCAGAACCCGGCAAATAAGGATAAATCATCGCAATCATAAATGCGTAAAGCAGGAAACGGACGATATGGAAAGTCGGCATTGCCCAATCCGGATAGAAACCGTTGAATTTCAAACGCCCTGCTTCTATCTCACGGGCCAGATAGTGCACCAGTCGTACCAGATACCGCACTGCATACCAGATAATAATGATTGTAAACAACTTGGGAATATAATCAATAATACCCACAAAAATGCCACGGATCGGGTTCCAGATATAACCCAATATACGATAAGCCAGTCCTTCTGTTTGCGGGAAAATAATGAAAATCAGCGGAATAGTAATCAACAACTGCAATCCCATAAGAATATACCGCCCGATGCCCGCCAGAAAGACTAACAAATTAGCTTGTTTTTGGGCATCCAACAATTCATATCCTTGAATGGAAACAGGTCGTATCTTCGTATCTTTCAGACGCAAAATACGTACTTTCAGTTTACGGAAAAGCCAGTTCGTCAGGCGAAACAGGAAGTATTGCCCGACAATCACCAGAATGAAATAAAGCACACGTTTCGCCATTCTCCAAAGCCCGTGTTCGGCTTTCATATCGTGCAGTTTGGTGATAACGTTTTGTTGTCTTTCCTTCGCAAGAGAATCACGGGAAATGCCTTCCCACAAAGCATCCTGATCGGTAAGGGAAAGCAACACCTTGTTACCGTACATCAAATCGGAAACAATGTCCGAATGGTCGATCGACACGGAGTCCGGGCAGAGGTTAAAACGTCTTCCCAGTTCTTCAATTGCAGCACCGGTCATTTGCGCACGTTGCTGGGGAGTGTATCCGCCACGTTTGGTAAAAAGATAAAATAAGGTATCTCCGTCGGCTACCACGGGGATTCCTTTGGTAAACTGTCGCAAAGAATCGATACGTTGACGCTGCCGGGCGTACTTCACGGAGTCGACGGCAGCCATTTGCAGTTTCATCTGCTCCATTTCCATACGCATATTCGCCTCGTTGAGCCGGGCTGCTTCGAGGGATTTTTGCAGATTGGCCACATAGACAGAGTCTGAATCCCGGTTCAGAGGTGTGTTGTGCACGGTAGTTACACTATCACCTGCAAATATCTTCTTGACAGCTTCTCCCAACTGTGCCCGTACTCCCGTTGTTCCCAAAAGTACAATGAGCAGTAACACTAAACGTTTCATTTTATTCATTTCCATATCTTATATCCCCTGACAGTGAATTAAGGTTAATCTGTTTTTTCACTAAAACAGAGCAAACATACGGATTGTTTTTGACATATCAATTTTGAAAATGATTATCTTTGCCACCAAAAGAGAAAAAACATGAATATACTGTTTCTTATCGGAGGATTAATCCTCATTCTTCTAGGAGCTAACGGACTCACGGACGGGGCCGCTTCAGTTGCCAAACGTCTCCGTATCCCCTCCATTGTTATCGGGCTTACTATCGTCGCGTTCGGTACTTCTGCCCCCGAACTCACCGTCAGCGTGTCTTCTGCTCTTAAAGGCAGTGCGGACATTGCCATAGGTAATGTGGTAGGAAGTAATATATTCAATACACTGATGATTGTAGGCTGCACAGCTTTATTCGCTCCGATTGTCATCACCCGGAATACACTCAAAAAAGAGATTCCGCTCTGCATTCTATCTTCTGTCGTCCTGTTGGTTTGCGCCAATGACGTCTTTCTGGATAAAGCACCGGAAAATATCCTGAACAGGGTAGACGGACTGTTATTGCTTTGTTTCTTCGCTATCTTTATGGGATATACATTTGCTATCGCTTCCAAGCCCTCCACAGGGGGACAGGAAGAACATCCCGTACCGGAAGAAGAGAACGAGATAAAATTGCTCCCCTGGTGGAAATCGGTTCTTTATATTATCGGAGGGCTGGCTGCACTAATTTACGGAGGACAATTATTTGTTAACGGGGCTACGGGTATCGCCCGCAATCTGGGCGTCAGCGAGTCAATCATCGGTCTGACACTGGTGGCCGGAGGGACTTCTCTGCCGGAACTTGCCACCTCTATCGTTGCCGCACTAAAGAAGAATCCGGAAATAGCTATCGGAAATGTAATCGGCAGTAACCTCTTCAATATCTTCTTTGTATTGGGATGCAGCGCCAGCATTACTCCCCTCCACCTTAGCGGAATCACCAACTTCGACTTGCTCACACTGGTCGGCTCGTGCATCCTGCTCTGGCTGTTCGGATTGTTCTTCGCCAAACGGACAATCACACGGATAGAAGGAAGCATTATGATACTCTGCTATGTAGCATATACCGTGGTATTGATTTATAATACATAGATAAAAAGTAAACTAACATTTATTTCACCTCGACAATCGTCAATACATTAACGCCATATTTTCCGTCATCGGATATCGCCCAGGTAGTATCCCCATTCGCACAACGGATAGCGTAACGGGAATTATATTTCAGCCTTTCCGAACCGTCCGGTATCCACAGCCCTAACCTATATTTTCCGGAAGCAACCGAATCCGGCAATCTGAGAGACAAATCAACGGAATGCGTCAACGGCGTATACGTAGAATCTTCCGGCTGGAACGGTTGCCAGTCCAACGGATTTGCTTCGGTCGGAAATTCCATGACTTTCCCTTTATCGTCAATCAGTACGAAATAGACCGGATGTTCGCCAAACACAGTAGCAAACCCTCTATTTATCAAACTCAGGTTCAGGAGATTGTCTTTTCCTGCTTCCAACGCTTTCGGCATCCGAAGAGATTGCAGTTCAATCCGATACCCCAAATGATCGCGTATATAATCGAACATATTACGTTCCACCTTCGTACCATCTTTCTTTTGGAAATAACTGTCGGATACAGGCATATGATGCTGATGCAAAGAATCTTCCGTTATCATGGTTTTCTTCCAGACTACCATTGAATATTCAGGAGGATTATTCTCGTCAAACTTATTATTGGGGTGTTGTTCCTTATAATTATGTATCACGCTCAATGAGGTGAAGTGCTGGAGGAACAGACGTCTTGCTGTCTGCAATCCGTCAATAATCCAACCCGCCGAAGGACTGTCGGGATCGGCACCTACACTCCAGAATCCCCAAGGTAACTCGCCATCGACCACCAAATAAGGCGATTCTTTGACAATCTGGTCAAAGTTATCAGTCCCCTCATGCATTTCCGCATCCCAACGATCCGGACGTATCACAATAAAATCATCATGAAACGAAAGCCTCTTATATAACTCCGGCTTATCTTTCAGCAGATTCTTAAACATAGGAAGCCTTACCTGTACCTGCCTTTCTTCGGGAACCACCGAAAGAAGTTTTTCCAAAATAGCAGTTTTCGTTTCATCTGAGTTCTCCAGTCCTTGAACAGAGCTGTGCCATTCTCCCCAAGCACCCACCATACCGGCCTGTACCACCAGAATCAGGTCTTTATTTTTCTCCAGAAAAGGTTTCAACTGGTCCAGATGTTCCAATATCTGCTCTCCGGTAGGCCCGACCGCCGCTCTCCCCATAAAATCCCGCTCGTAGGCAAAACGTAATACCGCCTTCTTTCCTTGTTTCTGCAATTCATCAAAATACACCTGCATCGTATTGAGATTCTCCTCCGACAACTTTTCACCTATCAGATAAGTAAGATAGAAATAGCTCTGGGCAAGCGAAACACTATCCGCCACGTATTTGGCAGACAGTTCCAACAGTTCTTTTGTCGGACTGTCTTTTTCTTCTTTCACATCTACCGCCGTCTCCAACCGGAAACCTCGTCCGGGATTATAGATTCCGTTTTCACCGTGCGTATCATCTACACAAATTCCACGAAAATCAAGAACCTGCTGCGAATTGCCGCAACTACTTGCCAGCACAGCAAACAAAGCAGCTACCATACTGCCATACATCCAATTCTTCTTCATAGTAATATTTTTGTTTATGCGGGCAAATATATAACATTTCGCAACACCACCACTCTTTACAGCCCATTTCGCGCAGTAAAGTATCAGTTTGAGATAAAAAATGCAAAAGTATTAGTTAATGCTAAGATTGTATTTGTTCCACCAACAGAATAACTCTACCTTTGTCTAATAAAATAATACATGAGAAAACTTAATTCATTAAACCAACAATATTAATTACTTAATGAAAAATATCATGAATAGACAAAACGCTTTTACGCTACTTGCTACATTCGCACTGCTTTTTTGTTTCACATTCTCCTGCAATGCCAAAGGAAAAGACAAAGCCAAACATGTTGTTCTCATCGGACTGGACGGTTGGGGAGCTTACAGCTTGCCTAAAGCAGACATGCCCAATGTCAAGAAACTAATGGAAGACGGAGCTTACACGCTCAAAAAACGCTCGGCACTTCCTTCGTCCAGTGCTATCAACTGGGCATCCATGTTTATGGGAGCCGGTCCCGAACTTCACGGATACACCGAATGGGGATCTAAAACTCCGGAACTTCCGTCACGTGTTTTAAACAAGAATGGAATCTTCCCCACTATCTTCCAATTACTGCGTGATGCCCGTCCGAAAGCAGAGATCGGCTGCCTGTATGAATGGAACGGAATCAAGTATTTAGTAGATACACTTTCTCTAAGCTATCATTATCATGTGGCCGATTACAACAAGACTCCCAAAGAGTTAGGCAATATGGCATCTGCTTACATAAAGGAGAAACATCCGACTCTTGTTGCTATCTGCTATGATAGTCCCGACCATACCGGACACACTGAAGGACATGACACTCCCGCATATTATGAGAAACTCAAGGAGTTGGATACTTATGTCGGCCAGATTGTCCAGGCCGTAAAAGATGCAGGCATCCTTGATGACACTATTTTCATATTGACTTCCGACCATGGAGGCATCAAGAAGGGTCACGGCGGCAAAACAATGCAAGAAATGGAAACAGCTTTCATCATTTCCGGTAAGAATATTAAAAAAGGACTTCGTTTTGATGATGTAAGCATGATGCAATATGATGTAGCTTCTACAATAGCTCACATTTTCAACCTCGAACAACCACAAGTCTGGATAGGTAGACCAATGAAGATTGTTTTCAAATAATCGCTTTGAGATTATATACTGGAAAGGGAAAGGAGAAACTGGAAACAAAACCAGTTTCTCCTTTTATTTTCTCTCTTTTTTAAAAGAATAAACTATATCTTACAATACGACATCTTTACAAAATGAAATTGATTCCTAACACACACGTTTGAAAATCAAGTCATTCTTTGAATTAAGTTAAGTCGCTATTTTACTTATCTCTATGTTTTTTGATATAATTGTATCAGCAAATGATAAAATCCTATTTGCTCACAACTCAACAACGCGATACTTTTGCAACAAATTATTCTCTCATTTTACAACTAAAATTCTGAAATATGAAATTATATTATATCCTCGCCTTCGGTACACTATTATGTAGTCAGCTTTGCTCAAGTGCCTCTGCTGCTATGGCCTCAGAAGAGCCGTACAATTCCGGTATCGTCCTCAGATGGAAGGATTGCAAACAAAGAATAGACGGATTCGGAATAGCCCAGGCTGGCTGGGCAAAAGAATTGTTCGCCTTCAAAAATAGAGAGCAAGTCATGGACAAAATGTTCGGTAAAGATGGATTGCGCTTGAATATTCTAAGAGGAGAGATATTCCCGCATTATTGGGAGAATGAAACAGACAAGGATTTTAACCTTAACGACGACATCCATATCGAATTGAGCGATTCTGATTTCATCAACAAATCCGATGATTTATTAAGACGAGGACAGTTATGGCTTACGTTAAAAGCTAAAAATAAATACCACATCAGCAAATTAGTATTCTCCACATGGAGTGCTCCTGCTTGGATGAAAAGTAATGGAAAGGTTTCAAATGGTCGGCTCAAAACAGAATGTTATACAGATTTTGCTAATTATCTTGCCGCTTTCTACAACGCTTACAAATCTAAAGGCATTGCACCTTATGCTATATCACCATCCAACGAGCCCGGTTATGCAGCCCCTTGGAACTCTTCCTTATGGACAGCAGACGAAATGGGAAAATTCATCACCTCATATCTCGGTCCAACCTTTCGAAAAGAGAATATTCCTGCCAAAATCATATTTGGAGAAAATCCTTTATGGGCTGTTTATATGCCTCAATTAAAAATGGTTTCATCCAAAGACTTCACTGATACAATTCTTCAGAACTATCCCGAAGCCAAAGATTTCAATCTCATTGCTGCCGGGCATGGCTATAGCTTATCACCCGATATAATGCCAATAAAAGTAGATAAAGAATATCTTAAAACAGCTATTCTACCATTTGAAATGGCAGAAAAAGCCGATATACCGGTATGGATAACAGAAATAAGCGATGTAAATCCACTCGACATCTCCATACATGACGGACTGAAGTGGGCTGTTACTTTTCACAATTATCTTACAAAAGCAAATGTAAACGCAATTATATGGTGGGGAGGAGCCATGCCAACATCCAATAATGAAAGTCTCATTATTTTAGATAAAAACAGAAAAGATTTTCTATTATCTAAAAGATATGATATTTTTGGAAACTTTTCTCGCTACATCCCTGAAGAGAGTACACGGATACAAGTAACCCAGTCTAGCGGCATTCCTCTTTTAATATCTGCATATAAAAAAGACGATGAGTATACTCTTGTAACAATCAATTCATCTAAACAGACAATTCAGACCAGCCTTCGTTTGGATGGAGCAAATATAAATGGCCTATTAAAACAATATATAACCAATGAAGATAACAGTTGGACAGAAATGGCAATTGTACAGGAGAACAAAGAATATTATAACCTTACAATACCGCCATATAGTGTTGTCACATTTGTTGGAAAGGTCCGTTTATAATCCCTCGTTTGTAACACCCGTTAAATAAAAAGTTATGCCTACTTATACCGAACAAAAATTTAGAAAATTCAAAGAATCATATTTTCGACTTCTAACTCGTAAAAATCTGGAAGATAAAAGTCATTACAACGGAATATTTCAACGTTACTTATATCCTGTTATCACAGCAGAACATATCCCTTTAGAGTGGCGTTATGACTTAAATCCCCAAACAAATCCATGGTTAATGGAAAGGATTGGTGTTAATGCCACTATGAATTCGGGAGCCATCAAGTGGAAAGGAAAATATCTTATGGTGGTCCGCGTAGAAGGAAACGACCGTAAGTCATTCTTTGCCATTGCTGAAAGCCCTAATGGAATCGATAATTTTCGTTTCTGGGAATATCCGATACGACTACCGGATACTGATCCGACAGAGACAAATGTCTACGATATGCGCCTGACAGCACACGAAGACGGTTGGATTTATGGTATTTTCTGTAGCGAAAGCCTTGACCCGGACGCAGCTCCGGGCGATTTGTCGTCTGCCATTGCAAAAGCAGGTATCGTCCGCACCAAAGACCTGAAGAATTGGGAACGTTTGCCGAATCTGATTTCCAAAAGCCAGCAACGCAATGTCGTTCTGCATCCAGAATTTGTTAACGGAAAATACGCATTGTACACTCGTCCACAAGATAGTTTTATTGACGCCGGAAACGGCGGAGGTATCGGCTGGGCACTCATTGATGATATGACTCATGCAGAAGTGAAAGAAGAGACTATCATCAACCACCGCCACTACCACACTATAAAAGAGGTGAAAAACGGCGAAGGACCTCATCCTGTCAAAACCACAAAAGGATGGCTACATCTCGCCCACGGGGTTCGTGCCTGTGCTGCTGGTCTACGTTATGTACTTTATCTGTATATGACCTCTTTGGAAGACCCGACAAGAATCATCGCTGAACCAGGAGGATATTTGCTGGCTCCGATAGACGGAGAAAGAATAGGTGATGTATCCAATGTGCTCTTCTCCAATGGCTGGATTGCGGACGAGGACGGGACAGTATATATCTATTACGCTTCTTCCGACACCCGTATGCACGTGGCAACTTCGACTATTGACAGACTAACGGATTATTGCCTCCACACACCTGTTGACGGTTTACGTTCAGCTGCTTCCGTGGAAAACATTTGTAAGCTCATAGAGTCAAACAAAATCGTCACAGGAGAAACGAAACAAATTTATCTTTAAAAGCAAAATGAATTTGATAGAATAGTATCAGCATAAGTTAAAATAAGTCTACACTACAAACAAGGCAATCATTTAAATTTGCACTATATAAAATAAATGTATAAACCTTTAAAAATGCAGCCTATATGAAAAGAAATGAAACAAAATATGGATGATACCTTTAATCCATACTCTAATACAGAGAAACTATAAAATATGTATATAATTTAAATAAAAGAAAACATGAAAAATGAAAAGCACAAAGTAAACTCTTTAGTTAAAAGAGTTTGTTTGGTTCTGTCCCTTTTGACTCCCGGTAGTAGCATGATGGTAATTGCTAGTGACGAAATAGCGATTGTGCAGCAAACGGGAAACATCACAGTAACAGGAACCGTAGTCGACCAAACAGGAGAACCCGTCATCGGCGTAAATGTCCTAGTAAAAGGAAGTACCAATGGAACAATCACTGATATAGACGGCAAATTCTCGCTTAAAGGCGTCTCCCCCAATTCTATCCTCACAGTGTCCTACATTGGATATAAGACAGAAACCGTCAACCTCAATGGAAAGAAAGTCCTCCAGATAATACTAAAGGAAGACTCAGAAATGCTGAATGAAGTCGTAGTAGTGGGTTACGGTACCCAGAAAAAAGTAAATATGTCAGGAGCCGTAGACGCGGTATCTTCTAAAGTACTAGAAAACCGTTCGCTATCCAATGCTGGGCTCGGTTTGCAAGGAGCTGTACCCAACCTCAACATTACAGTCACGGATGGTAATGCCAATTCCTCGCCGAAATATAATATTCGCGGTATTGGTTCTATCAACAGTGATTCGGCCGAACCCTTGATTCTAGTAGACAACATTCCCGTCACAGCCGACGAGTTCTCCCGTATGAATGCTAACGACATCGAAAACGTATCTGTACTGAAAGACGCTTCATCAGCAGCTATCTACGGTGCACGTGCTGCATTCGGCGTAATTCTAGTCACTACCAAATCTGCAAAATCGGAGAAAATCAGCGTAGCTGTCAATGCTTATTACTCAACACGTAAAATCACACGCCTGCCCGAACATGTGACCGATCCATATCAAGTAATGACCATCCAGAATCAAGCACGTACGTACAGTTTCTACACAGAAGAACAAATGGCGGAAGCCCAAAAGCGCGTTAACGACCCGTCGCTACCAGCAGTCATAGTAGACCCGAGCGACCCGAACAAATGGGCTTACTACGGACAGACAGACTGGATGGACGAAACCTACAAAAATGCAGCACCTTCCTACACTGTCAATTTCAACATTGCCCAGCGTACCAAAAAAGCTGGCTATTACCTTTCTGGCGAATACTACCGCCAAGATGGTATGTTCAAGAAAGGTAACGACATCTACGACCGTTACAATATGCGTGCTAAAGTAGATTTCCAACTCACCAACTGGCTGAACATCAGCAATAATACATCGTTTGCATTCCGCAAATACGACAAACCTAACATCGATATGGAAAGTTTCTTCCACGAGGTGAACCGCAAAAGTACGCTCGACGTAGTAAGAAACCCGGACGGAACATATACCAAATCTGGAGGTGCCATACTGGGACTGCTAGAGAATGGAGGACGTTCCGTCAACGACCGACGTGACTTTTCCACCACGTTTGCCGCTACCATCGACCTGTTGAAGGATGTATGGCAAATCAAAGCAGACGCCACCTTCCGCCGCGACAGCGAACGTACACGTAGAGCATCTTTGCCCTACTCCTACAAGCAAGGACCAGAAATGGCACTGGAACAGAACACAACTACAAGCTCTGCCCGTAACGACTCGCAGTTCTACGATAACAATGTATTCAATATATATACTGATTTCCACAAGACTTTTGCCGGCCAACACTTTGTACAAGCAATGGTAGGTTTTAACCAAGAAAACACACGTACCAACAGCTACTGGTCGAGCAGAGATCAACTAATCAGTACCTCTTTCCCAACTATCGAGCTTGCCACCGGTACTGTCAAAACCAGCGAAAGTATTACTGACTGGTCTGTTCGCGGAGCCTTCTTCCGCCTGAACTATGTATTTGACAATCGCTACATCGTTGAGTTTAACGGCAGGTACGACGGTTCCTCCCCCTTCCCGAAGAACGACCGTTACAGCTTTTTCCCTTCTGTTTCTGCCGCATGGAACGTTTCACAAGAAAAGTTCATGGAAAATCTGAAAAACAAAATAGGACTGAACACAATGAAATTGCGTGGTTCTTACGGTAGCTTAGGTAATCAGAACGTAGGTGCATACGCCTTCTCTCCACAGATGAAAGCAGAAGAAAGCAAATGGATTCTGGACGGAAAAAAACCACTTCAGGTTATCATGCCAGGTATCGTATCCAGCTCACTGACTTGGGAACAGGTGCGTACTATCAATGGTGGTATCGACTTAGGCTTCCTCAACAATCGTCTGACAGCTGGTTTTGATTACTACGTACGCTACACCGAAGGCATGCTGACCAAAGGAAAATCCCTTCCCAGTGTATTAGGTACCAGCGAACCGAAAGAAAACGCTGCTGACCTGAAAACCCGTGGTTGGGAACTTTCATTGGCATGGAGAGACCAGTTCAACTTAGCAGATTCACCCTTCAGCTATGGCGTACGTTTCATCATCTCGGACAGCCGCTCATTCATCACCAAGTTCGATAACTACGTTTGGGACACGGACAAGAACGGAAACAAAATTCGTACCTCCATTTGGACAAACGACAATCATTATGTAGGTAAAGAATTGGGTGAAATCTGGGGATTAACTACTGAAGGATTCTTCCAGAACGAAGAAGAACTTGCTAACCATGCTGACCAGACCAAAGTAGGTGAAGATGATATGGGCTACAAGTTCTACGTAGGTGACCTGAAGTTCAAAGATATCAACGGTGACAAAGAAATCAGTAACGGCAAAGGAACTCTCGCCGATCCGGGCGACTTCAAAAAAATCGGTAACAGTTCCATACGCCTCCCCTATAGCATTGACATGGATGCCAATTGGAAAGGATTTGACCTACGCATCTTCTTGCAAGGTGTAGGCAAAAGAGACTGGTACGCTGGTGGCGGTAACCACTATTTCTGGGGTATTTATGCCCAACCTTGGACTAACGTACAGAAAGGTAACCTCGATCACTGGACACCCGAAAACCGCAATGCCTACTTCCCTCGTGTGAAGCCTTATATTGCAGAAAGTACCGGTTCCGAGCTTGCTTGCCCTCAGACCAAATACCTACAAGACGCTTCCTACCTACGTCTGAAGAATGTAACCTTTGGCTACACACTACCCAAAACATGGACTAGCAAAGTAGGTATCGAACGCGTACGCTTCTACTTCAGCGGTGAAAACCTGTGCGAGTTACAACATCTGAAAGCCAACCTCGACCCGGAAGCCTTGGATTCAAGCAGCAAAACCTACCCGTTGCAGCGTTCCTTCACATTTGGTGTTAACTTGAATTTCTAAATCTGTAAACAATAACAATATGAAAACATTAAAATATATTCTTTCAGCGAGCATTAGCCTGGTATTTCTCACAGCCTGCAACGACAGCTTTCTGGAAAAGTATCCGGAAACCGAACTGAATGAAGAAGCCTTCTTCCAAACTCCGGAAGACATGGCAATCTACCTGAACAACTCCTATAAAGATTTGCCATACGGATCGGACGACCTCTATTCCGACAATATCGGTGGTTATACAGCAAGCCACGAAGTATACAGTATGCTGCATGGAACCATCAACGAAAATACCGTAGGCGGCTGGAGTAAAGACGAAGATAAAGACTGGTACAACTTGCGCAAAGCCAATGTATTGCTAGTAAATGCACATAAGGTGAAAGGTGAACAGACAGATATCGACCACTACATCGGCGTAGCACGTTTCTTTCGTGCCAATTTCTATTTCAAAATGCTAAAAAGATACGGTGCCGCTCCTTGGTACGATCATCCATTGAGTACAAATGATCCTGATCTATACAAAGGAATGGACAGTCGCGAACTGATAGCCGATAAAATCATGGAAGACTTGGAATTTGCAGCCAAGAACATCAAAGCCATTGAAAGCCGTACCTACATTAACAAATGGGCAGCCTACAGCCTGCTGGCACGATTTGCTTTGCATGAAGGCACCTTCCGTAAGTACCATACAGAACTGAATTTGACAAATACCGCCAATAATTTTCTCGAAAAAGCCGTATGGGCAACCGGAGAAATCATGAAAGCCGGATTTGAAATCACCGGAAAAGGAGCAGAAGGTTATCGAGCCCTCTTCACAGGTGACCTGAAAGGTAACAAGGAAATCATCCTCTATGCCGACTACGACCGCACATTAGGACGCGGTAGTAACACCCCCTCAGTTGTAGATTGGATGTGGCACCTAAGCCGCAGTTTAGCAGACAGTTATCTCAAGCTAAACGGTTCCCCCGCCACCTCCGACCCTAATTACGCGACAAAGACCTACAATGAAATGTTTGACGATAGAGACCCTCGTATGGCAGAAACTATCATGCCGGCAGGATTCATCAAAGCCAATGAATCACTGCCTACCGTAGCCAAACTAGATTACGGATACTTGCCTCAGTTGAAATATTACCCTCGTACAGCGGAACTGAACAGTGGATATGATGCAGGCTACAATGACATCGTTATTTTCAGATATGCAGAAACACTACTCATTAACGCGGAAGCAAAAGCAGAACTGGGTACAATCAAACAGGAAGACTTGAATGCAACAGTCAACCTATTGAGAAAGCGTGTAGGCATGCCAGATTTAAAACTCGATGTAGCCACTGACCCAAAACTCACAGTCCAATATCCTGCCGTAACCGGTACACTGGCCAATGTAATTCTAGAAATACGCCGCGAACGCCGTGTAGAACTGGCCTGCGAAGGTCTTCGTTATGATGATTTGATGAGATGGAAAGCCGGCAAATTGCTCGAAGGTCCTGCCGAAGGTGTGTATATTCCTGCATTCGGAGCTTACGACGTCACTGGTGATGGTGAGAACGATATTGCCATACTAGAATCTCCCGACAAAACAGCCGGACTAACCGAAGATGAACTGTCAAAATTGCAAAAGACTTATTACCTGGTAGATAAAGACGGCAAAAAGGGAAACATCTATCTGAGTGAAGGTAACAAAGGAAACATCCGTTTCACAATTGACCAAGGCAATCCACCCAGATTCGATGAAACAAAGTATTACTATTTTCCTATTCCGTTCAGCGAAATACAGCTTAACCCGAATTTGGAACAACCTTCAGGCTGGCGATAAGTAATTCTCCACAATTTTCAAATTATAGGCACAGATTGCATAGATTTCAGTTCTTTCATTTTATCAGAGCTGTAAAATCTATGAAATCTGTGCCTGAATTTTGAAGATTATCATGTATCTTTTCTAACTTTAACGATGTGTAACATAGTGCTAAAAATGCCTAAACCTCAAAGAAGAACAATAGCAGAGATATGTTTTCCCCTTGAATGTCTATTAGACGGATTCTTCTCACGAAATATAACATTGTGCAGATAAAAGAAATATTCAAATATACTCCGGCTTTCTCATTTTATTTCTTATAAGTAAAGTACTATTTTGTCAATTATTAAAGATATAGTACAAAATCAAGGTAACATAAGAAGAATACCGGAGATTTCAACATAGTATCAGAATGAGCTAAAATAATATTTGTTTCCTTGCTTCTTTCCCCCTACCTTTGCAGCAAAGAAGATACAATATATAAATCGATTCAAAATAATAATATGAAATTACACACTACCGACCTTCTTATCATATGCGCCTATCTTATCGCTATGATTGTCATCGGTCTCATTCTTAAAAAACGGGCAGCCCAGAATATGGACTCCTACTTCTTAGGTGGAAAATCATTGCCTTTCTATATGTTGGGATTATCCAACGCCTCCGGAATGTTCGATATTACGGGCACAATGCTAATGGTATACTGGGCATTCGCTTATGGTTTCAAAAGTCTTTGGATTCCCTGGTTATGGCCGGTGTTCAACCAAATATTCCTAATGGTTTACTTATCCGTGTGGCTGCGCCGTTCGAACGTTCTCACCGGTGCCGAATGGATTAAAACCCGTTTCGGAAAAGGGAAAGGTTCTACTCTTTCACATACGATTGTTATCGTATTCGCATTACTTAGCGTACTCGGTTTTTTAAGTTACGGGTTCATAGGTATTGGTAAATTTATGGAGATATTCATCCCTTGGGAAGTAGTATCTCCATTTATTCCTTTCAATGTTCCTGCAGAATATGTTCCTCATGTATATGGTATTTTCTTTACTACCATCGCCACATTCTATGTGATGCTCGGCGGAATGCTGAGTATCGTATGGACAGATGTCGTTCAGTTTCTGATAATGACCGTGGCAGGCATCGTTATTGTCGTCATTGGTATGCAGATGGTGGCACCGGACATGATTCACTCATTTGTTCCTGCCGGCTGGGATTCGCCCTTCTTCGGCTGGACACTTGATATCGACTGGAGCAGCCGGATGAATCTCCTTACCGAGCGAATGGCCAACGAGCCTTACAGTCTGATAAGCATATTTGTTATGATGGCGTTGCTGAAAGGAATCTTTATGAGCATGGCTGGTCCCGCTCCTAACTATGATATGCAGAAGATTCTGTCCTGCAAGTCTCCGAAAGAAGCGGCAATGATGAGTGGTTCTGTATCCGTGGTGTTATTAATCCCCCGCTACCTGATGATTATGGGATTCGCATTGCTAGCTATTTACTTCTTCAAGGAAGACGGCGGAATGACACAAATGGAAGTTACACGAACGGACTTTGAGACGATTCTTCCTCACTTGATTACCCGTTATGTACCTTCCGGATTAGCCGGTCTGTTATTGGCGGGACTACTGGCAGCGTTCATGTCTACTTTCGCTTCAACGGTGAATGCGGCTCCTGCATATATCGTGAATGACATTTATCTGAAATACATCAATCCGAAAGCGAGTGTAAAAACGCAGATACGCAGCAGTTATGTGATTTCTGTTGCAGTGGTAGTGGTCAGCACCGTTATCGGATTCTTTCTGAAAGATATTAATGAAATCTTCCAATGGATTGTAGGCGCACTCTTTGGTGGATACATCGCAGCCAACGTACTCAAATGGCATTGGTGGCGTTTCAACGGTGAAGGCTATTTCTGGGGAATGACTGCCGGAGTAATAGCAGCAATCGTCATGAAATTCACTGTTCCCGACGCATGGGTATTGTATTTCTTCCCCGTTCTGTTCGGGGTTTCCCTGATAGGATGTATCGCCGGAACGTATAGCGCACCTCCGACTGACGAAGAGACACTGATCAACTTCTACACCCGTGTCCGCCCATGGGGCTGGTGGAAACCGGTAGAAGAAAAAGCATTGGCGCGTTATCCTCATATCCAGCCGAACAGGAACTTCAAAAGGGATGCTTTCAACGTAGCAATCGGTATCATCTGGCAATGTGCGCTTACTATCATTCCGATGTATCTCGTTGTCCGCGAGCAACTGGGGCTCTGGAGCTCTATCGCTTTGCTTTTAGTCACCACACTCATACTAAGGAAGACTTGGTACAAACCTTTGTGCAAAGAAGAAGCACGTTACAATGAAGAAATGAAACAAGTGAAATAAAAAGAAATAATTAGCTTAACACACTAAAAACCAGAGGACTGACCATGAAAAGATTATCTGTTATCCTAGTATCATTTTTACTATATCTGCCACTAAGCGCTCAATTTAAAGGAACAGTCTATGTCGACACCGACCAATCAGGACTATTTAATAAAGGTGATAAACCGCTGGCGGGAGTTATGGTAACAGACGGCTTGAACGTAGTAAAAACAGATAAGAAAGGTCGGTTCTCTTTACCCGGATTCGATAAAACAAGATTTATCAGCATTACAACTCCCGCCGGATTTGAAACGGAGCAATTCTATCTTTCCACCAAAGAGAATAGAAAAAGCTACGACTTTATCTTAACTGAAAGTGAACGGACAAAAGCCAGGGAACATTCTTTCGTTCAAATCACCGATACCGAAGTGACCGGTGGAATGGGACGTTGGGTAACTGACCTTCAGCAATATGTAAAGAATGAAAAGCCCGCTTTCCTGATTCATACCGGAGACATCTGTTACGAACCGGGGCTGACAATGCATAACCAAATAGTGAACGCACAGACAATGGATTGCCCCGTTTACTACTGCATCGGCAATCACGACTTAGTGAAAGGTAGCTATGGCGAAGAGCTTTATGAATCTCTCTATGGTCCGACGTGGTACTCATTTGATATGGGTAACGTTCATTATGTAGTCACCCCAATCGACCACGGAGACCACCCGACTAATTATACTCAAAAAGATGTATACAACTGGCTGAAGAATGACCTTGCCATGATGAAGAAAGAACAGGCATTGATCCTCTTCAACCATGACCTGTTTACCGCAAGTGACACATTCGTATTCAAAGCCGATAAAGAGCATACACTTGACCTACGTGCTTTCAATACAAAAGCCCAAATCTACGGACACATGCACTACAACTATGTCCGCAATCAAAACGGAATCTATACAATCTGTACCGGTACATTGGATAAAGGCGGTATTGATCATTCTCCTTCTTCTTTCAGAGAAATAAAAGTAGACGGCAATGACAATATCACAACGCAACTACGGTATACCTTCATCGAGCCGCAGATTGCCATAGTCTCCCCGATGAACAATCAAATTTCCGCAGCTACCGGAGACCGGCTTCCTGTTTCTGTCAATACCTATCATGCACAGGCTAAAACATCACACGTCTCCTACATCCTAAGCGATATAGAGAATAATCAGGAGATAGCCAAAGGCAACCTTATCTCCCTCACCGACTGGAACTGGAGCAGAGACATTCAAATGCCTGCGAATGAAAACGGAAGAAAGCTACAACTCACAGTAACTTCATTCTTTAATGACGGCAAGAAAGCAACCGCCACCAGCCGATTCACTTATCAAAAAGACTTCAAGCCGGCTACAATCCCGGGCGAGGACTGGAATACCCTGCTTCAAAATGCCGCACACTCCGGAGGAATCAATAATTCTCAAATCAAGCTCCCCCTGCAACTGCAATGGACAGCCAACACAGGCAGCAACATCTTCATGGCTTCCCCTATTATCGCCGGACAGAAAGTATTTATCGCTACCACCGATGACAATATACCATTGAACACATTTGTCTGTGCATTCGATTTCAATTCCGGCAAACTGTTATGGAAATTCCGCACGGCAAACTCGGTGAAGAACACAATCGCCTATGAAAACGGAATTGTAATAGCACAGGACGCTGCCTGCAATCTGTACGCTTTGGATGCAGAATCCGGAAAATTACTCTGGAAACAATATATCAAACTGAACAGTTATCCTTACTTAACGGAAGGAATAACAATAGATAAAGGAGTAGTCTACGCCGGAATTGGTGCCGGACTATCCGCCTATGACTTAAAGACAGGACAAACAATATGGATTAACAAGGACTGGAGACAACGGGAAGGTGCTACTACAACGCTAACTGTTGCCGGAAATGTATTAGTCAGCGGAACTCAATGGGGAGGATTATACGGTAACGACATTCACACCGGAAAACAACTCTGGAAACTCTCCGATAACGGACTTCGTAACCGGGGAGCCTCTCCGGTCTATAAAGACGGGAAATTATGGATCATCTCCTCCAAAAGCTTCTTCGTCATAGAACCACAAACCGGAAAAGTACTCCAACAGAAAGAGTTGTCAGCCAACCTGGACGTAACATCCACACCACTTATTACCGAACAGGAAATTATCTTCGGTACTGCCGACCGCGGAGTTTTCGCACTGGACAAAGCTACGCTTTTCAATAAATGGAGAGCAGAGACTTTGCCTTCGCTGGTATACACAGCTCCTTATTCCACCACTCCGCAAGCCGGAGTAGAAACAAGCCCAGTGGCATCACAAGGAGTTATTTACATCGGAGCTTCCGATGGTTATCTATATGCTATCGACCGGACAACGGGAATTATAAAAGACAAATATAATCTCGGAGCACCGATATTCTCAACCGTAGCCGTATCAGGAAACCGGATGATTGTCTGTGACTTTGCAGGAAATGTTTATTGCTTTATATCAAAATAAACTTATTCCTCATTATCGTAATGTATAAACCCAATCGGTCGTCGATGCTTTGATTTCAGAGATTCCGTTTTTTCTTTATCGGCCAATTCTGATAAAGCCAGATAAATACTATCCAATTCCTTCCGGGTATCTTCACTGAGGTCGTTTATGGCTTCCAAAGTCTCCTCGCCGATTTGGTTAATCATTGCGAATGCTTTACTTCCTTGACTTTCCAGTTCTTGTATGCGCTGTCTCAGTTCGTCTATTTCTTGATTCTTGGTATCACTGGCCAAGACATATTGACGAATACTGACAAAGGCACGCATAATATTAATATTGACCTTAATAGCAACTGTTGAATGCAGAACGCTTGAAAGCATGGCTACCCCCTGTTCCGTAAACGCAAATGGAGTGTAAGCACTAAAATTATATTGGGGTATCCCAATTTGGGATACCCTACTGGACAACAAGCAGTTAGCCTCTTCATTTGTCAATTCAAACATGAAATCATCTGGAAAACGTTCCATATTACGCCTCACAGCACGCTTCAATAACCGTGTTTCTGTTCCATAGAGTTCCGCCAAATCAAAATCAAGCATTACCTTCTGTCCCCGAATCTCATATATCTTATTCTGAATAATTTGTAGTTCCATGATATGTGTTATAGTATTTCGAACAAAGGTAGCCCTAAATTCAGTTTAAACAACTACTAATTGCTTTTTATTTTCCAAAACCGACTTACCTCTCACACAGTTTTTGCCACCCTCTGCGTTGTACTTTGAAGATTATCACGTATCTTTGCTTCCTCAATCATAAATACGAGATATGGCTATTACAATCAAGAAAGTCTCTACAAAGAGAGAACTTAAGAAATTTATCCGTTTCAATTACAGAATGTACAAGGGCAATCCGTACTCCGTCCCCGACCTTTACGACGATATGCTCAATACATTTAACAAGCGTAAGAATGCAGCATTCGAATTCTGTGAAGCAGATTATTTTCTGGCATACCAGGATGACAAGATCGTAGGACGTGTAGCCGCCATTATCAACAACCGTGCCAACGAGAAATGGGGTTGCAAGAACGTCCGTTTCGGGTGGATAGACTTCATTGACGACCCTGAAGTATCCTCCGCTCTCATCAAAACGGTAGAAGACTGGGGAAAGGAACGGGGCATGACTCACATTGCCGGACCTCTCGGATTCACCGATTTCGATGCGGAAGGTATGCTGATTGAAGGTTTCGACCAACTCAGTACCATGGCCACTATCTACAACCACCCCTACTATCCCGTACACATGGAGAAACTCGGCTTCGAGAAAGACGCCGACTGGGTGGAATACAAAATCTATATCCCGGACGCCATTCCCGACAAGCACAAGCGTATCTCCGAACTCATTCAGCGAAAATACAACCTCAAGATAAAGAAATATACCTCCGGGAAAAAAATAGCCAAAGACTACGGACAGGAAATATTCGAACTGATGAACGAAGCGTACAGCCCGCTCTACGGCTACTCTCCGTTGACGCAGCGACAAATCAACCAGTACGTAAAGATGTACCTCCCGATACTCGACCTGCGAATGGTGACTCTTATCACCGATGCCGATGACAAACTGGTTTGCGTAGGTATCTCCATGCCGTCGCTTGCCGAAGCGCTGCAAAAGTCACACGGACGTCTGCTGCCGCTCGGATGGTTCTATCTGCTGAAAGCATTATTCATGAAACGACGTGCGAAAATGCTTGATTTACTACTTGTTGCCGTGAAACCGGAGTACCAGAATAAAGGTGTTAACGCTTTGTTATTTTCCGATTTAATTCCGGTTTATCAAAAATTAGGTTTTATCTTTGCGGAAAGCAACCCCGAACTGGAACTGAACGGAAAGGTTCAGGCACAATGGGATTACTTTGAGACTCAACAACATAAGCGCCGCCGTGCGTTCATCAAAGAGATAAAATAAAAAAACAGCTATGGAAGAGAACGAATTGATACCTGTAGACAACAACAATGCAGTAGAGTACACTGACGACAACATCCGCCACCTGAGCGACATGGAACATGTGCGCACACGCCCCGGTATGTATATCGGTAGGCTGGGCGACGGTGCACATGCCGAAGACGGAATCTATGTCCTCCTGAAAGAAGTGATTGACAACAGTATTGACGAGTTCAAGATGCAAGCCGGTAAGAAAATCGAGATTACCGTTGAAGAAAACCTTCGTGTCAGTGTGCGTGACTACGGACGAGGCATTCCGCAAGGAAAGCTGATTGAAGCCGTCAGTATGCTGAATACGGGTGGTAAGTACGACAGCAAGGCATTTAAGAAAAGCGTCGGGTTGAACGGTGTCGGTGTGAAAGCCGTCAACGCACTGAGCTCCCGTTTCGAGGTACGCAGTTACCGCGACGGGAAAGTCCGCATCGCCACTTTCTCCAAAGGTACCCTGCTGACTGACGAAACGCAGACCACCGAAGAAGACAACGGAACTTATATCTTCTTCGAACCGGACAATACATTATTCCTGAATTATTGTTTCAAGCCCGAATTTATCGAGACCATGCTACGTAACTATACGTACCTCAACACAGGGCTTGCCATTATCTATAACGGTCACCGCATCCTGTCACGTAACGGTCTTGTAGACCTGCTGAATGACAACATGACGGCAACCGGCCTCTACCCTATCATCCACCTGAAAGGAGAAGACATCGAAATAGCTTTCACCCACACCGGACAATACGGAGAAGAATATTACTCCTTCGTCAACGGTCAGCACACCACCCAGGGAGGCACTCACCAGAGTGCTTTCAAGGAACATATCGCCCGTACTATCAAAGAGTTCTTCAACAAGAACATGGATTATACGGACATCCGCAACGGACTCGTTGCCGCCATTGCCGTCAACGTGGAGGAACCGATCTTCGAGAGCCAGACCAAGACGAAGCTGGGTTCTACCAACATGGCGCCCGGCGGCATGACCGTCAATAAATACGTAGGCGACTTCATCAAACTGGAAGTGGACAACTTCCTCCACAAGAATGCGGACGTAGCCGAAGCCATCCAGCAAAAGATACAGGAATCGGAAAAGGAACGCAAAGCCATTGCAGGCGTAACGAAACTGGCCCGCGAACGTGCCAAGAAAGCTAACCTGCATAACCGCAAACTGCGTGACTGCCGTATCCACCTCAACGACCCGAAAGGAAAAGGGCTGGAAGAAGATTCCTGCATCTTCATCACCGAGGGAGACTCTGCAAGCGGTTCCATCACCAAGAGCCGTGATGTCAACACACAAGCGGTATTCAGCCTCCGTGGTAAACCGTTGAATTCTTTCGGGCTGACAAAGAAAGTGGTGTACGAGAACGAAGAATTCAACCTGCTCCAGGCAGCCCTGAATATAGAAGACGGAATCGAAGGACTGCGTTACAACAAAGTGATTGTAGCAACCGATGCCGATGTGGACGGTATGCACATCCGCCTGTTGCTGATTACCTTCTTCCTGCAATTCTTCCCCGACCTCATCAAGAAGGGACACGTATACATCTTGCAGACTCCTCTGTTCCGTGTACGCAACAAGAAAAAGACGCTCTATTGTTACAGCGAGGAGGAACGCGTCAATGCTATCAATGAACTAAGCCCGAATCCGGAAATCACCCGATTCAAAGGATTGGGAGAGATCTCGCCGGACGAGTTCAAGCACTTTATCGGCAAAGATATGCGCCTGGAACAAGTGACATTGCGCAAAACGGACGCAGTAAAAGAACTACTGGAATTCTACATGGGCAAAAACACCATGGAACGACAGAACTTTATTATAGACAACTTGGTTATTGAAGAAGACTTGGCATCATGAGAAAAGCAATATTCCCGGGTACATTCGACCCTTTCACCATCGGACATTATTCGGTAGTGGAACGTGCACTCACCTTTATGGACGAAATCGTGATAGGAATCGGTATCAACGAAAACAAGAATACGTATTTCCCTATCGACAAAAGAGAGGAAATGATTCGGGAACTCTACAAGGACGACCCTCGTATCCGGGTAATGTCATACGATTGTCTGACAATTGACTTCGCACAGGAAGTAGGAGCAAAGTTTATTGTCCGCGGTATCCGCACCGTAAAAGACTTCGAATACGAAGAAACGATTGCAGACATCAACCGCAAACTGGCTGGTATCGAAACCATTCTGCTTTTCACGGAGCCGGAACTGACTTGTGTCAGCTCTACTATTGTACGCGAGCTATTGACCTTTAATAAGGATATCAGCCAGTTTATTCCGAAAGGGATGAAGATCGGTTGAAAAAAATAGAACCTAAAATAACAAAATTATGAATAAGATTACAATATACGTTCTCCTGGCTTGCCTATGGACAGTATCAGCCGTACAAGCCCAGAGTTTCGGCTCGCCCGCCATGCGCAAGCTGCAAATGGCAGAGTTTGCAATCTCCAACTTTTATGTAGATAAAGTAGACGAAGACAAGCTGGTAGAAGAAGCTATCATTAAAATGCTGGCCCAACTCGACCCGCACTCCACCTACTCGGACGCCGAAGAAGTGAAGAAGATGAACGAACCGCTTCAAGGTAATTTCGAAGGCATCGGCGTACAATTCCAGATGATTGAAGATACGCTGTTGGTGGTGCAACCTGTCAGCAACGGTCCTTCCGAGAAAATAGGAATCCTTGCAGGCGACCGTATCATCGCCGTCAACGACAGCGCCATTGCAGGTGTAAAGATGAGTACGGAAGAAATCATGAAGCGTCTTCGCGGTCCGAAAGGCTCGAAAGTAAATCTGAAAATTGTCCGTCGCGGTGTCCAAGACCCGTTGGTGTTCACCGTAAAAAGAGACAAGATACCTATCCTCAGCCTTGACGCGTCCTATATGATTCAGCCGAAGACAGGCTATATCCGCATCAACCGCTTCGGGGCAACGACTGCCGAAGAATTCAAGAAAGCAATGAAAGAACTTCAGAAGCAAGGAATGAAGGATATGATTCTCGACTTGCAAGGCAACGGAGGAGGCTACCTCAATGCAGCTATCGACCTTGCCAACGAATTTTTGGGTCAAAAGGAATTAATCGTCTACACCGAAGGACGGACTGCCAAACGCAGTGACTTCTACGCCAAAGGTAACGGCGAGTTCCGTAACGGCCGCCTCATCGTATTGGTAGACGAATATACAGCTTCCGCCAGTGAGATTGTCAGCGGCGCAGTGCAGGATTGGGACAGAGGTATCATCGTAGGCCGCCGTTCTTTTGGCAAAGGACTGGTTCAACGCCCGATCGACTTGCCCGACGGCTCAATGATCCGCCTGACGATCGCCCGTTATTATACTCCCGCCGGCCGCTGCATCCAAAAGCCTTACGACAGCTCGACAGATTACAATAAAGACCTGATAGAGCGCTTCAACCACGGTGAACTGATGAATGCCGACAGCATTCACTTCCCCGACTCATTGAAAGTACAGACCAAGAAACTCGGCCGTACCGTTTACGGCGGAGGCGGTATCATGCCGGATTATTTCGTGCCGATTGACACCACTCTTTACACGGATTATCACCGCAACCTGGTAGCCAAAGGCGCCGTTATCAAATTCACCATGAAGTTTATCGAAGGACACCGAAAGGAACTGGCCAACAAGTACAAGAAGTTCGAATCGTTTAATGAGAAGTTCATCATAGACGATGATATGCTGGCAACCTTGCGTGAAATGGGTGAGAAAGAAGGCGTGAAGTTCAATGAAGAGCAGTATCAGAAATCGCTCCCGCTCATCAAGACGCAACTCAAAGCCTTGATCGCCCGCGACCTTTGGGATATGAACGAATATTTCCGGGTGATGAATACGACGAACGAAAGTGTACAGAAGGCGTTGGAGATTCTCAATTCGGAGGAATATCAGAAGAAACTGAGAGCAAATTAATCCTCGTGATATCTGTCTCCCAACACGTAAAACCACCATGATGTTCGCGAACATATTGTCCGTTGACATTCAGTTTAGCATGGCTATACAACACCATCAAACCGTAAAATAACTCGTTTACCTGCATAATCAGCAGGTATCATAATGTTTTTTGGGGAAAAGAAAGCTTATCATGTTCAATGGCAAAACCTTGCATAGCTACCTCGCCAGGAACCTGAATACTCGTCCAATGACTTTTCGGAGAATATTTGAAATCCCAGACTCCGCTCAATAAAAGTAGCGGTTGACAAGTTCCTTCCAATCGGACAGGTAGTGTATAAGTACGTTCTGTGGCAGTTGAAGTAACAGGTCTCATAGTAGATAAGAATGAAAGCAAAAGAATTACTACTAATACATTTCTTTCATGATATAAATTAGTTACATTTCATAATAAACAACCACACAAAACACATGTCACATAAATCTACATTTCCTCGATAATATTCTTTTCTATCACAACATTATCACACTCACGCGTTTTTATTAATTTTTCCAGACTAAATCTTTTATGGCTAATAAACAAATTTTCTGTAATCTTCAAATTCTCAACCGACTTAGCAGAAATAGCCTCAGCACTTTTCAAATTAAAGCGATTATTGGTAATAGTAATATTACGGTGTACATAACCATCATTACATTTATTTTCAGGAGCAATCAGGATAACAGGAGCACCACATTCTATAAAGTTATTATTACGAATAGTAACATCCCGCACCATACCTGATTCAAACCAGCTTCGTGCATCATCAGCTATAAAAATGCCACTCATTTGCATACGAAAAAACGTATTACTTTCTATCAAGACTTTACGGCGTGTTGTTACAAGTAATCCGCGAGTAGGTATACGAGAAAAATAATTATTGCGTACAATAACTTCAGGCGTATAAGTTACATTCTCAACCACAAGATTGGGATTGTCTCTAATCATAAACGGAACAGATTTATTCAAAGTGATAATAATCTCCCTCTCGCTTCTCATCTCTGCATTCTTTACGGTAAAAGAGGCTAGAGGCAACAAAGAATGAGAATCAATAAATTCTAATTCATTTCCAGAGAAAAAAGATTGAAACCCATAGGTTTGATGATGCATATATCTAACAACAACCTTATTAGGAGCAAGAAACTCCTTTACGGCTAAATGAGTCCCATGTATATTGATCGGATCATCCTGAGCACCGGAGAAATATGAATTTTCGATTAGGATTCGCCCTTTGCAACCTGACATTTGTACAAAATCTGCAAATCCCGCACAAGTCCGTCCGCTTCCTGCTTCCGGTGCAAAAATTAAATTATGACAAGTAATGTCTTCAGAAACTTGTCCTACGATTCCAAAATTTCCAAGGAAAGCTAAATGCAAATTTTCCAACGTAATATTTTTACTGTACTGAATCAATCCGCACGCCTGATCTCTATAACCGTCTCTCATCTGAAAAATCATACCAGATTCTGCCTGCGGTCGTTTATCATAAACCAAACGCAACAGTCCAGATTCCAACTCCATTGCTTTGCGCATATCAGAAAGAGGCGACCAACTGCGCCATGTGATATCCTTTTTCGAATCATAAATCTGGGCAATACCTTTCGACAAACTCCAGTTATCTCCTATGAACGAAAACTTTCCATCCTTAACAATATATTTAGACTGAGGATGAATTTGCACGGTCATGTGGCGATCACCCACTTCGGCTACTGTCATTTCTGGAACAGTAGGGTCAGCCGCAGTTATTGTAAAGTTCCTGAATTTGATATTTTCGCATTGGTCTATAACAAAACTAGTCATTTCCCCATGTGTTATAATATGAGCACCCTTACCGTCAATCGTTACATTTTTAAGTCCTTTCAACCATAGACCAATATGTTTAGTCTGGTCTGGGTTCTCTTTCTCGGATGTCGTATTAGAAATATGATATAACTTTTGTGAGGAACTGTTTCTATATATATGGTAATTAGCATTTTGTAGTTCAATAAGTACTCTTTTACCATTGTAGCTTCTTGCTTTTTCTATAGCCTTCTGAATTTTAACTGTCATGTCTCCTCCTTCAGGAAGAACACGAATTACATTTTGCGCAATACAAGTTGACGCAAATATAGAAAGAAAAAATAAAGTAATTTTCTTTATCATAATTATATTTTTATCATAATTAAATTATATCAGTATTCACCTCCGGTCATTACATTTCCTTTCAGTTCTACAACACTATTAATTTCCCCAGTTAATAAAACTCTAAGATCACATTCTCCTTTTACCGCAGGAAATTCAACCAGTAAATCTTCTTTCCGTTTCGTCATTTTAGAACCTATCTTTCGGTTGTTCAACCAAACTTCGGCTTTTCCAACCACTTGTTGCAAAAGAATGTTTCCACCTTTCTCCTGTTGTAACCGATCCGGAACAAACGTTGTACGTAAAAGGACATATTGGGCATTCTCCAATTTAATAGTTCCAGTACCCGCAAATGGCTGCCAACTGTTCATATCATAATCTTCTAGCCGACAGTTCACATCAGGTCTTTCCCTGAAAAGCGGTGAGACAATCCATTTATCCAACAACATCAAAGGCTTCTCTACAGCGACAGAAGGAACAAGAGCTGCAGGCGCTGACTGAATGATAATAGTATGCGATTTTAATCCCTGTACTTCCGCCGTAAGCCTGATCTCTCCGGTTTCTTCCGTACTTTGTATGATAACCTGTGCCAATCCATTGAACAAACTACGCATATTCCCTTTTTCTGGTTCATGGTTATTCGGATCACCATTGCCTAAACCGATTATTTTTGCCGGGCCGGCTATCGTAAATTCAACCATCTCATTGGCAGTCGGGACATGTCGTCCTTTAGAGTCCAAAACTTCAACGGTAATAGGCATTGCGTCACGACCGTCACCAGATAGTTGGGTACGATATGGAGTCAGACAAACCTGCACAGGCTTACCTGTTGTCTCTACTTTAGCGCGAGATACGATTTTCCCATTTTTATAACCTACAGCCTCTAGCCTGCCAGGCTTATAAGGAACCATCCAGGTATTCATTTCATAAGGATCCACTTGTTGTTCAGATATAGTCTTACCGTTCAAAATCAGCTTTACTTTATCCGCATTGTTTAGTGCCATCACTTTGATAGGTTTACCGACAGAATCGGCCGGCCAATTCCAATGAGGGATCAATTCCAACACAGGTATATCTTTACGCCATTGCGCCTGATGCAAATAGTAAGCGCTCTTAGGAAATCCGCAAAGATCCATAATGCCAAAGAAAGAACTTACGGAAGGCCATTTGAAAGGTGTGGGTTCACCGTGATAGTCGAATCCGGTCCAATAAAAGCAACCTGCCATCCAAGGGCGTGTAGCCACTTCTTTCCATGCACGACGGTGGGTAGCTCCCCAGCCAGTTGATGCCGAATCGTAAGAATCGAAGATATTTTTCGATTTGTCCGTCTTATATTCTCCACGTACCATAAAAGCAGAACCATCTTCGGAACTGATCAATGGAAGTTCTGGACTTTGCGCATGGAAACGATCATAACTGCCAATCTGATAATTGAATCCGCCCACATCCACCGCCTGAGACACATTGTATTCCGAGAAAAATCCTCCGTTCATGGCAGCCGTCACCGGACGGGTGGTATCCATTTCCTTGACAACGGCACACATGCGGCGCACCATTTCATAACCATTCTCCGTACCCTGCATCGGCTCTTCATTGAACACCGACCACAGAATGACGCTGGGACAATTACGGTCACGCCGCACCAACCATTGTAATTGACGTACATACTCGGGCGAAGTATTGAACAAGCGGTTCTCATCCAGCACCATGATACCCATGCTGTCGCACAAGGCCATAAACTCCTTGGAAGTAGGGTTGTGTGCAGCACGATAAGCATTGACTCCCATCTCCTTTAGTTTGCGAAGACGGAACTCCCACAATGCATCTGGCATAGCTACTCCCACGCCTGCATGATCCTGATGATTACAAACACCCTTTATCTTAATGTTCTCGCCATTCAACCAAAAGCCAGTGTCCTTATCAAAGCGGATTGTGCGGAAGCCACAACGGGTTGTCACTTCGTCCGTCACCTTTCCGTTCTGCCTCACCACACTCTTCACTTTATAAAGGGTCGGAGTGTCCGGTGACCACAGTTCCGGATTGGATACCGACAGTTGCAACCTGGCAATGTTTTCCTGAAGCGCCTTTACCGTCAGTTTTGTCGTACGGGTCTCCATGAGCGAACCATTGGGAGCATACAGCGACACTTCCACTTCCCCCTCGACAGAATGCTTTCCCGAGTTATACAAAGATATTTCGGCCGGTATCTCCCATTGCCCGTTCCCTTTCTTTACCGGATGGGCAAATACGCCATCCGTAACGATGTGCAACGGTGAGCGTTTCACCAACCAAGTATGGCGGTAGATACCTGCGCCTTCGTACCACCAGCCTTCCTGGGCATCGGCATCCACACGGACTGCAATTGTATTGACTTTATCACCATAAGTGGCATAAGGGGTAATATCGATATACATTGATGTATAACCGCACCAATTACGATGAAGTACAGTACCATTCACCCAAATGGTAGCATGTGTAGCAATACCATCGAATTGTACTTCCAAATGTTTTCCCTTATCCTCAGAAGATAATCTGAACTGACGACGATACCAACCGAAACCACGATGATAATATCCTTGTGACAGATTAGCCGTAGAGTCCACTCTCCCTTCAATAGCCCAGTCGTGAGGCAAGTCTAGAATGCGCCATGACGAATCATCATAATCAGTAGCCGCTGCCCCACTCGCACGCCCAGCTTTGGCATTCTCATAAGTGGCAGCATGACCTTTTATCACCGGAAAAGGAATATCCCCCTGATGAAAACGCCAGCCCTTATCTAAAGAAAGGACTTCACGTGCAACAGTGACTACATTATCACTTTGCTGCATTGGATATATCGAGTTCACAAACCCGATAAACATGACTAATAGAAATAGAATATATTTTCTTTTCATAATTATTAATTAATTTATAAGCACGTAAGAACTTTTACTTAAAAATTGAGACTGGCACTTCTCCTGTCCAACAAAGCGGTTGCTCTACCCGAAACAGGCGTAAAATAACAGCTGCCGTATTCACTGTATTGTTCGCCTCCTTCATTTTTATTCCTTGAGTAATACGAGGCCCCGTAATTCCCCAAGGGACGATCATTTCATCAGTACTGACTCCACCATGTCCGTAACCAACCCCACCATGATCGGACAGGAACATAAAATGAGTATCATCATACAAATCCTCCTGTTTCATCTTCTCGATAAACTTACCTATCTCTACATCCGCCTCTTCAATAGAACGTATATATTCCGGTGACATCCATTTGTATTTATGTCCGGCATGGTCCGTATGTACCGAATAAAGAAATACCAGTGTCGGTTCTTCCCTGTTCTTAAGCAAGAAATCAAATGCTTTCTCATAATTCGGAAGATAGGCATCATCTTTCAGGAAACTGACCTCATCCAGATACTTTTGGTTATAAGGATAGATTAAATTAAGCCAGTTGTAATAAAAAGCAGTCTTTATACGTGGATTCGCCTCTTTAAGTACCTTGAAAACCGAAGGGTAATATCCGTCAGCGTCCGTTTCCACGCTCGGTAACTTATGTTTGGAAATTGTCCAACCATTGTCCACTACCCCATGCTGTTCAGGGCCACTACCGGTCAGATGACTTGTCCAATTGGGTAACGTAACCGAAGGCATTACTACGCGAGTATCCAAAGATAATACTCCTTTTGCAAGCAAAGCATCCAGATTCGGTGTTTTCGCTTGTTGAAATCCGGCTACACATATCCCATCCAGACTAAGTAGAACCACTCGTCTGGATTTCTTTCTATTTGCCTCTGAAATCGAAGAGACAGCAGCAAAAGCAGTTAATGATTGAGGTAAAGTTGCCGCACCAAGAAGTAAAGTTCCGGCTAATCCTTTTTTAAGGAAGTTTCTTCTTGAAATTTTCATATTATACGTATTTAAGATATATATTTAATTATTTTTTCAACTTTCTAGCAAAGAACTCATAGAGACGGTGAAGCTCATAAGTTTTCCCAAAACTATGTCCTCCGCCCGGTAGGTAAAGTTACTCAAACATTTTATCCGCTTCTCTCTAAAAATAGTTTTCTACACGATGCTCTCACTCAACTGTCGCATTTATAACTTGAACTTAGGGTACTAGAAAAGAATTTTAAAAATCATTTCTCATATTCTCATACATACAAAGTCAGCACTATGATTTTCAACGATTTAGTTCCATTTTCACTATGAGAAACGATTTTTAATACGGTGTTTCTCATACTTTTTTCGTTCAAAACACCCTTAAAATAATGTATTTCTCATTCGAATTTCGGGCATTTCTCATACTTTTTTCATGTTTACCAACCTTATTTTACCTTTCAGAAGCCAATATCTCTAGGTTAGCATAACTATAGTTTATGTGTATAGCCTACAGCTTTCTTATTCTTTTCCGGCTGCAATCCCGTATTTTGCTACTACAATCCGGTTCGTTGCACCCGAGTGGCTAAATCGTCGCACTCTAGTGCACGATACTATTCACTCTAGTACACGATTCTATCCACTCTAGTGCAACGATTCGGTTTCTCAAGGTAACGGAGTATTTTTATGATTCCAAAGTTTTCTTATAACAATTAAATCGATTAATCAATCCGGCTAATCTTCATAATAAACCCTCCTCCCGGAGCCATGTGGATAGTAATTTTTTTATTCTCAGGCACAGAGACAGTTCTACGTTTATAATCTTTGCCTACCCGTTCCGCATTCACTCCATCTTCGAAAACCTCAGCCTGATATTTCCCTTCTCCCAGAAATGACAGGTCCAGCTCCATGTCGCGGGCATCCCAGTCGGTCAATGCGCCTACATACCAGACACCATCCTTCTGACGGGCCATAGCGATATATTTACCCACTTCTCCTTTCAAAGAAAATGATTCATCCCATACAGTAGGAATCCCGGCTATGAACTTAGTGCACTCTTCTTCTTCCAAATATTTACTAGGCGAATCACACAACATATTGATCGGCGAATCAAATATGACATATTCCGCCAGCTGACGACAACGTGTCCCCTGACTCATCGGCTCCGAATAGACAGCCTTGAAATTCTCCTTGTTGGCATTGCCCATAGCACCCTGGGTATAATCCAGCGGACCAGCCACCATGCGGATAAACGGCATTGTCACATCATACGTCACCTGATCGGTACCCGGTTTTGCCCACTTCATTTCTTCCAGTCCATGAACTCCCTCGAAGTTGACCGCATTCGGATAAGTTCGTTGTAATCCGGTCGGTTTATATGTCCCGTGAAGATCGATAAGCAATTTATATTTCAAACCGACCTCTGCACAACGACGATTAAAGTCAACCATATATTGATCGTCACGATCCATAAAGTCTATTTTGAATCCTTTGATTCCCATTGCCGCATAATGTTTGCACACATTTTCCATATCCAGATCAAAAGCACGGAAACCTGCCCAAAGAATCAAGTCCACATTTTTTTGACGGGCGTAGCTGATCAACTCCTTCAGTTCAATCTCCGGTACAACTTGCATCAGATCAGCAGCTCCGGGAACAGACCATCCTTCATCCAGAATAACATATTCTATTCCATATTTAGAAGCAAAATCTATATAATATTTATAAGTCTCCGTATTGATTCCGGCCTTGAAGTCTACATTGTAAAGATTCCAATCATTCCACCAGTCCCATGCTACCTTTCCCGGCTTAATCCAAGAATAATCGGCTTTAGGAGCCGGAGTGGCAAGTTTATACACCATATCATTACATAACAGTTCCGCGTCATTCTCCGAAATCACCATTACACGCCATGGAAACATAGTCCTTCCTTCTACTTTTGCAATATAAGGTTCACGTGAAATAACCATTTCCTTCAGCCCGCGTGTCGTAATCTTGAGTTCTTTAGGATAAGCGGCAAACAGTCCTTTAAAACCGTTTCCGGTCTTACTGCTTTGTAGAAACATTCCCGGATAATTCAAAAGGTCAGCTTCTGTAATACATATCTTTTTGTCATGTTTTCCTTCCACCAGAACCGGTAAAAAAGCCTGTTCATCCTTATTCCATTGAGAAATATTCACATGCTGATATACATTCTGAAAAGAACTGTGAAATGGATCCTCTCTCCCGTTTATTTCACGTCCCTTAGGAATAGCAACAAAAACTTTTTGGTCAGTAGGCAGATTAAAAGTAGCCTGTTCCTCCTTCACCAGAAACGGAGCATCCTGTTTGGATATGAAGCGATAAGCAACGCCATCCTCATAAGCTCGGAAAACAAGACTATAGCCTCCCCTGAAATCCAGTTTCATCTCATTATAATTATCTCTGATTGATTTCTTCTTATAAATCGGTGGATATATCACATTATCCACCGAAGTACGTGTTACTTTCTTTAGCTTCGGATTCTTACCAAATGTTGTACCATCGGTCAATGTCATCGAAATGGGTGATGGAGAAATCATTTCATCCCCTCCATGAAATACAGAATAACAGATATCCTCTTTGCTAACTTTTACTTTCAAATTTATTTTACCGGAAGTATCGGTCAACGTCAATGTTTTGTCGGCATAAGCCAAAGAGGGAATAATGCATAAAAATATGGCTAAGTATATTATTTTATTTCTCATAACTTTTATTTCTCATTTTAATTCCACTTATTTCTTCGCTTGAAGTACATCCGTATGAGGTACAGTCCCCTTCAGGCGGATCCGGTAAGGCCACTCTTCTTCCTTTCCCTTTTCTTCCTTTAATTGCTGCCACTGTTTAAAATAATCATTATGTACCATCGGAGTCGCAGCTACAACCAACCACAGAAACTTTGTATTTTCAGGCACTTTAAAACGAACTTCCTTATTCTTTCCGTTATCAGCAATATGCATCTTCCCATAAACCCGTTCACCATTTTGCTTTACCGCTAAAAAGCCATACCGCCAGTTAGCCTGTTCTTGCCTTGCCGGATGAAATCTTTTATCACCGACGATACCTTCAAAACTTACTGCTACTTTCTTTCCTTGTTCAGGTATCTCCAAACGAATGGCATTGTACCCATAGTTCTGAGGGCATCGGCTTTGGGCTATTTCATAGCAGTCGTTATCTACTTTATTCATCTTACATGAATGTTGATTGGCATATTGAGAGCAAACCGTTTCTATACGCGGAATATCCCAAGTGACAAAACGGGAAGCCGCGTCATAAATTTCGTCATTAAACTCTTGCTGACTGATACCGGTCAGGCGTTGATATGCCAAAACCGGATCTTCTTTCTTTATCGCTTCACGCCATACTCTGCCGATAATATCGACACCATGTTTGTTAGCCCAATACTCCATCAGTTGAGGAGCATGATACATGTTTGTCTCATGAAAAGCAGCATAATGGGTTTTCTCCATATAAGACTTCAAATGGTAGTTCTCAATAGTCGTCCATTCCGGATACACTTGCCACAACATCCATTGAGAAGTATACTCCACTAAAGGATTACCTGGAAATCCCCGTTTACCGTCAGCATTCACCATATATTGGAAAGAGTGTCCCATCTCATGTGCCAAAGCACAGTAAGGATAACTTTTCGCTCTACAGGGACGCATCCACATCATTCCAACCTTATCGCCTCCCCAACCATATACCGTTGTCTCGTTATCATTATGCATCCAGATAATCATCTTATATTTATCCGTATATGAACGTCCCTTCTCAACAAACTTCAGTTTCTCTACATAATGATGATAGAACCGTTCCGCTTCCTTTAATATCTTTTCCGGATGAAACCGTTTCTCCGGATCAGCATATTGCGTAGGGTCATTACCGAAAGATTTCTCCCAGAATAACACAAAATTCTCCGACTCCGCTTTGTATTCACTGCCGAACTTTCCACCGGGCTGGTCAAATCCACGGTCTTTAATTTCTTTTCGGGGAACCAGAATTTCTTTATCCGAGGTTGAAACCAAATAATCCTGTGCATGGGCAGAAAATAACACTCCCCATATAAAAAGTAATAAACATACAGTGTATCTTACCATCTTTACCATATAAAAATTATTATTTAAATTTGAGTTATTTCAAACTTGTCACCTGCCTGCATGGAAAAAGTAACCACTCCGCGTACATCCGTCTCCAATGATATTGATCGCTTGTTCAAAGTCAGTTTATATTTACCACTAACCGGCAATTTCACAGCATATTTGTTATCCACCGTAGCATATATCGACGCTTTTCGAACACCAGTCTCATCCCAGTCTACGGCAACCTCACCACCGCCTCTTACGCATAAGCCCTCATAGCTTCCCTTCTTCCACTGTTTAGGAAGACAAGGCAGGAACTCAATATAACCTTCATGATTCTGTACCAACATTTCTGCAATCCCGGCAGCTCCTGCAGCATTACCATCAAAAATAAAAATGTCATAAGGTGCTCCTGCTATTCCTTTCGGAGAAATACTAAGTAAATTCTCACGAGTAAAGTCTTTCAATAAAATCAAAGTACTGTTATATGCCTCCTGTGGATCTTTCAAACGGGCATAAAAACACATCATATTGGCACGACTCCATTCCACATCCTCCCAATTCTTTGCAGAAAGACGTCCTTCAATGGTTTTTCTTGCTCCTGACGCCAACTCCGGAGTTTTCTCCAGCGATATCTGCGAGAAAGGATATAACGCTAACAAATGAGTGGTGTGACGATGATTAGGTACCGCTTCTTCATAATCCTCAAACCACTCGCGTACAGCTCCGTTAGCACGTAAACGAAGAGGAGGAAGTTTGCTCAAAGCCTGTTTCAGCGTATCTTGAAAAGCCCTGTCAATATCCAAAATAGAAGCAGCTTGCATACAGGAATTTAATGTTTCATAGACTAACACACGGTCGCAGGTAGGCATCATGGAAGCACTCAAATAAGTATTCTGATACCGGAAGCCGTTTTCCGGTGAAATGCTCGGTCCGGTCATCAGATATTTACCGTCCGGTGATTCCGTCATATAATCCAACAAGAACTCAGCATTGCCTTTCAACAAAGGATAAGCTGTTTTCGCAAGATATTCCTTATCCAATGTATATTCATATTGTGTCCACAAATGAGAAGCCATCCAGGAACTGGCAGTCGGGAACAAGCCGTATCCTATTCCTGCGGAGGGAGCTGTAAATCCCCATATATTAGCTACGGTATGCGCTGTCCATCCTTTACAACCATACACAACCTGAGCCGTCTTCGCTCCATGAACGGACAAGTCCTTTATATAACCGAAAAGCGGCAAGTTACATTCAGCCAAGTTGCCAACATTAGCAATCCAATAGTTCTGCTGGGTGTTAATATCCAAATGATAATCACTGGTCCAACACATATTACATGCCAGATTATCATTAAAAGGTCCCTGTAAAGCCACTGGTAAAGGAGAATTATGCCGTGATGAAGCCAATAAAAGGTATCGTCCGTACTGGAAAAAAAGAGCGTTCAGTCCTTCGTCCGGATTTCCCGCCTTCAAACGCGCCCATCTCTGATCTGTCGGCAAATGTTCAAAAGTATCGTCTCCCTCTATGTTCAATGACACCCGTTCAAACAGAGGACGAAAATCGCTAACATGTCTTTTCTTTAATGCTTTATATGAGCGAGAAACCGCTTTGCGTACTGTTTCCTTACACAGATTCTGATAAAACTGGTTTTTATAATCAGTACGTATATCAATAACGATAGTCATCTCATCCGCTCCCTCTACGGTTATCTTATCTATATGCTTCTGAATATGCGCACGGGGAGCAATAACCGCAATGCGTCCCTCAAAACAGACACCTCCTTTTCCCTGTTTCGGAAAAGAAGCTTTTCCTTTAAATATCAACTGATTATCTTCTGTCGAGATTTGTGCCTCTCTCAACATTTGTAAAGAAAGTGTAGCTGCAACTGATTTTTTCTTATCGGCAGACACACGTATCACTATGGCATCGTCCGGATTTGTTGCAAAATACTCACGTGTATAGTTCACATCTCCCACACGGTAGGTAACCTTATTTATCCCTTCATTTAAAGACAGAACACGACGATAGTCTGATACTTCCTTTGCAGAGTGGATAAAATCCAGTTTTAAATCACCGATAGGCAGATGAGTACCAAATGAATGAGGTGTACCACTCAGATATTTAGCAGCTTGCCGGTTACCTTCCACTAATTTTCCTTCAAAAAAAAGTTTTCTCAGTTCATTCAACTTTTGTTTGCCAAATGGCCGTTCTTGATGTTCATCGTATTCACCCGACCACATACTGGATTCATTGAGCGCGATTGTTTCAGTATCTATTCCTCCATATACCATAGCTGCCAAACGGCCGTTCCCAATAGGCAATGATTTCATCCATTCATCAGCAGGAGCAGTATACCATAAAACGACATCCGGATTTTCACCTTTGATGGTATATGAGCTCAATAAAAAAAATAGCAAAATAAAAAAGTTTTTCATAAGTTTCATTTTAATACGTTTTGAAATAAAAGTTAAGGAACGCACTCAAAAGTATGCACTCTTAACCAATCGTATTGTGCTATCCGTTCTTAATAATGTTCTATCCGTCCAGATAACCAAATATTTTCTTATTTACATCATTCAAAAGACAAAAAACAAAACATTCCGTACAAATAACACAACGATATTTTAAATTTCAGTGTAGATTTGCCTACAAATAAAGTATTAAACATTATTTCTTGTAAATATGAAAATCAACAAATGGGTAATCGGACTATTAATGGCCATACCAGGGGTTTGCAATGCCCAAACAACTTACCGGGGAAACAATGGAGAAATATCCACAGTATCAGGCAAAAGATTAATTAGTGGAATTTATCCGCATCTGACCACCTATGCTCATGCACGTTGTAATGGTGAATACAAATTCGGCAACGAATGTGGGATTGGAGCATTGGCGGTATGGGGAGATAAACTATATATGGTGAACTATGCTGCCCATGAACCTAAAGGTAGTGAACACAAACTATACATAGTAGATAAAAACAAAAAAATGACTATTTATCCGGGAAGTGTAGGGGGAACACCTGCTGCCCGCATGATCCATGCAGAATCAGAACAATTATTAATCGGTCATTATCTGATTGACAAAAAAGGAAATATCCGCACTATTCCTATCCTGACTATGCCAGGACGCATAACGGCAATAGCCAGACATCTGGAAGACCCAGCCAATAAGGTGTACTATTATGACATGGAAGGAATGCTGTACGAAGCAAATGTACATACATTAGAAGTGAAGAAACTATACAACAATCCCCTTCCCGGATGGCACGGGAAAGGAGGATATACCGCACAGGGAAAACTAATTTTGGCTAATAATGGAGAATCCGGAGAATCATCCAAAGAATGGCAAGTTCCTGCACAAGACCAAAACGGTCCTGAAAAATATGGTGTATTGGCGGAATATGATGGAAAGAAATTTAAAGTAGTAGAACGTAAACAGTTTACAGACATTACAACCCGCCATGGCATAAATGCCGTACCAAATGATAACTCCCCTTTGTGGACTATGGGATGGGATAAAAAATCAGTCCGCCTCAAAGTATTGGATAATGGTAAATGGAGCACTTATCTACTGCCTAAAGCGACCTATAATAACGATCCCTCTCATGGTTGGTTCACAGAATGGCCCCGCATCAGAGAAATTGGAGATAATAAAATGATGATGGACATGCATGGTATGTTCTTCGACTTTCCTACTAGCTTCTCGTCTGAAAACACAGCAGGCATCCGTCCGATTGCTTCTCATTTACGCTATATTCCGGATTTCTGCAGTTGGAATGATCAAGTTGTACTAGCTACAGATGAAACAAGTATACAAGGAAATCCTTTAGCCGGACAACCCCAGTCAAATCTATGGTTCGGAGAAACTGAAGAATTCAAAAATTGGGGACCTGCTACCGGATACGGTGCCATTTGGTTGGATGAGAAAGTGAAAGAAGGTATTATCAGTGAACCCTATCTATTTGCAGGCTTCGACCGTCGTATGGCACATCTTGTAAATCATGAAACGACTCCACTTTCATTGATTATACAGATTGACGAAAAGGGAAACAATCAATGGAAAGACTATGACGAAATTCGTTTGCTGGGAGGAGAATATCAGACGCTTATTTTTCCAAAACAAGAGAAAGGAGAATGGATACGCTTAAAGGCGTTGAATGGAGGAAGAACATCTTTTATACTGCATTATACTACAGACCACTATCAACAGGCTGAACAGTTTAAGACAATATTCAATGGCTTGGCAGAGATAGATGCTTCAGAAGAAATATTAACAGCCAAACTTTTCAGTAACCGTTCCAACTTAAATCTTTCCTGTTTTACGGCTATACAACAAAATGGAAAGATAAAGGAGAGCGACAAATTTGAATTCCGTAAATTTAAATTTGACTTTGCTCCGGGAATCTCGGAATCGTTAGCGGAAAGAGCTCTGGAGACAAAAGTATATTATTCTAAAACCATGCAGTTTGATTCTAAAGCTGCTGACAAAAAATCAATGAAGCAATTGTGGAGTGTGGACGAAGCGTCTGTTATCTTACATACTTCTACTGGTAACTTACGCCTTCCTAAAGGAGACGACGAGTACGACAAGCATATCAATAGTCGCTGTGTACGCGAAGTGGAATCTGAACGGGAACTGGCGAATATTCATGGCACCTTCTATGAACTTCCACTTATTCATGTAGGAAAAGAACCGTTGTTTACAATGATGCGCCCGGTATCTTCCCATCATAAATTCATTGATGACTATAATACTTGGAACGGTTTGCTGGTAATGTCTGGAATAGACCGTAAAGCTAGAAGATCAGAACACATCTATAAAAATAAGGATAATACGGCCGCTTTATGGTTTGGCTCAATTGACGATTTATGGAAACTGGGAAAACCTGTTGGCAAAGGAGGTCCATGGAAAAACACCTCTGTCAGGAAAGATGTATTGAGTGACCCATATTTAATGACCGGATATGACAAGAAAACTTTGATTGTACAGGCCGATAAAGATGTAACCATCACTCTTTGGGTAAATATTTCCCATTCCTTAAAACAAAAAATGCCTTATGCGGAATTTAAACTGAAAGCCGGACAAGAAATGCAGTATATTTTCCCTGAAGGTTTCAGCGCACATTGGGCGTATCTATCCGCAGACAAAAATTGTACAGCAACCGGACAATTTATATATGAATAAAAAATAGCTTGACATAAAATTAGGGTTGATTAATTATTGTAAATTGCCATGAGGAAAAGGTAAATATACCGATCTTCGTGGCAATTATTTCAAATGAATCATTTTAATCATTAAACATTCAATAAGTTTTATGAAAATCACAGTCTTTTTACTGACTTTTCTTATGCTCTGCAGTGTAGACGGAAAAGCAATAAACACTAAAGAAAAGCAAACGTTTTCTATTGGAAAAGGTACTTTTCTAATTAACAACGAACCGATTGTCGTCAAGGCAGCGGAAGTTCATTATCCACGTATCCCCGAGCCTTATTGGGAACATCGCATTCAAATGTGCAAAGCAATGGGAATGAACACAATATGCATATACATATTTTGGAATTTGCATGAGCAGAATCCTGATCAATTCGATTTTACAGGCAATAAGAACATTGCAAAATTCTGTCGCTTGGCACAAAAACATGGAATGTATGTCATCGTACGTCCCGGTCCTTATGTCTGTGCAGAATGGGAAATGGGCGGATTGCCATGGTGGCTGTTAAAAAAGAAAGACATCAAATTGCGTACAATGGATCCCTATTATATGGAGCGTGTAGGAAAATTCATGAATAAAGTAGGGGAACAGCTCGCTGATTTGCAGATAACCCGTGGCGGAAACATCGTTATGGTACAAGTAGAAAATGAATTCGGTGCCTATGGAACAGACAAGACCTACGTTTCCGCCATCAGAGATATGGTGCGGACAGCCGGATTCACAGATGTACCGTTATTCCAATGCGATTGGAACTCTACTTTCAAGAAAAACGGCCTGGACGACTTGCTATGGACGCTGAATTTTGGCACAGGAGCCAATATTGACAATCAGTTTAAAGAATTGAAAGAGGCACGTCCCGACACACCGTTAATGTGTAGTGAATTCTGGAGCGGATGGTTTGATCATTGGGGACGCAAACATGAGACACGTTCTGCAAAAACAATGGTACAAGGGATTAAAGACATGCTCGACCGCCATATTTCATTCAGTCTCTATATGGCTCATGGTGGAACAACATTCGGACACTGGGGAGGTGCAAACAATCCCGCATACTCTGCCATGTGCAGCTCGTATGATTATGATGCCCCAATCAGTGAAGCAGGTTGGACAACCGATAAGTTTTGGCAATTAAGGGATTTGCTTTCAAAATATCTAAAACCGGGAGAACAACTTCCCACACCACCTGAAAGTTATCCCGTAATCGAAATCCCGGAAATACAATTCGAACAAACCGCACCTTTATTCGCCAATCTGCCTAAACCCAAACATAGCACAGAGATCCTTCCTATGGAACAATTCAATCAAGGTTGGGGAAGTATTCTATACCGTACAGTAATTCCCCAAGATATAAAAGGAGGAGTATTAAAGATTACGGAAGTACACGATTGGGCGCAGGTCTATGCCGATGGCAAGTTATTGGCTCGTTTGGACCGTCGTCACAGAGAATTTACAACCAAACTCCCAGTCTTAAAAAAAGGGACGCAACTCGACATTTTGGTAGAAGCAATGGGACGTGTAAATTTCGGTTGGTCTATCCACGACCGTAAAGGAATCACAGAGAAGGTTGAAGTTATCACCGACGGTATATCAACTCCTCTCAGCAATTGGTCTGTTTATAATTTACCTGTAGATTACTCATTCAATCGCCGTATGAAGTATCAAAAAAGTGCACCTCAAACAATGCCAGCCTACTACAAAGCAACGTTCAAACTTGATGAAACAGGAGATACCTTCCTTGATATGTCTACTTGGGGAAAAGGAATGGTATGGGTAAACGGACATGCTATCGGTCGCTTTTGGGAAATTGGTCCTCAACAGACCCTATATATGCCCGGATGCTGGTTAAAAAAAGGGAGAAACGAGATTATTGTGCTAGATTTAAAAGGTCCCCAAAAGGCTATCATTAGTGGATTAAGCAAACCTATATTAGATATGCTCCGTAAAAAGGAGCCTGAAACACACCGGAAAGAAGGACAGAACCTGAATCTTACTGGAGAAAAAGTAATCATGCATGGTCAATTTACACAAGGAAACGGTTGGCAAAGTATCAAGTTCCCCACATTTGCAGAAGGACGTTATTTCTGTCTGGAAAGCTTATCCTCATTTGACAGAAAACAGGTTTCAGCTATTGCAGAACTGGATGTATTAGGAAGCGACGGAAAACCGATATCACGTGATGCATGGAAAATTATCTATGCTGACAGTGAAGAAACCAATAACGGCAATTATACTGCCGATAAAATCTTCGACCTGCAGGAATCCACTTTCTGGAGTACAGTTAATAAAGCAACTTTCCCTCATCAGATAATTATCGATTTAGGCGAAAAACAGACGATATCCGGTTTTAAATATCTGCCCCGTGCAGAAAAAGGAGCACCGGGACAAATAAAAGAATATAGAGTCTATATAAAAACTGACAACTTCAGTTTATAGTTAGTACAACAAAAACCCACCATTGACAAATAAAGTTCAATGGTGGGCATTTCTATAATCTATTCAAATTTCTAATTTTTACAGCTTTACCGGAGTATCCAAAGTTACTCCGTTCAATGAGAACTCATACGGCCAATTATTTTCATTATCTGTCGTATCACTTGATTTCTTATGTTTCCAATGTTCAGTCGGAGCTCCCATCACTACGAACCAAAGATACTTCACACCTCCCTCCGGTACCGTAAATGTAATCCGTTTAGATTCCTCCTTATTCATTTCACCATAAATACGCTCTCCATTCTCTTTCAAAGCAACAAAGCCATAACGCCATCCTCTGAATGCCCCATTTTTAACTTTATATCCGGTCAGGTTAACATTCCCTTTGAAATCGATTGTTACAGTCTTCCCGGCAGCGGGGGCTTTCAATTTGATACAATTGTAACCATAGTTTTGAGGACAAGTAGACGGATCAGGTCTGAACTTTGTAGCAGAAACCGTCTTTAACTTATATTGGTGCTTGTCAATATGCTTCGCATTCGCTTCTTTAAGATGAGGAATGTCCCAAGTAACAAAACGACATACTCCCTCAAACATCTCATCATTGAACTGTTCTTGGGTAAGGTTGTTCAAACGTTTGTAAGTCTGGACAGGATCCTGATTATCTTTCTCTATATTCCCTTCCCAAAGTTCACTTACCATCATAGGATGTTTATATTCCCAGAATTCTAACACATAAGGAGAATGGTATTGATTGTCTTCATGCATAAAAGCTTTGTGAGTATTTTTCATAAAAGCTTCAAAATGGCCGTATTCCAGATCAGGCCAATCAGGAAATCTTTTAAGCAAAGCCCATTGTGATGTCATCTCATAAATAGGTCCTGCCCATCCATATACAGTAGCTTTATTATCATAATGAGTCAGGTATTGGAAGCAATGCATCATCTCATGCTGCAGAAGTCCGGGAACACCATATTTGTTCACATTCATTATACCTGGTCTCTTTACTTCAGTAATACCTACATCCGGTTTACCATATCCAACAGCCCCCCCCTCATTTGAACGTTCAACGAAAATAAGCAGTTTCTTTTTACTTGCGCATGAAGTAGTCCAATTGGTAAAACCACCTACATCAATCATCCACTTATAAATATCCTCTGCATAAGCTACACATTTTTCTAAATCTAACGGAAAGTCTCTGTCATTTTTCGGGTCACTTGCTCCCCATCTTTTATCATAAAAGATCGCCACATTAGGTCCTTGTGCCACATGCTCCATATCATAATTTTTATTCAAGACACATCCTTCAGGCACTTTATCATTAGTAAGTTCTTTAGGAATATACAGTTCTTTTTCTTTCTGATCAAAAACAAACTTGACAACAGCATCATTAACACTATTGGATATAATAACCGTCCCAATATGCCCCTCATCTTTTTCTTCATTAGCAGAAGCTACTACCTGAATAGTTTTGTCACCCTGTCCGCTACCGACTGTATTTACTTCCAAGAAATCAGCAGGATTCACTCCTTCTGTTCGAACTGTCCAGTTCACTCCTTTCGATGATTTAATAGCCAATTCATAGGTCGCTCCGACATAAGGCACTAAGATTCTTTCATCAGCTATAGTATAAATCTTACCACCAAAACTAACGCTGAATGTCTCATTTCCTCCACCTTCTATTTTTCCCTCGTCTTCACCGGAAGAACATCCGATTACTGACAATACGCAAACTAGAGCTATACAAGCACTACACAAACTAAATTTTAATGTTTTCATATTCCTTTTTTAATGATTGTTTTATTTTTCAAAGAAATCCAGGTTCCATTCATCCATCCACTTAATCTTAAATTTATTGTCTTCAAATTGAATGGGTAACCAAATATATCGTCCGTCTATCGGATCTTTAGGAGTCCATCGGTCTCCCATATAAATAAAAGCATCTTTCTTCCCTTGAACCGGAAGGATATAAGTACTTTGAGAATAGAATGTTTTCTCCGAATTTTCGCCTATGCAAGGATTACCGAGTTCTGTCCAAGGTCCCCATATAGAAGGAGCTACCGCACTCCGTGCCGCATTCGGAGACCACCCTGTACAACCGGACCCCATGAAATAATAAAGCCCGTCTTTTTTAAAAATAGCTGGAGCTTCCATATAGCGGCCTTCGAATACCCTCACATATTTTCCTGTATAATCCAAATAATCGTCTGTCAGCTCAGCAATATGTAAAGTAGCATTATCTTCCGATGCGAATATATGATATGCCTTTCCATCATCATCTACAAACAACTGTTGGTCACGTACCATTTGTCCCCCAACTAAATCGCGTATGTACAATTGCTTGGTATCTTTTTGACGACTGGCAACATTAATCGGGAATTTTCCGGGAGTAGCACGTGTACTACGAATAAAACGATAAGGTCCGGTCACTTTATCCGCAACCGCAATACCTGCCCGCGCACTCATATACCCTTCACCTTTTAACTCCAGATGAAACCACATGACGAATTTCTTTGTTTTGGGATTATAAATCACTTTAGGACGTTCAAGAATACAACCTTTCTGGATATCACTCCCCGTATTGTCAGTGACCTGCAAGGCAATGCCTTTATCCGTCCAATTATACAAATCTTTAGAAGAATAACAATGTACTCCAACTTGCGCCGTGTTACCAATTTCACCCGTAACTTTATGCTCCCCAAACCAATAATACGTTTTTTTGTGAACTAACATTCCACCACCATGCGCGTTAATATGCACTCCTTTATCATCTTTCCATAGTTGCCCAGGTCGAAATTTGTCTTTTTGTTGTGCCAGACAAGTACAAATAAAAAAGAAAGGAATACTAAAAAATAAGATTCTTTTCATAATACATCATATAAATCAATTAAACAATTAATATTAATTAATCGCAAAACTAGAACTTCTCATTCAGAAAAGCTGTGTTATTTGTACGTAATGATGTTCTAATCATTCCACGGCTCTCTTTTTTTAATAAATGGCTGGTTTCATTTACAAAACTTTTCTATTTTTGTAGAGCTTTTATATTTAAAAAATAATCCGCTGCAGAATATGCAAAAACAGATAATGGAAACTCTAAAAATTGCCAGCCTTCTTTTATGGATACTTATCTCTAATATTGGAGTTGCTCATGCCAATAATGTATTTAAAAACCTGACGGTTAATGAAGGGCTTGCCCATACAGATGCAAACTGTGTAGCTCAAGACAGCACCGGACTTATATGGATAGGAACAAATGCCGGTTTACAGAAGTTTAATGGTTATCAGTTACAGACGATTGATTATTATCCTTTCAATCAGAAAATTTACAAGGCTCACAATCGAATCAATGTAATGGAATGTAGTAAAGATTATCTGTGGATCGGATCTGACAGTGGATTAACTTGTCTGGATTTAAGCACCCATCGCTATGTTCCATATACAATTATAGCCAATGACTCCAGCCTTTTAAAAGAACGTATTCACCAACTAGCCATAGACAATATCCACCAACGTTTATGGATTCGTACAGAAAACAGGCTTTGCATTGCTGAAATTGGAGAGAACAATACTTTGAGAATCCTAAATTGGGAGAATGATAACGACCGTAATATCTCATGGAGTCATTCCAAACCTGCCATTTATCAAGGATATGCTTGGACGCTTGCCAATAATTATCTCGTTCAAATGGAGCTCAAAAATAAGATAAAGGTCAAAAATAGCTACGATTTATCAGCCATCTTACAATATTCCAAATTCTGTGCGCTCTTTATCACTAACGACTTCTTATATTTACGTTTTTCACAAGGTTGTTGCAAAATTAAATTAAAAAACGGCATCCCTGATACAAAGCATATCTCTTATATTAATTTTCATGAAATAAATCCCGCCATTCCCAAACATACAGACGGGTGTTTTCTTATAGACAGCAACGAAACACTCTGGTGTAGTTATTTCGGCGGAATATTTAAAGTCAATAATCCTTTTACACAAGGCACAAACATCCGCAGTTATTTAGCCACCAATAAAGATGTCAATTTCTCACTAGGAACAATAAAATCCCTATTCATCGACACATACAACAATCTATGGATACCAATGGCCAGCAGAGGACTTTATTACCGCTCACTTCAACCCAGTCCTTTTCATAGTATTTCAGACGAAATGCTAGAAGAAATTGGAGTCTCTAAAAGTGAGATAACCTCCATTACAGTAGAAAACAATACTGCTATATGGATGATCGTTGAGGGGGGACGCTTAATCCATTATAATATAAAAAAGAAAGAAATCACCCCCATACCTCTAAATACTACCCAAGGCACAGCAGACCGACTACACACATTAACCCTCAGCGCAGATCAAAAGAAATTATATATTGGTTCATGGTACGGACTACTCATTTATGATATACAAAGTGGTAACAGTCATTGGCTTATCGGAGAAAAGAAGGGAACTTTCCTGAACGCACAGATCAGCATATCCAAAATTGCCGAAGATCAATGGGGAAGACTTTGGACATGTTCATGGGGAAAAGGTATTTACTGTATTGAGAATCCGCACACCAATCCTAGTATTAAATACTATTTCAATTCAAGAACCCGACAAAATATCATTTCTGATTTCATCACAGATCTCCTTATTAAAGATAAAGCAGCTCTACTATGTACCGACCGCGGTCTGAATAAAATATGGATGAATAATGCTGGAGAAGTTGAGAACATATCCGCTTATCAGTCTCGTCCCAATTCTCCACATTCATTATCATCCGATTATATTGCTTGTATTGCACAACAGAATGACTCCATATACTGGGTCGGAACGATTGGAGGAGGATTAAATAAGCTCACCATTCATTCAAGGCTCAATAACGACTATTCGGCAACACCTTATACACAACATAACGGTCTGACAAGCAATGATTGCGAAATTGTATATTTAGACGAAAAGCAAAATATATGGATTGGAGGAAACGGTATTTCTTGTTTCAACCCTAAAACAGCGAAAATATCTGTATATGAATTAACAGACGGCTTGCAAACCAACTCATTTAAGATTGGAGTAGGAGCACAATCCTCTGACGGAACAATTTATATGGGTGGTATTGGAGGAGGAAACTATTTTCTACCTCAAAATGTAACAAGCATCTCCCATCCTGTTTCATTAAGTTTCAGTGACCTATATGTGAATAACAAGATTATTACTCCACAAACTGAGTATGAAGGACGGATTACATTATCAACCATCCTCGATAAAACAAGAAAATTAGAACTGACCCATAATCAAAATAATTTCATCATTTCATTTTCCGCTCTCGGATATAACTTGTCTAACCGCATCATGTACCGATATAAAATGGTTGGTTATGATAAAATATGGCAAATCAATCCTTATTCTATAGATAGAGCGCATTACTCAAATCTGCCACATGGCGAATATAAATTCCTATTACAAGTTTCAACCGACAGAGGTTACAGTTGGTCAACTCCTGAAAAAAGCATCGGGATATCTATTCTTCCCCCTTGGTGGTTGACAGGTTGGGCCAAAACATTATATATTATCGTATTTACATTAATCATAACAACTTTTGGTTATCAATATCATCAGGAACAAAAGTTGAAACGAGAAAAGCACATACAAGAAATTCAACGTGTAAACGAAGAAGAAAAGCATCAATCGAAAATGCGTTTTTTCATGAACATCTCTCACGAATTAAAAACGCCGCTTACACTGATTACGTTGGCTGCCGAACGGATGGCAGAATTAAATTTATCCAAGGAATGTATGACCATATTATCCAATTCCCAAAGAATGTTATCACTAATTACCGAACTGGTAGATATTAGAAAAACAGATTTAGGAATTAACCATTTGGATCTTTCCTTTCAAAACATATCAGAGCTAGTAGAACAACTATACATGGAAATGATTCCATGGGCGGAGAAAAAGAATATAGCGATAAGCTTCCAGCCAGCAAAAGAAGAACTAAAAATGGATATTGACCGAGATAAAATTGGCAAACTGGTGATTAATCTGATTTCTAATGCTATAAAATATACTCCGGAAAAAGGAAAGATTGAACTCTCACTGAAACAGGGTATGATAAACGATATTAATCCCATGTACTCTGTGATGCATAAGGAAGGTGAAATACCGGAAAAACAACCTATTTGTATTTTTACCGTTCGAGACACTGGTATAGGAATCTCATCGGAATCAATCGGAAACATTTATGATAGATTTTTCCAAGTAAAAGATACCAATCTCACTCATTTAGGATCAGGAATCGGATTGGCCATAGCCAAAAACATGGTCTTGTTACATAAAGGATGTATAATTGTTAGTAGTGAACGTACTGTAGGCACAGAGTTTATAGTTGCTTTACCTATAACAAATAGAACAATCTCTCAGGAGAAAACATCGACTGATATTTCTTCTTTTGACAGCAAGGAATTCATTGAGAAACAATATATTGAATATCTTCCATCCGAAAAAACAGATAACAATTCTATTTCCACAAAATCCTCGGATGCAGAACTACCCACACTGCTTATCGTGGAAGACAACAGAGAACTGCAAAAAGCATTGATCGAGCAATTGTCATCGTTTTATAATATACAAGTAGCAGATAATGGGAAAATAGGATTAGAAATGTGTGAAACATTTTATCCGGATATTATTATTAGTGATGTTATGATGCCTGAAATGGATGGAATAGAAATGTGTAAAAAAATTCGTGAGAATCTATCAATAGCCTACATACCTATTATACTATTAACCGCCAAAGGAAATGTGGACAATCAGATAGAAGGCTATGAATCTGGTGCCGATTTATATATTCCCAAGCCATTTTCCGCTAAATTCCTTGAAGTAAATATAAGAAGACTATTACAACAAAAAGAAAGATGGCTGAAATCGGAACAACAGCTTTTCATCAAAAAGGAATGCATTTTAGAAGATAACAACCTTTTTTCCGAACAACTCAGGCAACTGATCGAAGAAAACTTAGGAAATCCCAATTTCTCTATAGATTTTCTGTGTCACGAATTCGGCATGGGAAGAACGAAACTATATAGCAAAATGAAGGAAATAAGCGAGCAACCGTTGGCTGACTACATACGTAATATCCGACTAGAAAAAGCTGCATATTTATTGAGACATTCAGAACTCAATGTAAACGAAGTGATGAACGAAACCGGATTTGTAAACAATTCCCATTTCTCCAAAATATTTAAATTGAAGTATAGAGTAACTCCTTCTGAATATAAAAAAATGCAATAAACAATTGATATACACTTCTCATCTTCAAAGGTTATAAAGACTTTGTTTTTCCGTCTTTTTATGTTCTTTTTGTTTTTGCGTACATAAAACACAGTTTTGCGTATGCAAAACAAACTATATTTCCTGCAATTTATGGAACTTTGAATGTTTTTAAAACAAAATTAACCAAAATGAAGTCTAATTAAAAATCAATGAAATGAAACATTCCAGTAAAATTGCCTGCGTAATGTTCTTGGCTTTGACCATTCCATGTATCGGCTATCAAATAGCAATGGCGAAAAATGGAACAAATGAAGTCAACAAGGTAACATCAGTTCAACAGCAGCAAAAGAAGAGGGTTGTTACAGGAGTAATCACAGATGCAGCAGATGGTAGCCCCATTGTAGGAGCTACCATTAGATTGAAAGGAACGTCTGCAGGTGTTATTTCAGACCTAAATGGAGCCTACTCCATTCAAATTAATAATAGTAAAAGTGCTCTCCTTATATCTTATATAGGGTATAAAACACGAGAAATTCCAGTCGAAGATTTAGCAGTCATCAACATCAAACTGCAATCGGATAATGAAATGCTTGATGAAGTTGTAGTTGTTGGTTCTGGAACTCAAAAAAAAGTAAGCGTTACCGGTGCTATTTCTACTGTAAAAGGTTTGGAATTGAAGGCACCAAGTTCATCATTAAGCAGTTCTATGGCAGGACGCTTGGCTGGTGTATTCGTTAATACAAACAGTGGAGAACCAGGTTCAGCATCAACTTTCTATATTCGTGGAATTTCTTCATTTGGAGGACGTGCCACTCCGCTAATTTTATTGGACGATGTGGAAATATCTTCAGGAGACCTAGATAACATTCCGGCTGAAACCATTGAGTCCTTTACAATTCTAAAAGATGCATCAGCAACAGCCATTTATGGAGCACGAGGTGCTAATGGTGTGATGATTGTCACTACCAAGTCGGGAATGGAAAATACTAAAGCTAAAGTCAATATCACATTGGAAAATGCATTTCACTCACCAATGAACTTTCCTGAATTTGTAGATGGAGCCACATGGATGGATATGTACAATGAGGCACAGTTAACGCGTGACAAATCTGCGACAAAACGATATGACGATATTACTATCCAAAATACCCGGAATCATGTAAATCCATACTATTATCCGGACGTAGACTGGGGAGAGTTGATATTTAAAGATATGACTATGAGCCAAAGAGCTAATATCAATGTATCAGGAGGTGGTTCAAAAGTGACTTACTATATCAGTTTAAACGTAAATCATGATACGGGTTTACTCGACTCTCCAAAAATTTATTCATGGGATAACAATATTAATAATCTCGCTTATAATTTTCAAAATAACATTCAGGTGAAAATAACTCCAACTACAAAAATTCGCTTGAATATGAATGCACAGATTCGTAAGTACAAAGGTCCTAACTATTCAACATCGGATTTATTCAAAAAAACATTAACAACAAATCCAATTAATTTCCCTGCTTATTTCCCTGCTGAAGAGGGAGATACGCATGTCAAATTTGGTAATGCGATACTAAGCGGTAACAATCTTCGTACTAATCCGTATGCCGATATGGTAACTTCTTTTGAAGAAACCAATATGAATACGTTGAATACGACTGTACGTATTGATCAGGATTTGTCTTTTATAACCAAAGGATTATCTGTGAACGGACTTGTCAACTTCAAAAACTATTATACGAGTTCTTACAATCGTTCCATTCAGCCTTACTATTATAAACTTGCGAATAACAGTTATGACTCAGAAAATCCCTCTATGGAATTAAGTCGTTTGGGAACCTCTGGTACCGATTATATTTCTCAGTCTGGGATCTCCAAAAATGGGGATAACACCCTTTTATTACAGTTCCAACTTGATTACAAACGTCGTTTTGGAAGTCATAATGTAACCGGTATGCTTCAATATATGCAGCGTGACTACCGTTCAGACGTGTTACCTCATCGTAATCAAGGCTTTTCCGGGCGTTTTACTTATGATTATGATCACCGCTATCTAGCTGAGTTTAATTTCGGATACAACGGTAGTGAACGTTTGCCGGACGGAAGTAGATTTGAGTTCTTTCCCGCTGTTTCGCTGGGCTGGGTAATCAGTAATGAAAAATTCTTCGAACCACTGACCTATGTGGTTGATAATTTGAAAGTAAGGAGTACATTTGGTTTAGTAGGTAGTGATAATACCCATGGATATCCATCAAATTTCCTTTACTTTGATAAGGTAACTTTAAACTCTGTAGGTTTCAATTTTGGTGATGAATGGCTTGCTTCCCACAAAGGTCCTGTACTCAATCAATATGCTGTAGTTGATCCTTGTTGGGAACGTGCTAAAAAATTTGATGTAGGAGTTGATTTGACTTTATTACGTAACTGGAATATGACATTTGATTATTTCTATGAAAAACGCGATCGAATTTTGATGCAACGTGCTGCATGGCCGAAAGCATTGGGATATGGTGATGCAGTTCCTTGGTCTAATATGGGTGAAATGGATAGTTGGGGATATGAATTCAGCACAAATTATGCTTACCAGATCAATAAAGACTGGCGTGTTGATTTTCGCGGTAACTTTACTTATGCGACTAATAAGTATGTATATAAAGACGAACCTAACTATCCTTATGATTGGAAGTTGTACACAGGACGTGTAAGTACAGCAACTTGGGGCTATGTAGCTGAAGGGTTGTTCCAGACAGAAGAAGAAATAGCAGGACATGCTAAACAAGATTTAGGTAGTACCCCGAAAGTAGGAGACATTAAGTATAGAGATTTGAATGGAGACGGAGTGATAGACAAGAATGATGATGGCATCATTTCTGATTATAGTAGTATTCCTCGTATTCAATATGGTTTTGGAGCCAATCTTACATGGAGAAAATTTGACTTTGGTATATTCTTTAATGGTTCAGCTATGCGAAAAATCATGTTAAGTGGCATTCATCCATTCGGACAAAACGAATATAATATTTTCCAATTCATAGCAGATGACCATTGGACCGAAAACAATCCTAATCCAAGTGCTAAATATCCGCGTTTAGCTTTATTGGACGGAGACGGTGCGAATAATAAAGTAGCAAGTAGTTATTGGATGCGCAACGGTAATTTTCTACGCTTGAAACAGATTGAATTGGGATATAACTTTAAATATGGACGAATATACATCACTGGTGATAATCTTGTAGTATTCAGTCCTTTCAAAGAATGGGATCCGGAATTGAGTTGGAACTCTTACCCCTTACAACGCACATTCAACATTGGTTTACAATTAACTTTCTAAACAGTAACAGATATGAAATTATTGAATCATATAAAAGCACTAAGTGGAGTATTTGCTCTTTCACTTGGAACAATGGTAACTTCTTGCAATTTCTTGGATATTGTCCCCCCTGAACAGGCTACTTTATACGATGCAACTAAAGATGCTGATGCAACTTTAGGTTTCCTCAGTTCATGCTATGCAGGTATAACCAACCCTATACTCACAGGTGGGACCGAATCAGCCGGTGATGAATATGTAAATCCACCATTATGGCAAAACAACGGACAACGAATAGCATATGACCAAAGTAATCAAAACGCACCGGCTGATGAACGCTGGACCAAAACATGGAAATATATAGGACAAACCTTATTATTTCTTCAGGAACTACCCAAAGCTCGCGGTATTACTGAATTAGAACGAGTAGAGTGGACTGCAGAAGCATACTTTTTACTGGCTTACTACCACGCCGAAATACTGCGTTTCTATGGTCCTTGTCCTATTACCGACAAACTTCTAGGAATCAACACAACGCCTGATATGTATGGAGGTCGTTGGCATTATGACGCAGCAGTCGACTGGATTGTAGACACGATTGATGAAAAAGTATTAGCAGGACATCCCCTGCCTGATAAACGTAATACAAATGAAACCGGACGTATCACCCATGTAATTGCTTCAGCCTTTAAAGCTAGAGTTCTCCTATACGCCGCTTCTCCTTTATGGAATGGTAATTTCCCTTTTCCTACTTGGAAGAGTAAAGTAGAAACAGAATATAAAGGTAAAAACTATGGAAAAGAACTGGTAAGTACCACTCCGGATGAAAATAAATGGAAACGAGCGCTCACAGCCTGCCAAGAAGCATTAGAAGTAGCCCAAGGAGCAGGTTACTGTCTATACGGTCTCAATCCCGATGGAACACCGAATGAGGATATCCTGAGTCGCTATGAAACAGATAATATAAAACTAGAGAATGTATATATTCCGGGAGAAAATATTACTGACGAATTCAAAAAAACAGTTCTTATGCTTCGCTACTTGGTCACGGCACGTGCTAATGACGGAAATACAGAACTTATATGGGGAGTCAACAAAGATGATGATTCATTCATCACAACCTCTATGCCCAAACGAGTACTCAAACAAAATAATGGGGATTATGTGAATGGTTGGTCAGGAATAGCACCGACATTAAACTCAATTGAACGTTTTTACATGGCAGACGGAACTCGTTTACAGAATCCTTCTGATCCAGAATTATTCAAAAGAGCTAATGTAGACCCAAACCGCCCTGATATTATCAAAATGAATGTAGCCCGCGAAGCTCGTTTTTATGCTTGGATGGCATTTGATCATGGTGACTGGTCAACTCAATATGCTAACACAAAACCTCTTAAGCTCGATATTAAAAATAGTGCTGCACATGGATACGATCCCCAAAACTTTAATCGAGACAACAATGTTACCGGATATTTTAACCAAAAATTCTTATCTCCAGGACATGTACGTACTGTCACTGGAAGTCAGAGTTGGAAAAGAGGTCCCCGTCCGATTATTCGCATGGCTGAACTTTATCTAAGTATTGCTGAATGTTATGCAGCATTAAATGACATTGATAACGCCATCAAATATTTAGATCCAGTTCGTAAACGTGCAGGATTGCCTGAATTGACCCGACAAACAATTAATGATTCTGGGTATGATATTATGGAATGGGTACGAAATGAACGCTTCTGTGAATTATGGGGAGAAGGCCATCGTCTACACGATGTACATCGTTGGGCTAAAGGCCCTGAATATTTGGGAGCCGGTAAACGTCGTGGTTTGAATGCTTTAGTGGTAGATCCGTCATTTGAGACATTCAATACACCAATGGCAATCAACCAACCTTTCACCTGGAACGACCGTATGTATCTGGCTCCTTTGGGTTTCGAAGAAAGTTCGAAAAACTTAAACTTGGTTCAGGCACCGGGATATTAATCTAAATACTTAATAAGCATTACAAGAATATGAAAAAGATATTTTTTATTTCATTACTAACCGCAGGACTTCTATTTCATGCAGCCTGTACCGATGAGGTTACCTATGATCAGGAACAATATAAATCAGTTGTTCATCTGAAAGAAAGCGGAGTAGTAAATATTGATTTTTACAACATCGGTCAAGATGTCTCTTTTGAAACATGTATAACCAAAGGAGGTACAGATCCCTCTGTTGCTGGTGATGTGTCACTAGTAAAATTTACAGAAGAAGAACTAGAGACATACAATCAAGGATATGGTTCGGATTTCAAATTACTTCCCGAAGGTTATTATACAATGCCTGATAAAGTATCATTTGAAGCAAACCAGGAAGCTACTAACATTAAAATAGTCTTAAAAGCTAACATAGGTGAATTGGATGATGACATTTCATATATATTGCCTATACGACTTGAAAGTGAGAATCACAATGTCTATTCTTTTAAGAATTCACTATTATTACACCCGAAAGTCATTACTCCAACAGTATCCCTCGATGCAATAGGAGTACAAACTGTAACAATGTATGACTATCCCACAGCAGCAGGAGAAGTGACATACGAAACAGGATTGACACTTGACTTCTTCAACGAATGGGAATTCAAAGTCAAACTGGTTAATGATTGGAATAAATTGAATGAATTGGTACAAGCTTACAATACTGCGAACGGTACAGACTATAAGACTCTTCCTGCCAATAACTATACTATGCCTTCGACTATAGAATTTGGATCGGACGAATCTTCAAAAGGGCTTTCTGTCCAGTTAAAAAAAGCCGAACTGAATAGCGAAAAGGAATACCTGCTTCCTGTCGCACTGAATGGGATAGAAGGTGTGCCATTTGATGTCAGCGACCAGATATTATATATCCGTTTGCACTTGACAAAAGAACTTCCTAAGGTAATAATAAAAGAGGATATGGTTTCCACAAATAGTTATATGGATACAGATAGTCAAGGTCAAGGAACTGTTACGAACGTGATAAACGGTATGGCTGGACGATATTGGCAAAGTCAAAACAAAGAATATCCTGGTCGTACTGAATACGTCAATGATGAAACCTATGGAGTTTATATAGACTATGATTTGTCCAAAGGAGATATTTTACTTCAAACTCTTGTAAAAATCGAGCTTTGGGTACGTTCCAAAGGATATGCAGGAGGAACAATACCTAAAATTGTTCGTCTTTATGGTGGTACCAATAGTAACGATTTACAACCATTGTCAGAAGAAATAATCATAAATGACAACGATATAGAAACTGGAGTGCCTAAGCCCAACACTACTCCTGCAAATGTTTGGGCTTCTGAACCCTTTGAAATTACAAAAGAAATTACTTATCTTCGTTTCTCTATCATAAAGAATCAGAAAGGTCACGATCTAAGATTGCCAAGTTGGAACTCTGCTTCAGTTGTCGAACTTGATTATTACGGTTTATAACAGTTTTGACATATTCATAAGTTCGCATTGAGATTACAATTAGGTGGAAGTTTCTTGAAACATAAGTCACTTCCACCTTTTTCTTATAAATCATTAAATTATAACTATTATGAGAATACATATCATATCAACAGTATTATTCTTATGGATGATTTCCTTACCAGCAACAGCAAATAAAAATGAAAAAGCAGCTACAAACTTGGCTAAAAGAATCATCCCGGAAGTCGCAGACAAAATACGATTTGAGCAACTCTCAGAGAATGAAAAGAAAGACTTTTTTGAACTGGAGTCTCTGGAAGGAAAAATCGTGGTCCGAGGTAATTCAGCCAATTCAATGGCAGTAGGTTTGAATCATTATCTTAAATATTACTGTAAGACATCCGTTTCTTGGTACCTAAATGATCCGGTAGAACTGCCGGACATACTTCCTGTCATTCCACAGAAAGTCAGTATTGAAGCTCGTATGGACAATCGCTTCTTCTTAAATTATTGTACGTTCGGCTACACAATGCCTTGGTGGCAATGGGAAGACTGGGAACGTCTGATAGACTGGATGGCATTAAACGGGATAAATCTACCATTAGCTATTACCGGACAAGAAGTTGTATGGTACAAAGTGTGGAGAAAACTAGGATTGACCGATGCAGAAATTCGTGAATATTTTACCGGTCCTGCATATTTACCTTGGCATCGAATGGCCAACATCGACTATTGGTTAGGAAATCTTCCCGACTCTTGGCTAGAACATCAAAAAGAATTACAAAAGAAAATAGTGAAGCGTGAAAGAGAACTGAATATGAAACCTGTTCTACCAGCATTTGCCGGTCATGTGCCACTTGCAATCAAAAGAGTATATCCTGAAGCGAAAATCAACAAATTAAGTATGTGGGGAGGATTTTCCCAACCTTACCATTCACAGTTCCTGGATCCACTTGACCCTTTGTTCAGCAAAATACAAAAGGAATTCATGAAAGAACAGGAGTCTTTATATGGCACTGACCATATTTATGGTGCAGACCCTTTCAACGAAATGGTCCCGCCTAGTTGGGAACCGGATTATCTGGCAAGGGTAGCAAAAACCATATATGAGACAATGAAACAGCAAGATCCCAAAGCTTCTTGGCTACAAATGACTTGGCTCTTTTATTTTGATCGTAAGCATTGGACTAATCCGCGTATTGACGCGTTCGTAAATGCAATACCGAAAGATAAAATGATTTTATTGGATTATTTTGCAGAAAATACGGAAGTATGGAGACAGACTAAAAGTTATTTCGGACAGCCTTATCTATGGTGTTATTTAGGTAATTTTGGTGGTAACACAATGTTGGTTGGCAATATAAAAGAAGTTGGACGACGCATAGAAAATGCTTACACTAACGGAGGGGATAATTTTTGGGGAATAGGCTCTACACTGGAGGAGTTCGGAGTGAACCCTTTAATGTATGAGTATGTTTTTGATAAAGCATGGGATTACAAACTGACTGATGAAGCCTGGATAGATGCTTGGGCTGACCGACGTACGGGAAACACGAATCCAACCATTCGTAAAGCTTGGCAAGCTATGTATAACAAAATATATGTATCTACAGCAGAGTTAGGACAAGGAACCTTGACTAACACACGTCCGTGTTTGGAGAAAAACGGTACTTGGACCACACGTCCGGGAATTCGCTATGACAACAAACAGCTTTTTGAGATATGGGAACAAATGTTGGAGTCAAATAGTACGAGGGAAAGTTACATGTATGATGTAGTAAATATCGGCAGACAGGTATTAAGCAATTATTTCCTAGAAGTCAGAAATCGTTTTACACAAGCATATAAACAAAAAAACAAAAAAGAATTATTGGAAGAAGGAATGGAGATGCTTGACATTCTAAACGATCTGGATCTTTTATTATCTTCTCACAGCAGTTTCCTGTTTGGTAAATGGATACAAGATGCCTCCAAGTTTGGAATAAATGCAGAAGAAATAGCTTATTACAGAAAAAATGCACGTTGTCTGCTCACTACGTGGGGAGAAAAAGGAAGTTCACTAAATGACTACGCCAATCGCTCTTGGGCAGGATTAACCAATGGTTATTATCGTCCACGATGGGAAGAATTCATTCGTGATGTATACCGTGCACTCGAACAGGGCAAAGAATTCGACCAAAAAGCTTTCAATAAAAAGATGATAGAATGGGAACAGGATTTTGTAGATAATGATTTCATATCTGCGGATACCCCAAGAAAGGATGGAGTAAAAATAGCAAGACACATTAAAAACAAATACAAGCTATCAGTACTGAAAAATATTCAATAAATACCTCACTTAAAACTTCAATAAAGAGTAAATTCCGATTGAAATTGGAATTTGCTCTTTATTTTTTTATTTATTTCGAGAAAAAACAAATAGAACATCTTTGCGTACAAATAACAAAGTCCATTCGGCTCATAATACCTACATTTGTCACAACAAATAATCACAAAGTCATGAAAAAATCCATTCTTATATTCACTCTACTTTATATCAGTAGCAATATCCTTTACGGTAAAGCATCTGATTATATCTTGCAATCTCCTAATCAAAAAACAGAAGTGCATATTCATATAAGTGAGAATATCACTTACTCTATATATCATCAGAACAAATTACTTTTAAAAGAAAACCAAGTAGCTTTGTTGTTAGAGAATAGTCATATATTAGGAGCCAATCCGCATATACAAAAAATTCGGGAATATAGTAAGAACGAATCAATTCCTTCCCCTTTATATCGTGTTCCCTCTTTTCACACAAGCTACAATGAAATGGACATACAGTTAAAAGGAAAATACGGTCTGCAATTTAGAGTCTATAACGAGGGAGTAGCTTATCGGTTTTATACTAAATTCAAACAACCGATTACTATCGTAGACGAGATTGCAGAATTTAATTTTGACCAAGATTATAATACATTCCAGGCGTATTCTACCAATAAAAAGAATCCATACGCCATGGCTTTTCAAAACCTGTATACAGAAACAACCTTAAGTAAGGCCATTACCGACAACCTATCTTTTCTTCCCATTACAATAGATTATGGGAAAGAATTGAAAATGACGATACTGGAGTCAGACCTAGAGAAATATCCCGGTATGTTTATCAAAGCACATGGGAAAAAACTTTCTTTAAAAGGACATTTCGCACCTTACCCTAAAGAGATGGAAATACATCCTGCCCGATGCATGACTTATGTGAATACCCGAGAGCAATTCATAGCTCAAACCGAAGGTACACGTACCTTTCCATGGCGTATTATGGCCATTACAGAAAAAGATATTGATATGCCGGTCAATAATCTGGTTTATGCGTTAGCTTCTCCGAATCGTGTCGGCGACACTTCATGGATAAAAGGAGGACAGGCTGCCTGGGAATGGTGGAATGACTGGGGAATTTCCAAAGTTGATTTCAAAGCCGGTATCAATATGAATACCTATAAGCATTACATTGACTTTGCCGCAGAATACGGACTTCCTTTTATTGTAATAGACGAGGGATGGTATGCTCCCAAATCCGGTGATATGTTGACAGTAATACCGGAACTAAATATGCAGGAGTTAATCGATTACGCAAGCTCCAAGAAAGTTGGGGTTATCTTATGGACTGTATTCAATGTGCTTGACAAACAACTGGAAGAAGCCTGTGCCAAATATTCCGCTATGGGAGTGAAAGGATTTAAAGTCGATTTCCTAGACCGAGATGATCAGACAGCTGTTGAAATGGTATATCGTATTGCCGAAGCAACTGCAAAACATCACCTGACACTTGACTTACACGGTATTTATAAACCTACCGGACTAAACCGCACCTACCCGCATATTATTAATTTTGAAAGCGTATTCGGAATGGAAGAAGTGAAGTGGAGCAAAGTTGAAAAGGACATGATGAAATACGATGTAACCATGCCTTTCATCCGAATGATGGCAGGACCTATAGACTATACTCCCGGAGCCATGCGGAACGCCAACCGGAAAGATTTCAGAGATGTCTATTATGAACCGATGAGCCAAGGAACCCGTTGTCATCAGTTGGCTGCATACATTATACATGATTCACCACTCACAATGTTAGCTGATAATCCTACTATTTATCAGCAAGAAGCAGAATGCACAAAATTCATCAGTAGTATTCCCTGCACCGGAATAGATGAAACCCAAATACTTCAAGGCCAACTAGGCGAGTATATTGTATCAGCCCGTCGAAATGAATCAGACTGGTTTATTGGCGGCATGACAAACTGGACGGCACGTGACATTGAACTGGATTTTTCTTTCTTACCGGAAGGCAATTATAAATATGTATTATTTAAAGATGGAGCCAATGCCGAAAAGAAAGCATCGGATTATCAGAAAGAAAGTGGAACAATTCATAATCAGTCTAAGATGAAAATCCATTTGGCTCCCGGCGGAGGTTTTGCCATCAACCTATCGAAGCAATCTTTGTAATAGGATAAAATATCTGTTTGACCATGAAGAATAAAAACTTAACACTATTTGCTATAAGTGTACTACTGTTTATTAGCTGTAGCTCCAAAAATGATTTTTCTCCCGAATCTTTATCAGGTATTTACCCTCGTCTAGCCTATTATAATAGTGAAGGCGAGTGTGGAACAGGAGCAGTTGTGCCTTGGGCAGACCGGCTTTGGGTAATCACTTACGGTCCGCATCTACCCAAAGGATCTTCTGACAAATTATATGAAATAACTCCTGACCTGCAACAAATTGTCCGGAAAGAAAGTGTTGGAGGTACTCCTGCCAATCGAATGATTCATCAGGAAAGTAACCAGCTTTTTATCGGACCATACGCAATTGACAGTACCCGCCGAGTTAGAGTTATACCCTATTCGGAAATGCCTGGCCGACATACAGGAAACGCACGTCATCTAACCGACCCGGAACATAAGATTTATTATGGGACAATGGAAGAAGGTTTTTATGAAGTTGACGTAAACTCTTTGGAAGTAAAAGAATTATACCGTGACGGCAATGTTCAAGAAAACAATCAAAGACCGGGCAGTTATGCCCCTATCAGCGCCCTACTACCCGGTGTACACGGAAAAGGATTGTATTCCGGTCAAGGAGTCATGGTTTTCAGCAATAACGGAGAAGGCTCCTCAGAAGCATTAACCAACCCGGACATTGAAGCCGGAGTATTAGCAGAGTGGAACGGGAAAGAATGGAAAGTCATCCGCCGGAATCAATTTACGGAAATAACAGGTCCGGGAGGTATTTATGGAAATACATATCCCGAAACAGATCCGATATGGGCTACCGGTTGGGACTCCAAATCCATTATTTTAGGTGTTCGGGAAGTAGAAAATGGCTGGAGATTCTACCGGTTACCCAAAGCAAGCTACTCTTATGATGGTGCTCATGGATGGAATACCGAATGGCCACGTATTCGTAATATTGGCACACACAACCACCCCGAATACTTAATGACTATGCACGGTATGTTTTGGCAGTTTCCCAAGACTTTTACAACGGATAATACAGCCGGAATACGTCCACGGTCCGCATATTTAAAAGTCATTGGAGATTTTGCCCGTTGGAAAGACCAGCTTGTTTTTGGTTGTGACGATGCCGCCCAAAAAGAATTTCTAAATAAACGTAAGGCAAAAGGAAATATAGAAGGGCCAGGACAATCAAATTCCAACTTGTGGTTTACATCTTTGAGTAAACCTGATGAACTAGGCCCTGTTACAGCCAGTGGTTCCGTTTGGGAAAATGATCAGGTAACGGCAGGTAGTTATTCTGACCCTTTCTTATTTACCGGCTGGGATTACCGTAGTTGCTGGATAAAAAATAATGGCAAAGAAACAACAACATTTACTTTTGAAATGGATGAAAAAGGAAATAATCACTGGAAAGAAGTAAAGAAAGAGACAGTTCCTGCCGGGAAGTCACTTCTCACGACTTTTTCATCATTGGAAAAAGGAGAATGGGTTCGCGTAAAAGTGGATCAGTCTACCATGGCAACAGTCTGCTTTAATTATACAACAAAAGATAACAGAACAAATGATGATAATAACCTATTCAAAGGCTTGGCCTCAGTTGAAGCAGTTAAATTAACGGGAGGATTGTTATACGGATTAGGAAATAACCAACGAACTTTGGGAATTGTTTCACAACAACATAAAGATGGTAACATAACAATCAATGGATATTATGAATTGACCGACTCCCTTCAACTTGTCCATAAGGACGCCCCTAAAACGTCACAATTCATTCTTGAAAAATTTGCCATTCCCGAGCAAGCTATCTCAATTGAAGAAAGTTCCGTACTAGTAATCGACGACAAAGGAAGACGTTGGAGATTACCATTAGGAAACAAAGAATACAGTTCAAAGAAAAAACAAGGAACTTTCCGCATTTGTCGGGAAGTGGCAACAGAAAGAGATTTATTTAATTGCCACGGAACTTTTTACGAGCTACCAGCGGAGAATGCCGACGGATACGCCAAAATACGTCCTATATGCAGTCATTCCTTTGGCATTAACGACTACGCTTCTTATCGTGGCCTCCTCGTAATGACGGGGGTAGATCTCAATAAAAGCAAAGGAAATGAGCATATAATTATCTCAAAAGATAAAAAAGCGGCTGTTTGGGCAGGGTGTATTGATGACCTTTGGGAAATGGGAAAACCCATAGGTCAAGGAGGTCCCTGGTTGAACACAGATGTCAAAGCTCAAATTGCTTCTGACCCGTATTTAATAGGATTCTACGATAAAAAGACACTAACATTATCACATAAAGGCACACAAACAGTCACTTTTTCTGTAGAGATTGATCCTACAGGAAATAATAATTTCATGAAGTATCACGAATTCAGAGTAGAGCCCGGCAAAACTTTTACTTTTCAATTTCCGGAAGGATTCCATGGAAGATGGATACGGTTTAAAACTGATACCAATGTAAATGCTACCGCATGGTTGGAATATCAATAATGGATATATCCTAATGAAATCTGACTTTACCGGATATTACTGGCAAATGTTTTTTCTTTCATCTTTACAGGAAAAATATGTAATGCTTGATTTGGGGGGAAGTTGGTGTGGTTGGTGTATTGACCCTTTCCAAGCATACACAGTCATCATAACAAGGTGAATAAGTTCCTTAAACAAGTAGAAATACTTTGCTTTTCTCCCTTATATAGTTTACCTTTGCTACTGATATAGTTTACTCACCACAGCCATGGCAAGTACTTACCACGGCCGTGACAAACGAACGATCAGGCATCGGAACACAACTATCCTTATGCCTTAATCAAAGAATAAAGATAGGACAACTTAGTCCTTACCAATAAAATAAATAGAAAATAATGGCAATACAATTTGAATTGTACAAAACTCCCCGTTCCAAGGACGAGACAGACAAAGAGACATACCACGCACGTATGGTCAACTTCCAACATATCGACACGAATTATCTGGCCAAACTAATACTAACCGGCCTGCTGGCAGCCGGAGCAATGACACACATTCAGGGTGCTCAATTTGCCGGACAAGAAAACCAACAACAAGACCCGAAGGATAAAAGCCGGCGGCCCAATATCCTTTTTATCCTGAGCGACGACCATACCTCACAGGCATGGGGAATCTATGGCGGAGTTCTGGCAGATTATGCTTATAACAGCAATATCCGCCGGCTGGCAAACGAAGGTGTAGTGCTCGACAACTGCTTCTGCACCAACTCTATCTCCGCCCCCAGCCGCGCCAGTATCCTCACCGGACTTTACAGTCACCGGAACGGACTTTATACGTTAGCCGATTCGTTGGATACTTCAATTCCCACACTGGCAACCGTCCTGCAAGCCAACGGCTACAATACCGGACTTGTCGGTAAATGGCATATCAAATCGCAACCGCAAGGGTTCGACTATTATTCCATTTTCTACGACCAGGGAGAATACCGCGACCCTACTTTCATCGAAAGCAGCGACCCATGGCCGGGCAACCGTCCGTTCGGCGAGCGCGTGCCCGGTTTCTCCACCGACCTCGTCGCAGAAAAAGCGATCAACTGGATCAAGCAGCAGGACAGCAACCAGCCTTTCCTGATGTGCTGCCATTTCAAAGCCACCCACGAGCCATACGACTACCCGACACGCATGGAACACCTTTATGACGGAGTCACCTTCCCCGAACCGGAGAACTTCCTCGACTGGGGACCGGAAACGAACGGGCGTTCTTTCAAAGGGCAAACGCTCGAAGAACTGGGACATCGCTGGCGAGTTGCTTCCAAAGACCCGGACAAGTGGTGGTGCCGCTATCCCGGACTACCTTTCAACACCGACGGAATGCAACGGACCACCGCCCGGCGTGCAATTTATCAAAAACTGATCCGCGACTATCTGCGTTGCGGAGCCACCATAGACGACAACATCGGCAAACTCCTCAAAACACTGGACGAAATGGGTATTGCCGACAACACCATCGTTGTTTATGTCTCCGACCAAGGTTACTTCCTCGGCGAACACGGCTTCTTCGACAAACGAATGTTTTATGAAGAAGCCGCCCGTATGCCCTTCGTCATCCGTTATCCGAAAAAAATCCCCGTAGGGAAACGCTTGAAAGACCTGATACTCAACGTCGACTTTGCACCGACACTGGCCGAATTTGCCGGAGTGAAAATGGAGAATGTACAAGGACACAGCTTCACCGGCAACCTCGAAGGAAAAACTCCGGCAGACTGGCGGAAAGAAATCTATTACCGTTACTGGACGAATCACGCTATCCGCCCGGCACATTTCGCTATCCGTTCCGAGCGCTACAAACTCATATTCTATTACGCAAAGAATCTGGACATGACCGATACGGAAAACTTTGATTTCACTCCTGCATGGGATTTCTATGATTTAGAAGAAGACCCGCACGAGAATCATAATTTGTATAACGATCCGAAATACGCTCCTATCATCAGACAGATGAAAAACGATTTATTGAATCTTCGCAAGGAAGTAGGTGACACCGACGAGAAATATCCGGAGATGCAGGAATTACTGGAGAAGTACTATAAATAAGATTTCACTACGGAGGACACAGAGTTTTTATAACGGTGCTGTCAACTTTCTGCTCAAACATAAATGAAAGAAAAAGTTCCGTTTTCCGTAAAAAAACTTATCTTTGTTCCCGGAAGATAATAATTCACGCATAAAACTCATGCCAAAAGATTTATTTTGCATACAATACACCAACTGCACAGGATGTCCCAATGTCAACGAAAACATCCTTGTGTATAGGAACCTACCCAAAGGAGCGCATATCCCGAAGGATAAGTGTACGCAAAACTGTATGCTTTTCATGATAAAAGGCGAATTACTTATCAACAGTGAAGAATATCCCGGAAATATCCTGCGCGAAAAGCAATTTATCCTGCAAGCTATCGGCTCGAAAATAGAGTTGCTTGCCCTCACGGACGTTGAATACATCGTCTACTGGTTTAATGAGTTACCCCTGCTTTGCGAAGAACGTTACCGTGAAATAACGGAACAGGCAGAAGCACCGCTGACCTACACTCCGCTTATCATGAGTGAAAGGCTTCATTATCTCATCACCAGTATGCCCGAATTTCTCGGTGAAGAATCACCTTGCAGCAAGTTCATCGAACTGAAATGCAAAGAGTTGGCTTTCCTCATCACCAATTATTATCCGACGCCTCAATTAAGTTCATTCTTCTATCCGATCAGTACGTACACAAAAAGTTTCCATTATTTTGTAATGCAAAACTACAACACGGTGAAGAACGTAGAAGAATTTGCGCATTTGGGAGGTTATACCACCACTACTTTCCGCCGGCTTTTTAAAAACCTCTACGGCATACCTGTATACGAATGGATACTGGAGAAAAAGCGGGAAGGCATTCTGGAAGATCTCCAGCGTACCAATATGCGAATTACAGAGATTTGTAACCGCTACGGTTTCGACTCTCTATCCCACTTCGCACACTTTTGCAAAGACTCTTTCGGCGACACTCCCCGAGCGCTGCGAAAGAAGGCGGCCAACGGTGAAAAAATCGGAAAGGTTGCCGATTAAGGAATAATTTCTTTAATTCCTTGCTCAATCAATCTATTTCCCCTATTTTTGCAGTCCGTAAGAGGTGTAAAACGTTGAAATTTTAGTTCTAACAATTAAATAATTTAAATTCAATCATTTATGTGGTTAAGTAATTCATCTGTAGGAAGGAAAGTGGTGATGAGCGTTACCGGTATCGCCCTTGTCCTGTTTCTAACATTTCACATGGCGATGAACCTGGTTGCAATCATCTCGGCTGATGGTTACAACATGGTTTGTGAGTTCCTGGGAGCAAACTGGTATGCGTTAGCGGCTACCGTAGGACTGGCTGCTCTTTTCGTAATTCACATCATCTATGCCTTCTGGCTGACAATGCAGAATCGCAAAGCGCGTGGTAGCGAACGCTATGCAGTGGTTGACAAGCCGAAAACCGTTGAGTGGGCTTCTCAAAACATGCTGGTGTTGGGTCTTATCGTAATCGTAGGCCTTGGCTTACACTTGTTCAACTTCTGGGCAAAAATGCAGTTGCCGGAACTGATGCACAACATGGGTATGCACGCCGACACACTGACGTTGGCTTATGCCGCAAACGGTGCTTATCACATCCAGCAGACTTTCTCTTGCCCGATTTACGTGGTTCTTTACCTCGTTTGGCTGTTTGCTCTGTGGTTCCACCTTACTCACGGTTTCTGGAGCTCTATGCAATCACTGGGGTGGAACAACAAAGTATGGATCAACCGTTGGAAATGTATTTCTAACATCTATTCAACGATTGTAGTACTCGGTTTCGCACTCGTAGTAGTGGTATTCTTCGCGAAATCACTGATTTGTGGCGGTGCTTGCTAAATAGTAAATTGTAAATGATTAAATTGTAAATAATATTATGATCAAGATAGATTCAAAAATTCCAGAAGGCCCGGTGGCTGAGAAATGGACCAACTATAAAGCTCACCAGAAATTGGTGAATCCCGCTAATAAACGTCGTTTGGATATCATCGTTGTGGGTACGGGTCTGGCAGGTGCTTCTGCCGCTGCTTCACTCGGTGAAATGGGTTTCAGAGTATTCAACTTCTGTATTCAGGACTCTCCGCGTCGTGCACACTCTATCGCTGCACAAGGTGGTATCAACGCAGCCAAGAACTATCAGAATGACGGTGACTCAGTTTACCGCCTGTTCTATGATACAGTAAAAGGTGGTGACTACCGTGCCCGCGAAGCTAACGTATATCGTCTGGCTGAAGTATCAAACGCTATCATCGACCAATGTGTAGCTCAAGGTGTTCCTTTCGCTCGCGAATACGGCGGTACGCTGGACAACCGTTCTTTCGGTGGCGCACAGGTTTCACGTACTTTCTACGCTAAAGGTCAGACAGGCCAGCAGTTGTTGCTGGGTGCTTACTCCGCACTGAGCCGTCAGGTAAACGTAGGTACTGTAAAACTTTATACCCGCTATGAAATGCAGGACGTTGTCATCGTTGACGGACGTGCCCGCGGTATCATTGCCAAAAACCTTGTAACAGGTAAATTGGAACGTTTCGCCGCTCACGCAGTAGTTATCGCTACCGGTGGTTACGGAAACGCTTACTTCCTGTCTACAAACGCTATGGGTTGTAACTGTACGGCTGCTGTTTCTTGCTACCGCAAGGGTGCCGTATTTGCTAACCCTGCATACGTTCAGATCCACCCGACTTGTATTCCGGTACACGGTGACAAACAGTCTAAACTGACATTGATGTCCGAATCTCTTCGTAACGACGGTCGTATCTGGGTTCCGAAGAAGAAAGAAGACGCTGTGAAACTCCAGAAGGGCGAAATCAAAGGAAGCGATATTCCTGAAGAAGACCGCGACTACTACTTGGAACGCCGCTATCCGGCATTCGGTAACCTGGTTCCGCGTGACGTTGCCAGCCGTGCCGCTAAAGAACGTTGCGACGCAGGTTTCGGTGTAAACAACACCGGTTTGGCCGTATTCCTCGATTTCTCCGAAGCTATCAACCGTTTGGGCATCGACGTTGTTCTTCAACGTTACGGCAACCTCTTCGATATGTATGAAGAAATCACCGACGTTAATCCGGGCGAACTGGCAAAAGAAATCAATGGCGTGAAATATTATAACCCGATGATGATTTATCCGGCTATCCACTATACAATGGGTGGTATCTGGGTAGACTACGAACTGCAAACCACCATCAAAGGTCTGTTCGCTATCGGTGAATGTAACTTCTCCGACCACGGTGCAAACCGCCTTGGTGCTTCTGCATTGATGCAAGGTCTGGCCGACGGTTACTTCGTATTGCCTTACACTATCCAGAACTATCTGGCAGACCAGATTACTGTTCCCCGTTTCTCTACTGACCTTCCCGAATTTGCGGAAGCGGAAAAAGCTGTTCAAGCTAAGATCGACAAGTTCATGAGCATACAAGGTAATGAATCTGTTGATTCTATCCACAAGAAACTGGGTCACATCATGTGGGAATATGTAGGTATGGGACGTACGGCAGAAGGCTTGAAGAAAGGTATTGCTGCACTGAAAGAAATCCGCAAGGAATTTGAAACCAACCTGTTTATCCCCGGTTCTAAAGAAGGCATGAACGTAGAGCTTGACAAAGCAATCCGCCTGTACGACTTCATCACAATGGGTGAACTTGTTGCTTACGATGCATTGAACCGTAACGAAAGTTGTGGTGGTCACTTCCGTGAAGAATACCAGACTGAAGAAGGAGAAGCCAAACGTGATGACGAAAACTTCTTCTACGTAGCTTGCTGGGAATATCAAGGTGACGATGAAAAGGCTCCGATATTGATCAAAGAACCGCTGGTATACGAAGCTATCAAGGTTCAGACCCGTAACTACAAGAGCTAATCGGTGAAGTTAAACATTTAAAAGAATTAGAAGACAATGGATAAAAATATATCATTTACACTGAAGGTATGGCGCCAAGCTGGTCCGAAAGCTAAAGGTGCTTTTGAAACCTACCAAATGAAAGATATTCCCGGTGATACTTCCTTCCTCGAAATGCTGGATATTCTGAACGAACAGCTCATCAGCGAAAGAAAAGAACCGGTAGTATTCGATCACGACTGCCGCGAAGGTATCTGCGGTATGTGTTCTCTTTACATCAACGGACATCCGCACGGTCCTGCAACAGGTGCTACTACCTGCCAGATTTATATGCGTCGCTTCAACGACGGTGACACCATTACCGTTGAACCTTGGCGTTCGGCCGGTTTCCCTGTTATCAAGGACTTAATGGTAGACCGTACCGCTTACGACAAAATCATGCAGGCAGGTGGTTACGTGAGCGTTCGTACAGGTGCTCCGCAGGATGCCAACGCTATCCTGATACCGAAGCCTGTGGCCGATGAAGCTATGGATGCCGCTTCTTGTATCGGTTGCGGTGCTTGTGTAGCTGCATGTAAGAATGGTTCTGCTATGTTGTTCGTTTCTGCAAAGGTCAGCCAGTTGAACTTGCTTCCGCAAGGTAAACCGGAAGCTTTGCGCCGCGCAAAAGCCATGTTGTCTAAAATGGACGAACTGGGATTCGGTAACTGTACCAATACTCGCGCTTGCGAGGCGGAATGTCCGAAGAACATCTCTATCAGCAACATCGCCCGCTTGAACCGCGACTTCATCATCGCAAAACTGAAAGACTAAATTTATTGCTAAGTTTTAAGAGTCGAGGGACAATTTGATTAATGACAGAATCCCCTGCCGGCATGCCGGCAGGGGATTTATTTATATACAGATAGCATTAGGCTTATTTTCTCTGAAGCAATTTCCTATTAAAGAACTCATATAGACGATGAAGTTCATAACTACCTCCCAGGCTGTGTCCCTTACCCGGCAAGTAAAGCTGTTCAAACATCTTATCCGCTTTTATCAAGGCATCTACTACCTGCAACGTAGAAGCCGGATCTACATTATCATCCAGTTCTCCATTTATCAATAATAAATCACCTTTCAATAAATGAGCATTATCCACGTTCGATGAACGGCTATACGATTCATCCACCGGATACCCCATCCACAGTTCATTCCACCAGACCTTATCCATTCGATTATCATGGCAACCGCAGAAAGAAACCGCCGCTTTATAAAAATCATTGTGGAACAACAGTGCCGCCATCGCGTTCTGTCCGCCGGCTGACCAACCATAAATGCCGACCCTGCTTGTATCCATATATTTATATTTCCGCGCAGCAGCTTGTATCCATTTAATCCGGTCCGGGAATCCCGCATCCTTCAAATTCTTCCAGCAAACATCGTGAAACTTCTTAGAGCGGTTGTTAGTACCCATTCCGTCAATTCGCACAACGATATAGCCCAGTTCAGCCAATGAAGAACTACTCCACTCAATAGGATTAAAGTCTTTTGACACATGCGAATCATGAGGGCCGGCATAGATATTCTCAACAACAGGATATGATTTGGACGGGTCAAAATTGAATGGCCGATAAATCGTTCCCCAAATATCCGTTTTTCCATCCCTGCCTTTTGCACAAAAGACCTCAGGCATTTGCCACCCTTGCGCTTTCAAGTCTGATATGTCACACTTTTCTAATGTGGCTATAACTTTTTTCTCTCCCAGCTTACGTAAAACACTGACAGGCGGTAGATCCGGACGGGAGTAAACATCAACGAAATAACTTCTATCCTTTGAAAGAATAACCTTATGATTGGCATTCTCCGGAGTCAAATCCTGAAAACCGGTTCCGTCAAAGTTCACACAACAATAATGCTGGTTATAAGGATCTTCTTTCTTATTAAGCCCCGAAGCCATAAAGTATATCCTCTGCTGACCGGCATCCACAAAAATAACCTTGCGCACTACCCATTCTCCACGTGTGATTTGATTCTTGACCTCTCCGGTCTTTCCATCTATGCGATATAAATGGCGCCACCCATCCCGTTCGGACATCCAAAGTATCTCCATTCCGTCATTCAGGTCATAGCGATAGTTGTTGATATAAGAAATAAATGTATCCGACTTCTCATCCACTAAATGGCGGATCATCCCATTCTGCGCATTGACTTCTCCCACAATATACTGCTGGTGCCCACGCCGGTTAAATTCAAAGGTAAAGCCACGGCTGTCTTCTCTCCAACCGGTTAGAGACAAACTGAACTGGTTCTCATAGCCTCGGGTGTCCAAAGGTATTTGCTTACGATGTTCCACATCAAACAGGACGGGAACCGACACCGGCAATACATCCCCCGGTTTTGCATAATTCCGCCAATGCAAGAGGGGCTGTAGCTGTGTTTTGGGGGCAGACTCCAACAAAGGAATACGCCGGCAATTAGCCTGCCGCGTCTTCAATGTTGCTATTTTCTTCGAATCAGGCGACCATATCAAATTGGCATCGTAGAAACAGTCAAACGTACCATCTATACTTAAAGGAACTTCTTCACCCTGATTTTTATCAGACGAAGCTATATATACATTATTGTCCCGTATATAGGCTAGCCATTTTCCGTCCGGAGACATGACCTTACCATCTTTGGCTACAGGCTTCTTTTTCTCCTTCTTATCAGTAACTTTCCATATTTCCGGCAACAGTTTCTTCAGTTCTTCAAGCGTGCCTGCACGCTGCTTCTCTCCGTTTTCCGCATTCACCAGATAAAAAACAGAACCTGTCCGTTCCCGGTTTTTATACCAGAAATAATGTGAATCACCGATCCACTCCGGAACCACTCCCAAAGAATACACTTTATCAGCTAATCGATGAAGAGTATCTGCACGCTGATAATCTTCTTCTCCTGATATCATAGCAGAAGCATTTGTACTAATCAGAATTACTGCCAGAGTTACATAACAAAACCGTATCATACTTTTTATTCCCATAACCTGTCCTCTATTTCACTTCAATTAATTGCATCACAACACTGGAATATTCGCCGGAGAAAGGCACTTCCACACCTTCTTCCAACAGTAGTTTGCCACTCAAAACTTTTCCATCCAAGAAATTCTTCTTGTTTTCTTTCAACGGTGTCATATCAATCAATTTATATTGCTTGTCCGGGTCAAGTCCCGTCATACGTACACGAGGAGTAACCTGGTTCAACAAATATTCCATACGGTAAGCGAAGAAAACCGCTTTGTCCTTTTCCGGAGTAGCATACATCAAAGAGGCAAAACCCACTTTATCATAAGGAGACACCAAACGGTACAAATCTCCATGCTGCACAATCGGGCGAATCTCCTTGTATGCCTTGATTGCTCTTTTTGCAAATTCCTTATCTCCATCTGTCATATCCTTAGGCTGCATCTCCATACCCAAACGTCCTGACATGGCTACGTCAAAACGGAACTTCAACGGGGTACGGCGACCTGTCTGATGATTCTTATCCGCACTCACATGTGATGCCATAGCTATCGCCGGATAGAAATTTGATACGCCCCATTGCATATAGATACGCTGATAAGCATCTGTGTTGTCACTTGTCCAGAACTCACCAAAGTAAGGTAATAGTCCATAATTCACACGAGAGCCACCGCTTGCACAAGCCTGCATCAATAAGTGGGGATATTTAGTACGGATACGTTCCAACACATTATTCAAACCTTTATGATATTCTATATAAAGATGTGATTGTCTGTCTTTCGGCAAGTAATAAGAGCCATAGTTCATGATACTGGCATTGGCGTCCCACTTGATATAAGCAATCTCCGGATAATTAGTCATCAGATTATCTACCACTCCAAAAACGAAGTCCTGCACCTTGGGATTTGAAAGGTCGAGAATCATCTGTGTCCCCCCTCTGCCGGTAGTAGGCGTACGATTGTCCTGACAAATAATCCAATCCGGATGTTTCTCATACAATTCACTCTTACTATTGACCATTTCCGGTTCAATCCAAAGACCGAACTTAATTCCGCATTTCTTAGCTGAAGCAATCAATCCTTCTATGCCCTGCGGCAGTTTCTTCTTGCATACCACCCAGTCACCTAGACTTGTACTTCCACCGTCACGAGGATATTTATCACCGAACCAGCCGTCGTCCATCACAAATAATTCTCCTCCCAATTGAGACATATCCTTCATCATCTGGGCCATAACTTCCTGGTCTACTTTAAAATAAACACCTTCCCAGCTATTTAATAAAATATCCCGATCAGAGTCTGCATGACTAAGCTTATACATTCGTGCCCACCGGTGGAAATTACGGCTCACCCCGCCTTTGCCCGTTGTACTGTAAGTCATGGCAAACTCCGGTGTTACAAAAGTCTTTTTCGGATCCAGAGTATAATAAGAGGCATCCTCATTAATACCAGCATAGATCTTGATAATCCGGTTATTATCAACATCCAGTTTCAAAGTATAATTGCCGCTCCAAGCCAGGCTTGCACCAAAAACGTGTCCGGTTTCCTCCTGTGGTTTTCCGTCCAAAGTCAACATAAAAGAAGGATTCTCATTCGTCGTGTTCCGAACTCCGTCTTCATTCTTAATAATCTTTTGTCCGTCTGTCAGCCTCTCTTCCTGAAGCATATTTTCCGCTCCCCAAGTTCCATGAAAATGCGTTAGCCAGTTGTCGCCTCTACGTACCGGAATAAAGGCAGAAGCAAACTTATACATGGTTACAGGCTTTTTCTCCTGATTGGTCACCTCAACCCAAGTACCAATCACATCACTGTTCTTATAAGCCTTATAACACTGCTTAACAAAGAAAGGATAGACTTTGTCTTTCAACAAGATTTCAGTAATCTCAGCCTCAGCCACCGTATACTGTTTTACAGATTCTACCGCCAGGTCTAATGACATATTTCCATCTCCGTGAGTCACCTGCATAGCTTTATCATTATACGAATAAATCCCGAATGCAGGATACGACTCCGAATGAAAAGCCAGATTCGAATCAAAAATCTGCTGTATTCGGTTCTCTTCTATACGAGTACCATAATAATGGATACGGGCGGCTTCCCCCGGTTTTGCCGTTAATAACAAAGATGTGTTTGGAGTAGAGATCAGATAATCCTGAGCATTGACATTGTACAATGCGCCAAACATTACAAACAATAAGCATGAAATGTATTTTACCATAACAGTCATATTAAAAATTTATATAATTAGTTTCGATTGATATCCAGTTTATCACCCGCCTGCATATAAACGGCAGCTATTCCGTAAGCATCTACCGGCAAAGATAAAGTATCATAAGGAACTCCTGCAATTCCCTTTAACAAAAGATAAGCTCTCTCAGCAAAGAAGCTTTTATCCAATCTTTCTTCAAAAAAGAGATTTCTCATAAGTCACATTATTTAAAGTTTACCGATGCAAAACTAGATATTCTTTTAGAATATAAATGTGCTAACTGTGCAAAACACTGTTCTATTTGTCCATAGATTCATTTTTGACCTATATTCTACTAATACTTAACCAACACAAATACATTCCAGCAATGAGTAAAACAAGAAAATAAAATTATCTCATTTTCTCCCGAATTCCAATATTAATCTATAAATCTTTCCTATTTTTGCAAAATGTATATTGAACTCAACAATCGAGAGACAACAAGTTATGAAAAACACCCTGCTACTAAAATACCTGATTATATCTCTCATTTCTATTGTCTATATGAGCATATTATGCCCTATATCTATTAGCGCAAATGAGAGTTTCAAAAATATCGGCATCCAAAATGGACTCGCACATACTGATGCAAATTGTGTAGCGCAAGACAGCACAGGTCTCATTTGGATAGGAACCAACTCCGGATTACAGAATTTTGACGGTTACCAACTTCAAACGATTGACTATTATCCGTCTAATCAGAAAATATATGAGTCTCACAACCGTATCACTGCATTAGAATGTAGCAAGAATCGTTTATGGGTAGGTTCGGACAGCGGATTAACCTGTTTGGATTTAAACACCCACCTTTATGTTCCTTATACTATTGCAGAAGGTGATCCGACTATTTTCAACCAACGTATTTTACGGCTATCTATAGATAATGCCAATCATCATCTATGGATACGTGTCGAAAACCAGCTTTATGTAGCCAAAATCGAAGAGGCGACTAATACATTATATTTATTAGAGTGGGATAATAATAGTAACCTATCGACTTACTGGACTCAACAGAAACCTGTCATATACGAAGGAAAGGCATGGATAACTACGGATAAAGCTCTTATTCAACTAGCCATAATAAATCAGAAAGTGCACATAAAAAGACGCTATCAACTGGAAGATTTGTTGAGGCAAAAGACAGAAATCAGTTCATTATATGCTTCCGAAGGATATTTATATCTTCGTTCATCACAAGGTTGTTTCCGACTTCCCTTTTCAGATAATGACCTCAATACCTCAGATCTTTCTTATATCGATTTTCACCAAACAAACCCTAATATCCCCAACAACACAATCGCAACTTTTTGTGTCGGAAAGGACGGGACTCTATGGTGCGGTTATTTTGGCGGTATATTCGAAGTCCGACAACCCTTTACAGAACACAGAACTATCAACCAATATTTAGAGAATAACCGGAATATAAACTTCTCACGAACCAGAATTTCCTCGTTATTCATAGATAAATTCAATAATCTATGGATATCTACAATAGACAGAGGGTTATACTATCGCTCTTTGACTTCTGCCCCTTTCCAATATCTGCCCAACGAGAAGTTTCAGGAAATCGGATTCGCAAAGAATGAAATATCATCTGTCACAGCACAAGACAACAAAACTTTATGGATGATTATTGCAGGAGGAAGCGTGTTTTATTATAATTTTACGGATAAGAAACTGGGACCTATATCCTTGCCAATCACAAGAGGAGCCGCCGACGGACTACAAACAATATCATTAAGTAATGATCAACAGAGACTTTACATTGGTTTGGTCGAAGGCCTTATCGTATATGAAATTAAAACCGGGAAAAGCTATTGGCTTATTGGAAAGCAATCCAAAGTACTGCCTCATTCAATCAGTATCTCCAGAATTAAAGAAGATAAATGGGGGAGAATATGGGCCAGTTCCTGGGGAGCAGGAGCTTATTGTATTAGCAACCCGGAATCAAACCCTTCCGTGACCTACTATCTAGAATCCCATAGTCAGTATTCTATCATCTCTAACTTAGTCACGGACTTATATATGGAGGACCAAGCGTTACTATTATGTACCACTAACGGATTAAATAAAATATGGTTGGATGACAATGGGGCAATCCGGAAGATTTCTCTTTACCAGGCTAACGAAAATATTTCCCGTTCAATGTCATCCAACTATATAGCTTGTATTGACCAGCAGAATGATTCCGTTTATTGGATAGGAACAATCGGAGGGGGAGTCAATAAACTAACTATTCATTCGCCACAGCACAATGACTACTCTGCCACTTGCTATACCAATAATGATGGTTTGACAAGCAATGATAGCGAGATTATATATATCGACAAAAAACAAAATATCTGGATTGGAGGAAAAGGTATTACTTGCATACAAGCCAAGACAAACCGTATCTATGTATACAGCTCTGATGATGACTTACAAAATAACTCGTTTAAAATAGGCGCAGGATGCAAAGCCAGCGATGGTACCATCTACATGGGAGGCACTAACGGGCTTTGTTATTTTCAACCAGACAATCTTGAGCCGTTGCATTCTTCCACAGACACTATCAGCCTTATATTTAGAGATTTATATATAAACAATGAACAAATCATCGCCCAAGCCAAGTACGATGGAAAAACTACTTTACCCGAAATATTCAATCTGACTCCTCACATAAATCTGACCTATAAACAAAATAACTTTATTATCTCATTTGCCGCTTTAGGACATACCCTAGCTGACCAAATTGTATACCGCTATCGCATGACTAATTACGAAAAGGAATGGCAAATGATCCCACATTCCATAAATAAGGCTTACTACTCAAACCTCCCATACGGCAATTATAAATTTGAACTGCAAGTTTCAACAGACCGCGGATTCACGTGGATAACTCCGGGACGAGAAATCAGTTTCTCTATATCACCGCCCTGGTGGCTGACCGGTTGGGCCAAGTTACTGTATGTTCTTATCTTCCTGTCCATTTCTACCATTATTGTCTATCAATATCATAAAGAACAAAAGCTGAAACGGGAGAATCATATCAAAGAACTCGAACGTATTAATGACGAAGAAAGATATCAATCTAAAATGCGTTTCTTCATGAACGTATCTCACGAGCTAAAGACTCCATTGACTCTCATCATGTTATCTGCTGAGAAGTTGATGGAAACCGGTATATCCCAAAGTGTCTCGGCCATTTGGAATAATTCAAAGAAAATGCTCGCACTTATTGCAGAACTCATTGATATCCGAAAAGCAGACTTAGGTATCAACAAGCTATTACTTACACATCAGAATATAGCAGCATTGGTTGCCCAGCTTTTCTCAGAAATCAAGCCGTGGGCTGAAAAGAAAGAGATAGAGATACAATACATAAGTGAAGAAGATAATCTCAAAATGGATTTTGACTGGGATAAAATAGGAAAACTCATCATTAATCTTCTTTCAAACGCTATAAAATATACACCTCAAAAAGGGAGTATCAGTATCATACTGAAAAAAGCCGCATTCAAGGATATTGAACCACTATACCAAACCAGATATCAGGAAGGGGAAATACAAACCGATGAGCCGGTATGTGTCTTGATTGTCCGGGATACAGGCGTAGGTATATCACCCGAATCTATCCGCCACATTTATGAACGTTTCTTCCAAGTCAGTAATAAGACACAGGCCCATTTAGGTACAGGAATAGGGCTTGCCATTGCAAAAACAATGGTATTACTGCACAAAGGAGCTATCATCGTAAGTAGCGAGCGCATGACAGGTACCGAATTTATTGTGGCTTTACCTATTGATAACTTGAATATTTCCTCCGAATCCGAACAAGACCTTTCTTCTTTCGACGCAAAAGAATTTATTGACAACCAATATCTGGAATATATTCCTATGGATGACAACCAGCCGACTTCCATTCGAGAGCATAGTTCCAATTCCAGTCTGCCGTTATTGCTTATAGTCGAAGATAATATAGAAATGCAGAACGCACTCGAAGAACGTTTGCGTCCATATTATCAGATCCACATAGCCAACAATGGTAAAGAAGGCTTGGAAAAATGCAAAAGCCTCTTTCCTGATATTATTATAAGTGACGTTATGATGCCTGAAATGGATGGAATAGAAATGTGCAAACACATAAGAAATGATTTATCTATCGCTTATATTCCTATTATACTATTAACAGCCAAAGGCAATGTGGAACATCAAATTGAGGGATATGAATCCGGAGCTGACCTATATATTCCGAAACCGTTTTCTATCAAGCTACTGACAGTAAACCTGAAACGGTTACTAAAACAAAAAGAACGCTATCTCAAAGAAGAACTAAAAATAACAAAGGAAACTGCCGGAAATATAGATTCAAACGAAAAACATCACAAGGATTTGTGGGAGACGGAATTACATCAATTAATCAAAGATAATATAAGTAATACCGATTTATCTGTCGATTTTATATGTGAGAGGTTATTCATCAGCCGTAGCAGCCTGTATAACAAAATGAGGGAATATAATCATCAGCCACTTGCAGACTATATACGTAATGTACGATTGACAATGGCGGCCGAACTCTTATTGGATCCTTCCTATACAATAAATGAAGTTGTGATGGATGTAGGTATGGTAAACACATCGCATTTCTCTAAAGTATTCAAAACAAAATACGGAATGTCTCCTTCAGAATATAAAAACAAAAACGCTTCTACTAAAAATCGCATCTAAATAACAAGTCATTCTTGATATATCTTTCTCAAACCACCGGACAATTTCACATCCGGTGGTTTTGTGTATTAACACATATCCTTAACTTTTTTACTCATAATAATCCGAATAACCACTCTCACCCCCTTAGATTTTATTCTTTTTTGCTTTGTTTTTGTCTTTTGCACAAATAACAAAGCTTTTTGCACGTAAAGAACATTAAAATAATGCACTAATACAGATATTTGGCCATTCAAAACAATAAACGCAGTTAACTTATGTCTAATTAAAAAAAAGAAATCAATGAAGTATCATTCTAGAAAAATTGCTTTCGCAGCACTTTTTGCTTTTACCACTTCGGGCATTCCTTTCTTTCCAATAATGGCGGAATCAGGAAACAGTGAAGTGAAGTCTGTTCAGCAACAGAAAAAGAGAACAGTAACCGGAACGGTTACAGACATATCGGATGGTTCTCCTATTATTGGAGCTAATATTACGTTAAAAGGTTCAAAGACTGGGGTAATTACCGATTTAAACGGTAACTTTTCTATTCAGGTAAACAGTTCCAAAGATCTTCTAGTCGTTTCTTATATAGGTTATAAGACACGAGAAGTCCCGGTAGAAGACTTAGGTATTATCAATATAAAACTTAGTTCAGATAATGAGGTACTGGATGAAGTGGTTATAGTCGGTTCCGGTACTCAGAAAAAAGTAAGTATTACCGGAGCTATTTCTACCGTAAAAGGATTGGAGCTGAAGTCGCCAAGTTCATCTTTGACTAGTTCAATGGCCGGCCGGCTGGCTGGTGTCATCGTAAATACAAGAAGCGGAGAACCCGGTTCAGCCTCCGATTTTTATATCCGCGGCATCTCTACTTTCGGAGGACGTACGACCCCACTTATCATGTTGGACGATGTAGAAATTTCTTCCGGCGATTTAAACAATATCCCGGCGGAAACAATCGAAAGTTTCTCTATTCTGAAGGATGCTTCAGCTACGGCTATCTATGGTGCCCGTGGTGCGAACGGTGTAATGCTTATTACGACGAAGAGAGGACAGGAGAATTCAAAAACCCGCATTAACATCACCCTGGAAAATTCATTCAACCAACCGATCAATTTCCCTGATTTCGTGGACGGTGCTACTTGGATGGAATTGTATAATGAAGCCCAGATGACTCGCGATCCGAGTCTGACACAAGGAAGATACAGCCAGGACCGAATCGATGCGACACGTACCGGTATCAATCCGTATATCTATCCGGACGTAGACTGGGCTGACCAAATATTCAAGGACTATGCAATGAACCAACGTGCCAATATTAACATTTCCGGTGGTGGACCGAAAGTAACATACTACATGAGTTTGAATGTAAACCATGATACCGGATTACTGGATTCGCCGAAATATTATTCATGGAATAATAACATTAATAACATGGCTTACAACTTTCAGAACAATATTTCGGTGAAGGTAACTCCTACAACGAAAATCGACCTGAATATGAACGCACAAATCCGTAATAAGCGGGGACCTTACAACTCTTTGGACGAACTATTCAAGATGACCTTAATTAGTAATCCTATCAACTTCCCGGCTGTATTCCCCTATCAGGAGGGAGACCCGCATGTAAAGTACGGTAATGCCATTTTGACAGGTAATGACTTGAGAGTCAACCCTTATGCTTACATGGCCACCACATTCAAGCAGACTGACGAAAATACGCTGAATACCTCGTTGAAAATCATGCAAGACTTAAAGTTCATAACGAAAGGGTTAAGTGTAAATGCATTGATTAACTTTAAAAACTGGTCTAGTTCTTCTTACCACAGAGACATAAAACCCTTTTATTATGGAGTGGCGGACAACTCCTACGACCCGGCAGATCCCACTACTTTTGATTTAAAACTTCTGGATACAGGAGATCAATACATCACAGAATCCGGCATAGGGAAATCAAGTGACCGCACTATCTTTATGCAATTTCAGATAAATTATGCCCGGCAGTTCGGTATGCATAATGTAGGCGGTATGTTAATGTATATGCAACGTGATTACAAGAGCGGAGTACTTCCTAACCGTAATCAAGGCGTATCAGGGCGTCTGACGTATGATTACGGACAACGTTATCTGGTCGAATTCAATTTCGGTTACAACGGTACGGAACGCCTGGCTAAAGGCGATCGGTTCGAGTTTTTCCCCGCAGCATCTTTAGGCTGGGTAGTAAGTAATGAACCGTTCTTTGAACCGCTGCGCAATAAAATAGACAACTTGAAATTAAGAGCTTCTTACGGTTTGGTAGGTAGCGATGAAACCGGAACTAAATGGGGACACTTTCTTTACCTGGATGACGTAAAACTGAACAGCCTCGGATATTCTACAGGTTATGACTGGAAATATATGTCAGGACCGAATATCACCAGATACCATGTACCTAATGCTTCCTGGGAACGTTCCAAGAAACTGGATATCGGTTTAGACCTGACTCTTTTCCGCCATTGGAATATTGTAGCAGACTACTTCTACGAAAAACGTACTAACATTTTGATGCCACGCTATACATGGGCGAAACAATTAGGATATAGTGCCACTCCCTGGAGTAATGTAGGAAAAGTAGACAACTGGGGCTGGGAATTCAGCACCAGTTATCACCACGACATCACTAAGGATTTAGCTATTGATTTCCGAGGTAACTTCACTTATGTAGAAAACAAATATGTACACAAAGATGAACCTTTTACTCCTTATCCCTGGCGAAGAGAAACAGGGCGTCCAATGAGCACTACATGGGGATATGTCGCAGAAGGTTTATATCAGACAGAGGATGAGATCAAATATGGGCCGCAGCCGGAATTGGGTAGTAATCCTCAGATAGGTGATATTAAATATCGTGATTTAAACGGTGACGGTGTTATTACCAATGACGACCAGGGAATGATCTCGGAATTCGGAAGAGACCCACGCATACAATATGGATTTGGTTTGAATGTAGTTTACAAGAATTTTGACTTGGGTGTATTCTTCAACGGATCGGCTATGCGTAAAATAATGCTATCAGGCATTCATCCGTTTGGACAGTTAGACCAGAATATTTTCCAATTTGTTGCAGATAACCGCTGGACAGAAACCAATCCGGATCCGCATGCAGCTTACCCACGATTGGGATTGGCAAAATCACATACAGACAACAACGTAGTGAGCAGTACTTATTGGATGCGCAACGGAAACTTCTTACGCTTTAAAACACTGGAAATAGGCTATCGTTTCAAATACGGACGTATTTACCTTACTGGAGATAATCTGGCTGTCTTTAGCCCTTTCAAGGAGTGGGATCCGGAACTGGAATGGTATAAATATCCGTTACAACGTACTTTCAATGTAGGATTGCAATTAAATTTCTAAATCTAATAAATTAAGAATATGAAACTACCCAATAAAATAAAGATAATCAGCGGAGTATTGCTTACATCGTTATGCTGCTTGACCGCTTCTTGTGATTTCCTGGAAATTGTTCCCGTAGAACAGCCGAAACTGGATGATGCCACTCAGGATTATAATTCCACTTTAGGATTTCTTCATTCGTGCTATGCAGGCATACTGAATCCGGTCAACTATACAGAAGTAGAACAGTCTGCCGATGAGTTTGCCATTCCTTTGGAATATAACAGAGAAGGATACAAAGCCCTAAAAGTAGCACACGACTTAATGACTGCCAGTACGGACGAAGGACGTTGGGGTACTTATTACCGGTATATCGGACAGGTACATCTCTTCTTACAGGAACTGGAGAAGGCACCGGTCAGTAAAAAAGAGAAAGAACAATGGGCTGCAGAGGCCAATTTCTTATTGGCATACTATCATTTTGAACTACTCCGTTTCTACGGTCCTATTCCAATCAATGACAAACTGGCTCCTTTAGATATTTCCCCGGATCAATATTCCGGACGTATGCATTATGATTATGTAACCAACTGGATTGTGAAACTGTTGGATGAGAAGGTACTCCCACAGGGCAAGTTGGAAAATACACGTCTGGAACATGAAATATCAAGGGTTACCCGCCCTATTGCTCTTGCATTGAAAGCCAGAGTATTACTCTATGCCGCTTCGCCTCTTTGGAATGGGGAATTCCCCTATCCGGACTGGAAAAACGAAAAGCGTGGTAAGATTATGGAAACTCCGGGATATGGTTCGGCATTGGTTAGTACAACATACGACCGACAAAAATGGGTAGCTGCTGAAGCAGCTTGCAAAGAAGCCCTCCAAGCAGCATTGGATGCGGGACATTATTTGTTTGGAACAAGAGCAGGTGACGACCAACTGCAATTGCAAGCTAAACTTGAAATGCCCTATGTCCCAGGTTTGACCGGAACAGCAGATCAAAAGAAAGCATTTCAAAACAAAATACTGACTTTGAGATATATGATGACTGCTAAAGGAAATCAAGGTAATAAAGAGTTTGTATGGCAGTTAAACAAAGATAATAACTTTATATATGCCAGCATGCCAAATGCTATATTAACATATAATGACGGAAAAGAGTATAGTGGTTGGAGTGCAGTATCCCCCTACTTATATTCTATTGAACATTTCTATACTCAGGAAGGAGAGGTTCCCGAAGTAGCGGCAGATTTAGGAACATATACTTCGAAGTCTAAATGGTTGGAACGTTCCGGAGTAGATCAAAGTCGTCCGGACATTATCAATCTGTGTGTAGGTCGCGAACCACGTTTTTATGCATGGATGGTTTTCGACCAAGGTGACTACACTTGCAAATTCGATAATGGTAATCCGGTACGTATAGAAATGAAGAATAAGGATAAACAAGGATATAATCCGACCAAGTACAACCGTAATCATCTGGTTACCGGCTTTGCGATGCAAAAATTTATAGATCCGGAACTTTTCCAAGATCATGTATCTTATGCCGGTATCCCTCAGAAGTGCCGTCCTTTGATCCGAATGGCAGAACTTTACCTGAATCTTGCCGAATGTCAGGCAATGCTATCATCAGATAAAAAGTCTGATCAATTTGCTCTGGATGCACTTGCAAACCTAAATGCTGTACACGAACGTGCAGGTCTCGATCCAATAAAAGTATCCGATCTGGATAACCTTCCTTTAATCGAATGGATTAAGAATGAACGTTTTGTTGAGTTATGGGGAGAAGGTCATCGCTATTTTGACATTCGCCGTTGGGTGGAAGGCCCTAAGTACTTGGCAGCCGGAAAACGTGAAGGATTAAATGCCGAGAAAATAACAAATCCTTCATTTGCAGACTTCAACCAACGTATAAAGGTGAATCAGCCTTACAGATGGAACAACAGACAATATTTGATTCCTATCTATTATGATGAGGTAAATTGTAACCCTCAGTTGGTTCAGGCACCTGGTTATTAACTTAATAAAGAAAGGATTAAACATATGAGAAAGATCTATTTTACATCAATACTTCTGGGAATGATGCTTGCCGCTACTTCCTGTGAAGATGACAATAAGAATTATACGGATGAGTTTGCTACCGTCCTTCATTATAAACAGGAAGGAATTATAGAATTTGATTTCTATAATGTAAACAAAGATATGAATTACACTTTTACCGTAGGCAGAGGAGGACACAATCCGGAGGCTCAATCCGAAATCATATTGGCTCCGTTTACGAAAGAAGAAATGAAAGAGTATAATGAAACCACTGGTTCAGAGTACGAACTTTTACCTCCGGAGTATTATACGTTACCAGCTCAATTAACACTGGCACCGAATGAACTGTATAAAAATGTCGATGTTGTGTTTAAGAGTGCGATTGGCACATTGACAGAAGGAAAAGATTATCTGTTGCCTATCCGGTTACTCACTAATTCCGGTTCGGTTAACGAAAATAAAAATCTGCTTTGTCTGAAACCGAACGTACTTACACCTTCTGTACTCCTAAGAGAACCGGTGAATGGAAAATTGGATGTAACAATGTCCACGGAAGATGCAGAAACTGAGAAGACCGTTGAGGTTCGCTATTATTTAGATTTAAAAAATGAATGGAATTTCTCTGTTAATTTTGAAAAAGATGTAGCACAACTAACAGCAGCAGTAAATGCATATAATGAAAAGAATGATTCTAACTATCCATTGTTACCTATAGCAAACTATGAATTTGATGCATCTTTATCTTTTACTCAAGCTGCCAGTAATCCAAAACTGCCTGTAAAGCTAGACCGCAATGGACTTGAAGTTGGAAGCTACTTACTTCCGATTATTCCGACCGACTGTGCCGGAATGCCTTTCGACATAAGTAAAGCAATATGCTATATCCATGTAATGATCACCGAGCAATTGCCCCAAATTGATCTGAAAAATAAGGCTACGTTGAAAGCTAGCAGTACAGTTCAATGGGGCGGTGAAGAAATAAAAAATGTATTGGATAACAATCCGGAAACTCACTGGCAATCTATCTGGTGTGATTGGCCGTCAGGTTCAACTGCCGGCGCATTCCATGACCCAACTTATGGCGTATACATTGATATTACTTTAAATGACGCTTTAAGCAAACAAATTTCACTGGATTATACAACCAGAAAGAGTGACGGTAATGCCGTGCCGAACCATATCGTCATATATGCCGGAACGAGTGTAAGTAACTTGCAGAAAGTTGGTGAACTGAAAAGAATTGAAGACGGACTTCCTACAACGGGAAATACTCAATACAGTTCTAAAAACTTCTCTCTAAAAGGCGAGACTACTTTACTGAGACTTGCAATATTATCTCAATATAAGGCCTCAGACAAAAGTATAGGTTCTTTAACTGAAGTGAACTTTAAATCTGTTGTTATCTCCGAATTAAGTTTATATGGCAAATAATCACATAAAAAACGCTCAATATAGGTATTAGTTATAGAACAATACTTCCTTCCCTGTTTATTGGGGAGGGAAGTATTTATGGTAACAAACTTGATGTACTGAATAAAAAAGAAATGAAACAAAATAATTCCGCTATTGTATATGCCAGTATTGCGGTGTTAAGTTGGTCTACCGTAGCTACTGCTTTCAAGATAGCCTTGATGCATCTCACGCATTTCGGTATGTTACTGATTGCCAGTTGTACTGCATTAGCCCTATTTATCACTTTACTCACTATCCGGAAAAAATGGCATCTTGTGATATCGCTTTCCGGTAGAAAATGGTTGTACTACGCCCTACTTGGCCTTTTAAATCCAGTAGGTTATTATCTGGTTTTATTTAAAGCATATGACCTGCTTCCGGCTCAAATAGCACAACCTGTCAACTACATTTGGCCCATTATGCTGTTGATTCTGTTAGCATTGTTCACTCACCACCCTATTCCCTCCTCTAAATACATAGGTATGTTCATTTCTCTGCTTGGAGTAACATTAATTTCATGGGGAACAGGGTATTCCGGTAAAGAGACAATCTCTTATTACGGGCTACTTTTAGCATTGTTAAGCGCCTTGCTTTGGGCTATTTACTGGATGATACAGAATAAACAGAAGGAAAAAACAGACAGTTGTGTCGCTCTTTTTGTCAGCTTCTTATTTGGTACGGTTTATCTACTCGTTGCGTCCTATGGAATGGCTCCAATGGCATTTACCATCGAAGGTATTCTCTCGGGAATATATATCGGAGGTTTCGAGATGGGTATTCCTTTTATCTGCTTCGGCATTGCTATGCGCCGGGCATCCAATCCGGCACTCATCAATCAGTTGTGTTACCTTGCTCCGTTCTTATCTCTTTTCTTTATATCGGTCATTCTGAACGAGCAAATCACATTAACGACTTACGCCGGACTCACATTGATTGTATCCGGTATTATTTTCAACCAATACTTGATACCCTCAGGCAAGGCAATCAGAAATAGAATGAATAAAGTACTTAACGAATATAAATGACATATGGAAACAATGAAAAGACTTTTGTGGAATATAATGGCAACAGTGTCATTACTTATAATGACAATTGGTTGCGGAACCAACGAAGAAGGAGGAGAAAATGGAGAAGAATTAACTTTCACACTCACTTCTACAGACCTGAACTGTAATACTTCCAAAGACATTAGAGTAAACGCCCCTTTTACAGGTAAAACATATACTTTAACAGTCAGTGCATCGGCAAAAACTGTATGGAGTGTAGCGGTAGAAAGTGGCGACCTGGTTACTGTATCCCCTTCAGGTGAACAGAAAGGCAATGGAGAAATTCAAATAGTGGCAGCAGCCAATCCCAACGAAACATTTGGGAAAAAGGGAGTTGTAATTATTAAGAATAATGCCAATAACAAACCACTGAGGATTTATTTTACTCAGTCAAATAAAGAATTGTACATTCCGGAAGGAACAGAAGGACAGACAAGGGAAGAGTTTAACAGTCCGGACAGTAAGTACAATGTTCATTGTATGATGGAGAGTGAAAATATCGCCATCTTGTGGGATAGAGCATTTACTACTAATCCTCTTTCTGACCGTATACGTCCATTTGATCCGGAAGAATTACTAGAGGTAGGTGAAGAGGTTTATGCTTTTATGAGAAATGACCTGAAGTTCGCCAGTGGTGCAAGTTCGTATTCGGATATGTATAAACTCATTATGTTTGTAAGATATAATGATGAAGGTACTGCCTATGGTGGAGGTGACAAAAAAAATAAAGTAGCAATATTATGGGTGAGCCCTAACCACCTGAAAGATCCCAATCACAACATTATCTATCACGAGATGTGCCATTGTTTCCAATATATAGCGGAATTTGATGGGGCTACTGATTTTGGAGGAGTCGGCACTTTTTATGAAATGACCTCACAATGGTCTTTGTTACAGCGTTATCCAAACTGGATTGAGTTGGAAAACAGTCATTTTAAGGACTTCATGAAACAAACTCATCTGGCCTTGGGACATAAAGAGAACCAATACCACTCCCCTTATGTATTAGAATATTGGGCCAATAAGCATGGAGTAGATATAATCAGCAAAATGTGGCAACAAGCTAACGCAACAGACCAAAGAGATTTTATACGCACTTATCAACGTATAACCGGAACAAATCAACAGAAATTTAATGAAGAAATCTATGAGGCTGCCACCAGATTCATCACCTGGGATCTCGAACATATAAAAACTGCCTATCAGCAAGGAGCCAACATACACACTTGTGAACTCGATCTGTATGGAGATGTATATGCAATCGCATCTACGCGTTGTCCACAGAATTATGGTTATAATGGCATTAAGCTAAAAGTACCGGCGGCGGGCACTACTGTGACTATCAATTTCGAAGGGGTGACAAGTAGTAATAATGGGTTTGTTATTCAGAAACCGGAGAAAGCGGAATGGCGATATGGATTTCTAGCCGTAAAGACCGACGATACGCGGATATATGGGGAAATGAATAAAGTGAACGCAAGTTCTAAGTCAGGTACAGCAACTTTCACAGTTCCAGAAGGAACAAAACACCTCTGGTTGGTAGTAGCTGCCACTCCAACTGAATATTGGCATTCGGAAGATAATCAGTGGCCTTATGAGTTCACTCTAGACGGAACAGAACCGGATGGAGACAAATGTAAGGTAACAAGAAAGTAAGAAACCGTTATTTGTTAAACTATAAAAACCAAATGTTATGAAAACTCCCAAAATCATCTGGAACATTTTATTTATGTTCGCAATTTTCACGTTATCTTTGTCATGTACAGACGATGATAAAGAAAGCAACAATAAATTTGAAATAACGTCTGAGTCCATTGACTTGTTTCAAAATAAAATAAGCATAGATGTTCCTCAAGTAGGAAAGCAACATTCAGTTTCAGTGACTACTTCCGAATCTGTAACTTGGAAAATCAAGATAACTAAGGGAGGAGACTTCATCACAGCAACTCCTTCAGGGGACCAGAAAGGAAGTGGCGAGATTACTATTACCATACAACCCAATGAGAAAGAAGCAGAACGAGAAGGAACTATCAGCATTAGCAACTCATTAGGAAGTGGAAAAACGATCAGTTTTACTCAAGAAGGCAAAATAGACAATACTTTCCATTTCGCAGTAATGGGCGATTTACATTATGGACTGAAAAAGGATGAACAACAGGCAGATGTAAGAGTGCCAAGAGCCCTTAAAATGATTCTACAAAAACAGCCTAAAATAAAAGCTCTCTTTATTTGCGGTGACTTTACCAACTATGGAACAGTTGATGAATATCAGAAAATTACAGAATTAATCAATCAGAACGTGCCTTCAACAATAAAGGTTTATTATATGTTGGGAAATCATGATACGGCCGGAGGGGCAGCTAGTGCAGAAGCTTATACACAATATACAGGCCAATCGTTCTACCAATATATAGAAAAAGGGGGATATCCATTTATAACAATCAGCGTAAACCCCAATAGTGCCTGGAGTGCAGATTACAATGATGAAGGTCTCGAATTCTTAGCAAACAAATTAAAAGCCGCTGCTATTACATATAAAGATAAACCAATCTTTGTATTCTCACATTCCCCTTCAAAACGGACTCTGTGGGGGGCTAAATGGGGATATGATAAAATGGATAAAATATTGAAAGAGTATCCGCAGGTTATTCACTTTACCGGACACACCCATTATACGATAGAGGACGAACGCTCTATCTGGCAGAATGAATATACATGGATTAATGTAGGGCCTTCTCACTATGCGAATATATCAACAGATATAACTCCCGACTATGAATATCCGAAGAGTGGGAATAAAATTACAGAGGCTGTTATCGTAGACATAGAAGAAAATACCGATATCAAAGTCAATCGCCTGGATACTTACAACGAAAAAGAGCTTAAAACCCCCTGGCTGATAAAAGCACCGCACAATGGCTCTCAGTTCAAATACTTTGGGGATATGCAAACTCGTACGAACAAAGATGCCTCTCCTGTAATGAATAGTACTCCACAGGTCACAGATATCACTGAATATGGGTGTAATGTTACATTTGACCAAGGTGAAGATGATTCTTTTATATGGCACTACAAAGTTGAAGCTATCGATACACATACACAAGAAATAAAATATACTCGTCTGGTATTTTCTGATTTCTACTGGAGAAACGGTACTCCCGAAACATTAAGTTGTTCGATCGGGGGACTAACTCCCGACACAGAGTATAAAATTAGTATAAAAGGAGTGGATTCCTTCTTCAGTGAGTCACAACCAGTAGAAAGTACTGTATTTACAACCAATGCTTTACCCCCAGTAGATCCGAGCGTTGAAGCCCCTAAAGCAGATTTGGTCGACATCGTATTTACCAATACAGAAGCTCAAAATGTAGCAGCATCAGGATTAGCGGTAACTAAAAAAGGGACCGGTACCCCAATAGGTTATAATACAGATCTAAAGATGTACGTAATCAAACCAAATACCACAGGCTCCATATCCAATTATTATATGGTAGATTACAAAGGTAATACAACTTATACGAACGGAGTTAAAAACGGATTTACTTACGAAGTTTATTGTAAAACTTCAGATATAAAAACAATGCAATATCCTTTGAGTAACTTACAAAGTGCAGGTATGGGATTTACATTTAATGAAACATACACGGATCCTAAAGGTGCTACATTCAGTGCCATGATACGAGGCGACGGAAAATATCATAAACTAAATTTCATGAAAGCCACTGATGTAAAGGCAAATACATATTATCATTTGCTGTTTACATGGAACGGAGAACAGATCTGTTTATATTTAGACGGAGAATTCGTGGCGTCAGATGTTTGCAAAAAGCTGACGATGCCTAGCGGAGACGCACAATACATTTGTATTGGAGCAGATTCTAATAGTAGTCCATCCTCTGCCGCTCAAAATGCCTTCAAGGGTGAAGTTGCCATAGCACGTGTATACAGTAAAGCTGTCAATGCCAGTGAAGTAGCCAGCCTCTACAAGCAATTAACTACACGATCAACTATTGCAGAGTTTACCACACTCAACTCCTTATTAACGAGTGGCTCCTTAAGCCAAGAGTTAGCAACAGAAGGTTGGGCATTAATGAATAATATAGCTACTTCTAAGGAAGAACTGGATGCTTTCATCACTAAAGTCAATTCGAAGTGAAATAACCTGAATAATAATATAATGCAGATTGATATCTCTAAAACAGATATTAATCTGCATTTATTATTGTCTTTATCATAAAAAACGCTATATAAAGATACTTTTGGACAAATAGCAAATGTTTTTATACAAATAGAATAGTCTTACAAATTACCATTCCTTATTTTTGTTACCATAGAAACATTTAATTAATAACAAACTTGTCGGTAGAATTACATATTCAACAAATTAATGATACCGGCGACATAAAAAAACAGATATGAAAATTTCAAGAAGAAACTTCCTCAAGAAAGGATTAGCAGGAACATTATTTTTAGGTACAGCTACCTTGCCTCAACCATTACAGGCACTAACAACGGAAGCCTTTGCAGCAGCTCCCAAAAGAGCCAAACGTATCGTATTGATTAGCTTGGACGGTATTTGTGTTGCAGGATTTAAACAAGCAAAAACACCTCACCTGGATGCGTTACTTGCAGAAGGGGTTTTGTCCACAAAAACTCGGGTAGTAATGCCATCAGTTACATTACCCAACTGGACAAGTCACCTGACAGGTAGCGGACCGGAACAACACGGAGTAACAAACAATGCCTGGACAGTGTCTAAACACAAATTACCGGCAATTGAAAAAGATAATGAAGGATATTATCCCTCCGTATTTTCTGTATTAAAAGAAGCTATGCCACAAATAAAAACAGCTTTCTATTATAATTGGGGACCTTTGATTAACCCTTATAACCGTCGACACCTGGACGAAATAGGTTTCTTAGAAAAAGACGCTTATATAGAAAATTATGAGAAAGCATTCAACTTCCTGATTGAAAACCGACAAAGCCCTACATTGGTATTCCTTTATTCCGTACATACAGATCATGCCGGACATCAACACAAATGGATGTCACCGGAATATATACATTCCATTGAGGAAGCGGATGTAGAAATCGGAAAGTTACTCGACAAGATGAAGCAGGAAGGTTTATATGAAGATACTCATTTCATGTTTCTAACAGACCACGGAGGTATTGAATATGGACATGGAGGGGTAAGCGTAGACGAAATGATTGTGCCTTGGGGAATTACAGGCCCCAAAATTGTTAAAGGGCTAAAAATAGAAGAGCCTAATAATACTGTAAACACAGCGTCCGTCATTTTACGTTTATTCCGGGTAGACCAACCAGCCTGCTGGACAGGGGAAATACCTTCTACTATATTCAAGTAACAATAAGTTCACAAAATTCATAAATACCAATGAAAACAAAATCTTATTTACTGCTAACGGCATTAGGTTTCCTTTCAAGTTCTCTATTTGCCCAAGATTATCTGGTCTCTACTCCCAATACTTCTTTACTAATTAAAGCCACTCCCGGCGAAACAGTAAAGATACAATACTATGGTAGTAAGATTGAGAATAGTGATATTCAAGGCATTTATGATGCCGGAATGGTTTTCAATGCAGACAGTTATCCTGCTTTCGGCCTTCAGACAATGGGGGAGAAAGCAATAGCCGCCACACAACCTGACGGCAATATGTCCCTAGATTTGAAGATTGAACAAGTCAAACAATATCCGACGAAAGACGGAGAAGTAACCGAAATCTTGTTGAAAGATAAAGTTTATCCATTCGAAATAAAACAATACTATAAAGCCTATCAAGGTACAGATATTATTTCTACTTGGATTGAAATTATGAATAATGGGAAAAAGTCTGTCACCTTATATCGTTTTGTCTCAGCTTACTTACCTGTACAACGTGGCGATAACTGGTTGACACACTTCCACGGACATTGGGGAGCCGAGAATATGCTGGAAGAAGAGAAACTGACCAATGGTCAGAAAGTAATCTCCAATAAAGACGGAATGGTAAATACGGAAACAGATAATCCCTCCTTTATGCTTTCAATAGATGGCAAACCTCAGGAAGAATATGGACATATACTGGGGGGTACGCTTGCTTGGACAGGAAATTACCTTCTCAAAATGGATATTACAAACACAAAACTAAATATTATAGCCGGCATTAATGAAGAAAACTCCCATTACAAGCTAGAGTCTAAAGAAACATTCAAGACACCGGAGTTCGCAATGACTTACAGTACCTCTGGCAAAGGAGGAGTGAGCCGCGCTTTTCACCGCTGGGCACGTATGTACAAACTAAGCCACGGAAACGTAGAGAGAGATATTCTTCTCAACAGCTGGGAAGGAGTATATTTCAAGGTTAATCAGGAAGGTATGGACCAAATGATGAAATCTTTCTCTGCATTAGGGGGAGAATTGTTTGTAATGGATGACGGATGGTTTGGTAACAAATATTCACGGGATAGAGGAGACAGTAGCTTAGGAGACTGGACAGTTAACAAAAAGAAATTACCTCTGGGAATCGAAGGCTTAATAGCTTCTGCAAAAAAACACAAGATTAAATTCGGCCTCTGGATTGAACCGGAAATGTCTAATACCAAGAGTGAACTATTTGAGAAGCATCCGGAATGGATATTACAATGTAAGAACCGCCCTTTATCCACAGGTCGCGGAGGGACTCAAATAGTACTTGACCTGACAAACCCCGAAGTTCAGGATTTTGTATTCAGTGTAATAGACAATTTAATGACACATTATCCGGAGATAGCTTATATGAAGTGGGATGCAAATTCCTGTATGCTGGATTACGGTTCTCCCTATTTACCGAAAGAGAAACAATCACATCTATACATTGAATATCATCGGGGACTAAACAACGTTTTGGAACGAATCCGTGCCAAATATCCGCAACTTATACTTCAAGCTTGTGCTGGAGGTGGAGGCCGCATCAACTATGGTATATTGCCTTATTTCGATGAGTTCTGGACGAGTGACGATACAGATGCATTACAACGTGTCTATTTGCAATGGGGCGTTTCCTGCTTTTATCCGGCTATTGCCATGGCTGCCCATGTAAGTGCGGACAAGAATCATCAAACAGGTCGTTATTTACCGTTGAAATTTCGTTTTGATGTTGCCATGTCCGGCCGCCTGGGAATGGAGATGCAACCTGAAGACATGACAGAAGCAGACAAGGAATTTACCCAAAGAGCAATCCAAGCATATAAAGGCATTCGCCCGATAGTACAATTCGGTGATCTCTATCGTTTGATATCTCCTTACGAGAATAAAGGAGTGGCTTCTTTAATGTATGTAGCTCCGGAAAAAGACCGGGCTGTGTTCTATGCATATAAAATGAATCACTTCATAAATATGACAATCCCAAATGTGAAAATGAATGGACTAGACCCGCAAAAGAAATATCAATTGATAGACTTAACACCTTTGAGTAAAAATAAACCTTGCTCTCTCCATAATAAGATAATTAGTGGTAAGATTTTAATGGAAAAAGGCATCGCCTTGCAAACACTATTGAAAAATGAATATTCTATTATAGCCTTAGAGCTTCAAGAAGTAAAATAATAAATAAAAAACTTATGAAAATGGCAACCAAAAATTTCAGTTGGTCCAGCGCATTCTCTATACTATTATGTACCCAAAATATAAAAAAAGAATCAGTAAGTTTTTAACTTGAAATATATGAAACATATCAAATTACTCTATTTGTTTTTATTGATTAGCTGGAGCAGCCTGCCTTTGCAGGCTGCCGACTACTTACTGCAATCTCCAAATGGAAAACTGACAGTCGAGATTGAAACAAAAGGCCAATTATCATACACACTGAAACACAATAGCCAAACACTGTTGGATAAAAGTCCGATAGGTTTGTTACTTGAAGATAAGATTTTAGGAGAAGATATAAAGATAAGCCGCATAAAACGTAATTCATCAGTCAAAGAACATATTGTTTCTCCACATTATCGCCTACCTTCATTCGAAGTTACCTATAATGAACTGAACCTAAAATTTAAAGGTAATTATGGTATTATCTTCAGAGCTTACAATGAGGGAATAGCCTATCGTTTCTACACCACAATGAAAGGGCCATTGATAATTAAAGATGAAATGGTACAGATGAATTTTCCGAAAGATTATCCCACTTTCATGTCCTATTCAACTATGCCAACCGGAGAAGACCAATATGCAATGGCTTTTCAAAACCTTTATACGAAAAGTTCAATAAAAGGAGTGGACACTAACAATATTGCATTTCTACCCATCACAATAGATTGTGGAAACGAACTTAAAATGACTTTACTAGAATCAGACTTGGAAGATTATCCCGGTATGTTTATCAAAGGAGATGGAAAAAACACTTCATTGCAAGGAACATTTGCTCACTACCCTTCAGAAATAAAGAATTTCCCACCCCGTGCCATGAAGCGAATCACCAAACGCACTGACTACATCGCTCGGACAACAGGAGAAAGAAACTATCCGTGGCGTATATGGGCCATAACAGAAAAAGACACAGAAATGCCCGTAAACAATTTAGTCTATGCCTTAGCATCACCCAACCGTATAGGAGACTGTTCATGGATCAAGACCGGCAAAGTAGCTTGGGACTGGTGGAATGACTGGGGAATCTCCGACGTAGATTTTAAAGCGGGCATTAACATGGACACCTATAAGTATTACATTGATTTCGCTGCGGACAATCACATCGAGTTTGTCATTTTGGATGAAGGGTGGTATAATCCGGAAAAAGGCGATATGCTGACAGTTATACCGGAACTGGACTTGGAAGAACTTATCCGTTATGGCAAAAGTAAAGGAGTCGATTTAATCCTTTGGACAGTATTCAATGTACTGGACGAGCAGTTGGAAGCAGCCTGTAAGAAATATTCAGAAATGGGTATCAGCGGATTCAAAGTAGATTTTCTGGATAGGGATGACCAGACAGCAGTAGAAATGACCTACCGTATCGCAGACATGACTGCAAAATATAAACTGACTTTAGACCTACACGGTTTCTATAAACCGACCGGATTGAACCGTACTTATCCAAATATTATTAACTTTGAGGCAGTTTTCGGTATGGAAGAAATGAAATGGAGTTCAATTCAGAAAGATATGATGGAATATGACGTAACAATGCCCTATATACGCATGATGGCAGGACCGGTAGACTATACTCCGGGAGCCATGCGGAATGCATCTAAAAAAGACTTTAAGGATATCTACTATAATCCGATGAGTCAAGGTACCCGTTGCCATCAACTGGCAGCTTATGTGGTACATGATTCTCCTTTGACCATGCTTGCAGATAATCCAACTATTTACAAACGCGAACAGGAATGTACGGATTTTATCATTAGCATTCCAAACAAAGGTATTGAAGAAACACGTGTTTTACAAGGCAAAGTAGGCGAATCCATTATAATGGCTCGCAGGGCTGGTACTTCCTGGTATATAGGCGGAATGACCGACTGGACTGCCCGCGAAATTACTCTCGACTTTGATTTCCTTGATAATGGTAACTATGAAGTCATATTATTCAAAGATGGTATCAATGCCGACAAGCAAGCCGAAGACTATAAACAAGAGCAATTCACCATCACTCCCGCTTCCAAGAAAAAAATTCGTATGGCATCCGGCGGTGGATTTGCAATGACAATTACAAAGAAGTAAACCTCATAAAACTGCAATAAAATGAAAAGACTATTCCTATTTCTTTTAATTCTGTCATGCATCCCGATAAACTATGCACAACAACGTTGGAAAATCAATATTGACGGCGGTATTACATGGCAAGTTAAAAAAGGAGACGTGCATCATGACCACATCGAAATGGCAGGCAAACAAATAGCAGTCGTTTTAAGGTATGGCGTAGACAAAACAGGAGCTTTCGAATTGAATAAAAGCATGATATGGCCTATGTTGCGTACTATACCTAACAATACACATGGTAGCTTGATGCGTCGCTTCGATTGGAATCCATTAGATGCGATGACTATTAACGGCCGTTCCATAGAAGAACAAGTGAGAACTATCACGCTAAACGGAACAATGGAAGTGATCAGCGATATCACACTGGGAAAGAAAAATTCCTTATCACTGAAACGCACTTATCTGCCTTCAACCGAATCACCGTCATTGATTGAGATGTATGAGTTCACCAATACAGGAACCAGTGAAGTAAGCCTTGAGATTCCCACCGGCATCACCACGCTTTCCACAAATCCGAAACAAGGTGTGGCAGGAAGTTACTCTATCAAATTACTGACCCATGGAACTGAAAGGGCTGTCACATTGCTTCCCGGCAAAAGTTATACATTCTCCGCCTCTATTTCCGGCTACAAGCCTTCTGAGAAAGAGGCCGTCATAGATGCCAATCAAGAATTATTAAAACGACAAGCACTTGTATCTGAATGGATGAGTAACCTTATATTGGAAACTCCGGACCCGATACTCGATAAAATGTTTGCTTTCTCCAAAATCCGGTCTTGCGAAAGTATTTATGCCACCAAAGGCGGTCCCATGCATGGTCCTGGCGGAGAATCTTACTATGCCGCCATTTGGGCTAACGACCAGGCCGAATACATCAATCCCTATTTCCCATTTATCGGTTATGACTATGGAAATGCTTCCGCAGTCAATTCATTTAAACACTTCGCACGTTATATGAATAACGAATGGGAACCGATTCCCAGCTCAATCATAGCCGAAGGAGAAAGTTACTGGAATGGAGCCGGTGACCGTGGTGACGCTGCCATGATTGCTTATGGCGCAGCACGTTATGCGCTAGCAAGCGGCAATAAAGAAGAAGCCCGACAATTATGGCCACTAATAGAATGGTGCTTGGAGTTTAATCATAAAAAACTGAATGAAGCCGGTGTAGTTACCTCTGATGCAGATGAATTAGAAGGGCGCTTTCCCGCCGGAAAAGCGAATTTATGCACTTCGTCTTTATATTATGACGCTCTTCTTTCCGCAGCTTACCTAGCTGAAGACTTAGGCAAAGGGTCAGCAGTGATTAAGAAATATCGTCAACAGGCCAGCGATTTGGAAAAAGCAATCGACTCTTACTTTGCAGCAACGGTAGAAGGATTTGATACATACGCATATTATGAAGGTAACGATATTCTCCGCGCATGGATTTGTATTCCTCTAACTGTAGGAATCAACAAGCGGGCTACGGGCACGATTGATGCTCTTTTCTCTCCCCGCCTATGGAGCGAAAACGGGCTTCTGACACAAGCCGGAAGCCAGACTTTTTGGGATCGGTCTACCTTATATGCCCTGCGTGGCGCCTTCATGGCAGGCGAAATAGAAAAGGCGATGAAGTTTATGAAACATTATTCCGGCACACGTTTATTAGGTAATCATGTCCCATATCCGGTAGAAGCATGGCCGGAAGGCGGACAACGCCATCTTTCTGCAGAAAGCGGACTCTATGGACGTATTATCACAGAAGGCATTTTCGGTATTCGTCCCACCGGACTCCATTCTTTCACCCTGACTCCTCGCCTACCACAAGAATGGGGATATATGTACCTTCGGAAAATCAAAGCCTTTGATTCTGATTTTGATATAGAAGTAATCAGGAAGCCAAACGACAAACTACAAGTAACAGTAAAAAAAGAAGGAAATACAATTTTAAATAAGCAAGTGAAAAACGGTACTACAATAAAATGTAAGATCTGAATCCATATTCGAAATTTATTATCAACACAAAATAATTAATATGAAACAACTCTTTCTTATCTGTATGACAACAGTATGTTTGCTATCGTTTCAAACGATACAAGGACAGCAAGTAGTTCCTGCACAGGGAGTACAAATGATCCCTGCCCAAAAAATGCAAATGACTCTTGCACAACCGGATGGCATCGCTTTCCGCGAACTCTCTTTTGGCAATGCATTGAAAATGGCTAAAGAAGAAAACAAACTACTTTTTGTAGATTGTTTTACCACTTGGTGTGGTCCTTGCCGAATGTTGTCCAAGGTAGTTTTTAAAGATTCTCTGGTTGCCGATTACTTCAACCGCCATTTTGTCAATCTGAAAATGGATATGGAAAAAGGAGAAGGGATAGATATCAGAAAAAGATATGATGTGCGAGGCTATCCCACCCTTCTTTTCCTAAATTCAAGTGGTGAAGTAGTACATCGCCTTCTTGGTGCCGACAAAGCGTCTGCACTGTTGGAAAAAGTAAAACTGGGAGTAGAGTCCGGTGGAATTTCAGGTCTTAGGAAACGCTATGAAGCGGGTGAGCGTGACTCTGCTTTTGTCTGCGGATATATCAATGTACTTTCTGCCGCCAACCGTGAAGAAGAGGCGGGAAAAGTAGCTGCTGATTTCTTACAGGGAAAAGAACAGAAAATACTGGAATATGAAGGTTATTTCTCAATATTCTACCGCTATATACATGATATCAACTCCTCGGCATTTTTATATGTGGTAAATCATAAGAAGGAGATAGCCGACAGATTTCCACAACAAGCTTCTTCGCTCAACCGTAGAATACTTGAAGACTGGATTAGCGGCTCTTATACATATCTGAAAGTGGATGAGTCGAAACATTGTACATTCGACGAACAAGGACTGAATGCTTATGTCACTCGTATGAAACAGATGAATGTAGCAGAAGCCGACATGATAGGCGAAAATCTACGGCTTAACAGAGACGGCATTATGAACCAGTGGGACTCGTTCGTAAAACGGGGAGACAAACTACTTGCTTCACACACAATTCTAGGCGATGAAGAACAATTATTGCAGTGGGTGAAATGGATGAACAAAGCATGTGCAGATATGTCATTACGCGAAAAAGCTGCTCAATGGTGCGAAAAAGCTTGTGCAGACTTAATAAAGAAAAACGAGGAAATCAAGAAAAATCTGCCTCCCGGTGCAATTCCTGCTATTTCTATGATAGATTATAAAGCACAGTTGCTACAAGTAGCAGAAAAATTGAGGAAACCAATGGAGCAGAACTGAGAATCTATAATAAAGCATAAATATAGATAGAGGTTGTCTCAATGTAGAGAGTTCAGCCTCTGTCATTTATCAGCAAATCGTAACTTCTTTCTATCTACGTAAATTACGAGGAGAAGCCCCAAAGGATTTTTTACAGAAATTGGAGAAGTGAGGTAATGACTCAAATCCATATTTATAGCATATTTCAGAGATTGTACATTCTGAGTTTTGCAAATCGTCCAAAACGTTTTCCTTGCGGCGTGCCAGCATCCATTCATACACAGGTTCATGAAAGACACTATTGAAAATCCTACGGAATGTACTGATAGTGTATCCGCCTAATTGTGCCAGTTCTTCTACCGTCTTTACTTTTTTATAATTCTGAATGACAAAACATTGAAAGCCATTTGTATATTTGGAAAGTGGATGTACCAAGCTCGCAAGATCATAATCGGAGTAGTAGTAACCCAACACAAATGCCAATTCTTTCCGTTTGAGAGACAACAATTCCCGACAGACTTTATCTCCCTTCAAATAGGTTATAGAGCCATTCAAGAAATATTGTAATTCAGGAATTATTTTTAAAGGGGAATAGATAAGCGGAGGAGATACCTCTTTCATGATATGATTAAAACGCAAATCGCAAAACAACTCCGGTTGAACGAAACGATAATAAATACATTCGCATTCAGTCATAGCAAGCATCTCAAATTTTGATCCGATAGCCTGAAGAATAAACTCACCTTCTCTGAGCATCGTACCTGCATATTCCTGACTATTAACCAGCATCTCTCCCTTCATCAAAAAAAGAATGAAATTCTCCTCGCATTTATGCGCAGGCCTATGGAAACCCCGCTGATAAATAATATGAGCAATGGCATTGCCCACAGCTTTTGGACAGTTTTGACAATCCCAATTTCCTTGACAGATAGACGGCATATGTTGGCTTTGCTTGTATTTGTTTTATGTTTCCAACAAAAATATATGAAAGATTTCATATAGCCATAAAAAAAAGGAGAAAAGTAAAAAAGAAGTCATCTCATTTTTCTGAGATGACTTCTTAAAAGTATTTCTAATCTAGAAATAATCCTTCGAAAGCTCAATTTTCAAATCTAGAAAATTTTTACTGAGCCTCGTTTGCTTCCGGCGTTGTTTGAGTATTCCAGTTAGTTACATCTGGAGTAAATGTAACATTTTCAGCTCCTCCTGGTAATAAAAGAGTATAAAGAATCTTATCACCAGCTCCCCAAACAACATCTTTCAAACTAACTTTTTTCTCTCCATTAAAGACTTCTCCACCACCATATACAGTAGAATATGCTATTGTTATTTCTGCATTTTCTCCCAAAGTTTGCGGCATTAACATTAATGCATTATCATCCGTTGCTAAAGTAAGTCCAGAAGTACCTGTAAAATCGGTATAAGTTGCATTATACTGATACGATTTAGGAGTAGAAGGATTTGACCAAGTACCTACTACACTCTCAGTAGGATCAACATAAGTAAAATTTCCAGTATTATTTATTCCTGACAAAGTAATCTCGGTTACTTTATAAGTAAAACCATCATCCTTCCCTTTTAATTTGAAATTAATCTGGGTCAGGACATGTTTAAAATCTAATTTTACAGGTGTACCAGATACTCCCGGTTTGGTTTCATTTTTTGCATAAGCCACGACTAAATCTTCTTGAGAATCAACGATAGTATAAGAAAAACTTGGATAACCTGCTTTTAAACTAGTCGGCTCAACATAGCTCACATTAGCCACAGGCGAATATGAAAAGAATTGAATCTTATCCTTTAAAGGCCAGTAATAAGGCCCAACAGGGTCCATTGTCCATGCTGAGCTATTCCAAGAAACTACCACACCATTCATAAATGGTGTTTCACCCAAAACGGTTTCAGCAGACATATCATTATCCTTTGTATTATATGCAAAAACCTTAAACCCACCATTAGTTTTCAAACCTTCTGTCTTTAACTCGCTCGCTCTTGTTGCCTTACTTACTATGGTAGTAAAGTTAATCTCAGCTTTCTGTCCTTCATTCTCAAATTCTTCATTCTGTGAGCAACTCGTAATTGCCAAAGCAGCTGTTACTGCCAATAAAATCTTTTTCATAACTGTATCTTTTTAGTTAATAATATTATTCTATTCTGTTTATGCTATTAGGAATCAGTTTACTGGTAATTCAACATTATCTTCTGGTCCCCAACCATCAACGTTTCCATTCATTCCTCCACCCCCGTCAGGATTAGGTGGTGTCTCCGGTTTCTCTACCTCAATCTTATCACCAGGTGGCAACTCAATCTCTGGTGGCGGATCTTGTTTTCCTTCTTCCTCCTTCTCATCTTTTTCAAGCGTACCAATTATTTCAGTAACATCAATCGTCCTTTCCTGTATCGTATTATCAGTTCTTACAAAACTTAGTATCAACTTTACACTACTTGCTTCTCGAGAAATCGGTTCTCCCAACATTGACATTCGCGTCGGTATATCTTTCGCCCCTTTAAAAGCAGTAAAATGCGCTATTACTTTGCCACCCTCCTTCTTTGCTTCAAAATAAATAGGCTGTGAGTTACACATTCCGCAACCTTTACCTATACAATAGCAATCAGACAATCCATTTACACACCCTATAACTGATGTCACATATTCCAGTCCTTTCACCTCTATTGCAAAGGAGTAGTTCTTTATCACCGATTCCAATTTCCAATCCAAGTGAAACACTTCATCACTTTTCTTTATTTTCAATTCATCAATATTCAACACATATAACGGGTCCGGCGACCAAACCATTTTTTCAGTTCCGGCAATGCCCAAACCATTACAATATCCCGTATGTGCCTCAATCGTTTCATAGGACTCCTCACCTCGGATTCGCACTACTTCCGTGTTATAGTTGTAAGCTACCACCGAATATCGTCCGGGAGGGACCTTCATCTCCCCGCCTTGTACCGAAAGGTACCTATCCACTTTTCTGCCTTCCCCGTCTTTCGGATAAAATATAATCCGAACTCCTTCCGGCAACTCATCTGTTACTCCGGCCCAATCTAACGAGATTTCCACCCCGCTTACAGGATAATCATCCAATACATCGCGACGACTACACCCGATCAGCATCAGCAGTGAGGACAGAAGCACAAGAATAATATATCTTGTATCTCGCATAACGTCCTTACCTCCTTGTTGTTATCAGCCATACCAGAGAAATTTTCGCCTTGGTAGGGCCAATAAAGTTATAACGCCCACTATTTGTCCATATAATATCCCCCTCGTAAGGAGTATATTTCTTATATTCCGTTGTCAAATACCCTATGCCAAGACTGAACTCAAGTGAAAAATGAAGTGCCAGTTGTCGTGCATACCCGTAAGTCACTCCTGCAGCTCCATAATACTTACCTTGATAACCGTCTCCCTGTAATTGAAAGTCATATATTCCACCTTCAGCATAAAGCCCGATAAAATGCCCGGTCAACCGATTATGTTTCTGCCTGTTTCCCAACCAGTAACGTCCTTCCATGCCTCCTGAAAGAAGTTGATAGCAAAAATCATGTTCACTATTCAGCCACCACGGGCATTTGTATTCGGTATTCAAAGACCACCGCTTGCCTAATGGAATTTCCACTTCTATATTCGGCGCCAATGCCATATCATATAGCAGGTTATTCTTCACAGCAAGTACTGTTTTACTTTTCCCCGGTCCTTCTGCCTCCGACATAACTGCCTCACAGGTCTGTTCATTTACACTTTCTCCCACAGACTTATCAGGCTGACTATCCGGAAGCGCCTCTTCCTGTCTTGAAACCAACAACTCGGAGACAGAAGATACCGGTTCAAAGGTTTCCTTCGCCACTTCCGAGATTTCCCGGACTATTGTAATTTCAGACCGCCTCAACTTAGGAAATACATTGTTGACCATGTATCTGTAAGCAGCTCCCTGATTTAACTTACGTAACAATTGTTTCCGTTTTACGATATCATTCTTATGATAATCAATCAATATCAACACTTCCTCACGATCCGGCAGGTTAGGGTCAGCTGCCGCCATCTTACGTAACTCTGACCAATTCTCGCCAGCTGAAAAATAATGAATCTTATTAACGTCAATATCCGAATGGTATCGTTGTAAAAACTCACTAATCGAATGGTTCCTCTTGGAAATCAAACTTGCATTATAAGACTCATCGCCTTCAGGAGAAACAAAAGTGGTTACATTCAAAGCAGTTATATATTTGGTATCCGCATTTCCCGCCAACAAAGAGTCTAACATCATAATCATCCGATTATTACTTTTATAGCGAGAATCAATACAAGTCCCAGACGCCTCAAAATATATTACTACCTGTCGGGCTGTATCACTTGCAACTGTAAAAAACGGGACCATAGCATATCCACTTTCTGAAAGGCTGAGTAATGCCATAAAAAAAGTCAATATATAGGTTCCATGTTTCATAATTGTTCGTTTCTGTGAGCAAATATAGAAGTTAAGAAATGAATAAAATCATACTTTCAGAACAAAATATAGAGTGTGGAAGGTTCTGTGAACCGATTGAAACGATTTTGCAAGTTTGGAAAGGATTAACAGCAGAATATAAACAAAAAAGATGCACAGATCATCGAACATTTATCGATTCTCTGTGCATCTACAACTCTAAAGCCTTCTTTAAAGCAAAACTAAACTTATTATACTGCCGGATCGGGTGTCACTCCTCCTTCTCCCTTGCCATCATCGCCAGAACCCGGCTTTCCGCCGGTATTGCCACCGTTGCTACTTCCGTCCGTATAATCTGTTTCAATCTCCGCACGACGCGTAATACTCATGTCCGCCAACGTATCTTTGAAGATTTTCCCCGGATAGAATAAAATCTTTCTCTGAACGATTGACTTGGACGAAATTTCCTTTTCTTCATCCGAGCTTTTTGTACGGATAGTAGGGCTAAAGATTCCGAACTCACCCAACTGAACGCTCTTTCCGTCATCAATATCCTCAGCCATTTTATCTACCAGACCACTGACTACCAAATCGACCACTTTCCGATGAACACCACAAAGCTGACTTACTTTGCGACACATCTTTGCAAAATTAACCCTACCGGAACGAACCGATTTTGCTACATACTTTTCGTTTTTGTCTTTGTCAAAACCGAACACTCTTTTTGTTACTACATACTCTAAAGCCATAATCGTTAAAGTTTAAATGGTTAAAAAAATAAAGGTTATCTGTTTGCCATTCGTTTTGTTTGAATGACTCTGCAAAGATATAACAGGCCGTATACTGTCCAGTCCCCTTTTGTCTCCATTACGTCTCCTTTTTGGTACTTACAGGTCATTAGATTCAAGTAATAACACACTAGTTATTAACTAGATATACAAATTAATATTTTTTCATGAATACATCATCAAAGTAATCTCTCATACTAGATCTAAACACCGCCTCATTCTTAAAATATCCTCCTTTATAAAAATGTACCCGTTTATGCAGTAAACAGGCTAAAATAGCCACATGCAATCTATCTATCAAATTCATCAACCTTTTTGATAAAAGGAGCAATTGGAGTAATTTCATTTCCCCAAAGACTAATATCCATATTCAAAGCTATATAGTTCTGTTTCCCGAGACTCTCTCTATCCGTTCTAAAGAAATATCCAGTTTGTTCGGTAGATAAGTTCTCCGAAGTAATTTTGTCAAAAAGATAAAAAGCCATATCATGACAGAAAAATGCTTGGGAACAATATTGTTTACTCTCATATAAATCTCGACAGAAAAAGGTAACATCAGCAGAATCTAAGCAATACATCAACGTAGAAGGTAAAACAACTGTATGCTTAAAAAACTTGTGATAATGACGTCAATCATGCGCATCACATACATGGAGGACATTTTTTTGTCCCCCATGTATATAGAGGCCAAGACTAACTCATGTTATTCCCAAGAAATTACTCATACGGTCAATACACCGTTTCTTTTGATTGAGATTAGGATGAACGTACAGATTAAGTGTCG